>Ga0181559_10000198_pt1 | contig 51045 bp, 40 predicted proteins | sample 011ome_21_FD_133752 | JGI IMG/M metagenome (GOLD analysis project Ga0181559, IMG submission 133752) | Coastal salt marsh microbial communities from the Groves Creek Marsh, Skidaway Island, Georgia - 011508AT metaG (megahit assembly) | ecosystem: Environmental > Aquatic > Marine > Intertidal... | reverse complement strand
ATCAACAAAGGCATTGAGGGCCATGGTATCAAACATCTCGGTCATGTTGCCCGCACGAATGTCCCTGGAACGGGTCAGGCGGAAGCGCAAATCATCATTGATCTGCCAGTCAAGACCACCTTTCCAGGCCCAGACTGCATCGATGGTGGAGTACTTGGTATAACGTGCCGCCAGGGTCGAGCCCAGATTCTGGGCAAAAGCGGCATCCTGCAACAGGGGTATGCTGGCTTCAGCAAAGGCTTCCCAGACGTCAATGTTGCCGCTGTAGGTGGCTGCATTGGTTCTATCGATCACCGGCACCGAGTCCAGGTAAACGGAAGGCAGGCCGCGGTACAACAGGTTGCCGTTCTCATCCCTGTCCTGGATAAAACCACTACCCGGCTCAGGCAGCACACCAAAGGCATCGCCTGAACGCTGTACTACCGAGTCGTCTCGCCAGTTAACACCACCGGCCATGTAGATAGGACCGGCCCCGAAACCTTCAAAGACTTCACCGTTGACGACAAACTCGCTGGCACTTTGCTGATAGGTGGCATCGGTGTACATGGAGTCATGAACCCAGTCACGGGCTTCCTGTGTCGAGTTACCGATACCAAACATATTGATTGGCACACAACCATCATTCGGCTGGATCAGGGTAGAAGCACAGGTTATGGCACCACTATTCGGGTCAATGACAGCATCGATAGCCTTGAACATACGGTCTACACGGAAGCCATACAGATCCACGTCGCGATTGTTCTGTGCATGCTGGATGTAAAAGCTCCAATTCCAGCCATTGGAGAACTCACCCTCCAGGGAGGCAGACAATGATGCCACCTCGGTAACCAGGGGTGCACGGCTGTTTTTCAACGGATCCAGCGTGTTCGGCACACGTTTGTCCATCTGGAAGGATTCCAGGCCGAGGTCATCCATTCGGGCCTGAACCGACTCCGGCAGGTACGGGTTACCACTATAGATAGTGATAGGCCAGGTACCGCTCATGACGTAACCGATTTTCTGGTTATCCGTGGTGGTTCGGCCCACCAGGGCCTGTACAGAGCCGGTCAGGTTATCACTGAACCGGTGTTTGTAGTTGGTATAAATACTGAAGCGGTCATTGGCTGCACGGCGCATATCCCAGCGATCGACCTGGTCGCCACTGCCACCTACCTGGTTACCCTGGATGACACCTCTGGCCAAACCGGAAACTGCCGAACGGTCCAGAATATAGCCATCCTGGAACGGTGCTGCAGTGCCGTCGCTCAGGAAATGGGTACCGGCCAATGGTCCCTTGCGGATAATTCCGCCAAAGGTTTCTGTGCGTCGAATGGTATTTTCATAACGGACACGGCGCGGTTGCACTGCGGGGCCATAATCGATATCCCCCCAGCTCTTGTACCAGTCGCGGTCCTGGATGTTGGTGATTTCATCACTTTTGAAACCTTCCACACCAAAGACAAAATTACCGTCGTTACCAACGGCGACACCGCCAGCCATGGACAACCTGTAGTTCTGGGCATCACAGATTTCGCTGACGCCGTACTGGACGTTGGCATCGAAACCCTCGAACTCATTGTTGAGGATGAAGTTGGTGACACCGGTAACGGCATCAGAGCCGTACGCGGCAGAGGCACCACCGGTGACCACTTCAGTGCGCTGAATCAACTGCTGCGGAAACAGGCTGATATCCACGGTGCCATATCGGTTGGAAGGTACGAAGCGACGTCCGTCCAGCAGCACCAGTGTTCTGTTGCCGCCGATACCGCGCATATTCAGGGTACTTTGACCTGAAGTACCGAGATAGCCGCCACTGAACATTTGTTCCGTATCGGCAATGACTGAACTACCCAGGAACTGCGGCAGAGCATCCAGGGCATCGCCAAGGGTGGTGGGCGCCAGAATTTCGATTTCATCCTTGTTAATGAAAGGTGGTGGTTTGCCATGGATAGCAAACCTGAAATAACTATAATAAAAGTATGACTGTATACCGCAATATAAAGCCCTGGACACACCTCGATGAATTACATGCGTGACCCTGTGAGAAGAAAAGCCACAAAACCGGCCTGGCGCCTGTTACCACTTGCCGCACTGGTTTCCGGCGCCTGTGTCGGGCAGCCGGAAGTCGACTGGGACCTGATCGATGAATACTGTACCGAGTGCCACAACCTGGATGATTTTGCAGGCAGTACGGCTTTCGACCTGATGCCCAGGGATTCCCTGATAGAGGATGCTGACACCTGGGAAATGGCGATTCGCAAGGTCAGCACAGGCATGATGCCCCCAGCCGGCGAGCCGCGACCACCACGGGCAGCACTGGACAGACTCACCCACAACCTGGGCGCCGCACTGGATGCCGAATATGCCCGCACCCCGAATCCCGGCAGTGAAGGCCTGGCCCGTCTGAATCGTGAAGAGTACAGCAACGCCATTCGTGACCTGCTGAAGTTTGACGCCTCACATATCGTGGAAAGCATTCCCGCCGAATCAGATGGCGAAGGCTTTGACAACAACATCGACCTGCTGAGCGTCTCACCGACATTGATTGATGCCTACGCCAGCGCGGCCATGCGCATCAGCCGTGAAGCAGTCGGTGACCTGACATTGATTCCGTCCGAAAAGGCCTTTGATGCCAGCACCGGCAGCACGGAAGGCCTGCCGCTGGGAACCCGTGGAGGTCTCTCGGTGAATTACAACTTCCCGCTTGATGCCCGATACCAGTTTACAATCGGCAGTGGCCGTGTCGGTTTCTTTGGCGGCAATGCCTTTTGTCCGGACGGTTTCAAGGTCGTGGTCAGTATCGATGGCGAACTGCTGGAGCTTGAAGACACGGGCAGTTTCCAGTTACCCATCAGCGCCGGTCCGCACACTATAGCCGCGGCCATCCAGGATGTGGAACGCTGTACCGGGGTCAATGAGTATTTTGACAGTTACAACCAGGTCGGCTCAATTTCAAGCATCAAGATCAACGGCCCGTTTGAAATCAGTGGGGCCGGTGATACGCCCAGCCGGCGTGCTATTTTCTCCTGCTACCCGCAGTCTGCCGATGAGGCCACGTCTTGTGCAAGGGAAATCCTGACACAACTAGCCACACGTGCCTGGCGCAAACCGGTGGCAGCGGCATCTGATGAGGTGGAAGAGTTGCTCGCCTTTTTCCACCGGGGCCAGGCACTGGACGGCTTTGAAGTGGGCATCCAGTACGCCATTGCGCGACTGCTGATGGATCCGCGTTTTCTTTACCAGGTAGAGGATGAACCCGAGGGACTGGCCCCGGGATCAATCTATACCATCAACGACATCGAACTGGCTTCTCGCCTGTCGTTCTTCCTGTGGAGCAGCATTCCGGATGAGGAGCTACTTAACGTGGCTGCCGCCGGCAGACTGCACGAAAGCGACGTGCTTGAGGCACAGGTAAGCCGCATGCTCAGTGATGCCAGGGCCGAAGCCCTGGTGCGCAATTTTGCAGGACAGTGGCTGATGCTGCGTGAGCTTGATGACGCCCAGCCGGATGACCGGGCCTTCAACCCGCAACTGCTCGATGCCTTTCGCCAGGAAACCGAATTGCTGATCATGGATCTGGTTCGCCAGGATAAGAGCGTATTAAGTCTGCTCGACAGTGATTACACCTGGCTCAATGAGCGCCTGGCCAACCATTACGGTATCGATAATGTGCGCGGCAACTACATGCGCCGTGTTCCCCTGCCCCCCGAGAGCCCACGCCGCGGCCTGCTGGGTCACGGCAGTATTCTTACGGCCACCTCGGTAGCCAATCGTACTTCACCCGTGGTGCGCGGTGCCTGGATCGTGGAAGATATCATGGGTGCGCCAGTGCCCACGCCACCACCAGGTGTGGAAACTGACCTGACACCGGAAAGTGCCCCCAGTGATGCCGTTATCAATACACTGCGTGACCGCCTGGAACTGCATCGCGCCAATCCCTCCTGCGCCGCCTGCCACCAGATCATGGACCCCATTGGACTGGCGCTGGAGAATTTCGACCTGATCGGGCGCTGGCGTACACAGGAAAACGGCTATGACCTGGATACCAACACGCAGTTGATCGATGGCACGCCCATCGACGGCCCGATGGCATTGCGCCAGGCACTGCTTGACCGAGGTGATGCCGTGGCATCCAATATTATTGAAAAACTGCTCAGCTATGCCCTCGGCCGCCACCTGCACTCACCGGACATGGCCGCCGTGCGCAAGATCGCCAGCACCGCGGCTGAAAACCAGTACCGGTTTTCCGATATAGTGCTGGGTATCGTGGAAAGCGAACCGTTTCGCCTGAAGATAGTCGAGACACCTGCCACCGATGTGGCCGGACGTTAAAAGAGACAGGAGACACTCTATGAATTTTCTGACCAAAAAACACCTGTCACGCCGTCATTTCCTGCGGGGAAGTAAAAGTGTCATTGCCTTGCCACTGCTTGACGCCATGATTCCTGCCGGTGTGTCCGCACAGAACCTTGTCACCCCGAGCTCCCGTCTTGCCTGTGTCTATATTGCCCATGGCGCAGTGATGAAATACTGGACTCCAACAACCGATGGTGTTGGCTTTGAGTTTCCGCAGACACTGAAATCCCTGGAACCATTCCGTGACCGCCTGAACATCATCAGCGATATGCGCCTGCCCGCAGCCTATGGCGATGACGCCTCAGCCGGTGCCAACCACACCCGTTCGTCAGCAACCTGGCTGACCAATGTGCCTGTGGGTTCAGGTCCCTCCCCCACCTCCTTTGACCAGTTCGTGGCGCAGTACATCGGCCAGGACACACCCATTCCCTCGCTGGAATTATCACTGGATGACGGCAGTTCCATCTCCTACCAGACACCGGAAACTCCGCTGCCGATGGAACAGAATCCGCAGATCGTGTTCGAGCGCCTGTTCGGCGATGGCAGCACCGCCGAAGAGCGTGCCGCGCGATCAGAACTCAAGCAAAGCCTGCTCGATGCCGTGGTCGACGACGTCGCCAAACTGCAGCGCACGTTACCGGCTGCCGATCGCTCACGCCTGGAGCGCTACCTGGAAGACGTGCGTGAAATTGAACGGCGTCTGCAACTGGCCAGCGCATCCGGCGTCAGTGAACTCGATGTGCTCGGAAAACCGGTGGGCGTACCGAACAGTTTCGTGGAACATTCAAAACTGATGTTTGATCTGCTGACACTGGCGTGGCAGGCCGAAATCACCCGCGTTTCCACCTTCATGGTGGCACGTGAAGTCAGCAACCGGGTGTACAGTGAAAGCGGCGTCAATGAGCCTTTCCACAACCTGTCACACCATTCGGAAGTGCCGGACAATATCGAGCGCCTGTCACAGCTCAACGCTTTCCATACCCAGTCAACCATTGCCTACTTTTTGCAAAAGCTCAGCGAAACACCGGATGGCGACGGCAGCCTGCTGGACCATTCGATGGTGCTGTACGGCAGCGGCATGAGTAATTCCAACCAGCACGATCATGACCCGTTGCCGCTGCTGCTGGCTGGCGGTGCCTCGGGCAATCTGCAGGGCGGGCGTCATATTCGCGCCGGCCTCGGCACCCCCATGGCCAACCTGCTGGCCGGCATGCTCGACAAGCTTTCCATACCTGTCGACTCTTTTGGTGACAGCAATGCGGTACTGACAATCTGAGGACCTTGTGATGAAACGACAATCATTGTGGATCGGCCTGCTGGTGGGAGCACTGCTGCCGTTAATGGCACAGGCAGATGACCGTCTTGCCGTGGCCGCCATGCAGCGGGATTTTGGTATTGTCCGCCTGTTGTTGTCCGAACGGGGCGCCGATGTCGATGCCCTTGGCCCCCACGCCACACCGGCCCTGCACTGGCTTGTGCAATACGAGGAACTGGAACTGGTTGAACGCCTGCTCGAGGCGGGTGCTGATGTGAACCTGCATAATGGCCTGGATCTTCCTGCCCTGAGCCTGGCAATCGAGAATCTTGACCTGGACATGGTGCAGTTACTGCTGGATGCCGGTGCCGATGCGAAGACTCCCGATGCAGCAGGTGAATCGCCACTGATGCTGGCCGCACGCAGCGGTTCAGCGGGTATCGTCAAGGCAGTACTCGACAAGGGAGCCGCCATTGACTACCGCGACCCCCACAATGAACAAACCGCATTGATGATTGGTGTGCGTTCCGGCTCCCCCGACGTGGTGGCCCTGCTGCTGGAGGCCGGTGCCGACGTCAATGCCCAGAGCCTGCCCGGTGAAGCACCCAGCTGGCGCCTGCCGGAAAATGTCCGCGCCTCCCATGGTGTGGGCGTGAACTGGGGCGGTTACCCGGACCATGGCCAGCGCGAAGCTATCGGTGGTGCCAAGACCCCTTTGCTGTATGCAACACGCCAGGGCAACCTGGCAATCACCAAACTCCTGCTGGAGGCCGGTGCTGATATAGAACAACCTGATGCCAATGACGACACACCACTGTTAACTGCCATCATCAACGCCACCGTGGCAGCCCAGCCCGGCCTGTCCACCCAGCATCTGGATGTGGCCCACTACCTGATTGAACAGGGTGCCGATATCAATGCCAGGGACTGGTATGGCCAGTCGCCACTGTATGCCGCTATCGACTTGCGCAATGTCGAGGTGCGCGGCCCTGTTGATGACAATGGCATCGACCGTGAAGCGGTGCTGGTCCTGATCCATGAACTGCTGGAACGTGGTGCCGATCCTGACACCCGTATTGAAGAAGTGCTGCCCGTGCGTCGCTGGATTACCCGCCTGGGCAACCTGCAATGGGTGGACGTTACCGGCCAGACCGCTTTCCATCGCGCCGCCCTGTCCGGTGATGTCACCACCATGAAGCTGCTGGTTGAATACGGCGCCGATCCCAATCTCAAGTCCTACAATGGCACGACACCGCTGATGGCGGCTGCCGGTATCAACTGGACAGTGGCCCAGACCTTTGATGAAGGCCCCGAGGCCCTGCTGGAAGCCGTGAAGCTGGCCCATTCACTGGGCAATGATGTCAACGCCCAGAATGACCTGGGACTGGCTGCCGTGCATGGCGCTGCCAACCGCGGCCTGGTCGATATTATCCGCTGGCTTGCCGCCAACGGGGCCAGACTCGATATCGCCGATAACGTCGGGCGCACGCCGATAACCTGGGCCCACGGTGTTTTCCTGGCCACACACCCGCCGGTGGATCGTCCTGAGACAGTCGCACTAATAGAAAGCCTGATGGCACAACAAACAGATACCCGCGTTGGATCCAAGTAGGACCGGCTCACACCAATAACAACAAGCAGGAGAATTTCTATGGATTTCAAACGTCGCAGCATGATGCTGGGCATGGCCGCCATGGCCGCCCCGCTACCGTCTTTTACCCTGGCACAGAATAGCGTGTTGCCCTTGCGCACACCCGGTCTTGACCACCTGGATGTCATCGTGCCGGACGTGGAAGCCACCACGAAGTTTTACATGGGCCTGTTCAATACCGAGTTACATGCCCAGGCATTTCGCGGCGCCTACCGTTACTTCGTGCTGTTAAGCCCGCTGACGGAAAGTCGTGAAGTCGGTTACATCGCCGTTGGCGCCTCAGGCGGCCGCGGCAGCTACATCGGCCATTTCTGTACCTCGATTCATGACTGGCGCCGCGATAGCGAAGCCATCATGGATGGCCTGACGGAAGAGTTTGCTGCCGGTGGCTTTGGTGAGTTTCCCGGTTCCCGAGGCTTCGGTGCCCTGTTCAGCGATCCGGACGGCATCGAGATCCAGTTTTTGCCGGCACCCGACACTCTGGTTACAGCCGCCGAGCCTTCCGAACTCGTCCCCTGGCACCAGGGACTGGTAACTCCTCATGGCGTGCAAAGTGTATTGCTGCGTGTCCGTGATATTGAACGGGCACTGGCATGGTATGGCGTCATGTACGGCGACCACAACTGGACACCGGACAGAAGCCGCGCCTATTTTGAATTTCCGGAGTCGCAAACCCGACTCTACCTGGAGCAGGCCCGCTACGAATTCGGCCAGGAACCCGGCATTGTGCTGTTCGGTATCAAGGTTGATCCTTTCGATAAAGCCGAAGTCACAGAAGGTGTTGAGGCGCTTGGCGGCAAAGTGCTGCCAATGCCTGGCAACACGCCAATACTGCGCATCCAGGATCCCGACGGCAACATCGTGCAACTGCACCCGGTGTAGTACGTCTCCACGTTCAACCGGGCGTTCAAACCCGGTGCCTCCAGACGACAGGCAGGAGTGAATTTCCTGCCTGTCCTTTGCTGAGAACTTCGCTCTCGCTCCTCCCAATTCCCAATTATCTGACCATTAGGCATTGACTATGCCGTTCCTGTCGGATTATTGTTGGAAATATTGTTAACAATTATTCATAGAATTTTGCTTCCTGGTGCTTTCAGGATAGCAAAACCGCCCTGCGGGAATGCGAAAGCGGTAATAAAAAGGGAACTTTCGACAACAACAAGAATAATCAACTTTAACGTAACTCCATAAAAATACTGAAAAAACTCAAAAGAGGAATGCAATAATGCAAAAAAAGGGGCATCAAAGAACAAATAACCGTTACCGCAACCGGGTATTACGCGGTGCGACACCTTTGTTAACAACCTGTATCGCAAGCATCATGTACGCCCAGGCCGGACTGGCCCAAGAAGGCGACAGTGTTGAAGAAATTGTCGTCACCGGCAGTCGAATTGAAGGGGTAGCCCCTGTTGGCGCCACGGTGCAGGTGATGGACCGGGAAGCCATCGAAAATTCCGGTACCGTCACACTGGATCGCATGATCCGTGAATTACCACAGGTGTTTGACCTGGGTTTTTCCGAAAACTCCCGTGGCCAGTCCGGCGGTAACGGCAATGCCACCTATTCCAACTCGGTCAACCTGCGTGGCCTGGGGCCATTTTCCACCCTGATCATAATGGATGGTCATCGCCTGACTACGAACGGTCGCGCCATTGACCCTTCCATTCTGCCGACCCTTGGTGTTGAACGTGTCGAAGTGATCGCCGATGGCGCCTCAGCCATTTACGGCTCTGATGCGGTGGCTGGCGTAGTCAACCTGATTCCACGCCGCAACCTCGACGGTGTTGAAGCCTTTGCGCGCTATGCCCCGACGACTGATGGCGATTTCCACGAATGGAATGCCGGTGTAGCCGTTGGCAAACAATTTGATCGCGGCCAGTTCATGCTGGCCTGGGATCATGCCTTCCGTTCCAACCTCAGTGGTGATGACCGCGATTTCTTTACCTCTGACCAGAGACCATTCGGCGGACCTGACTACCGCGTCAATGCCTGTTCGCCCGGCACCCTGAGTTACGGCGGTCAGACCTATGCCCTGCCGGAAGAATATACTGCAGCCAATGCCGACAGCCTGATCCCAGGTACGGCCAACCTGTGTGACAGCCAGCAGGGACAGGACCTGTTCCCCGAACAGGAATACAACTCGGTGTTGGGAACGGCAAACTGGAACCTGACTGACAACATCGAATTCATCGTTGATGGCTATTACGCCAAGCGAGAATTCGTGCGTAATCCGGGCCATGTCACCAATACCTTCACCGTGCCTGAATCCAATGCCTTCTTCGTGGCCCCACCTTTCTATACACCGGGTTCCGGCGGCTACAGAATCGCCTACAACTTCGAGGATGACACCAATTTCAACAAGCTCCTGGGTTACCAGGAAAACTGGCAGTTTTCCCCGGGTGTGCGTATCGAATTACCCTACGACTGGAGCTTTGATGCCAAGGTTGGCTATGGTGAAGCCGAGGACCGTGCCGATGCAGGTCAAGGGCTCAACAGCAGGGGTGGCGGCTCACCCCTTGCCGTTGCACTGGCCAGCAGCGATCCGAATACCGCCTTTGATCCTTATGGTCTGGGCAGGACTACCCAGTCAACCCTGGACAGCATGTTCAGCGCACAGTCCCAGTTTCCGACCAACAGTGAACTGACCGTGTACCAGGCCGGCTTCAATGGCCCGCTGTTTGAAATGCCTGGCGGCCAGGCACGCCTTGCCGTGGGTTATGACGGCCAGGACTTCACCATGATTCTCGGTGAAGGTACCAACAATGTGCGTTCATACAACCGTACCGTGGATTCAACCTACGCCGAAGTGCTTTTGCCCCTGGTCGGTCCAGGTAATGCCATGCCTGGTATCCAGGACCTGCAACTGAACGCGGCGGTGCGCTACGACAAGTACAGCGATGTTGGCAGCACCACTAATCCAAAAATCGGCATCGACTGGACCATTAACGACACCGTAAAAATGCGTGCCAGCTACGGTACATCATTCCGGGCACCGACTTTCCCGGAAATCTTCGGCAACAGTTCGCGCCTGTATATCCAGGCCTACACAAACCCGGATCCCAGCGGCCCGCCCAAGATCAGCGGTTATACCTACGGTTCCGGCCCCAACCCGGACCTTGGGCCTGAAGAAGCTACCACCTGGACCGTGGGCGCTGACTTCAACCTGCTCGACAACATGACGCTGTCGCTGACCTACTTCGACATAGCCTATGAAGACACCATCTCCGGCCTGCTGTCGAACCTGTCCGTACTGACCCTGGCTGATGAATATGCAGGAACAGACGTGATCCTCTCCGGCCAGGCTGCCTACGACCGCCTCAATGGCCTGATCGCCGAGGGTAAGCCATTACTCCAGTTTCCTGGCACATCCGATACCTGTACTGCGACACCTGATCCGGCCAGCTGTATTTTCGTCGATGGCCGCAGTCTGAACCTGGGTCGCTCGGAAATGAAGGGTATTGATGTCAACCTGCAACACATCATGCCGGTTGGTTCACAGGGAGACACATTGTCCTTGCAGCTCAACACCAGCTACCTGACCGACTTCAACGTGGCCTATACACCCGGTGGCGCACCGGTTGACCAGCGCAACCAGATATTCAACCCGATGAAGCTGAAAACCCGTGGTGTTGCCATGTGGGATCACGGTCCGTTCACCACTCGCTTGCAGGCGTCTTATGTAAACAGTTACGTGAACACCCTGATCAACCCGAACCAGGGCGTGGATTCCTACATGCTGGTGGATCTCGCCCTGACCTGGCGACCGGATGACTTCTTTGGCAGCGATATCGCCGAGGAAATTTCACTGACTGCAGAAGTGCGTAACGTCTTTGACGAGGATCCTCCCTACGTCAACGTAGCTCCGGCTTCCAATGGCAGTGGTGGTTATGATGCCACCAATACCAATCCTGTCGGGCGACTGTTGTCAGTGTCGGTCCGCACCAAGTTCTGATCCGGTAACAAGTATGTCCGGATCCCCGGTCCCCCCTTGGGAACACCCTGTCCTGGCCTGGCGGCATTATTGCCAGGTACAGGATGGGTTGTCTTAAGGAAGAGGAAAACGGGGCAATGAAAGACGAGGAAAAGCAAAGGGATGCATAAGCATCCCTTTTTTTTGGCCTGTAATGATCACAGGTTGCCCGCAAAGCGGTGGCAGATAATGCAAACAATCCTGTTCAGGATTTTTTATAGCTGCCCAACCCCGGTTTGTATGTCTTTTCGTCAATAAACTGCTTGATTCCTTCCTTCCTGCCGGTATTGTCATGAAAGTTGGCAGCCTCCTGGGCTCTTACCAGGAAATCCTCGGCATTGTCATAGGTCATATCCTTGACCCGGCGCACAGCATCCTTGGTGGCTTTCAGGGCTACCGGGTTTTTCTCCAGGATAAGCCGTGCTAGTTCTTCTGTCCTGGTCTGCAATTGCGCAAGCGGCACGCTTTCATTGACCAGGCGCCACGCTGCTGCAGTCTTGCCATCAATGGTATTGCCTGTCAGGGCCATATACATGGCATCACGCATGGACAACAGGTCTACCGCCACCTTGGTCACACCGCCACCGGGTAGGATGCCCCAGTTGATTTCTGACAGGCCAAACCTGGCTTCATCAGCACAGATCGCCAGGTCACAGGCATAGAGAGGGGCAAAGCCTCCACCAAAGCACCAGCCATTGACCATGGCAATAGTCGGTTTCTGGAACCAGCGCAATCGCCGGAACCAGCCATAGGATTCACGCTGGGACTGGCGCACTCCCTTGAGCCCCTTCTTCTCGGTTTCACGAAAATATTCTTTCAGGTCCATACCCGCCTGCCAGGCATCGCCTTTGCCACCCAGCACCAGCACACCGACATCATCATCGTATTCCAGGGTATCGAGTACTTCCATCATGCGACGGTTAAGTGTCGGGTTCATGGCATTTTTCTTTTCCGGCCTGTTAAAAAATACCCAGGCAATACCGTCATCAACAGTATAGGTAACTGTGTCGTTTTCAGTCTTGTCGTTCGTCATGGTTTTCTCGCTTTGACTAATGAAATTTTTTATATGTATTTATCTGGTTGTTGATAGCATAGTAAAAAATCAAACAGAGGTATGCCTTATCCAGGAACAGGCCTTGCACAACTGGTGCCCGGGCAAATCCAGGCAAGGCAAGCTGGCAACAGCATTACCAGAATGCTACACACCACTTTTTTAATTTCGCTATTTTTGAGGAGACATTCCCGTTTTTCTTATTATTTTCGTGGCCGGCCGAACACGCAGGGAAATAGCCGCTCAGTAGCAGGCCATTGTCCTTACGCACACCGAGCAACTTGCTATTGTATATAATTTTGTTAACAATTTGGATGGGGTTTTACCTGACATGCGGCCACTGATTTTCCAGGACTGACATCAGGATCCACCCTTGAGTTTGTGAAAGAAACAGCTGGCTAACAGTATTCATTTAACCGGCCCGGAATAACAAGAACAGGCTTTCGCGTTGCTGACACAGTAATACAGCGCATATTCGCCACTCACCGAATCTATCGGAGCCTCATTATGTCCACAACAAAGCTTGTCATCTTTCTTGTGTTGTTGCCGGTTTGCTGTTTCGGCCAACAGGCCAACATCAACCTTGACTGGAATCCACAGCAAAATAAGGAAAACCTTACACCCTACGGTGCGGCAATCAATTCCCCCGAAGTTCATGCGGATGGTCGGGTTACCTTTCGTGTACAGGCGCCGGAAGCCAACCATGTCGAGCTGACCGGAACCTCCCTGCTCATTGCCCTGGGCGAATCCGGTCAAGCTATCCCCTTCAGGAAAGACGATGACGGTACCTGGACCCTGACTGTGGGGCCAGTTCGACCGAATATCTATACCTATCGCTTACTCATCGATGACGCCCGGGTCGCTGATCCGAACAACTCCATTGCCTCCTTTGCTGCGGCCCCGCCGACCAGCAAACTGGTTGTTCATGACGATGGGCCGTCGTGGTACGACGCGCAGAATGTGCCACACGGAACAGTCACCCGGCACATCTACCACTCCGAAGTCACTGCCGGTGAACGTGAGCTTTATGTCTATACCCCACCCGGTTACGACGAGACCCGCACCTATCCCGTGCTCTACCTGCTTGCCGGCAGCAGCTCCCTGCCTTCCAACTGGATCTTTGACGGCAGGGTGAATTTCATCATGGACAACCTGCTCGCCGAAGGACGTGCCGAACCCATGATTATCGTGGTTCCCAATAACCAGGTAGTACATCGTAATCATCCCCGCCATGCGGACCTGACTTTCGATATTTTTGAACAGGAACTGCGCAATCATGTCATCCCGATCATTGACCGCAAGTATGCCACGCAGGCCAATCCCCGGGGCCGCGCCCTGTCAGGCCTGTCCATGGGTGGACGTCATACCCTGTTCATCGGGCTGCGCTCTCCCGACCTGTTTGGCTCACTGGGCATTCTCAGTGCCGGAGATGAAAATTCGGAAGCAGTCCTGGCAGACTTTCTCAATGACCCTGCTGCCAATGACTATTTTGACTACCTGTTTATTGGCCAGGGCAGCGTTGAGGAAGCTCAGGATTTTTTCAATCTTCGAGTGGCCAGCCTGGTTGATGCTCTCAAGGCCCATAACATCGACCATGAATATTATGCCGGGGGCTTTGGTGGTCATGACTGGGTCACCTGGCGTCACCTGCTGTACTATCGTTTTCTGCCACAACTTTGGCGATAACATGAACGCGTTAACAATAACCGGATAAAAATCAGGAAACAGGGAAACCCATGAAGATACGCTATTTATCAATTGCCCTGGGCGCCTGCATGCTTGCTGCATGCAACGCACCAGCGACCAATACCGATTCCATTTCTTCCCCGACAACCGAAGCGGTCAACGCCGAAGTCCTGCAAGGTGACATCCTGTGGTCCGCACGCCTGCCCCAACGCTGGAATGGCACCTTGCTGGTCCACAGTCGCGGCTGGTCTCCTGTGGCTGGTCAACCTGCACCGGCACCTGCCCAGGTGGAAGAGGCACTGCTGGCCCAGGGCTATGCATTGGCCGGATCCAATTACGGCTCGGGTGGCTGGGCACTGGCTGAAGCGGTACCTGCCCAGGAAGCGGTCATTACCGAGTTCAGCCGCCGCTATGGCAACCCGCAGCGCACAATTGCCTTTGGTTACTCCATGGGCGGCCTGGTCACCACGGCACTGAGTGAGCGCCGCAATCCCATGGTTGATGGCGGTATCTCATTTTGCAGTTCCATGGGGGGCTCGCTGGGCATGATGAACATGGGCCTGGATGGCGCCTTCGTTTTCCGCACACTGGTGGCACCCGATTCAGAAATCCAGGTCGTGAATATTGATGACGACCTGCAAAATGGCGCCCTGGTCAGATCTATTGTGGAAGAGGCTGTCAACACGCCCGAGGGACGTGCCCGCATCGCCCTGGCAGGTGTACTTGCCGGCATTCCGGGCTGGACTCAGGCCGATATGCCGCAGCCACCTGCCAATGATGCTGAAGCACAGTTCGAACAGATTATCGGTTCATTCCCGGGCGGTGTGTTTCTGCCGAGAACTGAACAGGAACAACGCGCCGGCGGAAATTTCTCCTGGAACGAGAATATTGATTATGCGGCGCTTCTGGAAACATCGGGACGCCGTGACATGGTGGAACAGCTCTATCGCACAGCGGGCATCAGCCTGGACGCCGACCTGGCCACCCTGGCAGCAGCACCCAGGATCGCTGCCGACCCGCAAGCAGTCCAGTACATGCGCATCAACTACACACCCTTTGCCCAGCCCCGTGTTCCCCTGCTGGGGGTACAGGCTTTCGGCGATGGTATTACTTCGCCCTCACTGCAACGCGGTTATGCGGAATATGCACCGGCCGCGTTAATGGATTCGCAATATGTTGAGCAAGCCGGTCATTGTGGTTTCAACGAAGCCCAGACTCTGGCTGCGATCAGGCACCTGGAAAGCCGGCTCGATAATGGGCAGTGGCCTGATCGCGCTCCACCTTTTGCAGACCATGAACCGGCCCCGATGCTGCGCCCGTGTTTCCAGGGAAAAGTCTGCCAGTAAATTTACAGCAGGGATTCAGCCGGACATACCCCAGCGTGAAACGGTGCGCTTTTCGAGGGTCTTGAACACCAGGTTTTCCACCAGCAACCCGAACAGGATGACGGTCAGCAGACCGGCAAACACCTCGGGGATAAGCAACTGGTTCTTGCGTTCAAAAATATACCAGCCCAGCCCGCCCGATCCCGAGGTTGAACCGAAGACCAGTTCGGCGGCTATCAGTGTGCGCCAGGCAAAGGCCCAGCCAATTTTCAGGCCAGTCAGGATGCTGGGAAAGGCGCCGGGTATGAGAATGCGCCAGACATAACGCAGACCGGTGAGTCCATAGTTCTGTCCGACCATGCGCAGGGTACGACTGACTTCCCGAAAGCCCGAATGGGTGTTCAGGGCCACGGCCCACAACACGGCATGTACCAGGACAAAAATGACACTGGCTTCACCCAGGCCAAACCAGATCATGGCCAGTGGCAACAGGGCAATGGATGGCAGCGGATTGAACATGGCTGTTAACGTTTCCAACAGGTCCGCGCCGAGTCGGGTGGCGCTGGCAAAGGCGGTCAGGGCCGCGGCAATGAGTACGCCGACCAGGTAACCCTTGAACAACAGGGTGAGTGTGTAGATGGTTGCCTGCGGCAGTTCTCCCGACACCATGGCGCTGATCATGGCAACCACGGTACTTGAAAACGCCGGCAGCACTAGGGCATTGTCGAGCACACGGGCATACACTTCCCAGACCAGGGCAATGAGCAGCAACAAGAGTGTTTTGCGCAGCGTGGCGTTGTCCGCCAGTTTGCCCACCAGGGAACGCTCGCGCACACGGATTTCCGTCAGCGCGGTTTCCGGTTCGTAAATATATTCCGGTCTTGCCTCACTCATCACTGGCTCCTTTTTCCAAACGGTTGCCGAACAACAGTTCCTGGATGCGGGTTGACAGCAGTTTGCCGGAGGCATCTTCACGGTCAGTGCTATCACAATTGATTTCCGCCCTCGCCTGCCCGGGATGGGCACTGAGGAGCAGGATGCGGGTACCGATGCGAATGGCCTCGGCGATGGAATGGGTCACAAACAGGACCGTGGAACGGGTTTCACTGCACAAGAGCAGCAGCTCTTCCTGCATGCGGTCGCGGGTCAGCGCATCGAGTGCCGCGAAGGGTTCATCCATAAGCAGGATCTCAGGCTCCATGGCCATGGCGCGGGCAATGGCCACGCGCTGCTTCATGCCGCCGGACAGGGTATGGGGATAATTATCGGCAAAGCCGGTCAAACCCACCTTGTCGATATACAGTGCGGCACGTCCACTGGCTTCATGCTTGTCCATGCCGGCGGTAAGCAGAGGAAAGGTGATATTGTCATGGACGTTTTTCCAGGGCAGCAGCTGGTCAAACTCCTGGAACACAAAGGCACGGTCGGGGCCCGGCTTTGTAATGGTGGTGCCGGCAAGTGTCATTTCGCCATCGGCGGGTTCGATGAATCCCCCTACCGCCTTGAGCAGGGTCGACTTGCCGCAGCCGGAGGGGCCAAGAAGCACAAAGCGCTCGGACTCAAAGACATCGAAACTGAGCTTGTGCACGGCGGTGACCACGCGGTCTTCGGTGTGGTACTGCAGGGACACATCACGCACACTCAGCAAGGCCTGGTCATTATGGTCAGCCATCGACGCCAGGTATCCTAGCTGCCGGGCAAATCATGAATGCCATCAAAGAAAAGCTCACGCCAGGACGCGGGCTGCTGCGACAGCGTACCGATGGTGTACATGAAGTCGGCATAGCGTTTGGTGTTGCGCGGTGTGGTCGAGAAGCGGATGTCGGGATCCTGCAACAGGACAGCGATCTCATTTTGCGGCAGACCGGCATTGCCACCAACACTCTCCAGGATCCGGGCGGCACCTTCCGGGTCATCACGAATGAACTGCTGGGCTTCTTCCAGGGCAGCAATCACCGCGGAAACAACCGCCGGGTTTTCCTCGCGATAAGCCCCCGTGGTCGACATCATGGTGAAGGTAGTCTCACCGCCCATGACTTCATCGGTAGTCATGATGGTGCGGATTTGCGAATCCTGGATTTCGCGCTGGTGAAACGGTGGCGATGTGAAATGCGCGGTGATATCCCCGGCGCCGGAGAGCATGGCAACGACACCATCCGGGTGAGCCATGCTGACGGTGTAACGGTCAAAACGTTCGGCATCGTCATTGCCATAACGTTCGGCCGCATACATCTGCATGACGATTGCAGGTATGGATACCTTGATGGAGGTGACCGCGATCTTGTCCTGCTCGGTAATGGTTTCAAGTGAAGTAAAAGAAGGCGAACGCGTGTTCAGGTACATGGGCAGCGAACTGATGGCAGCCACACCCCTGACATCCATGGAACTGCGGGTACGATCCCACAGGGTCAGAAAGGCAGGTGGTCCGGCAGCAATAAAATCCACCGAGCGCGACAGCAGCGCATCGTTCATGGCAGACGGTCCGCCCAGTTCGATCCATTGCACTGTCAGGTTTTCCTGCCCGCTTGCCTGAGCATGCTTTTCAATCAGGTTCTGCTCGCGCATCACGTGTAGCGGCAGGAAGCCGATACCGCCGGCGCCCAACGGAATGCGCACGACAGTGCCGGACTCTTCACTGCTGCAGGCAGCCAGCATAAAAAGAACGACTATCAGAACAGGAAAACGCAACGTCCTGGCGTTATTCATCTGTTTGCTTCCCCCAAGTTTTTCCCCAAGTTTTCCCCCAGTATTTTTATCGTGCTTCAGGCTGACGTCGGTACACTGGACCTGACGATATCACCTGCATCTTTCAACGCTTCAAGATTCCAACACTGCTTGATCAGGGTTTCAACCTGCTCTGCAGATAATGCCAGGATCCCCTGGTCACGGAATTTTTCATCAAGCTGGTCATTGGACAGCGGCCGGTGAATATTGCCCAGTGACTGTTCAACAAACAGGGACAGGGTTTCCCCACTTTTCAAATCCACTTCGATGGCTACCTGGTCTTCGGTGACATCGGGATCGGCTGTCGCCTCAACCAGTTCCCTGATGCGCTTGATGTCCGGGTCATTGATGGCCGCCAGGGTGAATTCCTGGATGCCGCCCTTGCCCCGCACCAGCCCGATGGCCGCCGCATGGTAAATGGAGTACTTGCTCTGCAGTTCACGGTAGAGGTCGCGCTTGTTGCACAGGTCCAGCACCAGCGGGGCAACTCGCACACGCACCGCCTGGATATCTGAAGGAGCGGGATTATGTTTCGCCCTGATCTGGCTGCAGCCATCAATGGCCGGATGCACAACAAGGCCACACGCATATGGCTTGTAGGCATTCACGCGCAAGGCAAAATCCTCGCCCAGGCCGTTGGTAACCTTGTCCAGGTCATAGCTGGCTGCGGTGACCGGGACGAATCCCCGTGGTCCTTCCAGGCCCTGCTCGCCAGCGGTGAAATTCGCTTGCGCCAGCAACGCCGCAGTATAGCCATTCTGTGCTGCCCGGCCCGGTTGCCAGGACTTGGCCATTGAGCCGAACATTTCCCTGACCCCTGCTGCCTGGGTGGCCGCCAGCCCGAAGGCCCAGACCATCTGCTTGCTATCCAGGCCAATCAATTTGCCGATGGCGGCCGCCGCACCAAAGACACCGGTAGTGGAAGTAATGTGCCAGCCGGCGTCGTAATGTGCCGGGTAGACCGCATCACCAATGCGTGACTCCACTTCAAAACCCAGGATGAAAGCCTCCATGAAATCTGCCCCGCTGACCGGGTTGGCACCGGCATACGCAAACAGTGCCGAGGCCACCGGCACACTGGCATGGATGTAATTGGTGGGCAGCGTGTCATCGTATTCGTGCACATGGGAGCCGATACCGTTGAACAGGGCCGCATGCAGGGCGTCAAACGATTCCCGGCGACCCAGTACCGGTGTCGTGGCCGGCCCACTGAACGGACCAAGCACGTCAATGGCCACATCCAGGGCCTTTTCGATACTGCCGCTAATCGCACAGCCCAGGTAATTGTGTATTGCTCGTTTGGATTCCTGCCAGACGTCGGCAGGGATGTCGCTTTGTTGCGCCTTAACTACATAGTCAGCAAGCGCAAAGGTTGGAGATATTTTGGTCATGATTACAGCCTTGGCCGGTTCCGGCACGAGTTCGGGATCATTCAAAGAACGGGATACCTTCTACGGCATATGGACGCATACCTTCTTCATTGATGTCTACCCCGATTCCCGGTTTTTCTGACAGGGGGATAAAACCATCCACCACCATCGGGCCATCAAAGGTGACAATTTCCTGGAACATGGGGTCCTTGTGGAAATAGATCTGCCACTCCAGGATCATGAAGTTGGGCACTGAGGCGCACACGTGGGCAGCGGCCATGGCGCCAAGATAGGACGCCACCATGTGTGGCGCAAAGGGCACGTAATAGAGATTGGCAAGATTGGCGATACGCTGGCCTTCACCCAGGCCACCGGCTTTTTGCAGGTCCGGCATGATGATATCCACGGCACCTGCCTCCAGCAGCGGCAGGAAGCCGTTGCCCAGGTAGACATTTTCGCCGGCACAGATAGGCGTGGTGGTGGTTTCGTTAATCAGTTTATAGGCCTGCACGTTTTCTGCCGGTACCGGCTCTTCCAGCCACATCAGGTTTATCGGCTCCATCAGCTCGGCCACTTTCTTGCCAGTGGGCAGGTCATAGCGGCCATGCATGTCGGCGCAGATATCGATATTCGGACCCACTTCCTCGCGGGCGGCTGTCATCTGGTCCACCATGCGCTGCAATTCCCCGGGACTGGCGGTCCAGTTGTAACGGTCATAACGCGCCGGGTCGTTACCCTGGTCCAGGTCAAACTTGATGGCTGTCATGCCCATGTCCACCGCTTCGCGTGCGTTGGCAGCAAAGTCCTCGGGCGTCGGCTGCTGGAACTGGTACAGGGCGGTGTCCATGTAGACACGTACACTGTCGCGGAACTTGCCGCCAAGCAACTGGTACACCGGCAGACCCAGGGCCTTGCCCGTGAGATCCCATAACGCCGTTTCAATGGCGGACAACACGGCCACATACATGCCCGACTGCGCACCACCAAAGACACCGCCACGGCGTAATTCCTCGAACAGGCGATGCACATCCAGCGGGTCGCGATTGCGCAGGCGCCGTCCCAGGCTTTGCACCAGGTGATAGGCACCGTTGACGGCATCCACCCCTTCACCGCAACCGTAGATGCCCTGGTTGGTATGAATCTTCACAAACAGGCCGGCACCACCGCGAATGAATCCGCACTTCACATCCGTGATGCGCAGGTCGCTTGGCCGTGATGACAGGTTGGCGCGATCAACAGAGTCTTCCAGTGCCTGGCCAAAGGCAAATAACGGATTGAGGGCCATGGCACTGGCGATGGCACTGTGGCTGAGAATGTCGCGACGGGTATAACGGTTTTTCATGGGTCTTGTCCTGTGTGTTTTTATGTTTTCCAGGGTTGATAATTAATTATTTATTTGTCGTTGAACGGTTCATACGAAATGTTCGATTGAACCGTTGGGTGGAAATTGCGCAGCCATCTCCACCTTTGCCGGAGATGGCCCTGCGGGCCATTTCCGGCCTACATTCATGTCAATCAGAAGGTCCTGATTTCCAGCAGCTCCCGAATTCGGGATTCGGGTACCGGCAGCTCGCCGATGTTCTCTTCCATCCAGGCCGAGAAATCCGCTTCGATCTCGTCCGACCAGCGGGCATCAATCTGGCCCGAGGTGTAGGTGCCGTCAGCCAGTCGCTGGTGTCCGAACATGTCGCGCAAACGCACGATTTCAGAAGTCTCCACCACACGCTGGGCAAACTGCGGCGGAATGAAGATGACACCCCCATCACGCGCCAGCACCACGTCACCGGGCATCACTGTGGCCTGGCCTATGCGGGTAGGCTGGTTGAGGCCGATCAGCGTAGTGTTAAGCCGGCCCGGCGGATTGTGATGAGAGGGATGATAGCTGCGGAAAAAAGCGGTGAAGCCTTCGATTTCACGCAGGCCATCGATGTCGCGAATGGCGCCGTTATAGACAAAGCCGTTGCCGGAGTTGGCGTGAATGGCATTGCCGACATTGTCCCCGATGGTGGGCCCATCAATATGGGCACCGAACTGGTCACCCACGTACACATCACCCGGTTGCAGCATGTCCACCGGCCAGGAATTCTGGCCACCGGAACGGCCGTCTTTTTTGCCTCGGGCATCATACTGGGCATGGATGTCGGGGCGACCCGGTACAAAGGTGGCAGTGACCGCACGACCGACCAGCACGCCTTCATCATTGAGTACCTGCCAGTCACCCTCATACTGGTAATTGAAGCCATTGCCCCGCAACACGGCCCAGGCTTCCTCCAGGGTCACGAGTTTCATGCGCTCCAGGATGTCATCAGACACCTTGGGACGGCCATCGGCAAAGCGCTCGCCTTCCCAGTCGGGTGTCAGGAACATCAGTTCGTCCTTGCTGATCTGCTGTGCACTGACGGGCAGGATTACGGAACACAGGGCTGCAGCCAGCCACACAATATATTGCTTCATGAATTACCCCCGATTGGTAAAGGAAGAAACCAGCTCAAGGGGGATACTCGACATAATCCCCTTGAAGAACCATTATTATTTTAGTTATCAGTGTGTTGCGACTTGAAACAGGATGTTGACGTCAATTCTGCTGACACACAGCATTCCAGATTGTTAACAATATGTGTATAGTATTTTCGGCAAGCTGGAACATCATTCATATGATGATTAATTACAACAAAAATGCAAGCATGCATTAGCGCCAAACCAGAATAACAAGCAGGAAATTCCATGATCAAATCACCAGGTCCACAGGACTTTGACCCCCAGGCTCCCGAAACTTTTGACAGCCCCTACGAGCTCTATGAAGACCTGCGTAATCGCTGTCCGGTAGCTCACAGCCAGGCCTGGAACGGGTTCTGGGCTTTCATGAATTACGATGATGTCCTGGATGCCCTGAAACAGAGCGATACCTATATCACCTCCTTGCAAAACGTTGTGCCCAAGCTGGCCTTCACGGGTCGCCGGCCGCCACTGCACCTGGATCCCCCCCACCATACGCCTTACCGGCGCGCTCTGAATCCGTTGTTTCGCCCCCAGCGGATGAAAGACCTGGAACCAGCCGTGCGCCAGCATACGAAAACCCTGCTGCAACCCCTGCTCGATCGCGGTGAAGGCGATATCTGCGAGGACTTCACCAGTTACCTGTCCATCTACGTATTTGCCGAATGGATGAACATGCCGGAAGATTTCCTGGATGAACTGCGCACCATCGCCAGGGCCTACAATTTTGCCGTGCAGAATTTTGAAGACGAAATGGTGAAGGAGACCAGCCTGAAGCTCTACGATATTGCCCGCAAGGTCATCGACCTGCGCAAGAAAAACCTGCTTGATCCCCTGGAAGACGCCACCAGTGCCCTGCTGATGGCCAAAGATGATGACGGTAACCCGCTCCCCGAAGACATGATCCTGGGCACCATTCGCCAGGTGCTCGTGGTGGGCATCATTGCCCCGACAGTGATTATCGGCAGCATCTGTGTGCACCTGTCCCGCGACCAGGCTCTGCAGCAACAACTGCGCGAAAACCCGGAACAGATCCCCGCTGCACTGGAAGAATTCCTGCGCCTGTACACGCCTTACCGCGGCTTTGCCCGTACGGCCAACAAGGAAGTCACTGTTGGTGGCAAGACCATTCCCGAAGGCGAGCCCATTGCCCTGAACTATGCCTCGGCCAATCGCGATGACAGCAAGTTTCCGAATGCCGACCAGTTCCAGCTGAACCGTCCCAACATCAACGAACACCTGGCCTTTGGCCTGGGACCCCACCGCTGCGCCGGCATGCCGCTGGCACGCCTTGAACTGCGCATCGCCCTGGAAGAAATCCTGTGCAGCACCAAAGGCTTTGAACTCACCGGTGAGGTGAAGGTAACCCGATTTCCGGAAATCGGCGCACTGTCGGTCCCGCTGAAATTTACCTGAGACATGTAAGAGTACACCGCCATGGATAACCTCGAAGCTGTTGTCAGTCGCAAGATCATCCTCCGCCTGATCATTCCGATCATGATCCTGACCGTGATCAATTCCCTGGACCGGGTCAACATCAGTTTCGCTGCATTGCAAATGAATGCCGACCTCGGCCTGACAGCCGAACTGTATGGCTATGCCGTCAGTATCTTTTTTGTCAGCTACCTGATTTTCCAGTTTCCCAGCTCAAAAGCCTTGCGCATGCTGGGGGCACGCTGGTGGATTTTTTCTGTTGTCCTGATGTGGGGTATTTCAGCCACCTGCATGGCCCTGGTCCAGAATGTCTGGCACATTTATATTCTGCGCTTTTGCTTAGGGATAGCCGAAGCCGGTTTTGCCCCCGGCGTGGTGTTCCTGTGCAGTTGCTGGGTACCCAGGAAATACCGCGCCCGCGCCATCGCCACCACCATGCTGGCCATACCCATTTCAGGGGTCATTGGCGGTCCACTCTCCGGCTGGTTGCTGAGCATGGATGCCCCCTTTGGCCTGACAAGCTGGCGCTGGATGTTTTTCATCGAAGGCTTGCCCGCCATCGTTTTGGCATTTTTCGCCCTGAAGATTTTTGCCCACGCACCGCAACAGGCACCCTGGCTCAATGCTGAAGAAAAACAGTGGCTGGAAACCGAATTACAGCAGGAACAGGTTGCCCGGGAAGTCACCGGCGCAAGTTCATTTCGCGAAGTACTGACCGATCCCCGCATTCTGTGTTCTGCCGGGGTATGGTTTGCCTTGATCTTTGGCTCTTACGGCATCATGTTCTGGCTGCCCCTGGTGATACAGGAAATGACTTCCCTGGGTGACTTCCAGATTGGCCTGCTCTCTGCCCTGCCCTGGCTGGGTGTGGGCACCGGCATGATCCTGGTGTCGCGCCATTCCGACCGTACCCAGGAGCGTTACTGGCATGTAGGCCTGGCTGCCATTGCCGGCAGCCTGTGTTTGCTGGGCAGTGCCTACGTACCGTCGCAGGTACTGTCCCTGGTACTGCTGTTTCTCACCGGCATTGGCCTGGGCGGCGCCCAGGGCACCTTCTGGACCATCCCCACATCCATCATGGCCCAGTCGGTTGCCGCCAGCGGCGTGGTGTTGATCAACCTGATCGGCAACATCAGCTCCCTGATCAATTCCAGCGTCATCGGCTATGTGCGGGAAAGCACCGGTTCCTACCAGCTCACCATTGTGCTGCTGTCGGTAATCATTGGTTGTGCCTCGCTGCTGGTAGCCATTATTGCCGCACTGTCGGGCAAACAGAAAACACTGCCTGTTACCGGCACACCGGAAAGCGTGATATAGCACAACCATGATTTTTTATTGAACAAGCGAGAAAGAAGTAATGATTAGCAGGCTTACAAATGCCGGTTTTTTCCGGCTCATTGCGGGAGCAATTTTTACCTTTTCGTGCCACGTGGCTGTTGCACATCACTCACCTGTGGCCTTTGATACCGATGTCACCGACTTCACCATCAGCGGCGAGATAATCAGTGTGGATGTCCGCAACCCGCATTCAGCCATGACTCTGCGTGTCACCAATGAGGATGGCTCCACAACAGACTGGGATATTGAATTCAGCAGCATCAACCTGTTGTTACGCCGGGGCTGGGATTTTGATCGTCTTGAAGTGGGTGAACAGGCCAGCTGTACCGGCAATCCGAGCGCGCTGGGGAAAAATGAAATGTACATGTGGTCGATCGTCCTGGCTGATGGCACGGAGTTCAGCCGATGAGTGCCTTACGTTACCAGGTGACAAGAGGAATATTGGCGACTGTCGTTATGTTCCTGGCCACTTTGCCGGCAACAGGCAGTTTTGCCCAGGACATCAAGATGAACGGCATCTGGTTGCCCGATGGCGGTCGCAGCCAGCGCACTCCCTCCCCCTTGCCCTATTCCACAGCAGGCCGGGAAGCGGTAACTGACTGGCAGGCAGGGCGTGACCCGCAGGAAGATGATCCGGGACGGTTTTGCCAGGCACCGGGCATGCCGTCACTTGCGCTCAGTGGCGCCGGTTATCCCATGGAAATCGTCATCACAGATGACCAGGTATTGATGCTGCTGGAGATTCACCAGCAGATACGCCGCGTCTTTCTTGACAGCGAGCATCCCGCCAGAACACTCCCGCAGCGTAACGGTCATTCTGTCGGTCACTGGGAAGGAAATACCCTGGTCGTGGATACGACGGCAATCAGGCCCATCTTTTTCGGAGCAGTCCCGCACACGGACCAGGTGCATGTGGTGGAAAGGTTACGCGTCACCGATAACGGCGACACCCTGGTCAACGAAGTCACAATCACTGATCCGGCACTCTATACCCAGCCTATTGTGGTCGAGCGATATTTCACCGCCGCCCCCGAAGGCACGCTGATGCTGGAATACGAATGCTCGGAATCCATGTGGATAGAACACGAAGAAAGCCGTGGTTTTGAGCCGTTCTCCCTGTAGCCGGGAATCTGGCAGCTTGCGTATTACAGTCGGTAACGACTTTCCGGCACCCCTTTGCAGGACGTGCGATAGATAAAGACATCACCGGCCTGCGGTTGCTGCGCCAATGACTCTGCATCCAGGTGTTCACGGGCGGTACTGACAAACAGGATATCCAGGTCCGGTCCGCCCAGGCACATACAGGTGGGCTGGGTCACCGGTAATTCCAGTGTTGCCAGTACCTCACCTTGCGGCGAATAGCGCACCACGCTGCTGCCGCCCCACTGGGCGTTCCACAGGCAACCCTGCGCATCAATGATGGAGCCGTCAGGACCGCATGACTGTGCTGTCCTGGCGAAAACTTCACCTTTACCAACGGTTGCCGAATCCGGATCAAAATCATAAGCCCGAATTTCCTTGGTTTTTGTATCGGCAAAATACAGGGTCTTGCTGTCCAGGCTCCAGCAAAGACTATTACCGGTGCGGATATTGCCCAGCGTTTTACCCTGACCCTGCGGTGAGATCCAGTACAGGCTGCCCTTCACCGATTCACCGGCATCATTGGTAGTCGGTTCATTTTCCACCATGGTGGTTGACCAGAAACGCCCCTGGCGGTCCACCCGGCCGTCATTGAAACGGGTGCCGGTAAAACCGGCTTCCGGTTGGTACAACCATTCCCGTTCCCCCGATTCCGGATCATACAGTGCGAAGCCTTCGGCAAACGCGCAAATCAGGCGACTGTCATTGTCGATAAACCCGAAAGCACACAGGCGCCCGGGCAAGACATAGTCCTGCAGGGATTGGTCAGCCAGCGTATAACGGTACAGGCGCGATTCGTGGATATCCGTCCACCACGTGCTTTGCGAGCGTTCATCCCAGAGAATGCATTCACCGAGCGTGTTGCCCACCTTAATGGAATCGATAAACTCAAACTCACTCATGTCGACTTACTCCCCAGTTGACGCGATAAACCGTGCTGCAAACAGATAAATGCCAGTACCAGCACCCCGATAACTATCTTCGTCCACCAGCTGTTCAGGGTGCCGTCAAAAGAAATCCAGGTCTGGATCAATCCCATAATCAATACGCCAAGCAACGTACCATGTACATAACCGATGCCGCCGCTCAGCAGCGTACCCCCGATGACAACAGCTGCAATGGCATCAAGTTCCAGGCCGATGCCGGACAGGGCATAACCCGACGCTGTATAAAAGGAATACACCACGCCACCAGTTGCCGCCAGGGTGCCGCTGAGCACATAGACCAGTACACGTGTTCGTCCCACAGGCACGCCCATTAATGCCGAGGAGGCGGCATTTCCGCCCAGTGCATAGATAAAACCACCCGTGCGCGTGTAATGCAGCAGCCAGATGGCCAGCAGGAATACCAGAAAAAAAATCATGGCCCCACTGCCCAGCCAGGCCCTTCCCGGCAGCATGATGCCGAAATTGTTTACCGCATCATAAAACCCGTGCTCGATGGGAATGGATTGTTCACTGAGAATGGTAGCCAGTGCGCGCGCGAAAAACATGCCCGCCAGGGTGACAATAAAGGCCTGCATGTTATAGCAGTGGATCAGCATGCCCATCACCAGGCCCAGCAGGGCGCCACAGCCAATCACCACGGGTATTGCCAGCAGAGGATGCCACCCCTGCTGCTCGATCAGCACGGCACACAACACACTACTGAAGGCAATGACCGCTCCGACACTCAGGTCAATGCCGCCTGAGAGGATCACGAAAGTCATGCCAATGGCCGTGATGCCCAGGAAGGCATTGTCGGTGAACAGATTCATGACGACGCGCAGGCTGCCAAAGCCGTCAAAGCGGATGGCACCGGCGACAAATAACAACACCAGGAGAATGGCGGTGACCAGCACCGGCAACAGGCGGGGATTAAGTCGCAGGATCATGCCGCCCTCCTGCGCACCAGGCCTGACAGTTGCTGTTTGAACTGTTGTTTAAACAAGGGTGCCTGCAACAAGAGGACCGCCACAATAACCAGTGACTTGATCAGCAGGTTGTATTGCGGAGCGATGCCACTGACCAGGATCGTGGTACCCAGTGCCTGGATAATCAGTACACCAATCACCGACAACAACAATGAAAAACGGCCGCCGGTGAGTGCCGATCCACCAATGACCACGGCCAGGATGGCATCCAGTTCCAGCCACAAGCCGGCATTGTTGGCATCGGCGCCCTGGATGTCAGCCGTGATAATCATGCCGGCCAGCGCCGCACACAATCCGGAAATACAATACACCGACAGCTTGACGGCGTTGACATGAACACCGGCCAGATGACTGGCGCGCGGATTACAACCCACGGCCTCGATAAACAGACCCAGTGCCGTGAAACGGACCAGGCAGTGCAATGCTGCCAGTACCACCAGGACAATGACCACCGGTGTCGGCAAGCCCAGCACACTGCCCACGCCCAGGAAAGCAAAACCCTCATGGCTGAACGTGATGATCTGCCCGTTATTGATGAGCTGGGCAATACCACGGCCCGCCACCATCAGGACCAGGGTCGCCACGATGGGTTGAATACCCAGGAAGGACACCAGGGAACCATTGATGAAACCGGCAACCAGGCCGGCGAACAACCCCAGGCTGATGACAATAAACAGGCTGTCAGCGCTACTGTTAAGCAGGTTGGCGCAGACGGCACCGGTAATGGCAATGACAGCACCGACACTCAGGTCGACACCCCCGGTGGCAATCACCAGGCTCATGCCGATAGCCAGCAAGGCCACCGGGGCACCGCGATTGAGAATATCCACCAGGCTGCCGTAAACACGGCCATCACGAAATTCGAGCTCAAAAAAGCCGGGGCTGATAAACAGGTTGGCCAGCAGGATAAGCAGCAGCGCCATCACCGGCCAGTACAGGCGGCTGTGAGTTATCTGGTGAAATAATTTGTTCACGTGATTCAGGCCTGGGCAATAGCGGCCATGATGGCCTGTTCACTGATTGCCTCACCCTGGAGTGCAGCCTGCATGGCAAAGTCGCGCATGACCACGACGTTGTCACACACCGCCACCAGTTCCTCGATTTCAGATGAAGCCACGATGACGGTCATGCCCTGTTCACACAGGCGCCTGACCAGCCGAATGATTTCAGCATGCGCGCCAATGTCGATACCCCGTGTCGGCTCATCCAGGATCAGGATATCGGGATGGGTTGCCAGCCAGCGTGCCAGCACGACCTTCTGCTGGTTGCCGCCGCTTAACTCGCCCACCGCCTTGTCCGTATGGGGACAGGCAATCTGTAAATCTTTCACGGCCTGCTCTGCCAGTTGTACTTGCCTGGTCCGTGAAACCGGTTTCAGCCATCCCTGTTTTGCCTGCAGGGCGAGAATGATGTTTTCGCGAATGCTCAACTCCGCCACGATGCCGTCTTCCTTGCGGTCCTCCGGGCACAGGGCCAGGGCGAACCGGATCGCCTCACGGGGAGAGCTGATCTCTGTCTGCTTGCCACCGACTTCAATACTGCCCTGTTTTTTTGCCGACAGGCCAAACAAGGTTTCACACACTTCGGTACGTCCTGATCCCAGCAATCCTGACAGGCCCAGTACTTCTCCCTTGCTGGCCGTGAAAGACACGGCACGAACACCATTGACCGCACCCAGGTCGGAAACCGCCAGTGCTGTTTGTGCGGTTGATTTTTCTGCTGCCCGCGATGTTTTTTGTTCCAGCGCCTCGAGTTCGCGCCCCAGCATGTGCGCCACCAGTTCATGACGCGGCAATTCACTGGTCACATAGGTGCCTACCCGCTGCCCATTGCGCAACACCGTGATACGGTCAGCAATGGCATAGACCTGGTCAAGAAAATGGGTAATGAAAATAATGGCAATGCCCTGGGATTTCAGTTCCCGCAGGATGCTGAATAACAGTTCCACTTCATCATGATCAAGACTGGCAGTGGGCTCATCAAGTACAAGCACCCGTGCCGACATATCAATGCCGCGGGCAATAGCCACCAGTTGCTGAATAGCCAGTGAGTAACTGGACAGGGGCTGGGTGACATCAATGTCCAGGCGGAAACGCTTAAGCAAACCTTTTGCCTGCTCATGCATTTGCTTCCAGTGAACCAGGCCATAATGCCGGGGTTCACGACCAAGAAACAGATTGTGGGCGACACTGAGATTAGTCAGCAGATTCACTTCCTGGTAAACCGTGCTGATGCCGGCGGCCTGGGCCTGGGCCGGTGAGTGAGGTGCAATGGAATTGCCGTTGAGTGTGATGGTGCCGCTGTCCAGGGTATAGGCCCCGGTCATGACCTTGATCAGCGTGGATTTACCGGCACCGTTTTCACCAAGCAGGGCGTGAACTTCACCGGCATGCAATTCAAAACTGACATTATCGAGCGCCTGGACACCGGCAAACTGCTTGCTGATTTTGTGTAGTGCTAACACAGTGGTTGCTGCCTGGTTCCGGGTATCAATCATGGCTGGTGCCACTAGTTAGTTAGCGCCGGTTCTCCTGGCGTACTCTTCTGCTGCTGTTTCCTGGGTATACAGGTCACCGTTAATGGAAACCAGTTTGGGACCCGGCGGCTCACCATTGAGATAACTGATGATCGCATCAAACGCCGGACCGCCCATGTGTGGACTCAACTCGACTGTGGCATTGGTGTCTCCCTCTGCCATGGCCTTGAAGATATCCGGTACCGCATCCACGGACACGATGAGGATGTCATCACCGGGATCCAGGCCGGCTTCCTTGATCGCCAGCACGGCGCCGATGGCCATTTCATCATTGTGTGCCCACACGGCACAGATATCCTCGCTGTTGCTTTCGGCTTTCAGGAAACTTTCCATCACTTCCTTGCCCTTGCTACGGGTAAAGTCACCTGTCTGGGAGCGAATGATGGTGGCCTGCGGGTAATCGGCAATGACTTCGTTGAAACCTGCCATGCGATCCAGCGCAGCGGTGGCACCTACCGTGCCCTGCAATTCAACAATGTCACAAACACCACCGGTGGCCTCCATTAGCCAACGCGCGGCCTTGCGGCCCTCTTCCACGAAATCCGAGGCGATGCGTGTCAGGTAGAGAGAGTCATCATCCAGCGCCATGTTGCGATCGACGATAACGACCGGTATGTCTGCACGCCGTGCTTCTTCCAGCACAGGCTTCCAGCCGGTTTCCACCACGGGTGCCACCACGATACCGTCCACGCCCTGGGCAATAAAACTGCGTATGGCCTTGATCTGGTTTTCCTGCTTTTGCTGGGCATCGGAAAACTTCAGGTCAATACCACGGGCAAGAGCCTCGGCCCGAACAGACTCGGAAAAGCTGGTACGCCAGCTGCTTTCAGACCCGACCTGGGAAAAACCGATAGTGACCTGGTCGGCTTCCGGCGCAGAGCTGTCGCTGCCGCCACAGCCGGCAAGTAAAACCGTGGCCAGCATAAGGCTGGTTAACGTCGGTTTGATATGCATGTTTTCCCCCATCCAGTTTTTAACAGTATGTCGGCAAACGGCCCTTTGGGCCTATGCCGACCTACGGGCTACGGGCCAAGCTTTTATAGACTTCCGCTGTTGTGCTCGCCGTTGACCAGTCGGGACAGCTTCAGCGGATTGCTGTTACGAAGCGCATCCGGTAACAGGTCCACCGGATAATTCTGGAAGCAGACCGGACGCACGAAGCGATCAATGGCGCTGGTACCCACCGAGGTGAAACGCGAGTCTGTTGACGCCGGAAACGGCCCGCCATGGACCATGGCATGACAGACTTCCACTCCCGTGGGAAAGCCATTGATAACGATGCGGCCAACCTTTTGCGACAGCAGGTCCATCAACTCGGCATATTCTGCCAACTCCCCTTCCGCGGCGTGCACCGTGCCGGTCAACTGCCCCTTCAGGGCATTCATGACGGCAAGGATATCCCAGATATCCTTGCACTTGACGACCAGGGAGGTCGGGCCAAAGATTTCTTCATGAATCTGCGGATTGTCCAGGAAATTACTGGCGGTCGTGAGCAGCAGATTGGCCTGTGCGCAATAGCCCTGGGCATCCACTGTATCGTCACCGGCCGCGAGCAGGTCGACACCGGATTCATTGAGGAAATTTTCCATACCTTCATCGTAGGCATTACAGATTCGTTCGTTGAGCATTACACCGGCTTCGGTATTGCTCACGATTTCACCGGCTGCTTCCAGGAAATCCCTCAAGCCGTCATCGTCCATGGCGATGACCAGTCCGGGATTGACACAGAACTGTCCCGTGCCAAGAGTCAGGGAGCCGACGAAGCCTTCGGCAATGCCCTGGGCATCAGCCTGCAGTGCCTTGGGTAACAACACCACGGGATTGATACTACCCATTTCCGCAAACACGGGTATTGGTTCCGGTCGGGCATTGGCCATTTTCACCAGCGCCATGCCACCTGCAAAGGAACCGGTGAAGCCTACGGCTTTCACGGCCGGCGCCTTGACCAGTGCAGCACCCACCTGTGCCCCTGCCCCCATCAGGAGAGAGAAGACACCTTTGGGCATGTCACACTTTTCCGCCGCCCTGGCCATGGCCTGGGCCACCAGTTCACAGGTGCCAGGATGAGAGGAATGGCCCTTCACCAGTACCGGGCATCCGGCAGCCAATGCCGCAGCGGTATCACCACCGGCCACTGAAAACGCCAGGGGAAAATTACTGGCCCCGAATACCACCACCGGGCCGATGGCCTGGTTGACTGAGCGCAGGTCAGGTCGCGGCACCGGCACACGATCGGGCATCGCCGTATCAATGCGGGCATCCAGGAAATCACCTTTGACAATGGTGTCGGCCATCAGGCGCAACTGGTTGCAGGTACGACCACGTTCCATTTCACCACGACCTGCCGGGTAACCGGTTTCCTCGCTCACACGCCTTACCAGCGCCTCGCCCAACTCCATGATTTCATCGGCACAGGCATTGAGGAAGGCAGCACGCTGTTCAAGACTGGTCTGGCGAAACAGCGGCGCAGCAGCCTCGGCCGCCAGCACGGCAGCATCCACCTGGTCGGCAGAGGCCATGGTCATTTCCGGCCCAATTTTTTCCATGGTTGCCGGATTAACCGGCTGGTAAGAACCTGCCTTACCTTTTACCCATTCCCCGTTTATATACAGTTTTCCAGTAATGCTCATGGTCTCTCCCCCCTAAATCCAGCCGCCATCAACAATAAAATTCTGCGCAGTGCACATCCGGCTGTCATCTGACGCCAGGAACAATGTCATTGCACTGATATCCTCAGGCAGCAATTGCTTTTTCAAACACTGTCTTCGGTTAATTTCCAGCACGGCCTCGTCATCAACCCAGTTTTCCAGTTGGCGGTCGGTCATCACCCAACCGGGAACCAGTGTATTGATACGAATATTATCTTCCCCCAGGTCCCGTGCCAGCCCCCGGGTCATACCTTCCAGGCCAGCCTTGGCCGTCGTGTAACAAGTCATATTGGGCTGACGCTCATGCCAGCTCATGGAACCGAAATTGATAATGGCCCCACCACCCAGCGCTTTCATGTGAGGCTGTACTGCCTGGATGGCAAAGAAGGAATGCCGCATATTGGTATTGATACGCTCATTCCAGTAATCAACCGTGACATCCCTGAAGTCATGCCGGGTGTCATTGGCAGCATTGTTGACCAGCACATTGACCGGCCCGACTTCATCATGCACGGTACTGATAACCTGCTTCAGGCTGTCGATATCCAGCAGGTTGCAATTGAAATACCTTGGCGTAGCTGCACTTTCAATGGCTGCAATCTGTTCTACCAGGGACCGGGCCGCATCATCCTGGATGTCGACGAAAGCCACATGCGCCTGCTGCCGGCAAAAGGCTTCAACCAGGCTCGCACCAATGCCGGTGGCTCCGCCGGTAATAAAGACGACTTTGTTTTTGAGACTGGGATAGTTGTTGGTCAGGTTCATGAAGTAATTGCCTTGCAGGTTGTGGTTGACTAGTGGGAATGTGCCGGCACATCAGCGCCCCGGCATCCCACCAGGAAATCAAAATCACAGCCTTCGTCTGCCTGCAGCACATGCTTGCAATACAACTCCACGTAACCGCCGTTGAGGGCCTGCCTGTGGTCCCTGGCCAGCAAGTCGAGACGACGGGCCAGCTCTTCATCACTGACCTCCAGTTGCAGGATGCCATTTTCGGCATCCAGCGTTATTTCATCGCCGTCCTGGACAGCAGCAAGCGGCCCCAGTTCCATGGCCTCAGGCGCCACATGCAGGACAACGGTGCCGAATGCGGTACCGCTCATGCGGGCATCGGAAATACGTACCATGTCGGTCACTCCCTGCTTGAGCAATTTGGGTGGCAAACCCATATTACCCACTTCTGCCATGCCTGGATAACCCTTGGGCCCGCAGTTGCGCAGGACCATGACCGAGTCCTTGTCGATCTCCAGGTTGTCATCCTCGATGCGGCTTCTGTAGTCATCGATATTGTTAAACACGACAGCCTTACCGCGATGCTTCATCAGGGCGGGTGTGGCTGCCGAAGGCTTCAATACGGCACCACGCGGTGCCAGGTTTCCTTTCAACACACACAGACCGCCATTTTTCACCAGTGGCTTGTCAAATGCGCGAATCACATCATCGTTGTACGTTGGTGCTTCCTTGACGTTTTCCCACAGGCTTTTGCCGTTGGCCGTCAAGGCATCCTTGTTCAGCAAATCATGCTCACCCAGGGCACGCAGCACGGCAGGCAAGCCGCCGGCATAGAAAAAGTCTTCCATCAGATACTGCCCTGATGGCTGCAGATTGACGAGTGTGGGTACGTCTTTACCATATTGCTGCCAATCTGCCATATCCAGATCAGTGCCGATACGCTGAGCAATGGCCTTCATGTGAATAATGGCATTGGTCGAACCGCCAATGGCAGCAATCGTACGTATGGCGTTAATGAATGCTTCACGCTTGAGAATTTTGCTCAGGCACAGGTCTTCCATCACCATATCGACAATACGCATACCGCTCATGTGGGCCAGGACATAGCGACGTGAATCAACCGCCGGAATCGCCGCATTATGCGGTAGGGAAACACCCAGCGACTCGGCCATGCAGGCCATGGTAGAGGCCGTTCCCATGGTGTTACATGAACCGGCAGAGCGCGACATGTTGCTTTCAGCACTCATGAATTCATCAAGGGTAATTTCACCAGCCTTGAGTTTTTCGCTCATTTGCCAGACCAGTGTGCCGGAACCCACTTCACGGCCCTTGTGCTTGCCGTTGAGCATGGGACCGCCTGTCACCAGGATCGCCGGCACATCGCAGCTGGCGGCACCCATCAACAGGGCCGGCGTGGTCTTGTCACAACCGGCCAGCAGGACGACACCGTCAATCGGGTTGCCGCGTATGGCCTCTTCCACATCCATGGATGCCAGGTTACGCGTTAGCATGGCGGTCGGGCGCAGATTGGATTCACTGTTGGAAAAAACCGGGAATTCGACCGGCATACCACCGGCTTCATAGATGCCATTCTTCACTTTTTCGGCAATCTTGCGAAAATGGGCATTACATGGTGTCAGTTCCGACCAGGTATTACAGATACCTATTATTGGCCTGCCATCAAATTCATGATCTGGAATGCCCTGGTTTTTCATCCAGCTACGGTACATGAAACCGTTTTTGTCTCGGGTACCAAACCATTCTGCCGAACGCAGTGTTTTCTTATTTTTGCTCATAATTATAAAACGAGTTAGTGTTGGTCACCCAACCAGGATTCCCAATTTTTTATTAATTGTCATATGATATAACAATTATGGAAATATAGTCTCTCATGCAGTCTAAAAACCAGCAACCGAAAAATCTCAATGCCCAGCTAGTTGATACCCTGGGCCTGCGTATTGTCAACGGTCACTACAAGGAAGGTGAACAACTTCCCGTAGAGTCCGAACTTTGTGTGGAGTTCGGCGTGAGCCGCTCCATCATGCGCGAAGCCACCAAGATTCTCTCTGCCAAGGGGCTGCTGGCATCCAGGCCGCGAATCGGCACCCTGGTCAGGGAGCGCATGCACTGGAACCTGCTCGACACGCAGGTGCTGGCCTGGATTACCGAATCCATGCAGCCGGAAGCCTACCTGGACATGATGTTCGAGGCCCGACTTGCTATCGAACCCCGCTCTTCCGCCATTGCCGCGGAAAAGGCGACCAAAGAAGATATTCGGCGCATCAAGCAAGCATACATTGACATGGCTGCCGCAACCGATCTTTCCGAATCCCTGGAGCCGGATATTCGCTTTCACCAGGCCATCATGGACGCTACACACAACGATATCATCCAGTATATGGGCCATACCCTGCACAGCACCCTGGCCATCTCCATCCAGCTGACATCGTGGCATCCTGATAATCATCTGGCATCTTTACCCAAACATGAAGCCATCTACAAGGCCATTGCAGCCAGGGATCCGCAGGCTGCCCTGGAGGCAACCCGGACACTGCTTATCGATTCACGCAAGGATTTTGATTACAAGAAACGCCTGCCAACAACTGGAAAGAAGGCCAAGGCTGCTCCCAAAGCCCGCAAAGCCAGGGCCACAAAGCGCAAGATCAAGAGCGTAACCTGAAGGTACCCAAATGAGACTGATCCAGTACCTGGATGATTCCGGCAAACCCGGTGTTGCCATGGTTCGTAACAGGGAAACCGTGGAAGTCATTGCAGAAACCGGCAGCCTCTTTGAGCTGGCCCGGCGCGCCATTAACGAAGAAAGCACCCTGGCCGGGCTGGCCGGCACACTGGCCAGCGGTAAAACCCTGGATTACCAGATCCTGGTTGATAACAACCGCCTGCTCCCGCCCCTGCACCATGTCGACCCTGCCCATACCCTGGTTTCCGGTACCGGGCTGACACACCTGGGCAGTGCTGAATCCCGGGATGCCATGCATAAAAAGCTGCAGGCCCAGGACAGCGAACTCACCGATTCCATGCGCATGTTCCGTCTCGGCCTGGAAGGCGGCAAGCCCGCCCCCGGCAAACCCGGTGTACAACCGGAGTGGTTTTACAAGGGCGACGGCGACATGGTGGTGGCACCCGGCGCCGACCTCGCCTCCCCGGATTTTGCCCTGGATCTGGGGGATGAAGCTGAAATCGTCGGGGTCTATCTGATTGGTGATGATCACAAGGCCTATCGCCTGGGTTTTGCCCTGGGCAACGAGTATTCCGATCACAAAACCGAGCGCATGAACTATCTCTACCTGGCTCACAGCAAATTGCGCCAGTGCGCCTTTGGCCCTGAACTGCTCCTGGGTGAATTGCCCGCTGATGTCAACGGTACATCACGCATCATTCGCGATGGCAAAACACTCTGGGAAAAACCTTTTCTCAGTGGCGAGAGCAACATGAGCCACAGCATCACCAACCTGGAATACCACCATTTCAAATACAGTGCCTTTCTGCGGCCAGGCGATGTGCACATCCATTTTTTCGGCACGGGCACACTCAGTGTCGCAGACGGTATCGAGACCCGGCCGGGTGATGTGTTTGAACTGGAAAGCGAGCTGTTCGGCAGGCCGCTGAGAAACACTTACCGGGTGCAGGCCAGTGAAACGGATTGCGACAGACCTGTCGTTGAACTTTGACGTATCCAGGCAAGGCACGTAGCCACACAACAAGACAGAACAACAATAACAATTCGACAGGGAGAAAGATCATGACATTCAAACCAGCCACATTACTGGCCAGCCTGCTGGCACTGGTATTCACCACCGGCATGCTTCATGCCCAGGTGGAAACCCAGGTACCGCCCGTGGAGGCAAATGCCAAGGCCGTGAAAGTGGAGCGCATCAAGATTCACGGTGCATCGCTGGAAGGCAACCTGGAGGGCAATGTTGTGAACCGGGATGCCCTGGTCTTTCTGCCGCCGGGCTATGACGCCAATCCCCAGCGCCGCTACCCCGTGGTTTATGCCCTGCACGGCTATTCCATCGGTGCCGAGCAATGGTCACAGGAAATCCACGTTCCCCAGACTATTGAAGGCGCCTTTGCGCGCGGCGCACAGGACATGATCGTGGTACTGCCGGACTCCAAAACCCGGCATAACGGGTCAATCTACTCCAGTTCGGTGACTACCGGTGATTTCGAGAATTATGTGGCCGAGGATGTGGTCGCCTACATGGACAGTCATTACCGAACCATTGCTGATCGCAACAGCCGCGGCCTGGTGGGCCATTCCATGGGTGGCTACGGTGCCGCGCGTATCGGCATGAAGCACGATGATGTCTTCAGCGCACTCTACATCATGAGCCCGGGCCTGTTGTCAGCCAGACCTGCAGGAGAGCCTGGTGAACTGGAGGCTGTAGCAAGTGCCATGACGTCACCGGCAGATTCCGAAGACCAACCCTTCTTTGTTCGGGCCCAACTGGCCGTGGCTGCTGCGTGGTCTCCCAACCCGGAAAACCCGCCGCTGTACCTGAACCTGCCCTACAAAAATGGTGAATTACAGGAAGACGTGATTGCCAAGTGGGCCGCCAATGCACCTCTGGCCTTCGTCGACCAGTACATCGGTAATCTGAAACGTTACACCGCCATTGCCATGGATGTAGGCGACGAGGATGGCGGTCGCTTTGATGCCCAGAAACTTCATGACATCCTGGACCGCAATGGCGTGGCGAACGATTTTGAAATATACCAGGGCACGCACACCAGCCACGTGGCGGTACGTTTCCAGAATGACGTGATGCCGTTTTTCAGCGAGCACCTGGCACACTGACAGCACACAGATAACAAACAAATAACAACAAGGGGCTTTCTCCATTTATGGCCAATAGGGACAGCCCTTGTTCCTATGGTTCAGGTCAGGTGACGGTATTGATGAGCGTACCGATGTGGTCAATAGTGATGCTGATGACATCGCCACTGGCCAGGGTGAAAGGACTATCCGGGACGATGCCGGTGCCGGTCATCAGGAAGGCGCCATGCGGGAAACTGCATTCGCGGAACAGGAAAGCGGCCAGGTCCTCGAAACTGCGGGTGATCATGCTGATCGACACCTCGCCGGTATAAACCGGTTCTCCCCCGCGTTGAATTTCCAGCCGTATCATTGAATCGCTGGCAATAGGCTCCCGGGTAATCAGCACACAGGGACCGAGAGCAGCGCAGCCGTCATAGGTTTTTGCCTGCGGCAGGTACAGCGGGTTTTCACCCTCAATGCTGCGCGAACTCATGTCGTTGCCGATGGAATACCCGATAATCTCGCCGCGATGGTTGAGTGCTAGCACCAGTTCGGGTTCCGGTACATCCCAGGAGGAATCGGCCCGAATGCGAACCTTGTCATTGTTGCCTACCGTGCGCTGCCGCGTGGCCTTGAAGAACAGCTCGGGTCTGTCTGCTTCGTACACACGCTGGTAGAAATCCCCGCCGCCAGCATCCTTCGATTCTTCCTGCCTTTCCTCCTTGCTGCGCTGGTAAGTCACTCCGCTGGCCCACAACTCCTGGTTAGCCATGGGCGGCGGTTGTACTCCGGCCAGCAGTTGTTGCGGATCCTCGCACACCGGCAGGGTGCCGTGGCGGGATTCCAGCCAGTCATGAATGGCATCCTGTGTCATCAGGTCATCCCAGGCTGTATCGGTGTCGAGACGATAATCGCCGGCATGCTCCATCAGGATGCCCGCGGCAGTGTTATATATCTTCATAGGCCTGTCAGTGTCCTGCTTTAAAAGCCAATAGCGGTAGGTGAACGGGAGCATAGTGTATAGCAGTTGCTTTTGCGGGTCGCGGAACCGGGGTCGCGAAACTGGACATCCGCTTTTTTCCTCACTAAGCTTCCGTTGTCGCCAATCATATGATGATTGGGCAAACCAAGAATAATAAAAAACAATAACGATAAAAACAAAAAGTCATCACAAACCATTCAAAGGGTGTTTCCATGTCCAGACCAAGTCTTTGCCGCCACCTCGTCACACTGATTCTTGCCTGCCTGCTTTCACCGGTGCTTTTACTGGAACAGGCACTGGCACAGGATGCCCGCATCAAGATTGATGTTGACCGCACCATCGGCGAAGTCAGCCCCCTTATCTATGGCAACTTTCTGGAACACCTTGGCCGTGCCGTTTATGGCGGCGTCTATGAACCGGGTTCACCACTGGCCGATGCCGACGGCTTTCGCACTGATGTCATGGAGGCCACACGGGATCTCAACGTCACCATGCTGCGCTATCCGGGTGGCAATTTCGTGTCCAACTATCACTGGAAAGACGGTGTTGGTCCGGTTGAGGAGCGCCCGACGCGCATGGAACTGGCCTGGTCGCGACTGGAAGACAACAGCTTCGGCACCAACGAGTTCATGGAGTTTGTCAGGAAAATCGACGCCGAACCCTACTTCGCCATCAACATGGGCAGCGGTACTTTCGAGGAAGCCCAGCAGTGGGTGGAATACACCAATGTCGCCGATGGCCCCTACTATGCCGAACTGCGCAAGCAACATGGCTATGAGGAACCCTGGAATATCAAGTACTGGAGCCTGGGCAACGAGATGGATGGCGGCTGGCAGATCGGCCACCTGAACAAGGAAGACTATGCCAAGAAGGCCATTGAAACCGCCAAGGTCATGCGCCTGACCGACCCCTCAATCAAACTGGTTGCCGCCGGCTCATCCGACTACCGACCCGGTTCAGACCCCATGGGCTGGAACGGCTATGTACTCAATGAAATGCGTGATGTGATTGATTACATCGCCATCCACATGTACGTGGGCAACCCGGCGGATGACTATTACAACTTCATGACGACACCCAACATCATGGATGAGCGCACCCAGCAACTCAGGGGCCTGATCAATATCGCCATGTCCAATGCCACCGGTCGCGGTGATCGTGATCCCATCTACGTGGCCTGGGACGAATGGAATGTCTGGTACCGCGCCCGTGGTGGTGCCGACGTGGTCGGCGTACGCGCTCTCGAGGAACAGTACAACCTGGAAGATGTGCTGGTGGTCTCCGGCTTTCTCAACACCTTCATTCGCAATGCCGACATCGTGAAAATTGCCAACATGGCCCAGCTGGTCAACGTGATCGCCCCGATTTTTACCAGCGAGGACGGTATGTTCCACCAGACCATTTTCTATCCCCTGCAACTGTTTGCCCAGAATGCCCATGGCACCGCACTGGATGTTTTCGTGGACTCGGATACTTTCGATACGGAAAACTTCTCCGCCGGCATGGCCGAAGCCAGCACACAACAAACCGGCGTCCCCTACCTGGATGTGTCGGCAACTTATGAAGATGACGGCACAGTCATCATCAACGTGGTCAACCGTCACAAGGACGAGGCCATCAGCACCGACATCATTTCCCAGACAGGCGAGTTCAGGGGCAACATGGTAGTGTATGAGGTTAACGGCCCGGACATCAAAACCACCAACGGCTTCTCCGGCGAACCCGTGCGGACCGAGCAAAAAGACGATATTCGCGTACGTGGCGAGCAGTTCCGCTACACCTTTCCTGCCCACTCCTTCACCCAGCTTATCGGGACAATAGATCCGGACTGAGCCCATTGGGAGTGCCGGTGCCGGCAGTAATCCACGAAACCACTCGAGAAGCATGTGTTTCGGGATTTTTCCGGTCTTTCCCGTAAGCTTTCAGGACAACCAGCCGGTTGTCCCGGCATACTTGCTGCCTACTTGATGTAGTCCGGGGCAGTCGTGCTAGGATTCTGTGGCACGCTCTGGCAATAACAAACAACAATGATTTGGGGATCATCCATGTTCAGGTTTATTTCACTGGTCGGCTTGTTGCTGGCTGTTGCCTGTACGCCACAAGAAGGGCCGGCACCGGAGACGGGCATGGCCGACACCGCACCAACCCCGACCACACCGAATCTCAATGGTGTCTGGCAGGTACTCAATACGGCCAACTTTGATCTCGAACCCCATGCCGCCCGGCAGGGCAGTACCGAACAACTCGGCGCCATCGCGGCAGTACCACCCGGCAAGGGCTTTGTGAGCACCGGCACTATTCCCTACCTGCCCGAGGCGCTGGCCCAACGTGACCTGAACTTTGCCAATCGTCGTACGGAAGACCCGGAAGCCAAGTGCTTTCGCCCGGGTGTACCCCGAGCCACCTACATGCCTTACCCCTTCCAGGTATTCCAGACTGACTCGGAAATTTTCATCGCCTACCAGTACGCGTCAGCCACGCGCACCATCAACCTCGAAGAGCATATGGCAGCGCCATTTGACAGCTGGATGGGCTGGTCAAACGGTCACTGGGAAGGCAACACCCTGGTGGTGGAAGTCACGGGCCTGAACGGCCAGAGCTGGCTGGATCGTGCAGGCAATTTTGCGTCTGCCAATGCCAGGGTGACGGAACGCTACACCCTGCTTGATGCCGATCACCTGCAATACGAAGCCACCATAGAAGACCCCACGGTCTATAGTGAACCCTGGACCATTGCCATGACCCTGTACCGGCATGTGAATGAAAACCCGGAGTTTCTCGAATTCAAATGTGTCGAGTTTGCGGAAGAGCTCATGTATGGTCACCTGAAAAAAACCACGAATGACTCCAGCGGAGGTTCAGACAATGACTGACTTCACTGTCCGTTCTCTTTTATTTTCCAAAAAGAGTTATCTGCCACTGACACTGGCAGCCCTATCCGTCATGCCCTTGAGCCTGGCATTAGCCCAGGCCGACAATGCAGGCGATACACCGCGCACCGACTACGGCAAGCCGGATTTCCAGGGATACTGGTCCATGACCACGGTCACACCACTTGAACGTCCCCCGTCCCTGGCCGGCAAGGAATTTTTTACGCCCGAGGAGTTTGCCGAATTTGAAGCCGAGCGCCTGGAAGTCGAGGAAACCGAGCCAGGCACACAGGCTGATGTGCACTACGGCTTTGACGATTACGGCTTGCATGCCAGCCAGAATGTACGCGCTACAAACCTGAGAACCTCCATCATTTACGATCCACTAAATGGTCGCATCCCGGACATGACACCGGCGGCAGCCTCACTGCGGGCCGAGCGCCAGGCCTATTACCAGGCCCATGCCACCGACAGTGCCCAGGACAGGATGCTGCAGGAACGCTGTATTGTCTGGCCCCACAATGGCCCGCCCATGTTGCCCACCGGCTACAACAACAATGCCAAGGCCGTGCAGACCGAAGACCATTTCGTGTTCATGCAGGAGATGATGCAGGATCCGCGCATCATTCCACTGGATGACAGGGAGCCGATAGCAGCGAACATCGGTCAGTGGTACGGGCGCTCCCGCGGCCACTGGGAAGGTGACACCATCGTCGTGGAAACCACCAACTTCACGGGCATCACCGGCCGGGGTATCCCCTCCATCTCCACCGATGGCAAGGTGACCGAGCGCTTCACCATGGTCTCGCCGGATACCATGTTGTACCAGTTCACCGTGGATGATCCCGCCACCTTTACCAGCTCCTGGTCGGGTGAATTTCACATGCAACGCACCACCGGTCCCATGTTTGAATACGCCTGTCACGAGGGCAACTACGGCATCGTTGATGTGCTCAGTGCCGCCCGTGCAGCAGAGGAGGAATAGCGCGTGCAGACATCCAGAACACTATTGCTTGTATTGACACTGAACCTGCTGCCGCTGACAGCACAGGCCCACCATGCCTTTGCCTCGTCCTTTGACGTCAACCTGCCGCTGGAACTGCATGGCACTGTCAACAAGGTGGAACTGATCAACCCTCACTCCTGGATTCACATTGATGTCGTCAACGAGGAAGGGATCACCGAAACCTGGCGCATCGAAGGCGGCAGTCCCAATGCCCTGTACCGCAATGGCATCACCAGGGATTCCATACCGGTAGGTTCAGAACTGATCATTACCGGATACGGCGCCCGTGATGGCAGCTTGCGCGCGGTCGGTGCCAATATCACCTTTGCCGACGGTCGCCCGGTATTTTTTGGCGGCACCAAGGTCCCGGATGAGGAATAAGATGCTACCGTCCTGCCAGACAGCCTGTCGCCACCACACCGGTAAACATTTTTCACCGATATTACTTACGCTTGTCTCCATCCTGCTTACCACAGGTTGCCAGACTGCCGGCTTGGATACCGCCGCTGCTGAGAACTCACTGGCACCACCCGCTGCCGCTGCAGTATTCGGTGAAGCGGTCAGGGTAACAGGACATCCCGATCCCCTGTCCCTGCTTGACCATGGCGACCCCGAGCTGGCCAGGAACAAACGCCTGGTCTTTGATTTCTGGCGCAGCATCGTCAATGCCGGGCAGGTGGAACTGGCAGATACCATGCAACAGGAACATTACATCCAGCATAGCCCGGTGCTGCCTACCGGGCGTGAAGCATTCAAGCAGATTTTCTCGGTTGTACCCCGCCTGGACCCCATTCCCGAACTGGTTTCACCTCCCCTGGTATCCATCATTGCCGAGGGTGACCTGGTGGCCATGACCCTGGTGGAAACATTGCCTGAACCCGACGGCATCGGTACCTATACCACCACTCACTTCAACCTCTTTCGCATAGAGGACGGTCGCCTGGCAGAGCACTGGCACTCGGTACAGACCCCTCCGGGGCCGGAAGTGCTGCTGCCCGAAGATGGCGGCCCTCAACTGGTTACCGGGGCGTCTGGCGATGACCAGTACGCCCTGCTGGAAGCAGAAGATCCCGAACTGGAAACCAACAAGCGCCTGGTATTTGATCTCTGGCGCCAGGTCATTGATGCCGGACACGAGGAACTGGCCGATATTTACCTGAGTGAAGACTATATCCAGCACAATCCCAATGCCGCTACCGGGCTTGCGGGCTTCAAGGCCTACTTTGCCAGTCGCGAAGACCTGCCCATTGCCAGCAGCATCAGGGATGATGTCGTTGCGGTGGTAGCCGAAGGCGATCTCGTGGTCCTGGCACTGCGTTTTGAATATCCGCATCCTGTCCACGCCGGCAGAATCTACACCACCACCTGGTTCGACATGTTCCGTATTGAAGATGGCCGTATTGCCGAACATTGGGATGCCGCCATGAAAGCCGGCAACGCCGCAAACTGACCCGAAAAGGGTCTTTCAGATAACTCAATTAATCGTCAACAATACTGGACGATCAGTTCGTTACCCGCTATTCTTCGCACCTTTCTTGCACATTGGCTGCAAAATAATTGAATTTGCAGCAAATTCATATACTTACTAGGAATAAAAAAGGAGCGTAAAAGTACAGGGAAGACAGAAAATCTAGTAGTGCAAGGGGAACGCGTAACTGTGGACACAAGCGCCCTGAATCAGGGAGAAACTTTTCGTCTCCTGCCTGAATGCAGTAATCAGCAGCAAGACGAAGGCCTTTGTTCGCAACATAATTAACACAACTATCCATACTAAGGGAGAAACCCAAATGTATAAGGGAAAGAGCCTGAGCTCTATCAAGAGAAAGACCGCCCTGAGTACCTCCATCGCCATTGCCCTGGGCATGACACTTCCCGGTGTCTCCTCCACAGTGCTTGGCCAGGATGATCTCGAGGAAATCGTGGTCACCGGTTCTCGTATCGTGCGTCGTGATTACGAAGCGACCAGCCCGATCGTGACGGTGAACGAAGAAACATTTGACCAGATCAGTAGCCTGGGCGTGGAGGCAGCAATGAACCAGCTGCCGCAGTACGTGCCGGCTCAAACCATGTTCAGCTCGACCGACGTACAGCCCAGTGCTTTCAACACACCGGGTATTGCCACCTTGAACCTGCGTGGTATCGGCGCCAACCGTAACCTGGTCCTCATTGACGGACGTCGCGCCCAGCCAGCCAACGCCCAGTTGGTCGTCGACATCAACTCCATCCCTTCTGCTGCCATTCAAAGCGTGGAAGTTATCTCGGGTGGTGCTTCTGCCGTGTACGGTGCTGACGCCATGGGTGGTGTGACCAACTTCATCCTCAAGAAAAATTTTGAAGGCTTCAACCTGAACGTGCAGACTTCCGGCACCCAGGAAGGCGATGGTGAAGAAACCACCATCAGCGCCCTGATCGGCGGTGACTTCGGCAACGGCGGCAACGTCATGCTGGGTCTGTCCACGTCCGAGCGCCAGGCGGTACGCCAGGCTGATCGCGATTTCTACGTGGATGGCTGGCGCGATCCCAACACCACAGGCGGCAGTGCCTTCCAGTATGCCAACCTGGAATTTTCAACCAGAAACCAGCCAAGTGATGATGCCTATGCTTCCATCTTCGGTCCTGGCATTGCCGCACCCGGAGAAGAAGTCTATGTCAATCCGGACGGCACCCTGTTCCTGAACAGCTCCTCTCAAGGTGCCGTAAACTACACCGGTCCGTTGAACGATGAATTCAAGCTGGCAGGTGAAGGTACCACCAACCCGGGTGTACTGAACAACAACACGACTTACGGCCTGATCACCACGCCGCTGAAGCGTTACTCCATGTTTGCCCGGGCCAATTACGATTTCTCGGACAACCTGAATGTTTACATGCAGGGCAGTTACAACCAGATGCAGGTCGACACCATCCTGACCTGGGCACCGGCCACTTCACAGTGGGCGGCCACCATTCCGGTTGACGGTCGTGCCATTCCCGCCCAGCTGCAGACTCTGCTGGATTCACGTCCTGATCCGACAGCGCCTTACACCCTGTCACAGTCACTGGACTATGTCGGTGCCCGCGCCACCAAGAACAGCACTGACATGTTCCAGATGATGTTCGGTGTGGACGGCAACATCGGTGACACCTCCTGGACCTACGACGCCTACATCTCCCACGGTAAAACCACCCTGATCACCGAGATGAACGGATTCGCGGGTCTGCAGAACTACCGCAACGTGGTGACTGCACCGAACTGGGGAGCCAATCTGCTGGATTCCGTCGGACCACCCCTGTTCTTCGAAGTGCAGTGTACGACCGGCCTGCCGGTGTTCGAGGATTTCACACCGTCTCAGGATTGTATTGATTCCATCAATACCAACATGAAGCACAACACCGAGATCGAACAGGACATCATCGAGATCAACCTCACAGGTGATGTCTTTGAACTGCCTGCCGGCATGATGGCGGCGGCGGTAGGTGCCACCACGCGTGAGAACTCTTTCCGCTGGCGTCCGGATTTCCAGCTGGTCAGACCTTCCACCAACTACCCGATCGGTCTGTTCCCGTCCAGCTATACGCAGGGCAAGACCGAAGTGGACGAATTCTACGGCGAGCTGCTGGTGCCGGTACTGCGTGACATTTCCGGCATCCAGGAGCTGAACCTGGAACTCGGTGCCCGTTATTCCGACTGGAACTATGCCGGTGAGATCTGGACCTACAAGGCCCTGGTCGACTGGTCCGTCAACGACACCGTACGATTCCGTGGCGGTTACCAGAAGGCCAACCGTGCACCAAACGTGTCCGAGCTGTTCACCGGTGCCAGCACCAGAGTTGTGGGCTTCCCCGGTGCCGACCCCTGTATGGTCAACACACGCAACACTACCTGGGGCAACCATCCGGACAACCCGAACCGTGCCCAGGTCATTGAACTGTGTAGCGAGCTGATCAACCGTTCGACTGGTGGCAACAACGAAAGCCCGTGGCACACGTCACCGGATTTCCCGAACGCGGTTGTTGGTCCGTTCCCGTTCAACTTCCCACTTGAGCTGGCCAATATCACTGGTAACGTCAACCTGGAAAACGAAGAAGCCGATACCTACACCCTGGGTGTGGTGTTGAACTCACCGTTTGGTGGCATCCTGGAAAATTCCACTCTGGCCATCGACTACTACCGCGTGGAAATTCAGAACGCTATCGCGCCGACCAATGCCTACAGCGTCTACGCGAAGTGTCTGAACGAAGACGGCAGCAACCCGAACTATGAGTTCAATGAATCCTGTGGACTCATTACCCGTGATGCTGACGGCTATCGTGCCACAGTGGATACCCCGTACCAGAACCTGGGCGGACTGGAAACTGCCGGTGTCGACGTACAGCTGAACATGGGCTTCGATGCCATGGGCGGCCTGCTGAGCATCAGCTCGGTGTTCAACTACCTGGATTACTACCGTGACCAGGTATCACCGACCGATCCGTTCATCGAAGGTACAGGCACCCTGCGTGCCGGTGGTCAGTTCGACTACCGTATCCTGACCAACGTCAACTACATCCGTGATAACTGGAGCCTGGGCTTCCGTCATCGTTTCCTGCCGGAAATTGATGCGGCAGACAAGGCAGTCAACCCCAATACCACAGTACAAGGGGCTGACAGCTATCACATGGTGGATGCGTTCGGCAGCTACCAGTACTCTGACGCCATCACCCTGCGCGGCGGTATCGATAACATTTTTGACCTGGATCCGGAAAACTATAACCGGAATCCCGGCGTCAACAATGCCCTCAATACCACCAACCCGGCGTATTACGATGTCCTTGGACGCCGTTTCTACGTTGCAGTGGAGTTGAACTACTGATGAAACTTGTCTGACACGACAGGTGTCAGCATAAAAAAGGTGGGCATTATGCCCACCTTTTTTTTATCCCTTATTTATATCTTGAATTATCTTCGCCGGGCCCTGCACGAATTGCCTTGGCTGGACCGGCTACAGAAAGTGTTTCCTGGTATGTCATAATCACCGTTATGAATGTCATTTTGTTTTGTCTAATTTATACGGAGTCGCAATGAAACAAACCTTATCACTTACCCTGTTCCTGCCTGTCATTCTGCTTGCAGCTGGCGCACAGGCACAGGCCGAACTCCGCAACCAGCTCCAGCAATGCGCCGAAGTCGACAACGTACTGGAACGCCTGGCCTGTTACGATGAACTTTCCACTGACAATGCGGCAACCCCGCCACCTTCAGCCCCTGCCGCCAGCCCGCCTGTGGTTAACAGACCACAACCTGCGGCACCTGCCCGGGCCGTGACCGAATCTGTTCCGGCACCGGAATCAACACAGGCTGCTGAAAGTGATGAACCAGTTGCAGAAGACGATATCAGTTCTTTTGGGCAGGCACCCGAACAGGCACGTGTTGAAACCCTGGAGGATGGTGAGAAAGCACTGGTGGACACGATCACCGAAATCAAGCGCCTGGATTCCACCCGGGTCCTGATCACACTGGCCAGCGGCCAGGTCTGGCGCCAGACTGTCGGCAAGCGTTACTTGCTGCGCGAAGGCGACACCGTGCGCATTACCGCGTCCGACTGGGGCAATGATTATCGCCTGTCAGCAGACGGCAAGCGGGGCTATATCCAGGTCAATCGCGCACGTTAAAACGTGCTGGCAGTACAGAATGTTTTCATGGGGCGATTTGTGAGGACCCACCCACATCTTCCGTGTAATGCAGGGCGTCGGTATTACCCTCGATGCACGCAAACTCCAGGATTTCCGCTCGCGGGTCATTGCCACGACGCATCAGTGCGCTGATGGTCCATGGTGACGTATAAGCATCTACGTCTTCAAAGGTAGCTTCGTACTGGTAAGCATCATTGTTGATCGGCGTGAAGCGTTCAGTGACAACCAGCTGGTCTGAATGGCGGTTGCCGCCAAGATCAAGCCAGGTAATGGCATTGTTGTTGGTGGTTTCAATCACCAGGGTATCGCCTTCCCAATGACCCCTCCCGTCTCCCATGAATAGTTTGATGGCTTCCGACAGCGGTGCTTGCACTTCCAGGGTAACAATACGCCTGGCACCCTGGAATTCATGCAGGAACACGATGGTGTCTTCACTGTGCTGGATAATCAGGCCGGCTCCTGAATAGGCCTGGCGCCACAGGTGACTGGGCACACCGGACATGTAGCAGTGCAGTTCCGGCTCCTCGAACATGCGCTGCTCGGCCTCGGCACGCAGTTGCGCATACACCGGGGTATAGGGAATCGCACGCTCATCTTCTGCCACCGGCTCGCCATCTACCTCGGTGATATTCATGGAGATGTCGTTAAGGTTGGTATCAAAACCCCAGTTGCCACTCAGGTCCGGCTTGCCATTGGGCAGGCGTTCGAAAGGCCCGGGCTCAGGTGGCGGTAAAGGTTCGGTAGTCGGCAACTGGAACTGGGCCTGCACCATGACCGATGACCCCAACACAATCATCAAAAGTCCGGCAACCAGCAAGCCGAAATAGCTGTTGTTCTTCATTCTTCGGCCTCCGGCAATTCCGGTGCGCCCAGGGCATTGTCGGCATAGGCGTGGCATTCGTATTCCAGTAAACGCTTGTCGGGATCCTTGTGCCGGTACAGGTAAGTGGTGATGGTCCAGGGCCGGGTAAAATCCTCGGGATCCGTCAGTGTGGCTTCATAGCGGATGGTGTCGGCATCGACCAGGGTAAAACGTTCATTCACCCTGAGGGTCGCACCGCCGGCATGATTGCCGGAGCGATCAAGCCAGCTGTCAGGATGGAAGTTGAACACATCGGTCACCAGGCTGTTGTTCTCAAAGCGCCCCACGGAATCGCCGTTCCACAAATCCAGTTCGCCTTCACCAAAATGATCATCACGGTTGAGCATGACAAAGCGGGTGTTGTGGACATATTCGGACATGATGGTGAGGAAATTCTCTGACTGCACGATCTGCAGGGGGAATGGCATATACATCATGTGTGGTACACCCGGTTTGTAGCAGCGGGCTATCGGGTCAGCAGCCAGGTTGGCACGATTTGCCGCCAGCCGGTTCAGGCCGTTGGTGTTGTAGGGAATCCTGCCATCCGGTGGATCGGTAATGATGCCGGCCCCGGCAGGAATGCCGTAACTGGCATTATGGGGTTCAATATTGAAATGCGGTGCGGTATCCAGTACTTGCCAGATACCTTCAAAATCCGGCTGCCCGAAACGGTTTTTCGGTGGCACATAGTCCTGGGCAGCAACCAGGGGTGACAGGAAAACCAGGCACAGGGAAAGCTTTTGCAGCAGACGGGCGGGGGCTATGAATAACATGTTCGGCGGGCTGATGATTATTTACGTCCGGGCAACACGCCGGCCGGTATGCCGTTCGGGTTGGGATCAAACAGGGCCATGACTGTGCGCGGCTCATCCAGCATGACGCCGTTTTGCGCTACCAGCTTGACGTCCCGCGCCCACAAACGGGCAGTGCCGTTCTTCGCGGCAAAGCCACTGACCACGATTTCATCGCCCTCCTGCAGGTCACTGCGGCGCCAGCCCAGGCGAATCAGCTGATTCGGCGGAGGGGTTTCGGCAGCCCAGACGGTTTTGGTGCCGTCTTCCGCGGTGACTTCCAGATGCACCCAGGAGTGCGGATTGACCCAGTCCATTTCAATGAAGCGGCCGCGCAGCTCCATGGGTCGGTTATTGTCAAATTCGGCCCAGACGGAATGATGGGACGCTGCCGGTTGTGCCATAAGTAGTGCCATGATCAGCATGCACAGACTGGCTATGGTCGCGAACAGTTGTTTTACCATCGGAATTTCCCCTAAAAAATCATGGACTGTCT
>Ga0181559_10000187_pt1 | contig 52188 bp, 48 predicted proteins | sample 011ome_21_FD_133752 | JGI IMG/M metagenome (GOLD analysis project Ga0181559, IMG submission 133752) | Coastal salt marsh microbial communities from the Groves Creek Marsh, Skidaway Island, Georgia - 011508AT metaG (megahit assembly) | ecosystem: Environmental > Aquatic > Marine > Intertidal... | reverse complement strand
CGCTCAGGGCTGCCTTGGTCCGCTCAGGGTTGCCTTTGTCCGCTCAGGGCTGCAGCGTTCTTTCGGTGAACGCGTCGTTTGAGGCTGACGACAAACCAAAATAGGTATCGGGGCGGCCAATATTTAACAGATCTCGCACCTGCAACAGCGGCAGCTGCAATAAAGTTTCCCACTCCTGCTGGGGTAACCAGGCCGCTCGCTTTCCTAACCTGTAACCCTGCCATAGTGATTTAAATATAGACCAACCATAACGCTTGGTCAGCTTCAGACCACCCACCAGCGCTATGACACCCAGCCCTCGGTTACGGGTCTGAGCATAAGTAAACGCCAGCAGAGAGGCTTCGCCGGCGATATCTCGACCATAGCCTGTGACCACGTGCCACAGGTCGTGCTGGTCACGCTGGCGCAGGTTAAAATGCTGCTGGTTTTGGTCCACTTCAGCATGCAGACGCGAGGCCTGCATAGTTTGGCTGGCTTCTACCAAACCATCGGCAGAAAGATTTTCTGACTCGAGAAAGTGCAGATAAGCGCGTCCCAAACTGTCCGCAGACATGGCTTGCAGCGCATCTCTCGCGCGCAGACTATCAAGCAGGCTGGTTTTTGCGGCCAAAATCCGCTGCCCGCTGAGGGTTTGCTCAAACCTTGCAGCACTTTCGGCATTCGAGTTACCTGCCATGGCAGCAATGATCTCAAACACCTTGCTGGTGTCCTCTGGATCTCGAACCAGTTGTCTGAGCGCCCGCAGGGCAACCAGCGGTTGAATTCGATTGGTCATGCACTTACTCCGAGAAGGTTATAGCGAAAGGATGTCGAAAAAAGTATATCGCCAAAGTTGTCAATATCATGTTTATTAACATTCTTGTCAATAGTATCGGTGCAGCCGGTCGATTTACCGTGACTGAAACTTTAATTACAGCACAGCGATAAAGGCCCTGAGCTTCCGCCAGTTGCTATCGATCAGCGCCGAGTTTAATGTTCACAAATATGTTAATAGTCATGGTTGGCAAGCGTGATGGCGACAAACCACCGAGTCCGCAGGACACCTCAAGAAGCCCGCGCAATGATCCTGGCAACCGCTGGCAGGCGCCTTGAGGTACACGGTATTCGTGGCCTTAATATCAAAGACATCGCCGAGGATGCGGGTATAAACCATGGCACCCTGCTCCACCACTTCGGCAGTGCCGAGGGCATGCGTACGGCCTTATTGGTTAAACTGTCAGAGGAACTGATCACGGATATGTCCTTGATCCTCAATTCTGAGGCTGGAGCAGACCAGGTTATCCTGGAGCTGTTTCGCCTTATGTCCCAGTCCGGGCAAACCAAACTGCTAGCCTGGCGTGCGCTGGAAGAGGCCGACACTAAACTGGTTGCCTCGGCCGGGCTATCTGAGAAACTGATCCAACAGCTACTTGAAGGAGTTGCAGAACGCATTCGAGGTAAAGACATAGAGCTTGCTCGTCATATCATTGTGCTAGCACTGTCTTCTGCTGTTGGCTGGGGAATCTGTGGCCCGGCGCTCCTAAAATCTATGGGCATGAGCCGCACTCAGCAAGATCAATTTCCTGCCTGGGTTGGCGAGCAGCTGCCTAAGCTCATACGAGACTGATCCCGGAAAGTACCAAAAGAGGAAACAGGCATGACACAAGATAAAACCCTGCCTCGAGGCTCGCTTCCACCACGTTGGCTGCTGAAAGTCATTACTCGGCTTCACGTTGCACTCAACCGAATCAGCGGCGGCACCTTGTTTAACCGACTCGGTGGGGATGATGTGGTGTTTGTTACTATGACTGGCGCGAAAACTCAGCGCGAGATAACGATTCCACTGATGTACGTGCCTTACAACGATGGCGTCTTGTTGGTGGCCTCTCAGGGCGGCGCACCTCGAAATCCAGTCTGGCACAACAATCTGCTACAGCATCCTGAAGTCACGGTAGTGCACCGAGGACGCAAGATGCATTTAAAAGCACGTTTGGCTCGGTCTGATGAAAAACCCGCTATGTGGCCCATCTGTGATCAGTACTACGCGCCTTATGCCGATTACCGCATTCGTACCGATCGCGACATCCCCATCTTTGTCTGCGAACCGGTAGCATCAGACCGATGAATCAAACAGACCCAAGAAACATCGAGGTCACTGAAGTGCAGGAGACAGGCATTGCCTGCTCCAATTGTCTGGCTTGCTGCTGCCGGCTGGAAGTCATGCTCATCACCCAAACAGGCGTACCGTCGCGTTTTATCGAGACAGATGAGTGGGGGGGAGAAACCATGGCGCGTCTAGATGACGGCTGGTGCGCGGCACTGGATCGATCAACTATGCTCTGTACCATTTACGAGCAGAGACCCTGGGTTTGCCAAGAGTTTGCCGTGGCATCTTTTGAGTGCGGCCTGGAGCGCGAGAAACACTTGCCTTCGCCCTCAAGACCCTCGCCGAACACTACTGGCACAGCATGACCTCACCAAGAGTCACCATCGGTCTCGTTAACCCTAAGTCGCCAGGGAATATGGGCGCAGTCCTACGTGCCGCTGGCTGTTTCAATGCACAAGGCATCTATTATACCGGCGAGCGCTATGACCGTGCAGCTCGGTTTAACACTGATACCAAGGACCACGGTCTCAGCATCTCTGCTATCGGCGTGACCGATCTGCTGGCTAGCAAGCCCGACGGTGCAACCATCGTTTGCGTCGAGCTGGTTGAGGGCGCTATTGCCCTGCAGGACTATGTCCACCCCAATAACGCCTTTTATGTTTTCGGACCAGAAGATGGAACCCTCAGCCAGCAAATCATCGACCAGGCTGATGCCGTGGTCTACATACCAACGAGAGGTTGCCTGAATCTTGCCGCGACGGTGAATATTGTCCTGTATGACCGACTAGCAAAGTCGGCTGCCACCATCAAAAGTGACGCTTTGATACGTCAAAGCCGTGATACCAATAATCGCGTCAAGGTGAGAAACGCCAATCTTGAGACCGAACCTGGGCCCCCTGGGTCATTACCATGACCTTAAAAATCATGACGAAAAAAATCATGAAGAAAAAAACCCAGACGAAAAAATACTGAAGAAAAACTCAGCAAATTCACCGCTTAGGGCTGGCTACCAGGATCGCCATCTACCGTTGAAAAGCCTCTCAGCTAGCGTCAAACCGTGCCAAGCGATCTGAAATGATCCCGTGGGCCTCGCTCATAATCCGATCAATCAGAACCTGCACCGTCGGTATATCATAGACCAGGCCCGCAACCATGCCGCAGGACCAGGCACCCGCCTCCATAGCGCCATCAATCATGACCCGCGGATAGACGCCAGCAACCTCAGCAGCTATGTCTTCGAACTTGAGATCGGCGCCCATGGCTTTTTCTTTTTCTATGAGACGCTCCACCGCGACATTGGTCAGTACCCGCTCGGTATTTCTTAAGGGTCGCATCACCAGCCGAGTGTCCAGCTCTGACGCCGCCAGGATGGCCTGTTTGACATTTTCGTGTACCGGCGCCTCCTGAGTCGCGATAAAACGAGTACCCATATTCATGCCTTCTGCACCCATGGCCAATGCCGCGACTAACGACCGGGCATCTGCCATGCCGCCGGATGCAACAAAGGGTATCTTCAGTTCATCAGCCGCCCGCGGCAGGAGAATAAAGTTGGGCACGTCGTCCTCACCAGGATGTCCTCCACATTCAAAACCATCGACGGATACGGCGTCACAGCCAATAGCCTCCGCCTTTAACGCATGGCGCACAGAAGTGCACTTATGAATAACCTTGATATTCGCCGCCTTGAGCATCGGCAACCATTTCGCCGGATTATTTCCCGCTGTTTCGACCACCTTAACGCCACTATCGATGATCGTTTGTACCAGACCCGGGTAGTCCGGCGGCGTCACGGATGGCAGAAATGTCAAATTTACGCCGAAAGGTTTGTCGGTCATGGCGCGACAGCGATCAATCTCACTTTTGAGCTTTGCCGGCGTTCCCTGGGTTAAACCAGTGATTATGCCTAAGCCGCCCGCATTTGAGACAGCCGCAGCCATTTCAGCCAGACCGACAAAATGCATTCCGCCCTGGATGATAGGGTGCTGAATGCCAAAGAGTTCTGTAATTCGTGTTTTCATAGTGTGACTCGAGTTATTGATATTCTCAGTGCCTGAAGACCTGACCAGGTTTTAGACGGAGATTCGGTACCTGTCGATCTGAATATCGTCTTCACCCAGATCGGTAAAATTGTCATCGACGCGGCCCTTGATGTAGTCACGCCACGAGAAGCTGCGAAACCGTGGCGAGTCATCGGTTAGCCCTATCAGCGGCTCCAGCTGCGCGTCACTTCGCGGGTTATAGAAATAAGGCGTGCTATAACGGGTCGTCTGCGACATGGGAACAACCCGATGGACTGCCGCCCGATAATTATCGTTGGTCCAGACCTGCATCGCATCACCCAGATTAACAACAATGGTGCCGGCCCTGGGGGTAACATCGATCCAGCCGTCAGTCCTTGACAGCGCTTGCAAGCCACCGGTCATATCTTGCAGCAGTAATGTCAGGATTCCAGGGTCCGTGTGATGGTGTAGCGCCATATCACCCAGTCTCGCAACCCCATCAGCCTCAATACTGGAGAGTGGATCTGCCAAAGGATAACAGTTCAATCGAACGTTGCTGGTGCGAGGGTCTCCCGGCGGGTAAGCCCCATTACGGCGACTGCCACCATCCAGCGCCTGATAGACCAACTGCAAAGTTCGCTCGGCAATGTTTGAGGCTTGATTGAAGAAATTCACCATAACATGGCGAAATTCATCCTGACCGATGGGCCATTGATTCAAATCACTGTGATCTTCTCGCGGCAACATGTAATCAAAGACTTCTTTGAGGTCCCGCTTGCGCTTCGTCAGCTCTCGATCGTAATACCCCAAAGGAATGGTATCGCTACGCAAAATTTTACGCTTGTCCGCCTGTGGCAGTTTGAAAAAGTCGGCCGATGCCTGCCACATGGCGTTGATTGCTGTATCGATACCATGATTTTCCAGGAGAAAAAATCCATGGTCACGACAGGCAGCATCCAACGGCAACAGTGCGGTCGGGTCCTGCTCAGCCTGGGCCAAGTCAATTACAGGGACGATGGTCATGAGCGACAGCCTCTTTGGTGCTGAATCTTACGATCAGCTTTGATAATAATTCAGTAGGAATCAGCGCGATGGGAATATAGCCGATCAACCCGCATATTGCATGTTCTACCCGTGCCGTCCTTGTTGGCTCGTCAGCTAGACGGGTCTGGCATATTACGTGCGATGTTTCTGAAAGGCCCCGTATCAGACCGAGGCTCCTTAGGCATATCCAGTACCCGTTCGGCAATAATATTCTTCTGGATCTCATCGGTACCACCGGCAATGGAGATAGCCGGGACCGACAAGAGTACTTCCGCAATCACGCCACCCTCTGCTGATTCGGTGCCACTCAACATGGCATCAGTTCCGGCAATGAGTGTATGGACATGGGCTGCCTGACGGGCTATGACACTCGCCGCCAGCTTGCCAATAGATCCTTGTGGACTGACTCTGTTAGAGCCCGCTCGACTCTGAGCCGCTGCGCTGGACGCGGCCAGATCTGCCCCCATCTTCATCGACAAGAGTCTGGCCAGTTCCTGCCGAATCGCCGGATCTGTGATTGCACCGGTTTGCCGCGCACGGGGCAGCGCCAAATCGACTCGCCCGGTCCGTTGCGGGTACCAGGTATAGGGCTCTTGAGCGATCTTCAGCTCCGCACGATACTCATCATAAACTCGGCCTCGCAGCTCACTCAGTCCCTTCAGACCACCGTCCGGCCGAGTCTGGCTGAAGCCCTGACGTTCGATCGACAGGGTCGTTGCCGCTATCCGCCAACCATGGCCTTCGCCCTCAAGCAAATCGCTGGGGTCGACGCTGGCGTCGGTCATGAAGACTTCGTTGAAAGACGCATGACCATTCATCTGTCGTAGCGGTCTAACCTCTACCCCTGGCTGACGCAGATTGAACAAAAAGTAGCTCAGACCCTGGTGCTTAGGCACATCCCAGTCAGTTCTGGCCAGTAGAATACCAAAGTCCGCATGGTGCGCACTGGTGGTCCAGACCTTCTGGCCATTGATCACCCAGCGACCCTCCCTCAGGTCAGCTCTGGTTGTTGAGCCTGCCAGATCCGAACCACTACCTGGCTCACTGAAGAGCTGACACCAGGCATGTTCTCCGGTCAAAATCGGGCGCAAATAGCGGCGCTTCTGGTCTTCTGATCCATGCGCAAGAATCGTCTCTGCGGCCAACCGTCTGGGTCCGGACTGAGCCGCACCGACCACGCCTCGCCGAGCAAACTCCTGCGCCACGACAGCACCCTCCTCCGCACTGAAATCCCGGCCGAAAAACTCACTCGGCCACACAGGGGCTGCCCAACCACCATCCACCAGACAATCTCGCCACTGCACCAGAGAAAGATCAGGAGACCAATGTTGGTCCAGCCAGGCATTCAACTCGACTCGTATTTCAGCAAAATCACGCATGTTCCGACTCCTGAATCATTGTCATCATTCGTTCACGATGCAGATAGGGACTGCCCAAAAAGACTTCGGAGCTTTTGGCGCGCTTGAACCATAGGTGCGTATCATTTTCCCAGGTAAAGCCAATGCCACCGCGCAGTTGAACCCCAGCCTTGGCAAGATTCATATAGGTTTCGCTCGCCATGGCTTTCGCCATGCTGGGCAAATAGCGCTCACCCTCACCCACAGCCAGAAAATAAGAGGCTTGACGGGTCACAGCCTTTGCTAGCTCCAACTCCAGAAGGAGATCTGCACAGCGATGCTTAAGGGCCTGAAACGAGCCTATTGGGCGCCCGAATTGCATTCGCATCTTCATATATTCGACAGTAGAGTCCAGCATTAGCTGGGCCCCACCAATCATTTCATGGGCCAGTGCAACGCTCATTCGATCCCACAACAGGGCCATAGCGGCAGAATCCAGGACACCGATTTTTTCTGCCTTGGCCTGCTTGAACTCAACTTGATACAGTTTTCGAGTGGTATCTATAACCTCAAGTTTTTCGATGGCAACCTGCGTTGAATCTCGATCGACTCGAAATAATGCCAAGCCGCTGTGGGTTCTCACGACGCAAATCAGCAGGCTGGCGATAGACGCATCGAGAACCAGGCCAGCTATACCTGTCAACTGCCAGTGCTCGCTGGATTCATCAGCAGCGCGTTCTGCTCGCAAGTTTTGACCGGCTTGATCCACCTGATTGAGATTTTCCAGCACCAGCGTGGCCAGGGTTGAGCCGTCCGCAATACCAGGCAACAATTGGTGCTTATGGGCCTCGTCAGCCCCCTCTAGAAGGGCATACCCTGCCATCACTGAGGAGGCGAAAAAGGGACCACAATAGAGCGTTCGACCCATCTCCTCAGCGATAATACCCAGCTCTACGGGACCAAATCCGTAGCCGCCATACTCCTGTGGAATATGCGCACCTGCCAGGCCGATGTCAGCACTTAATTGCTGCCAAACTCCAGGATCATATCCCGCATCAGTCGCCATCAACCGACGTACAGCGCTGACAGAAGACTTGTCTGTAAAAAAGCGTTTGACGACATCGCGAAACTGCCGCTGCTCGTCGTTGAACTCATTGCTCATCGGGAACCACCCATGATCGGTATTGTGCGGCCGGTGTAGCGGCATTTTTGCCCTCAATTAGCGGTTTGCACAATTGAATGTTTTGATCTTGTGTCAACAACCTGACACGCCAATAGGACTTGCTGGTCAGTAAATAACAGTAGTAGAGTTGGTCGGTCACTGTCTACTCAAAAAATGAAACCCAGAACCTATACCCAGAACCTAGTATGAAACCCGAAACCCACACAGGAATTTGATCATGACTGAAGCCTGGATTATCGACGCAGCCCGTACGCCACGAGGAGTTGGCAAACAAGGCAAAGGCGCCTTGTGGGAAGTCCATCCGCAAAAACTGCTGTCTACCGTGCTCAAGGCGCTGGTCGCTCGAAGCGGCCTCGACAGTCGAGACATTGACGATGTGATTATCAGTTGTAGTACCCAGTACGGCAAACAGGGCTCCTGCATTGCCCGCATGGCGGGTTTGGATGCGGGTCTGTCTATCAAAGCATCGGGCGTGACCCTTGATCGATTCTGCGGCGGTGGTATCAGCGCGGTCAACTTTGCGGCGGGTAGCATCATGAGCGGCATGGAGGATTTGGTTATCGCGGGCGGCGTGGAAATGATGTCCTATACGCGTGCCGAAGCGCCCGCTCGCCCACTGGATGCAGGCAATCTTGATTTGCGTGAGGCCCATCCGCAAACGAATGTCGGTCTGGCTGCCGACATTATCGCCACCGAGGAAGGTTTCAGTCGCGCCGAACTCGATGCTTTCTCCGCCCTTAGTCAGCAACGGGCTGGAAAGGCCCTGCAGGAGGGTGCCTTTGCCAAGAGTTTGATTCCTGTTTACCGTCCAGACGGCACCTTGGCCCTGGATACCGAAGAATTTCCTCGACCCCAAACGACAGTGGAAAGCCTGGCGAAGCTGGAGCCCGTCTTTGGTGCCTTCATGGATCTTCCTTTCTTTGACTCTGGCCTGACCTATCGCGAGATGGTCGAGAAAAAGTGGCCCAATCTGAAGATTGATCATCGGCATCACGCCGGAAGCTCATCAGGGGTGGTTGACGGCGCCGGAGCGCTTGTCCTGGCATCCCCCGCCTATGCCAAGGCCCATGGCCTGAAGCCTCGCGCAAAGATCACGGCGATGGCCAATATGGGTCATTCGCCCGAGTATATTCTTAATGCACCTGTGGATGCCGCCAAGAAGGTCTTGAGCAAGGCCGGCATGACACTCAGCGACATAGATCTGTTTGAGGTCAATGAAGCTTTTGCCGTTGTGCCCGTTAAATTCATGCGCGACCTGGGTGTCGATCACAGCAAGCTGAACGTCAATGGCGGTGCGATAGCACTGGGACACCCCATCGGAGCCACAGGGGCCATGCTGATAGGTACGGCACTGGATGAACTGGAGCGTCGAGGTCAGTCTGTGGCCATGGTCACCATGTGCGCCGCCGGCGGCATGGCCCCCGCGATCATTATAGAAAGGCTCTAGTAGCGACTTGAGCTAGACGCTTGGCCTAACCCCACTGCCCCATGGTTGTGGGGTTTGTTCCAGCACAAAAGTTTTACCACGGAATCTCATTGAGGAAGTCTGATGACTCGACTCGTCTTGCGACAGGACCATAACGGAGTAGCGACTCTGACCATCAATCGACCGGATAAGCTGAACGCGCTGACGGTCGCCGTTTTTGCCGAACTTCAGGCTCATATCGAACAGATTCGAGACCAGCTGGATACCGTAGGATGCGTGGTGATTCGAGGAGCCGGCAAGTGTTTTTCCGCCGGACACGATCTAAAGGACATAGCCACTGGGGAAAAGCTGCCAAGGCCTAACTTTCAGTCTCATGTGATTGAGAATCTGGCGAATCTGCCTCAGCCGGTTATCAGTGCTGTGCATAGCCATTGCTACACAGGTGCCCTGGAACTGGCCTTGGCTGGAGATATTATCCTCGCCAGCGAAAATGCCAAATTCGCCGATACCCATGCCAAGTGGGCCTTGACCCCCGTCTGGGGTATGAGCCAACGTCTGCCGCGCCGAATCGGCAAGGTCAAGGCCGCGGAAATGATGTTTACCGCCAAGACCTACACAGGTCGTGAGGCAGAGGCCATGAATCTTTGCAACAGTTGCTACCCAGACGCAGAATTCGACCAATCAGTGACGTCCTTCTGTGAGGCACTGCTGTCCAACTCCTGGTTCTCGCTGCGAGCCAATAAGCGCTTGTTAGCTGAGACAGACGGACTATCACTGAGCGCTGGGCTGGCCCACGAAATTTATCAGGGACAGGGCGTTGGGCCTGACATGGCAGAACGCATAGGCGGGTTCGGTAAAAAATAATCAGCACTGCAACAATCAGCGCTCTGCTTTTTTTATCAAGTTTTCTTTGCCAAACACTTGTGGTCGAGGAACCTGGTGGCGTCCTGCCGAGAAACTGCTGAGCCAAACTCGCCCTTAAAAAGCCCCTTTTTAGGCACTGTGACTCAGAGGTTTAGTGATCTGACCACCGGTTCTCAAGGGTTAGGACTTTCCCTGTCTGCAGATCAGGGTGTATAAACCACGGACAGACTAGGGGTTCTTGGCTGAATACTCCGAAAGTAGCTGAAAGGCTGCACCAATAAGGATCTAGCAGCAGGGCACCTGGACGAAATGAGCTGAAACTCAGCCGTGCAAGCGGTTGCGGTCTGGATGAAAATAACCGTCACGTTTCTCGGAGAAAAGTCCTATGCGTCTGATTACACTGATTTACGGCGTCGTATCCTATTTGCTATTTTTCGCGGTATTTTTGTACCTTATCGCTTTTGTTGGTGATCTATTCGTCCCCAAAACACTCTCATCCGAAACCAGCAGGGACATGCCTTCAGCGTTGCTGATCAACCTGGCTCTCATCCTGCTGTGGGGAGTACAACACACCATCATGGCCAGAGACTGGTTCAAAGCCGCGATAGCCCCTGTCATTCCTCACCACATTGAGAGAAGTACCTATGTCTTGGCTTCCACGGGCGTACTGGCCTTGTTGATGTATGCCTGGCAACCCATTGACGGCATCATCTGGCAGGTCGACCAGACTCTCGGCATTCAAGTCCTCTGGCTCCTATTTGGCCTGGGTTGGGCGTTAGTCCTGCTGTCGACTTTTCTCACCGATCACTTTGACTTGTTTGGCCTGCGGCAAACCTGGCTGCGCTTCACCAAAAAGCACTACACCTCAGTCGGCTTCACCGAACGCTGGTTTTACCGGTGGATTCGCCACCCAATGATGCTGGGTCTGCTGATGGCATTCTGGGCAATACCGGTGATGACAATGGGTCATCTGGTCTTTTCTATCGGCATGACAGTGTATGTGCTGCTGGGTATCTTCTTTGAGGAACGGGGTTTAGCGACCAGCATAGGTGCCGACTACGTCGACTACCAGAAGAGAACCGCGAGGATCATTCCGAAGATTTACTAAAGGATCTACCGGACAAACCAATGACTACTCATCATAGCGAATACGCTTTCGAAGACTCTTTCGAAGACTCTTTCGAAGACCCTTTAGAATATACTCTCTTGAAGATACTCTCTCGAATGAACTCTGATGAGCGCTGCGAATGACGCCTGACACAAGCGGTACCAAAACGCGAATCTGCCCTATTTGTGAGGCAGGCTGCGGCTTGAGGATTAGAACCACTGACCGACAAGTGATCGCTATTGAGCCGAATCGTGAGGATGTCTTCTCGACCGGTCACGTTTGTGCCAAAGGCATCGCACTGAAGGAGCTGGACGCAGACCCTGACCGACTTCGCACGCCGCTGATTCGCAGGGCGAACGGGCTGCAACCAGCAACCTGGAACGAAGCGTTTGCGTTGATTGAATCGAAACTGAGCCAGATTCGCCAGGCACATGGTACCAGTGCCATTGGCACCTATATTGGCAATCCTACGGCGCACAATATCGGCTTATCCATGGGTCTCGGCGTGTTCGCCTCGACCCTTGGCTCGACCCAGGTCTACAGCGCCGGTAGTGTCGACCAATTGCCGAAACAACTGGCCTGTGAACTGATGTTCGGCAACGACATGGCCATACCGGTGCCTGACATAGAGCGCTGCGATTACCTATTGATGCTGGGTGCCAACCCAGTGGTTTCCAATGGAAGTCTTTGGATGGTGCCAAAATTCCGCGATAAACTGCGAGCACTACACGATCGCGGTGGCAAGCTGGTCATCCTTGACCCGAGGTTGACGGAAACCGCACGACTCGCCGATCAGCACTATGCAATCAAGCCTGGCGCTGACGCCTGGTTACTGAGCGCGGTGATCAACGAGCTACGTAGGCTCGGCGCACAGATACCGAATCACTACAACGCCCAGGGTGCCGAGTCATTGTTCGCCAGTCTGGCGCAGATCAGCAGTGAGGCTGCAGCGCTGAGGTCCGGTATTGATATCGCTGACATTCACGCTATTGCCGGTGCGCTGCACACTGCCAAGCGCGCGGCGGTCTATGGTCGCGTGGGTACGACACTACAACAGTTTGGCACCCTGACCAGCTTTCTGATTGAGGTGATCAACCTGCTCACAGGAAATCTCGATCGCGCCGGCGGGGCCATGTTTCCTGAGCAGGCGTTTGCCACACCGACTCACTCAGGGTCTGGCCTAAACTACAATCGCTACCAGTCGCGGGTCTCTGGTTACCCGGAGGTTCTGGGTCAAATGCCCGTTGTGGCACTCTCTGAAGAGATCACGACGCCAGGAGATGGACAACTCCGCGCCCTGGTTTGTTTCGCTGGCAATCCCGTGGTCAGCAATCCAGACAGTGATCGTCTGGCCGCGGCGCTGACCAAGCTGGAATTTATGGTCTGCATCGATATCTATCATACGGAAACCAGTCGGTACGCCGATGTCATATTGCCCGGTACCTCACCCTTTGAGGACAGTCACTATGACAGCTTTCTGGGGGCCATGGGCTACAAGAATACCGCGCGCTACTCACCACCAATATTTCCTGCCAGTAGCCCCAGCGAATGGCAGATGGGGCTGACCCTCGCCTATCTGATCAAGCAGGCTGCCGTACCGACGCCTCAGGCACTCAACGCCTTTGAAGACGATGTCGTCGCAGCCGCAGTGAGCCGCCATGTTAATGATGAACAGGGCCCCTTGTTTGGTCGGGATGTGCAGGAGATCATCGCCGCAATAGGACCAGACCGGGGTGCCGAACGGTTACTGGATCTCGGTATCAGGGCCGGTCGCTGGGGTGACCATTTTGGCGCTCGCAACGGCCTGACCCTGCAACAGTTAATCGATAACCCCAATGGTATCGACATGGGCGCGCTTCGCCCCAATCGACTTAATGAGGTCGTCAGACTAAAACACTCGAGTATCAATCTTGCGCCGCAAGAGATATTGCTGGAAATTGGTCGGCTGCTGGCTCAACCAGTAACCAGCGGCTTTCAGCTCATAGGTCGCAGAAACAGTCAGACCAACAACTCCTGGCTTCGCAATCTACCCATGCTGACGAAGGGCCGCGCTTTATCAGAACTGGAAATGAACCTTGAGGACGCCAGGCTCCTCGGCGTTGCCAGCGGCGAATGGGTTCAAATTTCGACGACCACCGCGACAGTGAACGTTGTCGTGCGTACCAGCAATGCCATCAGGCGCGGCACTGTCAGCCTGCCCCATGGATTCAGCGAAGATAACGAACTTCAGCAGCACCGGCTTACACCTGGCGCAAACTATAATAGACTGGTGGCGACCAGTCAGATTGATGGCTTGAGTGCGACAGCAGCCTTGAACGGCCTGTCGGTTAACATCAGTCGTGCAAGCGCGGCAGCACCTTCGCGCCAACATTAAACTCAGAGCGAAGCAGATCACAAGACCGCTATCTGGATCATCCATTTCGCTCACGAAGAGAAGGATTAAGAACATGTTTGTCGGTCAATATGCAGTGGACAAAGCCCATCAACCCGCCATCATCATGGCAGACTCGGGCGAAATTTTGACCTACTCGGCGTTTGACCAAAGGACCAATCAGGTCGCGCATCTGCTTCGATCTGAAGGGCTCACAAGGTTGGGGCATTATGCCATCTTCATGGAAAACAGCCTTGCCTATACAGAGATCTGTGGTGGCGGCGAGCGCTCGGGGCTGTATTACACCTGCATCAACTCTTACCTTACCGCTGACGAACTGGCTTACATCATTAACAACAGTGAATCTGAAGTTATCTTCACCAGCGCGGCCAAGCTACCCACCGTTCGCGCAGCCCTTAGCCAATGCTCAAGAATACGGCGCTGTTTTATCGTCGACGGCGACACGCTCGAGCCTGCGTCTCTCGAGCCTCTGTATCGCAGCTATGCCGACGCGATTCGCCACTTGGCAACAACGCCCATTGAAGATGAGTTTCTGGGCACCAGCATGCTGTACTCATCGGGTACAACGGGCCGGCCAAAAGGCATCATTAGACCACTGCCAGAGTGCGCCCCGGCTGACCTGTTGCCCATTTACGGATTCCTGTTGAATCTCTGGCAATACAGAGAGGGCATGATCTACTTATCACCGGCGCCACTTTACCACTCTGCGCCGCAAGCGGCGGTGGGGCTGACTTTGCGTGCCGGTGGCACTGTGGTGATCATGACCCGGTTTGATGCCGAGCGCTATCTGGACTATGTGGCTCAGTACCAGGTGACTCACAGTCAGCTGGTCCCTACTATGTTCAGCCGAATGCTCAAATTGCCCGCCGAGGTTCGCTCGAGCGCTGATGTGTCGTCGCTGGAAATAGCCATTCATGCCGCAGCGCCCTGCCCGGCAAAGGTCAAGGAAGACATGATCGACTGGTGGGGGCCCATCATTCATGAATACTACGGCGCAACCGAAGGACTGGGATTTACCGCCTGCGACAGTCACGAATGGCTTGCCCACAGAGGTACGGTTGGACGCGTCATGCTGGGCGAAATCGCCATTCTCGACGAGACCGGCGCGCCAGCACCGGCGGGTGAGCCGGGTGAAATTTGGTTCAAGACGGCGACCGAATTTTCCTACTTCAACAATCAGGAAAAAACCGCTGAAGCAACCTCGCTTGACGGCAGCATGAGTACTGTCGGTGATGTTGGCTACCTGGATGATGATGGCTTTTTGCATCTCACCGACCGTTCGACCTTCATGATTATCTCTGGCGGCGTCAACATTTATCCGCAGGAAACCGAGGACCTGTTGATTACGCACGAAAAGGTCAGTGACGCGGCCGTCTTTGGGGTTCCCAATGAGGACTTTGGCGAAGAAGTGAAGGCGGTGGTGCAGGTCATGCCAGGGATCAAAGAGACCGGCGAGCTGGCCCAGGAGCTCATGGCCTTCTGTGCACTGAATCTCTCACCACAGAAGTGTCCGAGATCCATTGACTTTGAAGCTGAACTGCCCCGTCTGCCCACGGGCAAACTTTATAAGCGCCTTCTCAAAGATCGTTACTGGGCGGACCATAAGACTCGGATTTTGTGACGGCTTACCGTCTTCTCGAGAGACATGCACACCATGCAGATTGATCACTTGATGTGGGCCTGCGCAAACCTTGAGCAAGGCTGCGCGTATCTGGCGAAACTGACCGGCGTGACGCCAATCTTCTCCGGGCGTCATCCGGGCCTGGGCACAGCTAATGCGCTACTAAAACTTGGCTCCCGCTGTTATCTGGAAGTCATAGCACCGGATCCGACTCAGCCCTTGGTCAACAATTTTGGCGCCAGGCTCATGACCCTGAAAACCAGCGGCCTGCTTAGCTGGGCACTGAACACTCAGGATCTGGAAGGGCTTAGGTCTGGCCTGAAACAGGCGGGTTTTACCACCAGTCGAGTGCAGGCGACGAGTCGAGAAAGCCCGCAAGGAGAGTCACTCCACTGGCAGCTATTGTTTGTCACAAACCTTGCGCTCGCGCCATTTTTCATCGACTGGCTGGACTGCTTTCACCCAGCCATCGACGCGCCCTTCGGTTGTCGTTTGCAAGCATTGGAATTAGCTTCGCCCACGGCTGCTGAGTTAAGTAAGCTCTGTGGCCAAGTGCCCGGACTGGTCATCAATGAAGGCCCCCTCGTCAGCCAGCGAGCTCGCCTCGATACGCCACGTGGCGAGGTTTGGCTTGAGGCACTGACGCCGAACATTACCTTGGTTTAGGCCTTGACGGCCGCCAGACCCTCTTTCTCTGCGACGACTGAGAGTCCCCCTGGACCCTGGTTAGACCTTCCCGTTCCAGATCTTTAGAACCAATGCCCTGGAGCACTCGGCACCCCTGCAGGCCCAGTATCCAGTATCAACGCTGGTCCACACAAAATAGCATCTCAACCGATCGCTGCCGTGGATGTCATCAACCAGGCAGCGTCTGGCTCGCTCAGCAATGGCGTAAGCTTGGCCGCTACTTGACCGTGATAACGATTCAGCCAGGCCAACTCCGCAGCGCTCAGTGCGGCCGTATCGACTAGCCGAGTATCAAAGGGCGCAAACGAGATGGTCTCGAACTCCAGCATGCCATCCGCTCGTTGCTTAACGATCATCAGATTTTCACAGCGAATTCCGTAGCAGTCCTCCTGGTAGTATCCCGGCTCATTGGACAGGACCATCCCCACCAGCAGCTCAGTCGCGCCGACTGCGGACTTACCAATTCGTTGAGGGCCCTCGTGAACACTCAGATAACTGCCCACGCCGTGGCCAGTGCCATGGTCGTAATCCAGACCCGCCTGCCAGAGAAACTGACGGGCCAGTATATCCAGCTGCACACCCGTTGTACCTGGCGGAAAGACTGCAGACGCCAAGGCAATGTGACCCTTCAGGACCAGCGTAAACATACGTCGATGCTCTGGCGTTGGCTCGCCGATCACGACCGTTCGAGTAATGTCCGTCGTACCATCGGGGTATTGCCCGCCTGAGTCAACGAGATACAGATTATTCAGCGCCAGCACACCCGGTTGACCATTCCGATGATTGTAATGGCACATGGCACCATTGGCGCCCGCAGCCGAAATCGTGTCGAAAGACAGGTCCCGTAATTCGTTTGATTCACGCCGAAATAATTCCAGTCGATCTGCCAAGACACCTTCGTCATGGAGTCGACCAGCAGTTACTTCTCGTTGTATCCAATGCAGAAATCGACTGACGGCAGCACCATCCCGCACATGACAATTACGCATGCCATCGAGTTCAATCGCATTTTTTTGTGCTTTAGGCAACAACACTGGATCCCTGCCAGCAATAATACTGCAACCTGCTTCCTGTGCCCGCAGTACACTGAAAGCATTGACCCCATCCGGATCAGCCAGCAATTTGGTCCGCTTCTCACCCAGTTCAGCCATGGCTGCCAGTAGCTCAGATTCCTCTCGAACGGTGACACCAGGACCCACGTGATCCTTCAGGTTGACAGGTATTTTTCGCGAATCGGTGAAAAAACTCATGTCGCCATCGCTATCAAGCAACGCGGTACCGAGAATGACCGGCAGATGCGGCACATCAGCGCCACGGATATTCAGCAGCCAAGCAATGGAATCCAGTTGCGCGATGAGCGCAACTTCAGCACCCTTGGCCTGAATAGCCTGACCTATGCGTCTGCGCTTCTTCGCACTGGATTCGCCGGTGTAGGCTTCCTCAAGCAACTCGGCACTGGTAGCTTGCGGTAGCGGCCGATCGTGCCAATGCCGATCAATGGGATTTTGGCGAATTTCAATCAACTCGATGCCGTATTGGCTTAACTGAGCCCGTGTCGACTCATAGTTAGCCAGGCTATGAAGACGCGTATCCAGGCCGACACGGTCGCCGGCCTTCAGCGTTTCACAGAGCCAAGCAATCGGCGGCTTTTCGATCAAATGCAGATACTCAAAGCAATCAGCGGGCGCTTGTTGTCTAACTTGAATGCTATAGCGCCCATCGACAAATATCGCTGCACTCTGGCGCAACACCACCACCAGTCCGGCTGATCCAGTAAAGCCACTGATCCATTGCAGCCGCTCATTCTGCACAGGCACATATTCACCGAGGTACTCATCGGCTCGTGGGCAAATCAAGGCATCAAGATCCTCCTGGATCAGATCAGCACGAACAGCGCTCAGTCTGGCCGAGATGTCATTCATCATTCCTGCGCTCCACTATGTCTTGATCATTTGCTCGGCGAATCACACGATCCTCAGGCTGCGCCCCTGTTCGTGCGGGCGGCATAGCCCCTTCACCAAAGATAATACTCCGCGATGCCAAACGATTGTAGCGCAGACTCATGGTCGCGGCGTCCATCAGACAAACACTGAAGGCCCGTCGACTCAGTTGCGTATGATTCACGCCACTGCAATGCAGGGTCCAGGGATTCATCAGAACGACTTCTCCAGCCTTCAGCACGAGCGATATTCGGCGCGGATCATTTGCAAAGGCTTGCGCCATTTCAGGCGTCAAAAAGCCGCTCGGATGTCGTGGGTTCAATATCTCGTGCTGAGTGCCTGGAATGATCTGGACACAACCATTTTCCTCATTGGCCGCATCCAGCGCCGTGTAAATCGTCAAGCGAGGATCCCGATCGAGAGCGCGCCAACGATCCTGGTGCAGAGGCAGGACGGTACCCCTGCCCGCGGGTTTATTCATGAACATGGCCCGAAATACAGCAACCGGCAGATCACCGTAAAAATGCCTGGCAGCTTCGGCAAAAACAGGCAGCTGCATATAGGCAAGAAAGACAGGATCGCGTTCGAGCAGTTGGATTTTGCGATAGTTGAGGGTTTTTCCCTTATGCCCTCTAGTCTGCTCGCCTGCAGACTCATATGCCCCGTCGGCGGAGTCAAGCTGCATCAACATACGGTCGTAATCCAGATCCGCTTTACCCAGCATGATTTCATCAATACGCCGTTGCATAGCCTGCAACATGAGTTCAGGGACAATTCGGCCGAGTCGAACGAAGCCCTCGGTATCGAACGCTTGCCATTGGGCGGCGGAGATAGGGTCCATTAGCGCACTTTACCCTCGATAGTTCGATCAGGCAGCTTTATCCGGAAGCGTTTGGGCAGCCAGGTATTCATCAAAGGTACCTTGGAAGTCGATGAGCTTTCGGTCCTTAATTTCGATCACCCGAGTCGCGAGTGACGAGACAAACTCGCGGTCGTGGCTGACAAAGATCAGGGTTCCTTCATATTTTGTCAACGCCTGGTTCAAAGCCTCAATCGCTTCCATATCCAAGTGGTTAGTGGGCTCGTCCAGGACCAGGACATTGGCATCGCTCAACATTAACTTGCCAAACAGCAGTCGATTTTTCTCGCCACCAGAGCAGACTCTCACCTTCTTGTTAGCGTCATCTGCCGTAAACAGCAACCTGCCGAGCAGACCGCGGACCATGAGATCATCATGTTTCGGCTTACGCCACTGCGCCATCCAGTCAAACAGGCTCAGGTCAGAATCAAAATCCTTTGTGCTGTCCTGCGGGCAGTAACCAATCGTGGCGTTTTCAGCCCACTTTAATTCGCCCGATTTGGCTGCTACCTGGCCCATCAAACTGCGCAGTAACGTCGTTTTGCCTACTCCGTTTTCGCCGATGACCGCCAGTCTGGCACCTGCTTCCAAAATCAGATTGCCCTCGGTAAACAGGGGAACATCAAAGCCCTGGGCCAGATTTTCCAGCACCAGCGCCTGCCGATGCAGACGCTTCTCCTGTTTAAAACTTAAAGAAGGCGTTAGTCGGCTAGAGGACTTGACCTCATCTAGCTTGATTTTGTCGAGCTTTTTGGCGCGAGAACTGGCTTGCTTGGCTTTTGACGCATTCGCCGAAAATCGGTTGACGAACCCTTGCAGCTCATCTATCTCGGCACTTTTCTTTGCATTTTCGCCGAGTAGTTGCTGCCGGATCAGCGCGGAAGCTGCCATAAACTTCTCATAGTTACCGGGAAAGATCCGCAGCTCGCCATAGTCAATGTCTGCCATATGCGTACAGACGGCATTCAGAAAATGCCGGTCGTGAGAAATCACGATCATGGTGCACTTACGCGCATTCAGAACGCCTGCTAACCAGCTGATGCTATGGATATCCAGGTTGTTAGTCGGCTCGTCCAGTAACAGAATGTCAGGGTTGGAGAACAGCGCCTGAGCGAGTAACACTCGAAGTTTCCATCCGGGCGCAACCTGGCTCATGGGGCCGAAATGCAGCGCCTCATCAATGCCCGCCTGCAGCAGGATTTCGCCTGCTCGGCTCTCAGCGGTATAACCATCCAGTTCTGCAAACTCGGTTTCCAGCTCTGCGACCTTCATACCATCTGCTTCGCTCATCTCTGGCAGATTGTAGATCCGATCCCGCTCTCGTTTGACCTTCCACAACTCAGCGTCACCCATAATGACGGTATCCACCACGCTGAATTCTTCAAAGGCGAACTGGTCCTGGCTGAGAGTACCGACCTTCTGGCCCGGGGTGACGGAAACATTGCCAGATGTGGGCATGAGGTCACCACTGAGAATTTTCATCAACGTGGATTTTCCGCAACCATTCGCGCCGATCAGGCCATAGCGATGGCCATTGCCAAACTGCGCAGAGATATTTTCAAACAATGGCTCGGCGCCAAATTGCATGGTGATGTTTGCGGTAGTGATCAACGAATTATCCTGTTGCCTGAGGAGAGGGGAAAAGGCAACCCTGCCCTTTTAATGCGGGTCGCCTGCGCGCGCGCAGCTTATAGACTTGCGACTGGAATGTCGAGCCAACCCAGCCGCCAGGCTGGGGATCCACCAGCGCCCTTAACAGCACAACCCCTTGATGAGGGTCAACCCGCTCTCTCCTGGACCCCATTATATTCTCCTTCACAGGCCTATCAGGGCCCGTCAAACACGGAGGTTGGAGATGCGATCACTGCGAGGATTGGTTGCCGGACTGCCAGAAGAATCATCTGGAGAACTGTCTTGTGATGCGTCTTGTGATGCATCTTCTGAATCCCCTGGTGAAATGCCTGGTGAATTGTCAGAATTTCAATTTTGGCCCAGGGCCTTTCAATTACACTGGCAGCAATTACACTGGCAGCCATTGCACTGGCAGCCATTGCACTGGCAGCACTTGCACAGGCAGTTGTCCTGGACTGGACTACTTCGCGGCTTAACAGGATTAATCCTGGTCGCAAGCGGCAGCGCAGCACTCGCCGAGATTGAAATACGCGAAGTACCGTTACGCTGGCAGCAGGCAGCCATCAGCGATGGCGGTCAGCTCTACCTTGAGCTCTGCGCCGCCTGTCACGGCAAAAGTGGCAACGGCGATGGACCTGCGGCGGCAGCCCTGAAAAAGCCTACTCCTGACTTGACCGTCCTGGCCGCAAATAACAATGGTGTCTTTCCTCGAGAGGTGGTCGAAGACGCCATCACAGGTAAAACTTCTACCTTGTCACATGGCACCCTTGATATGCCCATTTGGGGCGCGGCCTTTGAGGGCGTCAGACCAGATTGGAAACCCTTTCGCCGAGAGGCGCTGGCACGGCAGAGAATTCACAATCTGACCGAATACATATCGGATATTCAAACGCGCTAGCACAGTGAACGGCTGGCGCTGCGCCAGCCGTTCACCGGTCACGATTTTTCTTCAGTCATATCTGCTGGTCCACTTCTATCTATTCAAGCTTGCTGTCTCTTCAAGCTAGCTGGCTCCTCACGCTCGCCGGAAACCGTTTGAATCCAAAACGCATCCATATCCTGCTCTGTCTGTGGACAGCTGATTTTTACCATCGCTGCTTTTCATCCTCGAAAAGTTATCCAGCACCCAGTCGCATTTGTTCTTAGCCCTGGAAATTGTTATCTTGATCCTCAACGGTATTAGCAACAACCTGCTCGAGTCTTCTATCGACCCTGACGCAACACAACTCATCTAACGTCACAGTAAGTTCCAATGTCGGATTCCTCTCTGGATTTGCCCTTGGATCTAAGGAGCACACCCTATGTTTTCGATGACCCAATTGATTCATCGTGCGGCGCAAATCCGAGGCCAGGGCTTGGCTACATTGGATGGGGAGCGTCGCCAAACATGGCGGGAATTTGAGAACAAGATCGCCCGTTTCGCCGGTGGCCTGCAAAAGCTCGGTGTTGGGGATAATGATTGCGTTGCCATGCTGGCGCTTAACAGTGACCGCTATTTTGAGTTCATGTTCGCCACACCTTGGGCAGGCGCCATCTTTCAGCCCATCAACACCCGCTTGGCAGGACCAGAGGTCATCTACTGGTTAAATGACTCCAACGCGAAAGTCCTGATCATCGACAGCAATTTTGTGGGTCTGGTGCAACAAATTCGCGCCGAACTGAAACACGTTCAACATGTCATCTTTATCGATGACGGCGATGCGCCGGCAGATAGCCTCAGTTACGCGGCACTGATCGATGTTGAACCTGTTGCAGACGCTCGACGCAGCAACGACGACATTGCCGGACTGTTCTATACAGGGGGTACAACTGGGCGCTCAAAAGGCGTTATGTTGAGCCATCGGAATCTGGTCATTAATACCCTTCAGTCACTGGCGCTACTTGACTGTCAGGAGGGTGATCGTATCCTGCACGTGGCACCCATGTTTCATATCGCCGATGCCATCGTCTGCCTAACCTCTGCCGCCACGGCTGGTACCAATTTCTTTCAGCCGAGCTTTGTCCCGACTGCGACTATGGCTGGTATTCAGGCCAACAGCATTCAGCGTATGCTGCTGGTACCCACCATGATCAATATGTTGGTTAACGCACCTGACACAGCTCACTACCAACTGGGTAGCCTGAGAAGTGTCATGTACGGCGCCTCGCCCATGCCTGAGCCTGTAATAAGAAAGGCCATGGAAGTCTTACCAACCACCAGATTCTTTCAGGCCTATGGCCAAACTGAGGCCTCTCCAGTCATCACGGTTTTAAGCCCAGATCGTCATACTTTTGAGGGTGAATTGGCAGGCAAGATGAAGTCTGCGGGCCAGCCCGTGCCTCTAATAGACTTGGCAATATTTGACGAGAACAACCAACCAGTGGCCCACGGTGTTGTTGGCGAGGTGTGCATGCGAGGACCCAACGTTATGATGGGATATCGGAATATGGCGGAGCAAACCAGCAAAACCATCGTCGATGGATGGCTTCATACTGGTGATGGGGGCTACATCGACGAGGATGGTTTTCTCTTTATCGTTGATCGCGTCAAAGACATGATCATCTCTGGCGGCGAGAATGTTTATTCTGCAGAAGTTGAGAATGCCCTGTATCAACACCCAGCCGTCAACCAGTGTGCCGTAATCGGCATTCCCCATGAGACCTGGGGTGAACAGGTGCATGGTATAGTGGTGCTGCATGCGAGTGCGACGGCCAATGAGGCAGAATTGATCGCCCACTGCAAGCGCTTGATCGCTGGCTTCAAGTGCCCTCGGTCAATCGCGTTTCGCGACCAGCCGCTTCCCCTATCTGGCGCGGGCAAAATTCTCAAGACAGAATTGCGCAAACCCTACTGGGCCGACAATGACCGAGCGGTGAACTGAGTCGCGCTTTTTAACCACTTAGTCTCGCCGCGGACCGGCCAGCATTGCCATTATTAAGCATTGCCAGCATTAATAGCATCACTGTCGTCGAGTGGCTTGTCTAAAAGCTTGTCGCTTCAGCATCTCGACTTTCTCCGGGTCATCTGCCTTGGGCGGTGCATAATGACGCTCCAGTCCTGTCTTAAACAACTGATAACCGGCCTGGCGCTCGGCACTCACAAACGCTTTAACTTGCTCGTCAAGGTTTTCAAACAGATGGTGCAAACGCCGATTAATTCGCCTCGGTAAGTCAGGTTCGTTTCGACGATTCTCTCTCAGTATTTGGTTTTTCACTTTTGCAGTAAATGCTTGCATGATAGAGCCGAACTGCTGCTTTTCTTCGTCAGAAAAATTCATCAGTGCAAACCCGGCCGACATCATTCGCTGTGGATCTGCGGTTTCAAAAGATGCAGGCGGCGTGGAATCGGCCGCTGCTGGCAACCCCATAAAGAATAAACACGCCAGAGCGGCGCACAGTATAGATTTCACAACAACCTCACATTATTACTCAGTTACAGACTCGAATTACCCCAAGAATAACGGTTGCCCAGGGAGTACGCCAGTCTGGGGCAAGTTCTTGATAGAAGCGTTGACGAAAATTGATGCTAACTTAGCGGCTCAACTCAACACTGGCGTCCAGGTGAATCACCACCAGCTTGCCATTTAGCCAGTCTGGCAGCCATTCAGGTACTTTTGGCCGTAGACGCCGAAAGATAGCGCGAGTGTATTCTGGATCGTCCAAGACAACGCTCGCTCGCCCCGTGAGCACCTGTCCCTTGATAAGCAGACTAACAGGCGCATCGTTACTCAGCAGTTGACGCCACCAGAAACCGTCGACACCCATATAGACTATATTGCCCTCACGCAGATAATTTACCGGCAGTTGCTTGCCATCTGGCAGCGTGATCTGCATCGCAATAGCTGCCCGCTCACCTTGTGGATTGGTTTGCAGTTCAGCCAGTACTCGAGGATTGACCACTGATCGCCCATAGAATCCATAAGCCGTCAAGAACAGCAGGGTCACGAGCACCGACAAGCTGACCAACTTGGCCGACTTAGACATACACCCTCCTTGATCCCGTTGAATCGACGTTTTATCTTAGCGCAGGTTCTTAAGGCAGATCTGCCTCCCGGAAATAGCAATTCGCCTTGAACTCGACCTGCCAGGCTTCTAGGATATGGACTCTGACACAGGAGTGAAAAGATGAGCGTACAGTATCTGGACCGCAATGGCGAAAGACGCGCCAGCCTTATGGCAAGAGCCAAGAACGGCGACTTGACCATTTCCAACAAGGAAATGGTGGACGCCTTCGCCATCAATCCGCATTTTGACGTGGATCAGATTCCGCTTGACGGTCTGGACCCCTCGCATCCGGCGCTTTTTGCCCACGATACCATGTGGGCTCATTTCGCGCGCCTGCGACGGGAAGACCCAGTGCACTATCACAAAGAGAGCAGCGTTGGCCCCTACTGGTCAGTCACGCGCTATGAAGACATCATGTATGTCGATAAAAATCATGACCTTTTCTCCTCAAAGCAAAGCATGGGTGGCATTACCCTCGGTGGAGCGCCGCGCCCGGATGACGATGCCTTTGCCTTACCGATGTTTATTCAGGAAGATCCTCCCAAGCATGACGCCCAGCGTCGAGTTGTCACGCCCATGTTCATTCCACGCAATCTGGCTGAATTGGAGCCACTGATACGGGAACGTGCCGGTATGATTTTGGACGGCTTGCCCAGAAATGAGGAGTTCAACTGGGTTGAGCATGTGTCCAAGGAACTCACGGGGCAGATGCTCGCGACGCTATTTGATGTGCCTCAGGAAGATCGAATGAAATTAGTGTTCTGGTCGGACACAGTGCAGCAATTAGGTGATCCTGATAAGTTCGAAAATCCGGAAGAAGGCTTTAAAGTCCTGTTTGAATGCCTGGCGTACTTTACCCAGTACTATGAAGCGCGAAAGCAAGAGCCCGCGAAGTTCGACTTGATCTCAATGCTGGCACATGACGAGTCGACCAATAATATGTCGCCGCAAGAATTGCTGGGCAACATTATTCTCTTGATCGTCGGCGGCAATGACACCACCAGGAACTCGATTTCCGGTGGGGTGCTGGCGCTGAATCAACATCCAGAGCAGTATGAAAAACTCCTGCAGAATCCTGGCTTAATACCCAAGATGGTACCGGAAATTATTCGCTGGCAAACACCTTTGGCGCATATGGCCCGAACGGCATTGCAAGACACCATACTGGGTGGCAAACAGATCAGGAAGGGCGACCGCCTGGCGATGTGGTACATTTCAGGCAATCGCGATGAGAGCTATATCGACAAGGCTGATCAATTCATTATCGACCGAGTCAACCCACGGACTCATACCGCCTTTGGTTATGGCGTTCACCGCTGTGTGGGTAATCGCCTGGCCGAGATGCAATTGCGGGTCATGTGGGAGGAAATCCAGAAGCGCTTCTCCAAGGTCGAGGTCACTGGCGACCCGGTTTTGCTAAACTCGAGCTTCGTCCACGGTATCGTCGAGTTACCGGTAACACTGCGCGACTAGATAAACGCCCTAAGCTCGGTTTCCCACTGTGCGCCGATGGCGCGCAGCGTGGGTATCGATGGCTCTATTGATGGCTGGAGTTCTTTATAGACAGCTAGTCATATAGGCAGATAGGCATATAGGCAGAGAGAACCGTGTTACTTCTTTATCTAGCTTTGCAGCGAACCCTTTAAGTCGGTGGGTTTGACTTGGCCGAACACAGAAAATATATTGGTGGCCCATAGAGCAGCCACTTCTTGATACGCTAGTCCTTGATAAGCTAGTCCTTGATAAGCTAGTCATTGATGAGCCACTCTTTGCAATGATGGACTAGCACACACTTACACCACAGAGGAAACAGACTATGCCAACAGTAAAAGTCGCCGGCGTCGGCATGATCCCGTTCACTAAACCGGGTCAGAGTGACGATTACGGGACAATGGGAGAAACGGCAGCGAGGATCGCTATTCAAGATGCGGGCATAAGCTACAGCGATATAGGTCAGGTGTACGTTGGCTACGTGTACGGCGACTCGACTGCCGGCCAGGCCGCCGTCTACGGACTGGGCATGACTGGCGTGCCTGTGTTCAACGTCAATAATAATTGCGCGACCGGTTCCTCGGCCCTGTTTCTGGCTCGTCAGGCGGTTGAGGCCGGCGTGGTTGAGTGCGCACTCGCCCTGGGTTTCGAACAGATGGTGCCAGGCGCGCTGGGTGCAACCTTTACTGATAGGCCCAATCCCATGAAACGCATGTTTAAGGAAATGGCAAACCTTCAGGGCGTCGACAAGCAGGCACCCGGTGCGGCGCAGTATTTCGGCGGCGCAGGACGCGAATATGCAGAACAGTACGGCACTCGAACAGAGACCTTTGCCAAGATTGCCGAAAAAGCCCGTCAACATGCCGCGCATAATCCTTATGCCGTTTTCAGGAACCTATTGACGGTCGAAGAAATCATGGCTTCGCCCCATATCTATGGCCCCTTGACCCGTTATCAGTGTTGTCCACCGACCTGTGGTGCAGCAGCTGCGGTCATTTGCAGCGAAGCCTTTGCAGCAAAACATGGCCTGACCAACGCGATCACCATCAAGGCTCAGGCAATGACCACAGACTACAGTAGCACGCTGGAAGACCACTCCATGCGTAAACTGATTGGATATGATATGGCTAAAGCTGCAGCCAATCAGGTTTATGAGAAAGCGGGGATCGGACCTGAAGACATTCAAGTCGTTGAACTACACGATTGCTTTACTGCTAACGAATTATTGACCTATGAGGCATTGAGCCTCACCCCCGAGGGCACTGCCGAAAAATTCATCTGGGACGGCGACAACACCTACGGAGGTCGAGTCGTCACTAACCCGTCCGGCGGTTTGCTGTCTAAAGGCCATCCCTTGGGCGCAACTGGACTCGCCCAGTGCACTGAACTGGTTTGGCAGCTACGAGGTGACGCCGGCGACCGCCAGGTCAGTGGTGCTAGACACGCTCTGCAACATAACCTGGGTTTGGGCGGCGCCTGTATCGTCACCCTCTACAGCAAGGACTAGTGACGGATCCTGTCAGTCACGTAGCACTAATCGCGGCGCTATTGGCCTGACAGGCACTTTCTATAGGCACTTTCTATAGGCACTTTCTACAGGCTACAGGCAACTTAAACGGGCGATACATACCAGCTGACCTGAAAAACTATTCAAACAAGACTGCTCGCTATTCGACCTGTCGGATAGCGAGCGCACTCAATTTCAATCGCTATAAAGAGAAGTACAACCTATGTCAGAAGTAAGATTTGATGGCCGAGTCGTCATAGTCACCGGTGCAGGCAATGGCTTGGGCAGAAGCTACGCCTTGGAAATGGGCGCTCGCGGCGCAAATGTCGTCGTCAACGATCTAGGCGGTTCCGCCTTTGGTGATGGCGCCGATAAAGCCGCTGCCGATGTGGTCGTCGATCAGATTCGAGCCGCCGGTGGTACCGCTGTCGCCAACTATGACTCGGTTACCGATGGTGAAAAGATCGTTCAGACTGCGCTGGATAACTTTGGCAAGATCGACGTGGTGATCAACAATGCCGGTATTTTGCGAGACAAGACTTTCCATAAAATGACTGACCAGGACTGGGAATTGATTTATGACGTTCATGTCAAAGGGGCCTACAAGGTCAGTCATGCCGCCTGGCCACATATGCGAGACCAGAATTATGGAAGACTCATCTTCACTGCCTCCGCCGCTGGTATCTATGGCAATTTCGGCCAAACCAATTACAGCATGGCAAAGTTGGGCTTGCATGGGATGGCTCAAACCTTGGCGTTAGAGGGCCGCAGCAAAAATATTCTGGTCAACACCATCGCCCCTATCGCTGGCTCAAGGCTGACTGAAACCGTGATGCCCAAGGAACTGGTCGATGCCCTACGTCCTGAATTTGTCATGCCCTTAGTCTTGAAGCTGTGTGATGAAAACAGTCGAGAAACTGGTGGTTTGTTTGAAGTCGGTGCCGGCTTTATCGCTAAACTTCGCTGGGAACGCTCGAAAGGTAAGAGCTTTAGCCTCTCAGCGGGTTTCTCACCCGAGGCGATCAACGATGCCTGGGATGCCATCACCGACTTTACTGATGCAGACCATCCCACGACCCTTGCTGAATCCAATCTGGCGATTATGCGCAACCTGAAATCCTAAGGCACTATCACTTAAGGCACTATCACTTAAGGCACTATCACTTAAGGCACTATCACCTAAACACCGAGCACCTAAACACCGAGTGTCGGCGCACTGCCACACTCGGCGAGTCCGTGTGAGCCAAATAGTTGAATCCGCCCCTTCGAGCCGTTTAAGTGATCCAGATTAGCCTGGGCATGCTCTTTAATCTTTAGAATAGCCTCAAAAGCCCCACGCTTGGGGACAATAAATGGAGGCTGATCTATGGACATGGGCACATTTAATGCAGATCGCTTGAGTCCGAAGGAGATTATCGATCTGGTGCACAGCGACTCTGTCACTGCCGAGCAATTGGATCTGCTGGCTGCCCGCACTCTGCATCTCAACAGTCAATTACAACAACAGGTCGATGAACTGAATGCCTTGACCGCTCGAATAGACCAACGTCTCAAGGAACTCAAGAGCCGTTGAGCCTCACGAGCCCCTCACCAACCTCTCACCAACCTCTCACCAACCTCTCACCAACCTCTCACCAACCTCTCACCAACCAACAGTGAGATCAACAGACACGCTTGCGTTTGAATTTCATGCGCAGCTTTAAGACCAGCTCTTTGTACGAGCTTTGCACGCCTTTTCGCGGCGGTTTCAAGAACCAACCAGTTACTAACAGCGAAGCCAACAATACGTTATAGTGCCTGCAACGATTAATTGCTGATCATGCTCGCCGCTAAATGACGCCAGCAGCGCGCTAGAACTGAGTTCAAAAAACTGCTGAGGAGATTATTATGGAAGAGATAGGATTGTTCGATGCCATGTATCACTGCCGCGCCATGCGCAAGCTGGATACCAAACCCGTGCCAGAAGAATTGTTGATCAAGCTGGTAGATGCCGCGAACCAGGCACCTTCAGGCTCCAATATGCAGAGTGGCCGTTGGATTATTGTTCGGGATCCAGCAGTCAAACAACAACTTGCAGCCCTCAATCGAAAGGGTGTCGAGGCCTATATCGGGCCCATGATAGACAATCCTGGATCCTTGCCTCACCAGGATCAAGCCAAGCGTCTGCGTATGATGCAGTCTGTCATCTGGCAGATGGAGCATCTGCACGAGGTGCCCGCACTGATCATCGCCTGTATGGATTTCGGCGTTAAGGTCGATGCCGCAACCATGGCGATGGGCGGTGGCTCTATCTGGCCCGGCATCCAAAACCTGTTGCTCGCTGCTCGAGGACTTGGCCTGGGGGCCGCGCCCACAACACTGGCGCTCGGCGACCGCACGGCCGTCAGCCAGGTCCTCAAGTTACCCGAATCCATGGGTGCCTATTGTTTGATACCCGTCGGCTATCCATTGGGTAAATTTGGCCCAGTGTCTCGTAAACCTGTGAACGAAATAGTTCGGTTTGACACCTGGTCTTGAGCCTAACGTATCAAAACAGGTTCAGTGAGACAGCAGCGTCAACCAGCAGACTCACTGAACCTGCTACTGTAGGCCGGGCTAGTCAAGACTGAATTGCTTAAGCCAGGAGTGCCTATCGTTGACCTGGCTATCGTTGAACTCGCTATCGTTTGACTTGGCTATAGTTGAACTGGCTAAACTTAAAATGGCTATCACTGAAATACCTATCGCTGAAATACCTATCGCCAAAATACTTATAACTGACATATTGACGACTACAATGGAATGCCAACATGCTGTATGAGATTCGAGACTATCATTATCGACGAGACCTGTTTCAAGACTATGTCAAATGGGCCGAAGAGGCCGTTATCGTGCTTAGACAAAAGCTGGATGTCGTCGGCTTCTGGATAGACGAGGGAGAATTTGAGCCTCAATTGGCCGGCAGCAACCCCCAACCTTCCTCGTTAGGCGGTGCTAACGTGACCTGGATTCTTCGCTGGGAAAGTAAAGCGCAGCGTGATGCAGTGATGAAAACCGCTTTTACGGGCGAGGCATGGGAAACGGTTATGGCAAAGCATCCAGACCCCAAAGGCTATCTACAAATGGCCTCCAGGTTTATGCGGGACATGTGAAACTGAACTCAGCGTGGTCTGCCTGATCAGGCTGGACTAGACGTTTTATCGCTCGAGTCGCAATATACGCGGGGCTTTAAGCAGTAAACGGGAATTAGAGGGTAACTCATGGGTCCAGTAATCTTTGTAACGGTCAGGAATGACAAATCCAGCGTTTAACTGTCCTTTGATTTGTGTTTCTAAACAGTGACCAAATACCAGTGGCCGCTCAGTCCCCTCTTTAAAAGCCGCAGCTTCGGTACGCCTAAACTGCCTGGTTCGGCGTAAGTCGTATCCTTAAGTTACCAACGATCTAAGCCCTTGATAACTAAATTGTTATACGCCTACCCTGACAGCTTGGCAATTACTCGAGCACGGATATCATGATAATCGCTGTGGTTAGATAGTTGCCTGAAGCCTGCCGTCAGGCAACTACACCCTGGGCTCGGTAAGTTTGGATCTCTGCGTCAGTTAAATTCATCTTCGCCAGCACTGAGTCGGTATGCTCGCCATGGGCAGGACTTGGACCACCGGGGACTAGTACTTCCCCGTCGAACCGAGGTGCAGCTTTCATGACTCGCATGGATCCCATTGATGGGTGGTCCATGATGGTCAGTGAATCGTTAGCTACCAACTGCGCCTGACCTAACACCTCTTCAAGACTCAAACATTTGGCACAAGGCACATCCTGATCCTGCAGTTTCTGTAGCGCTTCATCCGTGGTGAGGTGCGAAAAGGCTTCGCTCACTAACGCCACATAAGCCTCACGATTCGCCGCAATCGCTTCTGCCGAATTGAACCTTGGGTCATTGATCAAGGCTTCGAGACCAATGGCTCTGAGCATACCGTTCCGCTGTCGTTCGACTCCAGCAGAAATCGTCAGGCCACCATCCGATGTCAGGGTCAGTGTATAAATCAGGTCGGACAACAGCGGCTGAGGCGCTATATCCTCATCCAACAAGGTGTGGTTCATAAACGCATCAGGAAACAGAAAGAACAAGCCTGAATCCAGCATCGACAAGTCAATGTGTTGCCCCTTAGCTGTCTTTTCTCGCAAATACAGGGCACTGGTCACTGCCTGACATGCGGTATATGCAGTGATCTTGTCGCAGACTAAATTGCGAATAAAAACCGGTGCTCCAAGACCCTGAGCAGCCGTCATACCCGCATGCGCCTGAATTATCGGATCATAGGCAGGCGCATTACCCAGCGGGCCTTCATGTCCGAAACCGGAGATCGCCATATAGATGAGGCGTGGGTTGAGTGCTCGCAGCTGCTCACTGCCAAGATTGAGTTTATCCATGACGCCAGGACGGAAATTATGAATCACTATATCCACCTCTGGAATCAAACGCTTGATCAAGTCCTGACCAGCCGCATCCTTCAAGTTCAATCTGATAGATTGTTTGCCGCGATTACAATTAGCAAACAGCGCTGACATTCCTGCCTTGCTAGCGCCGATATAGCGCATAGGATCGCCCATCTCGATGGGCTCAACCTTAATCACTGACGCGCCCTGCTCTGCCATCATCATGGCAGCGAAGGAGGCGGTGATCATGGTTGAAAATTCCAGTATTGTCACACCGGTTAATGGCTTCATTACAGGCCTCTATTGTTTATCAGCATGGAGGAACTCTTCAAATTCTTCGCCGGCCAAGCAGACACCAGCCTTGGCGATGGAACGTCTCTCAGTGTTGCTCAAAGCGCTGCTCAAAGCAGCCCTTCGAGCCCTTGTGTCAACTGTTACAAAGTAACCTCAGCTATTTCTGCAGATAGTCTGCGATGACTTTTTCGAACTTGTCCTGTGCCTTTGCCACTAATTTTGGAATGTGGTAGGAGGGAAACAGGTCGTCACTGGCCGAATAATCTCGCAGCATCAACTTTGCCAGATTCGCCGCATGCGACTCAGATGATCCATCCATGATGCCCATATAGGGTGCCGACATCCACATATCACCCAGCGGGGTCTCATTCGACATGCCCAGGGCGCCATGCAAGTGAATGGCGCGGTAGACGATATCGTGATTGACCTTTGCTGCTGAGATCTTTATGGCTGCAATTTCTTTGCGAATCTCTCGCGTGTACTTGCCAGTCTTATCAATCAACCAGGCCGTGTAGAGCACATGTAGGCGGAACTGCTTCAGCTGAATGAATGATTCCGCAAGATCAGCCTGCACCATCTGCTTATCTGCCAATCTCTCACCCTTGGTCCTTCGGCTCAGGGCTCTTTCACAAGCCATATCCAGTGCATACTGACAAACGCCCACAGCACGCATTGCATGATGAACTCGGCCTCCACTCAAGCGAGTTTGCGAGCCCACAAACCCCCCACCCTCCTCGCCCAATAAGGCATCCATTGGCAAGCGAACATTGTTATACCTGATGTAGGCATGTCCACCTAAGCGGCGCTTGCTATCGTCATATTTCATTTCAATTTTGCTGCCAAAACCATGCACGTCTCTGACGATTTCGACGCCCGGAGTATTTCTGTCAACCAAGAACATTGAGGCGCGTTCCAGCAAGGGCTTATCAGGCCCGGTAATCGCCATGACGATAAGAAAGTCTGCGCCCGCGCCGTTCGACGTATACCACTTCTCGCCGGATAAAACCCATTCATCTCCGTCGCGTACAGCAGTACATTTGAATTCACCGGGTTCACCGGCATGTGGCTCTGTCATGGAAAACGCGGAACGCTTTTCGCCGGCCAGCAATGGCTCCAGATACTTCTTTTTTTGCGCCTCTGTGCCATTGTGCGCAATCAACTCCATGTTGCCCGTATCTGGTGCCTGACAACCAAACACCGTCGGACCCATGCGGGTTCGACCCAGGATTTCATTGAGCAGACAAAGCTTCACTTGTCCAAGACCTGGACCACCCAGGTCTTTACCCAGGTGAAATCCCCACAGTCCCTGATCTTTCACGCGCTGCTGCAAGCCTTTGATGTAGGCACGAATGGCTTTCATGCTATCGTCATCCAGAGGATTACCCTGTTTGTCTTCACCAACCTGCATGAAGTGATCGAGGGGCTCGACATCTTCACGGACGAATTTCTTCACCCAGTCAATTTGTACCTGAAATTCTGGTTCTACATCAAAATCGATGGCCATGTCGTGCGCTCCCGTGGGTTATGTTCAAAACAATGAGTACTACCTAAGACTTGCCTTAACTGTATCACTGAAAATGACATGCTGGCGAGTCTCGTGCAAGACCAGCTGTCGCGGTTACTCCAAGACAAGATGAAAGTTTATTTTCACCTTATTCATCGCCCACTCGGTCAGATTTTTGCTGATCGCTCTGGAGTAGTCTTGCTTAAAATGGTGATCAATAGCCGCTCGGTCGCGCCATTCTTCGTAAAAGAACAGGCAGTTTTCAATCTCGGGAGAAATCAAAAACCGATGACTGATGCATCCAGGCTCACGTCTTGATGCCTCGACATGGGCCCGGGTTTGCGCCAACGCCGCTTGCCAGTGCTTCGGGTTAATCACAACCTCTGAGGTAATAATTATCATCGCCACGCGCCTTATATTAAGTCAGAAAAATACCAACGACGCTGCCGCTCAACCCTTCACTTGCGTCATTTTTCTGTAGCCTAGCAGGATCTACGGCGATTCGCCTCGCGAATCGCCCAACCCAGCGTCTTAGAACGACAGCAGAATTTACTGAACTGATGTCGTAGTTTTTGTTGCCGCGGACCACTCTACGCGCCTGGTCCTTATAGTTGTCGTTCTCGTTATTGTTAACGTTGACGTAAACGTCAAGCTTCGGTAGAGTCCGATCGTTAACCTATCAAACTCTTTCCATGACCAATCCATAACCAGCCGATGACAAACCCTTGACAAACCCATGACCAACAAGACCCATACGATTTCCGAACTCGCTCGCGCATTTGACATCACGACCCGCACCATCCGATTCTACGAAGAGAAGGGCTTACTCAATCCTCAGCGGGTCGGCCAACAACGACTCTACACTGACGCAGACCGAGTCCGTCTGACCCTGATTCAGCGTGGTAAACGGATCGGTATGTCTCTGCAGGAGGCCCAGGCGATCATCGAAATGTACAACCCTGCGCACGGCAACGTCGAGCAGCTGAAGCGTCTGCTCGACAATGTTAACGTGCGCAAACAACAGCTGGAGGCACAAATGCGCGACCTAAAGCAGATGCTGACAGAGCTGGATGACGTCGAGAAACGCTGTCAGCATGCCCTTCATAAAGTCAACAGAAAGGAAAACCACTAGATGAGTACCGCCTACCCCACACTGAATTTCGGTCTTGGTGAAGAGATCGATATGCTGCGCGACGCTGTCTACCAAATGTGTGCTGCTGAACTCGCACCCCGTGCCGCAGACATAGATCGCACCAACGAGTTTCCCATGGATATGTGGCGCAAGTTTGGTGAGATGGGTCTGCTTGGTATCACGGTTGAAGAGGAGTATGGCGGCAGCGGCATGGGCTATCTGGCCCATACCATCGCTGTCGAAGAAATCAGTCGAGCATCCGCGGCTGTCGGTCTGTCCTATGGGGCTCACTCCAATCTTTGCGTCAACCAGATTCGCAAGAATGGCAGCGAGGTGCAAAAGCACAAGTACTTGCCCAAACTCTGCAGTGGCGAGCATATCGGTGCGCTGGCCATGTCGGAACCCAACGCCGGCTCAGACGTCGTCAGCATGAAGCTACGGGCCGAAAAGAAAGGCGATGTCTATGTACTCAACGGCACGAAAATGTGGATTACCAATGGGCCAGACGCCCACACCTATGTCATCTATGCCAAAACAGACAGCAAGGCCGGACCGCGAGGCATCACCGCTTTTATTGTTGAACGCGACTTCAGTGGCTTCAGTCGCGGCATCAAGCTCGACAAGCTGGGCATGCGCGGCTCTAATACCTGTGAGCTGATTTTTGAGGACTGCGAGGTGCCTGTCGAAAATGTTCTTGGCGGCGAAGGTAATGGCGTCAGGGTGCTGATGTCGGGTCTTGATTTCGAACGCACGATTCTTGCTGGTGGTCCCGTGGGCATCATGCAGGCTTGTCTGGATATCGTCGTGCCCTACCTGCACTCTCGAGAACAATTTGGTCAAAAAATTGGCGAATTTCAACTGATGCAGGGCAAGCTGGCCGATATGTACACCGACCTGAGCGCCAGTCGCGCTTACCTGTATGCCGTCGCTGCCGCCTGCGATCGCGGCGAGCAAAGTCGCAAGGATGCGGCCGGTATCATTCTCTTCTCTGCAGAAAAAGCCACGCTGATGGCTTCTCAGGCGATCCAGGCACTGGGCGGCAATGGTTACATTAATGATTATGGTACAGGTCGTCTGCTCCGCGACGCCAAACTCTATGAAATCGGCGCAGGGACGTCGGAGATCAGACGCATGCTGATCGGCCGTGAGCTGTTTAAAGAAACCGCCTGAGGAACTGTCATGACTGCACTCATCAGTAAAATTAATCGTCGAGATGCCGCCTTCGCGGAGAATCAGGCTCATTTACTTGCCCAAGTCGCCGACCTGCGGCAGCTGGTGGCAAAAATCCAGCTTGGCGGTGGCGAGATCTACCAGCAGCGGCACAAAGCCCGCGGTAAATTGCTGCCTCGTGAGCGCCTCAATGGCCTGCTTGATGCTGGCTCGCCATTTCTGGAACTCTCGCAATTGGCGGCCTACGGGGTCTACGACGATGATGTGCCGGCAGCGGGGATAATCACGGGCATTGGCAGAGTCTGTGGCCAGGAGTGTATGATTTTTATCAATGATGCCACCGTTAAGGGCGGTACCTATTATCCGCTGACGGTGAAGAAGCAGGGTCGGGCACAGGTCATTGCTCAGGAAAACCACCTGCCCTGCATTTATCTGGTCGATTCTGGTGGCGCATTTCTGCCGCTGCAGGCAGAAGTGTTTCCTGACCGAGAACACTTCGGCCACGCTTTTTTCAACCAGGCGCGCATGTCGGCTCAGGGGATTCCCCAGATCGCCGCTGTCATGGGCTCCTGCACTGCCGGTGGCGCCTACCTGCCAGCTATGGCCGATGAATCCATTATCGTCAAGGAACAGGGCACCATCTTTCTCGCCGGACCACCGCTGGTCAAGGCCGCCACGGGAGAGGTCGTCAGTGCCGAGGATCTTGGTGGCGCCGATGTTCATTGCCGTACTTCTGGTGTCACAGATCATTTTGCGAACAATGATCACCATGCACTACAGCTGGTACGACAATGTATCAGCCGCCTCAACCGCGTCAAATCGTGTCAGTTGGACTTGAAACCCAGCTGTGAACCTCTGTATCCGATCGAGGAAATCTACGGCATTATCCCCAAAGATACTCGCCATCCTTACGACGTCAGAGAAGTGATTGCTCGACTGGTAGACGGCTCTGAGTTCGATGAATTCAAGGCGCTGTATGGCACTACATTGGTGACAGGCTTTGCTCGCATCTATGGCTATCCTATCGGCATAGTCGCCAACAATGGCATTCTGTTTGGCGAGTCAGCACAGAAAGGTGCTCACTTCGTCGAGTTGTGCGCGCAACGAAAAATTCCCCTGCTATTTCTGCAGAACATTACCGGCTTTATGGTCGGCCAACAATATGAAGCCGGCGGCATCGCCAAACACGGCGCAAAAATGGTCCATGCGGTAGCCTGTGCTGAAGTGCCCAAACTGACGGTATTGATCGGCGGCTCCTTTGGTGCCGGCAACTACGGCATGTGTGGTCGCGCTTATGATCCTCGATTCCTCTTCATGTGGCCCAACGCTCGCATCTCGGTCATGGGTGGCGAGCAGGCCGCTGGCGTTCTCGCAACCCTGAAACGCGAACAGCTGGAGAGTCGAGGTGAGCAATGGAGCAAAACCGAAGAAGCCAGCTTCAAGCAACCTATTCTTGAAACCTATGAGGACCAGGGCCACCCTTACTATGCCTCGGCACGACTATGGGACGATGGCGTCATAGACCCGGCAGATACTCGAATGGTCTTGGGCTTAGCCTTGTCGGCTTGCCTGAATGCGCCCATCAAGGACTCCCGGTTTGGTGTCTTCAGAATGTAACAGCCCCGTGTCGTCGGCAGCCGCTTCGGGTCTTCATTGCCCCTTACCCATTGAAATTCGCTTTGAAGCTCTACTCAAAGCGCTGGAGGAAAGTCTGTGTTTACTAAGATTCTCATAGCCAATCGCGGCGAGATCGCCTGTCGAGTGATTCGAACAGCTCGACAAATGGGTATCAAAACTGTCGCTGTCTACTCAGATGCTGATAAGAACGCGCTACACGTCACCATGGCTGACGAAGCAGTCTGGATTGGGCCGGCGCCAGCTCGAGAATCCTACCTGCGAGCGGACAAGGTCCTGCAAGCAGCGCAGCAGACCGGCGCTCAGGCAATCCATCCAGGCTACGGCTTTCTGTCTGAGAACGCAGATTTCTGTCGCGCTTGCCATGCTGCAAATATCATCTTCATAGGTCCTTCGGCCTTCGCAATTGAGGCCATGGGTTCTAAATCCGCGGCGAAACGCATCATGGCAGAGGCGCAGGTACCCCTGGTACCTGGCTACCACGGCGCGGACCAGACGCCCGCCCTACTGCGTCAGCAGGCTGAATTGATCGGCTATCCGGTGCTGCTTAAGGCCGTTGCTGGTGGAGGCGGCAAGGGTATGCGCCAAGTCTGGTCTGGTGATCAGTTCGACGAGGCGCTTGAGGCGGCCCAGAGAGAGTCTCTGAGCAGCTTTGGCGATAGCGATATGCTGGTGGAAAAGTATCTGGCCGAGCCTCGCCATGTAGAGATTCAAGTCTTCTGCGACAGTCACGGCCAGAGTATCTACTTGTCTGAAAGGGATTGCTCCGTTCAGCGCCGCCACCAAAAGGTCATTGAGGAGGCACCGGCCCCTAACCTGCACAGTGAGGTGCGGCGGCAAATGGGTGAGGCCGCAGTCCAGGCTGCCAGTGCCATAGATTATGTGGGCGCAGGTACAGTCGAGTTTTTGCTCGATAGCGATGGGTCCTTCTACTTCATGGAGATGAACACTCGCCTGCAGGTCGAGCATCCTGTGACTGAGCTGGTCACTGGAATCGACCTTGTTGCCTGGCAACTGCGAATCGCCGCAGGCGAACCGTTACCAATCAATCAGTACCAGGTTAAGGTCACAGGTCACGCCATTGAGGCACGGGTTTATGCTGAAGATCCCGACCAGGATTTTTTACCAGCGACCGGGCACTTGAAGTTCTTGCAGACGCCTGTGGAAACGCCCCATGTCAGGGTCGATACTGGCGTCCGGCAGGGGGACGAAGTCAGCATCTACTACGATCCTATGATTGCCAAACTCATAGTCTGGGGTGACGATCGCACCCAGGCGTTACGCCGTTTAGCAGTCGCATTAACCCACTACCGCATTGCCGGACTGAAGACCAATATCGACTTTCTGTATAATCTGGTTACTAGCGAACCGTTTCTCAGCGCCGAACTCGACACTGGATTCATTCAAAAGCATAGAGCGCAGCTATTCCCCAACGCCCGCATTGAGGACCAGGAGGCGCTGGCACTCGCCACTCTGTACCTGCTGCTCGCGCAGGCCAGGCTGGCAGAGGTCCGCTCCAGCCAACATGCAGAACCAGACTCACCCTGGCATAGCACTTCAGCCTGGCGTATGAACGAGCCACACTGCCAGCAGTTGTACCTGAGTTATCGAGAGCAGGCCTGGACTGTGACTGCCGAAAGAAATCCTGGCCTCGGCCAAGGCAGTTTTACACTCATGATTAACGACAAACGCTTGCCAGTCAGTGGCACACTTCATGACAGTGAACTGAATGCCGATATCGCAGGCTTTAAGCAAAAGCTGGTGATCGCAGAACACGATGGTCTCTTCTCTGCCTACCATCGCCAGGGCGCGTTTCAGTTCGCCAGAATCAGCCCTGACCTGGGCGAGGCAGGAAACGACAGTAGCCGCGGTAATCCACGCGCGCCAATGAACGGCCGAATTGTGGCGCTACTGGCAAAAGTCGGCACACCTGTTGAAGTGGACGCACCATTGCTGGTGATGGAGGCTATGAAGATGGAATATACCATACGTGCAACTCGGCCCGGTCAGGTCACCGAGTTCTTCTATCAGGCTGGCGATCTGGTGGCAGGCGAAGCTGAACTGCTGAATTTCGCCGCAGAGTCGGCCTAGAACAACTTCTCACGCGCAACGCCCGGCTGCGACTGGGCAAAGCGATGGCGGCTTGTCGTTAAGCTAAATTTGTCCTAGTCTAGGGGATCAACTTTCCAGGCACTGACTAGGTGTTTTCAACGGAGGATCAGTAGATGTTCGATTTAATTTTGCGTGGCGGTACCGTTATTGATGGTTCAGGCGGGCCGCGTTATGTGGCAGACATCGGCATCAAAAACGGCAAGGTTGAGAGAATCGGCAACATCACCGAGGCGGGCACTGAAGAAATAGATGCCACCGGAAAATTGGTCACGCCGGGCTGGGTCGACATTCATACCCATTATGACGGTCAGGCCACCTGGGATCCTATCCTGGCACCTTCAAGCTGGCATGGTGTAACCACAGTCGTGATGGGTAATTGCGGTGTGGGCTTTGCGCCAGTTCGACCTCAGGATAGAGACTTTTTAATTCAGCTGATGGAAGGTGTAGAAGATATACCGGGCGCCGCCCTGGCTGAAGGCATCAACTGGCAGTGGGAAAGTTTTCCCGAGTACCTGGATGCGCTGGCAGCATTTCCAAGAGCTATCGATGTGGCGACCCAGGTACCACATGGGGCTATACGCGCCTATGTCATGGGAGAACGCTGCAACACGGATTATGCGCCAAGCCGCGAAGAGGTAGCGCAGATGGCGGAACTGGTGCGTGAAGGTGTCGAGGCCGGCGCACTGGGATTTTCCAGCTCCAAGACCCTGCTGCACAAGGATATCAAGGGTGACTTCATGCCCGGCACCTTCTCGGGTAATGACGAGATGCTGGCGCTGGGCCTCGGCATGAAGGGTCTGAACAACTCAGTATTTGAGCTGGTATCGGATCACCTGGGTGAAGAAGAAGAATGGGCCTGGGTCACCGAGTTCCAGAAGCAGACCGGCCTGACAGTGACGTTGATCGCGACCACTGCGCCCGCTTACGAAAATGGCAAAATGTACAAGCTGGCAGAGCAGGCTCGTCAGGAGGGTCGAGAAATTCGGCCTCAGGCTGCAGGACGACCCACAGGGGTTCTTCATGGACTGCAATCAAGTTTTCATGCTTTCGTCGGTCATCCGACCTTTCGCGAGCACCTCTCTCATCTGAGCCACGCTGAACTGGTTAAGGCCATGAATGAACCAGCGATGAAGGCTCGAATTCTCTCTGAAGAATCGGTCATCAAGGGCGGTCTGATGCAGAACCTGCCGCAATTGATGAACCAGGTCTTTCCCCTTGGCGACAATCCTAACTATGAGCCCAATGCCGAGGACAGCATCGCAGGTATCGCGCGCGCTCAAGGTCGGAACCCCATGGAAGTCATGTACGACCTTCTGGTAGCCAACGAGGGTAAGGAGCTGTTCTATCAGCCATTGGGCGGCTATCAAGGTTTCTCACTGGATGCGCAGAAGAAGTTACTGGAACATCCCAACGTTCTGTTTGGCTTGAGCGATGGTGGTGCTCACTGCGGCGTTATTGCTGATGCCGGCATGCCTACTTTCATCATGACGCACTGGGGCCGAGATCGCACCAAAGGCGATAAAATGACCCTGGAATTCATTGTTCAGGCACTGACGTCAAAGACTGCAGAGGCTTTCGGCATGTTTGATCGTGGTCGTATTCGAGAAGGCTGGATGGCAGATATCAATGTCATCGACTTCGAGACCATGCGACTGTATCGCCCCGAGGCGATTTTTGACTTGCCTGCCGGCGGCCGCAGACTCGTCCAGCGTGCTGGTGGCTACGATGTCACCATTAAGGCAGGCCAAGTCATCTTTAGAAACGGCGAACATACGGGTGCACTACCCGGCAAGCTGGTTAGGCGATCCAACGAGGCACGCGCCGCTCACTAACTACTGCTCAAACCCGAAAGTCCCACAGCCATTTCCAGTGAAAATGGCTGTGGGACAAGGGATAGAACTTTCGCGCCATTGTTCGCGCCATTATTCGCGCCATTATTCGCGCCATTATTCGCGCCATGCGCCATTAACAGAACAGTGATGCCCATTTAAAAAGGCTCGGGACCCTTTAATACTGTTTATATATACAGTAACATTCGCCTATTATTCTGCAACCAGGCATGCCTTCGCCCATGAAGCTGTATATTGCCGAAAAGCCCAGTCTTGGCCGCGCGATCGCTGACGTGCTGCCGAAACCCCACAGGAAAGCCGACGGCTACATTGCCGTAGGCAACGGCGATTGTGTCAGCTGGTGCGTCGGTCATCTGCTCGAACAGGCCGAGCCAGATGCCTATGATGCCAAATTCAAACAATGGCAGCTGGATCACCTGCCTATCGTACCGAAGCAATGGCAACTCAAACCCAAACCCAGTAGCCGCAAACAATTGGCGGTGCTGCGCCAACTGGTCAAGGATGCTAACGAATTGGTTCACGCTGGAGATCCTGACCGAGAGGGTCAGCTGCTGGTTGACCAGGTGATCGATTATCTTGGCGTGAAGGGTGCTAAACGCGAGTCGATTCAGCGCTGCCTGATCAATGATCTTAATCCCTCTGCTGTCACTCGTGCCCTCTCGCAGCTGCGCGATAACCGAGAGTTTGTGGCCCTGTCAACGTCGGCCCTGGCCCGCTCACGGGCAGACTGGCTGTATGGCATCAATATGACTCGAGCCTTCACACTACAGGGTCGCAAGGTGGGTTATCAAGGCGTACTGTCCGTTGGCAGAGTCCAAACACCTTTGCTTGGCCTTGTAGTCGCCCGCGATGCCGAGATCGAAGGCTTTGTCTCAAAGCCGTTTTTTCAGGTGCTTGCTCACCTGTTGACGGACCAGGGCGAGGAGTTTAAAGCCCGCTGGCAACCCAGTGAAGAGTGCCTGCCCTGGCAAGATGAAGAAGGCCGAGTCCTGTCCCTGGCTCTGGCTGAAAACGTCGTCAGGCGTATCACACGACAACCGGCCACTGTGCTCAGCAGTAGCCGCAAACTCAAGCAGCAAGCCCCGCCCCTGCCCTACAATTTATCGAGCCTGCAGATCGATGGGGCAAAACGCTTTGGCATGAGCGCTAAAGCGGTACTGGACACCTGCCAAAGCCTGTATGAACGCCATAAGCTTCTGACCTATCCACGGTCAGACTCAAGATACCTGCCCAAGGAACACCTCAAGGATCGCAGTGTTGTGCTGAACGCCATCCAGCACAACAGCAAAGCCTTGGCCGATGCTGTTAAGTCCGCGAAACCCGACCTGGTGAGTAAAGCCTGGAACGACAAAAAAGTCGACGCCCACCATGCTATCATCCCAACCGCTCGGCAGATGGATATCAACAAGCTCAGCAAACCTGAGCGCGATATCTATGAGCTGGTCGCTCGGCAATATCTGATACAGTTCTATCCTCATTACGAATCGCGGGAGAGTCAGGTCGAATTGACCATCGCTGGCGGACATTTTATCGCCAAAGCCAACGAACCGCTGAAGCCAGGCTGGAAACAGTTATTCCCCGCTCGGGATTCAGGAACAACACTGCCGCAGGACGCGGCGCTCAACAGCCACCTGCCAAGTTTGAACCAAGGCGATGTCTGCCAGAGCCAAGCGGGCGAGATCCTGACCAGGGAGACCTCTCCACCCAAGCCCTTTGATGATGCCAGTCTGCTTGCCGCCATGACCGGTATCGCCCGCTATGTGAAGGACCCGCAAATACGCCAGATCTTGAAAGACACAGACGGCCTCGGCACTGAAGCCACGCGAGCCGGCATCATCGAGCTATTATTCACCCGTGGCTTCCTGCTTCGACAAGGCAAGACAATTCGAGCCACGGCCGCCGGCAAAGGCTTGATTTTAAGTTTGCCGCCGATGGCGACGACGCCCGATATGACCGCTCAGTGGGAAACCCTGTTGAGCGCGATCAGTCGCAAGGAAACCAGCTATCAGGCGTTCATGTCGCCCCTGGAGACTGCTTTGCAAGCACTGATTCAGCAAAGTCAGGTGCAGCTGCCTACCGGTTTGACGAATGTCCAGGCAAAGAAACCAGTATTTAAAAAGTCCCGCAAAAAGCAGCCGACCCCGCGTCAGTCTAAAACATCCAGCGCCTGAGCATTTACATCATCGTTCCAGATTGGTCATACTTCTCGCCACTCGACAGGGAGCGTCTTATGCCTGAGCCAGACACTGAAGCAGATTCTGATTTAAGATCAGATTTAAGATCTGATTTAAGATCTGATGAAAAGTCTGATGAAAAATCTGATGAAAAATCCGAAGCACTGAAGCAGTGGCACCGCTATTTTGCCATTGAGTCAAATAATCGAGCCTGGGACCTTTCGACCCGGTCGCGAACGCCCGCCGAAGATCTGGAAATGCTGCATTGTGCCCATACCGCTGCCCATCACTGGCGTGTCATAGGTGCGCCCCTGAACCAAATGCGTGCCACGATGTTGCTGGCTGAGGTGCATGCACAATGCCTACTCGGTGACTCGGCCTTTAAACTCGCCACCCAAATGCGTGACTACTTTCTGGCACCGGCCACTGTAAACTCGATCCCGAATTGGGAACTCGCACTCACCCACGCTATTTACGCTCACGCCGCCCTGGTCGCTAAACGACAAGACGAATATCTAATCTCTCACGCGGCAGCAACACAGGCAATTGCCGCCATCGAGCTGCCGGAGGATCGACAGCTGGTGTTGCAAACTTTTGATCAGATTCCAGTGCCGGCTGCGACCACAAAACCACTCTCCTTCGACCCTGGACCACCAGACTATCTGGCTGGCAATATCGCTGCCTGGCAAATTAATGCCACCCACTATGTGACGGCAGCAGAAAAAGCCTGGCTTGCCACAGAACCCTACTGGGGCGTCTACAGTATTCCCGACAGTCAGACTCATCTGCTTCCTAAGGACATGTCAGGCCTGCATTGCATTGAGTTAGGGTGTGGCACTGGCTATGTCTCTGCCTGGATGCGCCGCCGCGGCGCGACGGTCGTGGCGCTGGACCCGACGCCAAACCAACTGGCCACTGCCCGTCGCCTGCAAGCGCAACATCAGCTGGAGATCGAGTTCATCGAAGGCTTCGCCGAGTCTGTACCTTTTGCGGATGCCAGTTTTGACTTTGCTATCTCGGAGTATGGTGCAGCACTTTGGTCTGATCCCTATCGATGGATTCCCGAGGCTGCACGCCTGCTTAAACCCGGAGGTCAATTGGTGCTACTGACCAATTCGGCATTGATGACGCTGTGCGCACCAGAGTTCGAGGCCGATGGTGCAATACGCGAGCAATTGCTGCGTCCCTACTTTGGTATGCATGCAATTCAGTGGCCGGATAGTCCCGGCCAGACAGAGTTTCACCTCAATCACAGTGACTGGATCAGCCTGTTCTCGACCCATCGGCTGACTGTCGAGCGGCTGATTGAACTGCAAGTACCTGACGGTGCTACAACCCGCTATACCTGGGCGAATAGCGATTGGGGTAGTCAGTGGCCGCTTGAGGAGGCCTGGGTGGTGCGCAAGGCGATATGAGCTAAAGAGCAAAGCCTCAGACCAGGTTACCCACCCATACCCTACCTCGGTGACTGACACTCGCCGACCCGCAGCCAATTGTCGCCAACCAACGTTGAATCTGGCACTATTCCAACTACTGGCCTCGGCGCATTTCAGATAATTGATGGCATCGAGGCGCCCAATTATCACATTGCAGGTCACCATTCATGCTCGATTTCACTCAGTCACCCGCGCTAGACCAGGCTTTGGTCAATCCCGTTGTCTGGTCAAATGAAGAGAAAATTCACGAGACCCTGACTTGGCTACGGCAGCATGACCCGGTGCGAAGGCTGTCACCGGAAGGCTTTGAGCCCTTCTGGTCTATCACCAAATACGATGACATCAAGGCAATCGAAGCCAATCGGGCCTTTATCTGCGATCCAAGGCCAACCCTAGCACCCTTGATGGTGACTGAAGCGATAAAGGCCCTGACTGGCCGCAAACACCTGGTGCGCTCGTTAGTGCAGATGGATGACCCTGATCATCGAGCCTATCGCATGCTGACGCAAGGTTGGTTCATGGGTTCTAACCTGCGCAAACTCCAGTCTCGAGTCGATCAGCTAGCGACCCATTACGTGGATCGCATGTTGGATATGCAGGGTCGCTGTGACTTCGTCAAAGACATCGCCATGTGGTATCCACTCAGAGTCATCATGTCCGTACTGGGTGTTCCTGAGGAGGACGAGGCCTACATGCTGAAACTGACCCAGGAATTGTTCGGCGCAGCAGATCCTGATATTCAGCGTTCCTTTGAGATCACGGATGTCAACAATGTGATTCTTGATTTCGAAAGTTACTTTGCCAAAATTACGGAGGCTCGGCGCAGCCATCCCACAGACGATGTTGCTACCGTGATCGCCAACGCAAAGATTAACGGCGAACCCATACCGGTCAATGATGCCAATGGCTATTACATTATCATTGCAACTGCGGGTCACGACACCACCAGCGCCTCTACTGCCGGCGGTCTGTTGGCTCTGCTGCAGAACCCTGACCAATTTGCTCTGCTGCGATCTGATCCTGAGCGTTATCTGCCCACTTTTATTGACGAGGCTATTCGCTGGGTGACGCCAGTTCGTCACTTTATGCGCACGGCGACCCAGGATACGGAAATTCGAGGCAGAACGATTAAGGCCGGTGATTCCGTCATACTTTGGTATCCGTCAGCGAATCGAGATGAGGACATTTTTAACCAGCCATTCGAGTTCAGGGTTGATCGACAGGACGCCAAGCAACTGGCTTTTGGCTTTGGTGCGCATGTGTGTTTGGGACAGCATTTGGCACGCATGGAAATGACCGCGCTGTTCAGGGAATTACTCAAGCGGGTCAAGCACATAGAACTGGCCGGAGAACCCAGATACAGCCAATCGACCTTCGTGGGTGGCTTGAAGAACTTGCCGATACGCTTTGAGATGGCATGAGTAACACCAGTCAAGCTTGACTCCGACAACCGAGCCGCAGCTCGGTTGTCGAGCATTTGCGTCAACTATTCAACTCAGAACTGTTTAATTCAAAGTTCGCGGTCTACTATTTTTGTCTATAATCGCTGTCAAATATTCTGGTCAAAAATAGTGTCCGTTGAATACTCGGCTCGCAAAACGCTCACCCATTCGCCGATAGCCAGCCGGATTAGGGTGCAATAGGTCGGGCAGATCTGCTGCATCTGCCTGTCCAAATAAGACCAGGCCATCCAGATAATGTAACTGCGTGTCGCCTGCTTGTCTGCGCGTCATGACCAGCTCAGACATCAGCGTTCGAATACGCTTGAGAGACAAGGCACCCTGACGCAACTTTGTATCGCCCGAATGCGTGCGAAACTGGCCATTGGCATCGGCCAAGGTCGGTCCAGGATGGTCCTCAGCACTGGGACAATAGATCGGCGAAATCACAATAATAGGGGTCTGCGGCTGGCCTTCCCTAAGGGTATCCAGAAAACCGTGCAGCGCAGAGGGAAATACCCTTTCTCGCATGGTATCCCCGTTAACCAGATTGATGCCTACCTTCAATGTGATCAATTCTGCAGGCAACTCCCGCATGGCCCTGGCCACAAACTGATCGAGATGGCACTGCCCGGCAAAACCAAAGGACTGCAGATTGACTTGTTGTTGGCCGGCGTAAGCGGCGACAGCCGGCCAGGTGCCCGTTGGCGAATCCGCTTCCATACAGTGACTGATGGAGCTGCCATAATGGAGCCAGCGCGGCCTGTCATCCGTCACAGCTCGCACCAGGCTGTTGGCGGCAAGACGCACACTGCGAATTTCCACGAACGCATTATGCGGCAGCCAAAGCTCGTAGTGGTGCTCGCCGACGGGTAATTCGTCAAAGCGCACCCCGTAAGCCTGCCCTCGAATCAATTCAAATTCACCGGGCCTGGCTGGATTGAGTTTAATACTGTTGCCCGCATCCAGCGCAAGGTGACGAACCTCCTGATGATCAATCATCAAATCAAAACTCACCGACCGCGGGGTTGCGGGGGGCGTAAACATGCGGGTACTTTGTACTTCGAGCTCAATAAAAGCCGAGTCGGTCGTCAGCGAAAGCCTGACCCCCGATGGCATTCGCACTATCACATCCATGACCTCAGGCACCTGCGATCGAGTCCAGCCTGGCAAGCGACGGGGACTCAGGCCAGCCGGTCTCTGATCAAAGTCTAACGCACCTGAAAACTGAACACCGGCACTTAACAGGTCAGAGTGATTGATCAACATGATGGCTCCAGGACAAGCGGATAAAACCTGACTATAGCGATTTATCCTGCTGAGCACAGCAGCGACTCAGACATTGGATCACGCCGAATAGCACCCACAGCACTGACATAAACAAGTACCCTGCCGGATTCGGCAAGCGACAAAACCCAACCAGCGTCAAACTCCTCGGTAATCTGAGCGAATAGGAAACAGCGGGTTTTCACTGTCGCAAGGCAGATCTGATCGCTGATTTTTAACGGCTGCCATAGAAACCGGTAATTCAAAGGGTAACCTGCCTTCCGTATCGAGGCCCTCAAGAATGGTTGATAGCAGCAGGTCATCAGCGACGCCCAACTCCACATAGACGCCATCCAATTGATCTATGATGTCGGTGATAACGGCCGGCCGGCTCATCTGCAACACGGCGATAGTGGGCAATTGACTTGAAAGCGCCTGAAGTCGATTGGTTGCTTCTGCATTCGGCTTGAAGTCAAGGTCACCTTCCTGCTGCCGGCTACCAAAGAAAAAATGTGGATGTAACATTTGATGGGGCGTCGACAGACGAATGATTGCCACATCGGCCTCGTCCAAACTAGTGGCGTCCCCCGCTGCCGCACTGATGTTTTCGAGATAGACGCTCATGCCGGGCTTGATTGCAGTCGGCTGCTTCAAACAGATCAAGGATCGACGCTGAGCGTTTCGGCCCGCCATCACTGCCGCTTGCGAGCCCACAATATCTGCGGCGACCATCTCGTCTACCAGCGGGTTCTCAAACAGTCCCAGCTCAAATTTCGGTACCAGTAAGCGGTAGACTGCCTCATCGATTCGAGCCAGATCCACCAGACCCTGATCAATCACCCTCAGTAAAGTGGCGACATCCTCTTCTCCACCCAGCTGATCACAGCCCGCATTCACCGCCTTGGCAAATCGTTGGTCTCGAGTCAAAGATTCGACGCCCCAGGGCATACCTATATCATCGGGCGACTGCATCTGAGTGGGGTTAAGGGTCGCGGCTTTAGCATCGCGAAATATCGCCCAGTCGGAGAGTACAAAACCCTTGAACTGATGCTGAGCGCGCAATAATCCTTCGATCAATTGGGTTGAAAATCCACCGGCGACGGGCTCAAGCAACTCTCCGTTCAACACTAAGTCTTTCAATATGGTATAGGTTGGCATGACACCCGCCACATTCACATCAAAAGCATCCAGGAACGCTTCTACATGCATTCGCAAAGACGCCTCTGTCAGTCGAGAATAGCGGCCATAGGCATTGTGCCCGTCGAACCCCTCGGGCGCCGCCGAATAGCCAACCCAATGCTTGACGACACAGGCAACGCTGTCTTGATGCAGCCCAGCTTTTCCCGCTTGCATGCCGACCACATAGGCACCTACAAGGGCGCGAGCCAACTTCGGGTCCTCACCAAAGGTACCAGAAATTCTCGGCCAGCGAGGCTCAGTGGCAATATCAGCTTGGGGCGATAGCGCCATATGAATGCCGGCGGCACGGTATTCGGCTCTGGCAATTGCTGCAAACTGCTCGACGAGTTCAACACTGCCCACTGCCGCAAGCCCCGTGGTTTCTGGCCACTGAGAAAACCCCATGGCTCTGGAGCTCGCACCTGTCACATGGGCAAAGTGGTGCCGAGGATCCGTGCTCACGGTGACGGGAATCCCCAGGCGAGTTTCAGCTGCGAGGGTCTGCAAGGCATTATTCTGTGCTGCAAAGGTTCGCGGATCTGCGTCCAGACGGGTCAACAGATGATTAATACCCGCTTCAACAATTAATTGCCGATTGACCGCCAAATGATACTCAGCGCCGATGCCGAGCGCGCCATAGGTGCCATGAGTCTGGGCAGTGCCATGCATCATCAATCCCGCTTTCTCTGCCAGAGTCATGCGGCCTAATAGATCCTTGGCTCTGATCTCGGCTGATAATCTGTGGTCTTCATAAACGGACAGAACACCGTCATGGTCAAGATCCCGAAACACTATCCCATCTTGCTGCATTGTTTTCATAATTCTGCTCTCAAACTCAACTCACCGTGCCCAGGAGTCTAACATGCCATCTCAGTTGTCAGGCCTATCACCCTCACTCGTAACAACCCAAGTGCCGATATAGCCGATATAGATGCAGCAGACAGGCACATCCGCAAGCCGCTTTTAATGTTTGCCATTATTTATAGAATAATGTCTAATCCTTGCTCATCGACTATTCATGACAGGTGTTGCCGTTGAATGTAAAAAACAAAGTCTACCCCAACGAGGCGCAGCTGAAAGGCTTTCTCGAACCCAGTAGCAAAGGCCCCATCTATATGGTTAACCTGCTGAAGTTTAAAGCCCGCGCAGAGTACGAGGATGGCCGAGAGTCAGATCTGACTGGCGAACAAGCCTATGATCTTTACAGTGCCGGGGTATCCCAATTGCTGCAGGAGTTTGGCGGCGGCGGTATGTTTGCTGGCACAGTCGAACGGCTGATGCTGGGTGAAGTTGAGGAACTGTGGGACAAGATCGCGATCGCCATGTACCCATCCAGACAGGCCATGCTGGCGATGATGCAATCACCAAAAATGCAGGTGATCAGCGCCCATCGAACAGCTGGATTGGCCGGTCAGCTGAATATTGAAACTGTCGATGTTGCCGGTCTCTGGCTTGGCAATGACAGCAGCATTTAAACTGCCTGACATAGACTAATCCAAACTCCTCGCCCAAACTCCTCGCAAGGAACCTGATGATGAAGTTACTACGCACACCCGACGCCTGTTTTTCTGATCTGGCTGACTACCCGTTTGCGCCACACTACACCAACATTACCACTCAGGACGGCAGCGAACTTCGGATTCATCATCTGGATGAAGGACCCAAGGACGGCCCGATAGTGCTCTGTATGCACGGGCAGCCGGTCTGGAGCTACCTGTATCGAAAAATGGTGCCGTATCTGGTCAATGCCGGTATGCGCGTCCTCGCCCCGGACCTGCCCGGCTATGGAAAATCCGATAAACCCGCTCAACTCGAAGACTACAGCTACCAGCACCAGGTAGACTGGATGGGCCAGTGGCTAGTGACCAACGACTTCAAGGGTCTGACACTCTTTTGTCAGGACTGGGGTGGTCTGATCGGCCTGCGGCTGGTGGTGAATCATCCAGACCGGTTTGATCGCGTCGTCATTGCCAATACAGGCTTGCCTTATAACCCAGACTTGCCTGAGGAAGTGGTCAAAGAGGTGGAGGCGTTTCGTGCCCATGCACCCACACCCTCACTGCTTGAAATGCAAACAGCCCTGAGTCAGATGGAAGGCTCTGCGGCGAACAAGTTTGCCTACTGGCAAAAATTCTGCTGGGAAACGCCCGATCTGCCTGTCGGTTTCATGATGTCTATGACGATGGAAAAGCGTTCGAATCTTGCCAAGGCCATGCTACTTCTGCTGCATAAATTGGGGCTTGATCACTGGGTACAATCCAAGCTGGCAAAAGCCTATGCGGCGCCTTTTCCCGATCCTAGCTACAAGATGGCGGTACGCGCCATGCCCAGCCAGGTGCCAACTCTGCCTACAGATCCGTCCCTCGAAGCCCAACGTCAGGCCTGGGAATTTTTTGAGACCTTCGATAAACCGTTTCTCTGCGCCTTTGCAGACAATGATCCGGTCACCAAGGGTCTTGACGCTCAGTTTCTGGAAAAGGTGCCAGGCACGCGCGGACTACCCCATACAATCATCAAGGGCGGCGGCCATTTCGTGCAGGAAAACAGTCCGCAACAGGTAAGCCAAGTCATCATCGATCTGATTCGCTCGACCTGAAGGCACAGGATTCTCGGTAACGGACCGGCTTTAATGGCAAAACAGGGTAACTGCAGCCCATGCGAAAACTACTGACACGCGTCGCTATGACAATGGCCCTGCTGACTGGGGCGATCTTTTGGTTGCTGTTTTTTTCGCCCAGACCCCCCTTGACCACCAGTCCTGAAACACTGGCAGGTGATGGCAGTTTGGTGAATTACTGCGCGCTACCACCATTGGATGGCAGCGGCAAGCTGGCAGCCGAGATACCCAAAGGCAACACGCCCGATTGTCGCTACTCGCACTTTCCGCTGCCGATCTTGGCGGGCTGCACAGAGCCCTTGATCGAAGGTGCCGACGATATTCGCGGCTTATGGCTGGCGGTCGAGGGTAAGGTTGGCCATGTAGAACGGATTGAACAGTGCGGTGCGCGCACTGTCATCACAACAGCCGGGCTCATTCATGATGCCGGCCCGAACAGCACTGCGCACGTCAATACCGACGATACCGAGGGCACCGTATTCTTCACGTTAGGCGAAAAGGAATACTGCCCTAGAACCTCTGCCAACATGACCTGGAATAGCGGCAAGCTGAATTTCCACCTCCTTGGCTGGGGCCCCCAGGTCGTGCAGCGCTATCTTGATGGCGACCAACTCATCTGGGCGTATGCTGACGGCTCTATCACACGGATGGCACGTATTTGTGAGCTACCTCAAGCACACAAGACACCCAAAGCACGCAGCGCCTGGCATTAGCACTTGGCATTGGGGTTTGGCATTCATTGGCGCTTAGCATTCATTGGCGCTTAGGCGCCTGGGCGCTTGGGCGCTTGGGCGCTTGGG
>Ga0181559_10000185_pt1 | contig 52437 bp, 49 predicted proteins | sample 011ome_21_FD_133752 | JGI IMG/M metagenome (GOLD analysis project Ga0181559, IMG submission 133752) | Coastal salt marsh microbial communities from the Groves Creek Marsh, Skidaway Island, Georgia - 011508AT metaG (megahit assembly) | ecosystem: Environmental > Aquatic > Marine > Intertidal... | reverse complement strand
ATGCCTTCATTTTCAATATCGAATTCATACTCGTCATTTTTCACTAAATCCAGACGACTTTTCCAGGTATCTTCAATTTCCTGCATTTTTCCATGTGCATCAGGACGTTGATCTTCTAATTCATACCAACGTTTATAGAAATTAATTAGTGTCTGATCACTTTTGTTTATCATAGTAAACCTCGCTTTACAGTTATTAATATATTTACTGTCTTTACTTATGAATTATTTAAACTTGAAGTTCTCATCCTCCTCTTTTTGATCGCAATTAAATTCTTTAATTACATGATTCAGTTTTGTTTCAAGGGCTTGAATCAATTGATTAGCTTGATCAGGGTTATAGCTATAATTTCTTTTATCAGATAATTTCATCACTGAATCCAATGCTCTGATAGCTTTGGTGACTCTTTTTTCAGCCAACCTCTTGAAAGCTTCTTCGCGGGATTTTTTGTAGTCACTAGTCATAATTGCTGTCATTTCTCGATTACTTTATTCAAAATACAACTACATTTTATCATAATAGTCAAATATATACAACTATATATAATTATCTATAGACTATAAAAGGGGGGTAATGATCCACCCAGTCCTAGGCAATCACATGACGCTCTTCTAAGAGATGACCGCTAGCATATCGAGTTTAATGAGTATTACTCGGGCTAGATAATCTTTGTCCATCAGTCAGTAGGCTTGTAATTAAGCCTTTAGTTAAATTTCTTTGAGATCAACGAGTCTAGGTTGAGTTAATTACACGATCCAAGATATCCCAGTGGATCGAAATAATCAGCAGGTGTGATTAAGCACCTATGACTGATGGGACTTTCAGGAGCAATATGCGCGCGAGGAAGAAGGAAGAGAGTGGATGTATATAAAGTCTCACCGAGTCTTTGTCCAACCGCGCCACTAGAAAGATATTTTTTTCCACAGAATTGGCTTTTTAGAAAAATTTATACCGATCTTTAATTTCTGCTTTCTGGTCTGGCCCTGGTTTTACGGACCACCTCTATAAGCACATTGGGTCGTTAGCAGAAGTTTTTAAAACCGCATCATTAATGTCCGCTTTATACCCGAAAGCGGTCATTAAACAGTGCTAATCCGAAAATGTAAGCCCCTGGATATTGCCTTCGTTGCCCCTGGAGCACATGTAGAAAAAATGTGCATTTCACCTGGCAATAATCAGGCTCTGCCCCTACGGGGCAGAAACAGTGTCAAAATACCCTAGAACAACGGTGTGTAAGAAATTTTTGAGTGTGTAAGCACTGTGTAAGAAATATTTCAGCGGGTTAAAAACATTAGAAGCTAATAACCTGTTGAAATATAGTGAGAATTTGGTGGGACATGTAGGGATCGAACCTACGACCATCGGATTAAGAGTCCGGTGCTCTACCAACTGAGCTAATGTCCCAAATTTCTTCTAATTTATACCCGAGTACACAGGTATCTTTTTATCTATTGCTGAGCAGGCCGCTTTGCGGCCCGGTGCGCATCCCTGCCTCAAGCCCAACTTGAGGCGTTCAGTCATCGCTCGAAGCTGGCGCTTCGAAAGCGCTTGACTTCACCCAACTGAGCTAATGTTCCAAAAAGTTTGCCATACTCAACTGAGCTACATTAGGGATTGAAGATTATATCTAATTTTATATTTCAGTCAGTAATATATCCGAATCGCTCAATAATCACTTTAGCTGCTTCCTCTTTTATGTATGACAGAAACCTGATGGCAGTTTCATGTTCTTTCCCACCATCCAGTAACACTCCATCCTGCCTGATCGGGTCATGTAATCCCAGCGGCACAATCCAACCCCTGCCCTGTGGCAACTCATCATTTGCTGCCAACTGGGACAAGGCGATAAAGCCTGCATCGGCATTTCCTGTCATCACAAACTGGTATGCCTGGTTAATATTTTCACCCAGCACACTCTTTTTCTCATAAGAGTTGGTTAACCCGAGTGATGCCAGTATCTGCATGGAGGCCATCCCATACGGGGCCAGCCGCGGATTTGCCATGGCTAACCGGCTTATTCTGTTATTAGTCAATTCCTCAAACGGGTCAGCATCATCTTCAAGTGACCACAGCACAAGTGTACCGATGGCATAGGTAACGAGGCTCTGCGCTTCTGCCAATCCTTCTTCTATTAATAAAGCTGGCTTTTCCTGGTCAGCAGAAAAAAATGCATGGTACGGCGCTCCATTGATGATTTGCGCATAGAGCCTGCCGGATGAGCCACTGGCAAGGTGTACCGTTTGGCCAGTTTCAGCTTCAAAAGTCGCCGCGATCTCCTGCATGGGGACAAGGAAGTTACTGGCCACAGCCACAGTAATCTCCTCAGCCAGGATTGGCAGGGAGAAAACACTGAAAAGGATGACTTTTAGCAATATTCGCAAGAGCAACTTCACTTGGTATAAACTGGAATGAACTTTTATTCTACCTGAATATTCTACTCACAAGCTTCTACTCAATAGAATGGACAATAATAATGTATAAAATATTCCGTTCCCTTGTTCTAGTCAGCTGTCTTCTGATCGCTTCTTCATCCATTGCGCAACCGAGTATCGGACGCGGCGCACCTGACCCAGGGATACCGGAATTACTCGTAGGCACAGAAACCAAGGGTTACTGGGCTGCTGCAGGTATCCCTGAAGGCAATACACCCATTCTTGCAGCCCAAAATGGCGATATTCCGGAAGGGGTGACTCCCCTGCCTGTGAATATTTTCAATTCCACCGATTTTTACCTCGATGAAGATTACTGGTTTGATCCACGCTATTACCTTTGCAACTCCCCATCAGGTCTTGAACAGATCTGGGGCGCTTATGAAGTTGCCCTGATTGGTGACAATCCCCCCGACACTGCGCCCTGGGGGCACTGTGACCGGGACTATCCCCGAGAGGAAATCGTCAGTCCCTATCCGTTCACATCGGCGGCAGAACACTACGATGCATTAATGGAAGAAACCCGGCAAAGAGGTGGCCCAACCCTGTATACACAGGCAACGCTGCCAGACTGGAATGGCAAGTACACACGACGTCGTGAAAAAGCATCAAGCTGGTTTAACGGTGCCATTACCCAGGTACCCACCTACCTGTCTTTGCTGTCCCCTGACTACCAGATGCGCTTTGTCCAGCAGATGTATCACTATTCAGCCACCAATGCTCCGCAATGGGCCGGCTCTTACTGCTGGCCTGAAGGCTTTATGCGCAGGCTTGCTCAGTATGGTGGCGGTGGCTCCATCCAGATCGTCATGACACCGGAATTAATTCTGGATATTCGCAATGCAGCCAAAACACTCATGACACAGATACATATCGGCAGGGAATTTGATGAAAGCGGGTTTGTACCGCGCTTGGGGGCAGATGTCCCAAGATGGTTTGGCGAGACAGTCGGCTTCTGGGATGACGAGGCGCTTATTACCTGGACATCCAATGTCCAGGGCTGGATGTCCCATGGCGCCTTTGAATTCAGCAACCGCTTTCAAACTATAGAGATTTATACTCCCTTCAGCGACGAAGCAGGCTCAGGGCTCCGACATGAAATCATCATGTATGATGATGAAGCCTTTGCTGATCCCCTTCGCATCGTGCATTACATGGACAAGGAAAGAGAGCTCAATGAAGGCGATCCTTTTCATTATATGGAGTGTATTCCCGCCAACTTCCCCATTGATGGTCAGGCCACACCCAAAACACCGGATAGTCTGCTGGAATATTACATGCCTAATATTCCCGGTCGTCCCTGGGCGGATATCTGGGAACGCTATCATGAACAGGATATGCAACGTCCCGAAGAGGAAGACATATTCAGTTTTGAATAAATAGTCAGACTGGACACCTACAGGCATCCTGTTTACTCTTGGCAGCCTATAAAAAGAAATAGTGGCACTATCTTTTCCGGGGGGAAATCTTTTGGTTCATCGCATCTTTCGTCATCTTGCCAATGCCAGCCTGCTAGCCCTGCTTTCATCGAGCGTTTCTGCCCAGATTGCCGGTTTCACGGGCCAGGTTCTTGAAGCTGTCCCACCCGATCGCGAATTTGCCACTTCCGATGAGCACTACCAGTACCTTCTAGAAAAAGCAGGTGGCGGTACACAGCACACATGGGAATCTCTACCACGCTGGGACGGTCTCTGGGATACTGCCGGCAACAACCACATGGATGCTTTTATCGAAGGTGGGCTTCGTGGTGGTACAGTTAAAGAAGGTGTCCTGACCCCTGCTTATGAAGCGGCCTACAAGGAACGCTGGCGCCAACAGCAGGAGGAAGGCCAGGTAAGATATGACCGCCTGACCCATTGCGAACCTGCAGGCCTGCCACGCTGGTTGCTTGAGCCTTACAACCATGAATTCATTAATATGCCCCACCAGTCCTACTTCATTAATGACTTTTCCAACGCAATTCGCCGCATCTACATCAACAAGGAACATACCAACCTGGCGGAAATGAACGGCTCCCATTCCTGGCATGGTGACACTATTGGCTTCTGGGATGGCGACAAGCTGATTACGCATACCAAGTATGTATTACCCGCCGACTTTACCCGCTGGTCCCCCATGACCAGTAATGCGCTTGAACTGGTAGAAACCTGGGAACTGCAGGAATTTGAGGATTTTGACCGCCTGGTAATCCAGGTCACCATGTACGACAAGCATGCTTTCGTGAAACCGATAAACCTGGTCTATGCATTCCGTCGCTCAGAAGGTGTGGAGGAAATCGGTTACCGGATTCAGCACTGGGAATGCGAGCAAAGCAGTAATTCCTATCTTGACGAAGAAGGTATGACCAATTTTTACCTGCCTGGCGAGCCGGGTTACAAAGATCCGCGTGCGACATCGCTCTTTGCCGATCTGCCGGGGCAGACTGCGGATCCATTCAATGATCCGGTGCTCATGAGAGACGAGTGACGAGTGACGAGCAAAAGACTTAGATTTGGAGTAAACCATGTCAAGAAATGATCATTTTAAACGAGGCCAACAATCCATGAAATTATCATTGAAATGGAAAATTTTATTTGTTTCCAGTATCTCGTATCTCGTTTCTTCCGCAGCGATTGCGCACCATTCCTTTTCCATGTTCGACAGGGATACAGAAATGGCACTTGTTGGCACCGTAGAACGCTGGGCGTTCAACAATCCTCATGCCTGGCTCTATATTAATGTTGAAGATGAAAATGGCGAAGTTATTGAATGGGGCTTTGAAGGGGGCGCACCTCCCCAGTTGGTCAGACAGGGAATTACCGGTCGTACCTTTAACCCGGGTGATGAAGTCACCATTATGTTCAGCCCACTGGCTGATGGTCGTCCGGGTGGTGCCATGTGCTGGGTAAAAATACCGGACGGTTCCTATGTCCGGCCCGCTGATGGCGGCTGTGGTTCAAGGGATCCTGAAAGCATTGAGCGCTGGGAAAACTGGCTGGAACAGGGCATCACATCCAGCAAGGATGTAGCCGCTCAGTAATTAGCATTGGAATATTTGGAATAAATAAAAAGGGAGCCGTTGGCTTCCTTTTTTTATGCCTGCTGCAAATCACCTTCTGCTTCGAGCGGCAGTATCTTGAAATTAATCATGCCATAGATTACTGAGATCACCGGCACCGATAAATTGAAGAAACAAAATGGCAGGTACACCATTGTGGGCACACCCAGCGTTGCCGCCATGAATGCTCCGCAGGTATTCCATGGCACCAGAGCCGACGTGACTGTGCCGGCATCTTCAATCACACGACTCAAATTCACTGGTGCCAGGTTGTGGTGATTAAACGCAACCTTGTACATTCTCCCCGGCACCACGATAGCCATGTATTGATCGGCAGTAATGATATTGGCACCGATACAGGTCAGTACGGTGGACAATATAATAGACGCGGTCGTTTTAGCCCGGGACATGATGGCTGCAACCAGGGTCTTGAGCATGCCGGTCTGCTCCATGGCACCCCCAAAGAAGATGGCGCACATCATCAGCCAGATGGTGTTCATCATGTTCGAAGCCCCACCACCGCTCAGCAGATCATCCAGAATCGCATCGCCCGTACCCGCGTTGTAGCCAGCAAACATAATCGTCCATGCTGCACGAAACCAGTTCTGAAAACCTTCCTCCCCTCCAGCAAGTGAGGGTTGAAATAACAGTGCAAGAATCAGCCCCAGGAAAGCAGCCACAAGAATAGACGGTAGTGCGGGTATTTTTTTCCAGGCCATCACCAGCAGGACAACCAGTGGCAGAAGAAGGTACCAGCCCAGTGTGAAATTGGATTCCAATACAGCCAGGGTATTTTCAAGTTCATTACTGCTGGTGCCTGGATCTGCAGTAATGCCAAGCCCGGCAAACAGCACAAGTGCTATGAGTAAGGCCGGAAACGTAGTCCAGGTCATATGGCGTATATGGGAAAACAGGTCAACGCCGGCAACCGCCGGGGCAAGATTGGTGGTATCAGACATGGGCGACATCTTGTCACCGAAATAGGCGCCGGAAATTACTGCCCCCGCGCAGATGGCAGGTGAAAGTCCAAGACCGGCAGACGTACCTATCATGGCAACACCGACACTGGCCGCCGTGGTCCATGAACTGCCAATACTGATGGCTACAATGGCACAGACCAGGCAAACCGCGGCGTAGAATATGGTGGGATTAAGCAGAGTCAGGCCGTAATAAATCATGGTAGGCACAACGCCACCGGCTATCCAACTGGCTATCATCATCCCCACTGCAAGCAGGATGAAGCTGGGTGCAAAAACCACAGTCATGCCATGGTAGATCCCTTTTTCAAGTGACGCCCAGGAACTGCCATTCTTCATTCCCACCAAAAGAGCACTACAGCCGGACAGCAACAGGACTATCTGGTTAGGGCCATAGGAGGAATCCTCGCCGAAAAACCGAACAGACAGGAATAAACCAACGATCAGGAAACCAATTGGAATAAGCGCATCAACGATGGATGCTGCAGGTGAGGTATTAGTTTGTGGTGTGCTCAATCATTGCACCTTTATCACAGCACTCGCCTCTAACCGAGGTAGTGCATCACCAGTCCGGACTTGAGTTTCGGCTCAAACCAGGTGGATTTTGGCGGCATCAGTTCATCCTTTTCAGCGACTGCCATCAATTGCTCGATGCTTACCGGATAACAGGCAATTGCTGCCGCAAAGTCACCGCTATCCACGGCTTTTTCCAGCCCGGCCTTGCCTCGAATTCCGCCTACAAAATCCAGCCTGCTGTCACTTCTTTCATCCTCAATCCCAAGGATGGGCTCTAATATGGTGTCATGCAGAATGGCCACATCCAGCGCCTCTTCTGTTTCCATTTTCAGCTCAAGGCGATACCACTGGTTGTCCAGATACAGTCCAAACTGTTTCGCCTTGTCAGGCATGGCATCTGTCTTAACCGGTTGAATCTCAAATTTTTCAGCGACCGCATCAAGGAATGCCTGTGCATCCCTGCCACCTAAATCACGGATTACACGATGATAGCCAAGAATATTCAGCTGGTTATGGGGAAATAAAACTGCCATGAAATAATTATAGGGTTCATCGCCCGTGTGATTGCTGTTTTCAGCCCGGCATGTTTCACGGTAGCGAACAGCAGCAGCAGAGCGGTGATGGCCATCGGCAACAAAAAGTGTTGGCACAGCACTGAAGTGGTTACTAATATCCTGAGTGACAGCTTTATCAGCAACCACCCAGAGCTGGTGAAGTACACCATCACTGGTGAAATCCACATCCGGCTCAGCTTCACACTGGACAGAGAGTATCTCTGCCAGTTTTTTTTCTGATCGATAGGTGAGGAAAACGGGGCCAGTCTGGGCACTGACTGACTGCATATGCCTGACCCGGTCGTTTTCTTTCTGGGGACGTGTCAGTTCATGCTTGCGAATGATATTGGACTCATAATCATCAGCACTGACCAGGCCAAGGATGCCGGTCTGTGAATGCACGGAATTGTCCGGGAGCGTCATACTCTGGCGATAAAGATAAAAACACGGCTGTTCATCCCCCTGAAAAATTCCTTTCTCCAGGAAATGGGCCATGTTTTTTTCCGCACAGTCATAGACTTCATCGCTATACTGATCGGTATCAGCCGGGAAGTCTATTTCAGGTTTGGTGATGTGAAGAAAACTGACCGGATTATCATTAGCCAGTTCCCTTGCTTCTTCACTGTTGAGCACATCATAGGGAGGCGCTGCCACTTTTTCGACCAGTTCTGATGGAGGTCTCATCCCAACAAATGGAAGTACTGTCGCCAAGGTTTATTTTTCTCCAGCTGAGTCTATATAACTGCAAGTAATTCCACTTCAAAAACCAGCGCCTGGTATGGTCCGATGACGCCACCGGCACCATTGGCACCATAGGCCAACTGATGAGGAATATAGAGTTTCCATTTATCACCGGTCTTCATTAGCTGAAGCGCTTCAGTCCAACCAGGTATAACCCCTCCTACATCAAATTCAATAGGCTCGCCGCGGGTCACAGAGCTGTCAAAGACTGTGCCATCCACCAGTGTGCCGTGATAATGCACTCTTACCTTGGATGTTGCCGAGGGCGTGTCGCCATCACCGGATTCAAGGACTTCATATTGCAAACCACTATCAGTGACATTCACTTCATCTCGGCCAGCATTGGCTTCCAGAAAGCTCTCGCCTTCCGCAGCATGAGTAGCAGCAGCGGCATTCTGCTGCTTCTGTAAACGCTGGTTGACATCATCAATCGCTGTTTTGATATCAGCTTCGCTGACCTGGCTGGGATTACCTTCCAACACATCCGAAATGCCAGCAACAACAGCTTTGGCAGACATCCCTTCAAAGGGTTGCTGAGCCAGTTGTTCGCCAACCTGTCGGCCTATGCCATAACTGGCCTGTTCATCAATGGAGGAAAATTCTTCAGACATATTGGGTTCCCGTTTAAATAATTGAATGCGCGATTCTATCACGTCCATCCAGTCAACTCCCGAATTGCCTTTCAGCTTGTTTGCTCTGGCATGCCTTCATAGAATGGAAGCATGACTTTCGAAGAAGCCAGGGACTATCTGCTCAGTCAGCCTGCTGCCATACTGGACTATCCATTCGGTCCTGATGTTGCCGTATTCAAAGTCCGCAACAAAATGTTTGCCACCCTTTCCGAAACTGAGGGCCTGGCCTATTCCAACCTGAAATGCGATCCGGAAGAAGCCCTGATGCTAAGAGACCTGTTTAATGAGGTGACGCCGGGCTACCACATGAACAAGAAACACTGGAACACCATCGACTTGCAGGGCGAATTGCCCCCAGGCGAAATACAGCGAATGATGGATAATTCCTATACACTGGTCGTGAAAAGTCTGCCCAGGAAAATCAGGCAATCCCTGGAAATTGCCTTCGGCTCTGACAATATTTATCGCTAGGCTACAAACGAATTGAAACTCCGTTATTTTTTTATTCTTATCGTTCTTGGTGCTATCTGGGGTTCCTCTTTCCTCTTTGCTCGTATTTCCGTAGGTGAATTTGGAGCTATACCGCTCAGTGCAGTTAGATCTTCGATTGGCGCGGCTATCCTGCTTCCCATGATGCTGTTCTCAAGCGGGTGGCAACCCTTTATCTCGAACTGGAAACATCTCATTGTGCTGGGTCTGATCAGTACAGCGCTACCCTTTACGTTCATTACATTGACAACCCAGTTTTCTACGGCAGGCTTTGCTTCAATTCTCAACTCTTTCACTTCCATTATGAGCGCACTGATAGCGTGGGTCTGGCTGAAGGAGTACCTTTCAATGCAGGCCATCCTTGGCATCTGTCTGAGCTTTATCGGTGTTGTCATTATGGTGGTCGATACACAATCCATCTCCAGCGAATACATCGTGCTGCCAGTCCTCACTGGACTGGGTGCCGCATTTTTCTACGGACTCACCGGTAATTATTCAAAAAAATACGCAGACGGTCTGCCCCCCATCGTGTCTGCTGCTGGTTGCCAGATATTTGCCGCCCTTTTCCTGATCCCTCCAGCGATATTCCTCTGGCCTGAAAACTCTATCAGCACAGGCGGTTGGATAAACGCCTTGATCCTGGGTGTCCTGTGCACAGCCCTTGCGTTCATCCTGTTTTTCCACCTTTTGGAGAAAATAGGCGTTGTGCGCACCATGATCGTGACTTACCTAATCCCCCTGTTCGGGTTATTCTGGGGATTCCTATTTCTTGATGAAATTATTACCCTGAACATCACAGCGGGTGCGCTTTTGATTCTGGCTGGCGTGGCATTGACCACAGGAATTGTGACCTATTTTCGGCGTAACAAGAGAGAGCATGTCTAAACCTAAAATCAGCTTCCTGGCCTCTCATGGCGGTTCTTCAGCAAAAGCCATCATCCAGGCCATTGATGAAGGCGAACTGGATGCGAGCCATGGCATCATCATTACCAACAATCTGGACTCCGCCATTTACCAGTGGTGCGAGGACAATGAATTTCCCATTTATCATGTTTCCGCATCCACACACGGTATACCCCAGATCGCTGATGCCACCATCATGTCGCTGCTGAAAGATGCAGGCACAGACATCGTGGTCTGCTCTGGTTACATGAAAAAAATCGGGCCGGTGACGCTCCAGGAATTCGAAGGACGAATACTCAACATTCATCCTGCCCTGCTACCCAAGCATGGTGGCCAGGGCATGTACGGAGACAAAGTGCACGAAGCTGTTCTGGCAGAAGATGAAAAAGAATCAGGAGCCACTGTTCATGTTGTTACTGAAGGATATGATGAAGGGCCTGTGCTTGCCCAGTCCAGGGTGGAAGTCACTTCGGATGACACGCTGGAAAGCCTGCGTCAAAAGGTTCAGGCCACCGAACCTGGTCTCTATATAAAAACATTACAAAGTATTTTGACCGGTGAAACGAAACTGGCTACTCTCAATTAATTATGACAATACCTTCAAACGCCAATTGTTTTGTCCACGGAGTCGCACTTAACGGTGACGGATCCTGTGTGGATATCGATGATCCATCAGCAAGCAACAAACCTGTATGGCTGCATTTGGATTACTCTGAAAGTGATTGCGCAGAAACTCTCAAGGCACAGAATTTGCCTGGCAATATAGTAGACAGCCTGGTTCGATCCACAACACGTCCACGCACCATTGCTGAGGGAAATTGTTTTGCTGTTTTTCTGCGTGCCGTAAATCTGAACGCGGGTGATGATCCTGATGACATGATATCCCTGCGCGCATGGATTGAAGACAATCGCCTGATCACGGTTCGTCAACGGCGTCTTTTTTCCATTCAGGATATTCGCAAGGAAATGGAAAACGGCAAAGGCGCGAAAAATATTCAGGAGCTGTTTTTACTCATTATCGAACGACTGGCTGACCGTATCTCTGAAGTCGTGGACGATATTGAAGAGAAGGTCGGTAATTACGAAGACTCCATTGAAAGTTCCAATTCCAATGACGTGCGTATTGCCGTGTCGTCGTTACGTCGCCAGGCTGCCCAGATAAGACGTTACCTGGCACCACAACGGGATGCGCTGGATTCCTTTTACAGGCTCAGCCGGGAATTCCTTTCAGAAAAACAGGGTTTTGAGCTTCATGAGCAGACTGACCGGATTATTCGCTACGTGGAAGACCTGGACCTTGTGCGTGAACGCTGCCTGGTGCTGCAGGAAGAATTGATGAACCGGATAGCCCAGGAACAGAATGCCCGTATGTACATACTGTCCATTGTGGCAGCTATCTTTTTGCCCATTTCATTTATAACTGGCCTGTTCGGCATGAACGTGGCGGGCTTACCCGGACTGGAGGAACCCATGGCCTTTTCTATAGTTGCTTTTGGCATGGGCGTCATCGTGACCGGCATCATTGTCTATTTCAGAACCCGAAAATGGCTCTGACTCTTCAGCCTGATTCTCTCCTGGAAAAGATTTTTTTAAATTCTGGATTCAAACGGCTTTAATTACTTGTGGATGATTCGTCCTTGATAATGCGAAGCTCGCCATCCATGTGGACATCCCGTTGTGGGAAGGCCACAACGATGCCGGCTTCACTAAACATCTCATCAAGTTTGAAGCGGATATCAGATTTGACCTGTCGCAGGTCCCTTTCTCCGACGGCATCAATCCAAAAGTAAGTATCAAAAATCAGGGCGTTATCCCCGAAATCCTCGAAAAAGACTTTAGGTGCAGGATCATCCATTGTCTCGGGATGATCATCTGTTGCGCGCATAATGATTTCTTCAACTTTCCTCACTGGTGAACCGTATTCGACACCAACGCGAATGACGCAGCGCGTTTTTTTATCAATCAAGGTCCAATTCACTACCGTTTGCTCCAACAGCTGACTGTTGGGAACCAGCAAGTGCACACCATCAACACGGCGAATTCGTGTGGATCGGGTGCTGATGGTTTCTACCGTACCTTTCACATCCCCTATTTCCAGGAAATCACCAATCCGAATCGGGCGTTCCCACATCAGGATCCAGCCGGAAATGAAGTTGTTGATAATATTCTGTGCGCCAAAACCCACACCAATGGCAATGGCACCAGAGACAAAGGCAAAAGCTCCCAGGGGTACCTGTAGCAGGTCAAGAATGACCAGGACTGCAATAATGAGGACAACGATGACATAGACACGCTGTATCAGCAGTGTCATATCTGGCGGCATTTTGTGCTTTTCTAGACGCCTGGTCATAAAAACATACAAGCGTTTGAATACAAACCAGGCAATCAGCAGAAGAACCGGGAAAAACAGGAGTTGGCCTACCGTGTAGGTCTGTTCATTGATGGTAAAAACAGTTCGGGAAAGGAAAATGGAGAGCTCTTCCATAGGTTTAAACACCTGAGTTTTTCTGAATCATAGAAGGGACGTAACATCCTGGCAATAAATATTTAAGTTGTGCCACACCTTCCTTCAGAAGTATGAATATTTCCAGTCTTTAGTTGATCATGCCCAGAGACAATTTCCAGGGTTCAATGATCAGTGTCATAATGTTCTGCATCATTAAAGGTGCAGCATCCAATGACCATTCAGTTTTTTACCCACGACGAATGTCTTGACCACAATCCGGGGGCAGGCCATCCGGAAAATCCCCAGCGCCTGTCTCGTATTCTCAATGCGCTGGGGACCACTTCCATAAATCAGTCCCTGTTACTGGCCGAAGCCCCGCTGGGCGAAGATGCCCAGATCCTGTTGGCACATGATGCGGCGCACCTTGAAAACGTGAAAGCCACATTACCTTCGGAAGGTGATGCCTCTCTTGATGCGGACACCCGGATGTCACCCGGCTCACTGAATGCTGCATTACGTGCAGTCGGTGCAGCCTGTGCGGGTGTGGACATGCTGATGAAGGAGAAAACCAGGGATGTGTTTTGTGCTACCCGTCCCCCGGGTCACCATGCCACGCCACAGCATGCCATGGGCTTTTGCCTGTTTAACCAGATCGCAATTGCTGCTATCCATGCCCGGCAAACCTATGGTCTGGATAGAATTCTGATCATGGACTTCGATGTCCATCACGGCAATGGGACGCAGGACATTATCAAGGGTCGGGAAGGACTCTTTTTTATTTCTTCCCACCAGAGTCCACTCTATCCCGGTACCGGACAAGAAACGGAAAATATCGAACACAACATCATGAACATACCCCTGCATGGAGGTACAGGCCATGAAATGTACCTCTCCGCGTTCCAGGAAAAAATCATCCCGGCAATCGATGATTACAAACCCCAACTGTTGCTGGTTTCAGCCGGTTTTGATGCCCATGCCCAGGACCCGCTCGCAGGACTGGCATTCCTTGATGAAACCTATCGCTGGCTGGGCTCAACACTGAAAGACGTGGCCAACACGCATTGTGATGGGAAAATGTTGTCCGTACTGGAAGGTGGTTACAATCTGGATGTCTTGCCGGGCAGTGTGTTTGCCTATCTTGAAGGCATTCTTGAGGATTGATTCCAAAATAGCTTTGTCACTGAATTCTGCTGTTTCCAATCATGGGGCTGGATGCTAAGCTCTTGCCAATCAAAAGACCGCAGCAACAAGACGGTCTGCAGTATTTAAAACAAGAATTATAAAAACAATACTACCGAGGGGGCCTCATGAAATATCCAGTCTGGTTTTTCCGCCTGTTGTTTGCCGCGTGGATGATTCCCGCAGGACTTAATCATTTCGTAGAAATCTTTCCGCAACCCATGGGCAACCAGCCCCTGAGTATGGAGCTGATTGTTGCGCTCATAGACAGTCACCTGTTTGACCTGGTCAAGGCAGTGGAACTGCTGGCCGGGATCGGTGTGTTGTTTGGCCTTGTGACACCGCTTTCCCTGCTGGTCTGCTTGCCGGTGTCCTTCGGTGTATTTTACTGGGATGCCCCGCTGGAAGGCTGGAGTTCTGGTGCTGCCCGTTTCGGCTATGCCACACTGTTCACCAACACGGTGCTTTGTGCGGCTTACTGGAATAATTACAAGTCCATGTTCACCCTGAATACCTCCGTGCAAACACGCGAGAAACTGGTGATGATTGGTCGCCTCGTGCTCGGTGCACTGGTCACCGCTGTTGCGGTGAATTACCTGTTCATCTCTGAAGCGCCGGTTGGACAGCAACCACTTGCCGACCTGCTGATGACATCCCTGGTGAATTCCAAACTGTTGTATGTGGCCCTTGCGGTGCAGCTGATTGCAGGTGTTCTTCTGTTATCCGGTTTCCTGGTGCCACTGGCGCTGACTGCGCAGTTGATGATTTCATCCAATGCGCTGTTCTGGGCGCTGATATTAAATCAGTCCCCATTGCTCGGCCTGCTGACCCTGGTTTTATTTGCCATCAACGGACTGCTGATGATTGCCTACCTGCCCTATTACAAGGACCTGATGGCAAAAACCTCCCAGGCCATGGGCGAAACGCAAACCAGCAGTTACGACGCTCTGTTTGTTAACCCTAACGGCAGCACATCAAAGGCAGAGTACATTCCTGCACTGATCACTATCATTGTCGCCATTGCCTTCTTTGGCATGTATATCACGGGGCGTACCGCAGAATTCTGTATGCTGGTGATGGTTTACCCGGCGTATGTACTGGTCGTAAGACGCTTCCATGACATGGGATACTCGGCCTGGCTGTTATTTGCACCACTGCTGGTTGTCCTGGTGGCCTTCGATGTGCAACTGGGTTATTTCACGATGGGCGAGACACTGGATGGCATGATCAACTGGATAGCCATGGTCGTGGCTGGTGTATTCATGGTGTGGGGCTGTGTGGCGCAGGGCAGGAATTCGTCTCAGGTAGGTTAATCCTCAATTTTTTCAAGTTCTGCTATCGCCTCTGTGATGGCGTCCATGCGTCCTTCCAGGATAGCCTGGGCGTCTTTCAGACCCTGATTGTAGGAGTATTTACCAATTTCCTCCCCTAGAAAATCCAGCAGGAATTCTGCTTCGAATTTACCTATTTCCTGACCAAGCTCCTCGCTGAAATATCCCTGGATTTTCTGAACAAGCGCTGCTTTTTGTTCCTCGCTGAAATCATCCATCCTTATTTCACCGGGAAATCAAAATACCTGTCAGGGTACGGCTCATCACGTAATGTGAAATGCCACCACTCTTCTTCAAGACCGATAAAGCCATGCTTGCTCATGACTGAGCGCAACAGCATACGGTTGGCTCGCTGCTCCTTTGTCACCGTGGTGTCGCTGGGCCAGGATTTCTGATCGAAAAGGTCAAAGGGGGTACCCATATCGAGTTCGCTGCCATCCGAATTAGAAATGATGGTGGCATCCACGGTACTGCCACGGGAATGACTCGATTGTTCAGCAATAAAACCCCTGGGAATCAGCTCGTCCTTATCCACGTGGGGATAGTACTGCGCCTTCATGCGCTCGTCTTCAGGATCTGATGCCCATCGCACGAAATAATCCACCGCCTTCTGTGGTCGGTAGCCATCAAAAATCTTCAGGGAAAAATTGCCATAGGATAAATCCTGCTGCACTTTCTTTAATGCAGTCGCCGCTTCCAGGGTGACAATGATGACATTGCTCTCGTAACCCGGAATTGGCTGCCCAACAAAGTTGTCATCGGAATAGTAGCGCAGGTCAAAACGGATATTCGGAATCATCTCCGTCAGGTAAATGAAATTATCCGGTACATCCTGCGCATGTGTTGTTGAGGAATAAGCAAACATAAATAAAATTAATAACCGTTTGACCACTATGGCGTGAGCCGTAACACTTCACCGGGAAAAACTCTTTCCAGGTCTGTGTTGTTTTCAGAATCTGTTAAAACAAAGACTTCGCCATTGAGTCCCTGGGCGATGTCGCGCACACGGCGGTCGTGATCCACGAGCAAATGCTCAATCTGCTGCACTTTGTCACCATTGTCATCCATGACCAGACGCATCATGAATTTACCCTGTGTAGGGCTCATGGTGCCAATAAAAATATTATTCTGCCATTGTGGGAATTGTGTGCCGGTATACATCATCAGACCAGACAGTGCGCGGGATGGAAACCAGTAATGCAGGGGTTGCTCCATGCCGGTTCTGGCAGACTTGCCTATTTCGGTCCCGTCGTAATTCTTGCCATAGGTAATAATTGGCCAACCATAGTTTTTGCCTGGCAGGATGCGATTGATTTCATCACCACCCATCGGGCCATGTTCAACCATCCAGACCTCACCCGTGTTCGGGTGAATCATCATGCCGTCGGGATCACGGTGCCCCACTGAAAAGATTTCCTGGCTCACCAGTGAGTGACCATAATAGGGATTGTCTTCCGGTATTGAGCCATCACCGTTAATCCGCAACACTTTACCAATATAGGTATTGAGTTTCTGGATCTGGGGACGGTTACCACCGGCGCCTACGGTGGAAATATACAGCGACCCATCCGATGCTGGCAGCAAACGACGCGATGGCAGCTCGGCAATTACTTCCACATTGCGCAGTCGCCGGTTGTTGTCAGAAAGGCGCGCCCGGGCAATGGTGTCCACGGAAAAAACCTCGCCATTGGCCAGTGCCTGCGATCTGACTTCGGGACTTACGGCTCCCCTCCTGTCACCGGGCGGTGGCGCGGTGTAACCCAGGTAGATAATCCGTGATTCGGCAAAATCCGGTGCCAGGGCAATGTCGGTCAGGCCCCTGTCATCAACGGAGCGCACGGTTGGCACGCCACGGACTTCCCGGCTTGATCCGTCCGGACTGATGACAGTGAGTGTCCCCCCGCCTTCGGCCACCAGCAGACTGCCATCGGGCAATACTTCCAGGGAACGCGGCCTGGCCAGATCGGAAACAACGACTTCCATGTTGAAATCAGACACATTGTCGACAACCGGCGCTCCCGTCTGCCCTTCAAAAGCCGCTGTTGGTGGATTCGCTAGCGGATCAACCTCGGCAGCCGACACGGCAGGATGAATAAAAACCCCGATTGGAAAAATAAACGAACAAAACAGGCGTTTCATTTCAATCCTTTCCTCTTGTCTCTTGTCTTTCTATTAATCGTGAACCGGGAACTGCTCGAACGTGGGCACACCTTCGGTCAGGTTGTGGAAGGCCTGCTTTTCGGAAACCCAGATAATGTGGTCGGGTTTGTCATAAAGCGATGGATCATCCAGTGTGCCTACCTTGACGATGACAAGACCTGGTGCACCAGGTGCCAGAGTCGTTAGCTGTGTGCCGCAGTCCGCACAAAATTCACGCGTGACCGGGTTTTCCAGATCAGAACGACTGAATTTTTTGGGCTCACCTTTTGTATAGGAAAAAACAGCTTCAGGCACACCGGCTACCACGTTTGTGTTTCCACCTGTGACGTACTGGCACTCCCGGCAACAGCACTCACCCTTGAAGGCAAAGTCGCCATCTATCTTGTACCGTACATTGCCGCAATAACATCCACCTTCAATACTCATGTTGTACCCTCTTGTTGATCAATTTATTCAAGAACCAGCATGCCGCTGTCCATACCGTTATAAGAAGTCGTCGTAAGCCACTGGTACGTGGCTTCAAATAATTGTTGTGCATCCCTTTCCCACATAGCGTTGTGCGAGGAACAGGTCATTTCCAGGTAAAGTTTCTGCCCGCCATAGTCGTTATACAGGCTTTTCACCAGTTCCGGTCTTACCTGGGCATCGTGAGTCCCGGCAACCATTAAAAGCGGTGTCTTTTGATTAGCCACCACGTCCTGACCCCACCCAAAGGTCACTGCCCTTGGCGCACGGCGCACGCCGGTACCCCAGGTGGCTCCTACCGGATCAGAGGCCAGCATTTCAGCCCATACAGCATCACTCACTGATTCAGCATACTGATTGTCACACCCCACCTGGCGATTCCAGTTGTTCACGAAATCCTGCCTGGACTGCTTGGTCATTGCTGCGCCACTGAAATCAGCCTCTGCCAGGGTTGCCGGATAGTTGCCTCTGTAGGCCGGTGCCAGTTGAACGATATTGCCTACCTTGTCCGGATGAAGCGCAGCATAGCCGCCGGTTCTTGGCCCACCCTGTGACCAGCCAACGAGATGCACTTTTTCAACACCGCGTAATTCCCGCAGATAATTCACGACACCATCAATATCATGCCAGTCAGAATCCATGGATGTAGTAGCCTGTTGGTAGTTGGCGTCACAACTCTCTCCAAATAATTGTTCTTGCTGTTCTTCAGACAGGTTACAGCGATCATTAAGAACAAGCGGCCGGGTTGAGCGGCCATATCCGGTCATATCCATGGAAAACACATCCATACCCCTTTCGGCCAGGTAAGCCATCCAGCTGTATCCCTCCACCGGAACATCAAAAGCCACTTCAGAAGGTGTGCCCGCCCCGTGGACAAAAAGTACTACCTGACCCTCAAGATTATCGGTATTGCGAACATCAGTTGTGACGCGCTCACGGACATAAATCTGTGCAATTGCACCCATCATGGAGGGCACGCGGGAAACCACGGGAACGTAATGCTCTGCAGTCAGTACTTCTTCATCAGCCCCCTGCACCATCAAGGCTGTAAACAGACCGAAAATAACGCTGGTAGATCGATACAGTTTGCTGAATATCATGAATTTAGTGGCTCTTTTTATACGAAATGCACAGACCGGGATACAGAGACTATGACAGACAACCCGGTTGTTCAAGACAGGACCGCTTAAATTGACTATTCACTCACTGCGAGGAATAATCGATTGAATTATCAAGCAGCTCCCGGGGAAAAGACATGTCCGAATATGAAAATAACAAGAAAGAAAAACACACAGAAAACCGACGCAAGGTCCTGAAAACCGGCGTGGCCATGGGCAGCATGGCTGCCACTGCCAGTATGCCGTTCTGGTCACAGGTAGCCCTTGGCCAAGGTGAAGAAGTCGTCCCTTTCACTGATATGGATGCCTTCGGCACTCCACCCAAACAGGCGGGCGGTGTCTATTTCCAGAACACCGCGGAAATCGACAGTTTCTATTCACCCAACAGCCGTTTCTACGTAGTCCAGCATTACAATCAGCCTGAAATCGATCCGGCAGCCTTCAAACTTAACATCACGGGATTGGTGAATAAAGAGCTCTCATTGTCATTGGATGACCTTAAACAGTATCCGAAATTCGAAATTGATGCCGGCTTCGAATGCGGTGGCAACACGCCTCGCATCTTCAATGGCCTGATCGGCAATGCCAAATGGGGTGGCGTACGTCTGGTAGATATCCTTGAAGAAGCTGGCCTGGATCGTGACGGCATTGAGGTAGTCTTTTACGGCGCTGACAAGGGCATGGAACGTACTCGCAGCGACCTGGATTTTGATGTGGAGATGGCCTTCGGTCGCAGCCTGCATATTGATGATGCGCTTAACCCGGACATCGTGCTGGCCTACGAAATGAACGGCGAGCCCCTGCCCCTGTTTCACGGCGCACCACTGCGTGTTGTTGTACCCGGCTACTATGGCGTCTGCAATGTGAAATGGCTGTCCCAGGTTCATATCCAGGACAAGCGCTACATGGGCCGCTTCATGGCACGTGATTATGTCACGCTGCAAAAAGTTGATATTGGTGGCGAGGAACGCTGGGAAGAACGTTCCGTTACCAAGATCCAGCTGAAATCCTCCATCATCCGTGTCACGAAGACAGGCAACGACCACAATATTCTTGGCTTTGTCCTTAATGACGGGACACCACTGCGCGCTGTTGAAGTGAGTATTGATGGTGGACCCTGGCAACAGGCAGAACTGGATCCGCAGAACACCAAGTACTCCTGGAAGCTGTTCAACTTCAACTGGGAAAACGCCACGCCAGGGGAACACACTATTGTTTCACGCGTCATTGATGTGACCGGCCAGGTCCAGGCAACCGAAGATGAGATGCCTGAGAAACCTACCCGATGGGAAAATTACTGGCAGTTCCCGAGAACGGTGATGATCAGTTAATCACCACCACAAGAGAACTAAAGGATTAGATCGAAAGGGCCAAAATAATATGTAATTTATTTCTGGTCCTTTTTTTGTGATAAAAAAAATGTGCATCTATGAAACAATGCCCTATATGTAAACTAGAAAGCACTATCGAGCCAGCTGAATGGAGTGGTGGATGAATGAAAAACATTCGAAGCGGTATTAGCGAAGTAAGCGGAGCAGCTACAGGATTCTAAACCAAATCTCTTATTGGCACTTCCGGATTAACATCTGCTTCGTAATCCACACCTGGCATTTCGAACCCGAACAGATTCAGGAACTCGGTTTTATAGCCAATGAAATCGGTGAGTTCATGAATGGAATCCGTCTGCACTTTTTCCCATAGAGCAGCCACGGCCTGCTGGATTTCAGGCTCCAGTTCCTTGTAGTCGGCACGCCAGCGACCGTCATCATCCAGTCGGGGAGTATTTCCATACAAACTTTCACGCAACAGCAGGTCAACCTGTTCGATACACCCTTCGTGCGTGCCGTTTTCTTTCATCACTTTGAACAGCAGTGAAAGATAGAGCGGCATGACCGGAATTGCCGAGGAAGCCTGTGTTACCACTGCTTTCAGGACAGACACCCTGCCTTCACCCCCCAGACCGGCAAGTGACTCATTGATCGCCGCTGCTTTCTTGTCCAGGTCTTTCTTGGCTTCACCAATGGTGCCGTTCCAGTAAATATCCCAGGTCAATTCCGCACCCAGGTAGGTATAGGCAGTAGTCTTGCAACCCTCGGCGAGGACACCAGCTTCGTTCAGCGCATCAATCCACATCTGCCAGTCTTCACCACCCATCACAGCAACGGTGTTGGCTATTTCTTCATCACTTGCTGCCTCAACACTGATTTCCTGGATCTCTTCCTTGTCGGTATTAATCCCTCGCATGGTGATGTCCTGACCAATCGGTTTCAGCGTTGAGTTGTGCACTTCCCCGGTTTTCGGATGCTGGCGACGCGGTGATGCCAGTGAATAGACCACCAGATCAACCTGCCCCATGTCCGCCTTGATGGTTTCTATGGTTTTGGCTTTCAATTCATCGGAGAAGGCATCCCCGTTGATGCTTTTTGCATACAGACCTTCTGCCTCGGCATACTTGTGAAAGGCGGCCGAGTTGTACCAGCCTGCAGAGCCCGGTTTTTTCTCCGTGCCTTCTTTCTCAAAAAATAGCCCCAGTGTGGCTGCACCACTGCCAAAGGCAGCGCTGATCCGCGACGCCAGGCCATAGCCAGTGGAGGCACCGATTACGAGAACATTCTTTGGTCCGTTTTCAATGGGACCATTGGTTTTCACGTAATCAATCTGGCGTTTCACATTGGCATTACAGCCGGTGGGGTGAGAAGTAATACACATGAAACCGCGCACACGGGGTTTGATAATCATTGGGATTTTCCTGCTTATATAACTTGTAAATTCAATATGTTAGCACATCACTGCGCTTTCTTTGACGCCAACTATGACGCTATCTATGGGGCCAGTCGCGCAATAGCCGCTTCTCTTTCGACACTTTCCAAGCGGCTTAATTCCTCGACTCTTTCGTAGAAAAGAGGCAAGTCGTAATCCACTTCAGCCAACAGGGCATCAAATGCGGGTACACGGTTAAAATAAGTGGAGACTGTTCTGAGTTTGGCATTGTTAATGTCGGACGCAAACCAGTTGTCGTATGCATCGTAGTCACCCCACTGTGTTTTCAGCACCTGGTATTGCTCGCGCAGGTTTTCTATCAGTGCTGCTTTTTCCTGACGCTTCTGCTCTACCGCTTTATCACTTTGATACAGTGATTTCAGTTGCGGGATAACACCCTGCACCAATCCGACAAATTCCAGGCGTCGTGATTTTTCAAGGGTAGCCTGTGCCACGATGGCACTGGCATTTTCTGCTTTGCCGTTGATTTCAAGCCAGCGCCTGAGCCCTTCCATTTCAACAGCCGTGGCGAAACTCTCATTGAACTCGGTATCCCCGGGAACATAGATCACCTGGTGCGCCAGTTCATGAAAAATTAGCGAGGCCAGCCGGTGTTCCTCACGGTTCACGATGGTGTTCAGTACCGGGTCGGCAAACCAGCCCAATGTTGAATAGGCAGCAACTCCCCCCACGTAGGTATCGTATCCTTCTGCTTTCAGTTCACGCGCGTAGTCATAAGCCCGGTCTTCCGTGAAATATCCCCGGTAGGTGACGCAGCCGGCGATGGGATAGCACCACTGTTTTGCATCCAGTGAAAATTCAGGGGCAGCAAACACATTCCAGACCACGAATGGCTTTTCAAGATCCACGTAGGTGGAAAAATTATTCTCCACCGGCAAATGCATTTCCTGTTCTGCAAACTCACGCACCGCCAGCACAGTTTGCAGTTGTGACCGTAACTGGTTATCCGTTTCCGGGTCCTGAACAACATCCTCGATATCTCGACGCTGGGTAAGAATAGTGAATTGTCCGTGAAAGGCCTGCGTGTAATAGGCCACCGTTTCACAGGCAGTGAGACCGAGGATTAATAGAAGGAGTAAACCCTTTTTCACAGACACTCAGTTATCCAGTTCACCAGAGACAGTGATTACAATTGATCGGGGGCGACCACGGTCCCGATGTTCTCCAAGCATGATGCCCTGCCAGGTGCCCAGCACCAACTCACCCTCATTGACAGGTACCGTGAATTCACATCCGAGCAACCCGCTCTTGATATGCGCCGGCATGTCATCCGGGCCTTCGTAGGTATGAATGTAATAAGGGGCATTTTCCGGTGCCAGTTCGTTGAAATGGCTTTCCAGATCATCGCGCACAGAGGTATCACAGTTCTCATTGATACTGAGCGAAGCAGAGGTGTGTTTCAGAAAAAAATGAGCGCGACCAACTTTAAAATCCGCCAGTTCTGGAAGCTGCTCCAGAATTTCACTGGTCACCAGGTGAAAGCCACGCGCACGTGACTTGAGTGTGACTGTTTTCTGAAACCAGCTCATTCCTGTACAGCAATCTCGTAAAGCACAGGCCAGAGCTTTCCGGTAACGAACAGGCGCTCATTTTCTGCATCCCAGGCAATTCCGTTGAGTACTTCATCAGCATTCCTGCGACCAGGATTAAGACCAGTGAGATCTACCATGCTGGTCACCTGTCCTGTCTGCGGATCAATGCGAACAATGATGTCCTGGTACCAGACATTGGCCCAGATCTCACCGTTGATGAACTCCAGTTCATTCAGGTAATTCACAGGGCGGTCATTGAGCGTCACTGTCAGGCGTCTGACTTCCTGCTGGGTTTCAGGATCAAGAAAGCGCAGGGTGGACGATCCATCACTGATGACAAGATGTTCACCATCATGGGTAATACCCCATCCTTCACCGGCGACAAAAAATGTTTTTTGTTGCTCAAAGGTTTCCAGGTCATACACAAAACCGATATGCGCTCGCCATGTAAGCTGGTAAACCAGGCCATCGCTGATAGCGATTCCCTCACCAAAATATCGCCTGCCCAGGTTATGACGCTGAAGAAGCTCACCACTTTCCAGGCTAACCTTGCGCAGACTGGATTCACCGTTACGTCCGGTGCCTTCATAGAGAAAGCCGTTATACCAGGTCAGCCCCTGGGTGAAGGCTGCCCGGTCGTGGGGAAACTCTTCGACAATCTCATAGCCGTAGACGGGGATGTCATCAGCTGCGAACGCAGTAAAAGAGAAGATACAAGAGACAAGAAACAAGAAACAAGGCACAACACGTTGACTCTCACCTGTCCTAACAGGTAAAAATAAAGACACAGCTTCAGAAACTCTTAATTGAACTACTTGCATCTTGTATCTTGCATCTTGCCTCTATAAATTTTTCAGTTCAGCCAGACTTTCTTCATTCGCCTGGCAAATACCCTTCTCTGTAATGATGCCCGTCACTAACCTGGCAGGAGTAATATCAAATGCCACGTTATGGGCAGGACTGCCTTCGGGTGTTAATCGTACAGTATCAGGCATCCCCTGCGTATTTAGACCGCGAATATGCGTTATTTCTTCAGGGTCGCGGGCCTCAATTGGTACGTCGTCTGATGCCCAGTCGATGCTGGAAAACGGCACCGCGGCATAAAAAGGCACGTTATTGTCATGAGCTGCCAGCGCTTTCAGGTATGTACCAATCTTGTTACATACATTGCCTTTGAAAGTGGTGCGATCACTACCCACAAGGCAAATATCCACCATGCCATTTTGCATCAGGTGCCCCCCGGCATTATCGCTGATCACCGTGTGAGGAATGCCCTGCCTGTTCAGCTCCCAGGCAGTGAGACTCGCACCCTGGTTTCGTGGTCGGGTTTCATCCACCCAGACATGGACTTCGATACCATTTTCTACAGCTTCATATACCGGTGCCAGCGCCGTTCCACGATCCACAGTCGCCAACCAACCTGCGTTGCAGTGAGTCAGGATATGCACTGGCCCGCTTTTCTCCAAAGCGATATCCATTATCAGTGACACGCCATGCTTTCCTATAGCCGTACAATTGCTGACATCGTCATCGCAAATACTCTGTGCTGTTGCCAGTGCAGCCGCAATCCGCTGCTCATGTTCAGGTAAATCGCCAGAAGCTGCCACGACTTTTTCAAGTGCCCAGCGCAGATTCACTGCCGTTGGCCTTGTCACCATCAATTGGGGAAACGCTTCTTTCAGGGTAAATCCTTCCCTGAGTGCCAGGTACATACCGAACGCCGCAGCAGCACCGATTAACGGTGCACCGCGAACCTGCATGTTTTTTATGGCATAACAGGCATCTTCAAGGGACAACAATTCAAGAATTTTGAAATGATGGGGGAGCCGGGTCTGATCGATGATCCGAACCGTTTCATCTGACTCATCAAACCAGATGGTTCTGTAGGGGGTGCCGTCGACGTTCATGACTGAACAGAGGCAAGAGACAAGAGGAAAGAGACAAGGAACGACACATTAACCATCAGGACTTTAATAATTGGTAATAAAGACACAAAGCCTGAAGTATTTACCTGAACCACTTGCATCTTGCATCTTGTCTCTTGCATCTATATAACCCGCTCATTCCCACCATCCACCGGCACCTGGGCTCCGGTAGTACAGGCGGTTTCAGTGCTGGCAAATATCCTGGCCAGGATGGCTACATCTCGGCTGGTGACTTCTTTTTTCAGCACATTATTGGCCTTGTATTCCTCAACAGTCAGACCGTAATGCGCAGCCCGTTGCTTCAGGGTGTCTTCATCCCAGACTGCAGTATCAAATACTGCATTGGGGTGAATGACATTGACACGAATACTGTCTGCGCCCAGCTCCAGTGCTGCAACCCGGGCCATCTGGGTGAGTCCCGCCTTGGCTGTGGAATACGCACCGGCACCAGGGCCCGGCGCAGGAACATTCTTGGAGGCTATGATCACCACGGCCGGATCAATGCCATGCTTGAGAAATGGCAGGGATTCTCGCAAAAGCTTCATGTGTGAAGTCAGATTCAGTTGCAGACTCAAGTCCCAGTTATCGTTTTTCATATCTGACAGCGACTGGCTTGGCGTAAAGGCACCAGCATTGCTGATGAGAATATCAAGCCCACCATAGCAAACCACCCCCGCCTGTATAGCACTGGCAACGGCATCATCGTTAGTGACATCGCAAATCACGCCCAGCACTTGGCTGGAATTAAACAGCGCTGTAATATCCGGATTGATATCAAGGGCAACAACACTGGCACCCTGTGATATCAGGTCTTCCACGCAGGCTTTACCAATGCCGGAAGCGGCGCCTGTGACAAGCGCGACTTTACCTTCCATTGCAGGGGCAGTACCCGCTTTTTTAAGTTTCGCCTGTTCCAATTCCCAGTATTCAACATCAAACAGGTCCTTTTCAGGGAGCGCCTGCCAGCCACCGAGGGCTTCGCCCCACTGGATCGCCTTGAGCGTATGCTCGCTGATGTCCTGAATGACTCTTAGTCTTTTTGTATTCTGCGCAAAACTGACAAGCCCCTTGTTCAGCCAAACACCGAATCGCGGTGCACGATCCAGGCAAGTGAGGTTGCCGGGATTATTCCTGTCGAAATAGTTGCTGTAGCTTTCAGCAAATGCCGCAATAGCTTCAGCACCTTGCTCTTTAATGACAACAGGTAAACACTTGGTATGAATTGTATGGTCTGGCGTGATTGGCCCGCGTGCTGCTATGGCACTGACATTCTCCAGTGCGGCAAATCCAGCCGCCGTGTTGCTGCTATTGAGTCGTGCCAGCATGGGCCTGCCTGCCAGTGCAGAGACCTGTTTTCGCATACCGGCCAATTGCAGGGCATCGTTCTGATCTGAATGCGCCTCACCTGTTGCGGCATTATCAAGAATCCCTTTCTCAGCCAGGAATTCTTCGACACGGCTCACCAGGGTAATCATGTTTTCATAGCTGGTCCGGGCATCATCATGAAAGGTGAACAGTCCATGATGCATCAGGAATATTCCCTTAATGGATGACCAATCCATGTCGCGCGTTTCCTGGTAAACCTGACGGGCAAGGACGAACCCGGGCATGATATAAGGCAGCAGCAGAACCTCATCACCAAAAATCTCTTTGAGATATTGCTCACCCAGGGCGGTATTGCTGACAGCCACCACGGCATCGGTATGTGTATGATCAACATACTTGAAAGGGATAATAGCGTGAAGAATGGCTTCCACTGACGGTGTGGGTGCTGCAGGATCAAGCAAGGACAGGCGCAACTGCTGCATCATTTCGCTGTCGGTCATGGCATCAAGCCCCGCCAGTTTCTGCAGGTACGCCAGGTCACAGGGTGCAAAACCCGGTGCTTCAATGGTTTTCAGATCCCAGCCTGATCCTTTGACAAACAAAGTGTCTTTTTCGTCACCGAATATAGTGGTTGAAATGCTTTTAACCGAAGTGTTCCCTCCTCCATGCAAGACCAGGTCATCATCCTGGCCCAGCAGTCGTGAGGTATAGACGCGCAATGCCAGGTCAGAATCCCGGGAAGCATCCGCTTCACTGTCTTGCCATCGACTATCCATGATGTGCCCGATGAACTAGAGCAGCGAGACCAGGATGGCAACCAGTGTGCCAACCAGCAACACTATAGTAGGAAAGATTGTCATCATGAAACCCACCGCCCGACTTGAAGGATCACGCACATAACTGGTGGCATAGATAAATCGGCCAATCAGCCATATGACACCCAGTCCGGATGCAATGGTATTGCCTGCCCAGCCGATGCTTTCGGCCATCCAGGAAAATGTCAGCATGGCTGGAATAAATGCAATCAATTGCTCAAGGGTATTATGCTGGACTCGCAAACGCCGCTCGAATTCGGGATGACCGCTAACTGCCGGTGCTTTAATGCCATATTTTTCCCGCGCCAAACCAGCAAGAAAGGAAAACACTATGTATTCGATAATGGCCAACGTTATGATCAGTATTACAATTGTCATTTTTGCCCCCTGAATTAATCTTGAGTTTTCTTAATCTATTTAAATAAAAAGCCCGGGTAAACCCGGGCTTGTAATCTTCAATGCTTTTTCAGTGTTATTCCATAACTGAAATAGTTGTCACACCTGCTTCTCTTGCTGCGTTCATGGACTCAACCAGCACATCGGCAGTGGACTGTTTATCAGGACGAATAATCACAGACGCCGAGGGATTCTCCGCACGTGCTGATGCCACCCTGGCGCGAACAGCAGAAATATCAATGCGTTCCTGGTTGAAAAAGATCTGATCACGGGCATCAATCTGGATCAATACGTTCTGAGGCTGATCATTGGATGGTGGCGGCGGATTATTGTTTGGATCCTGGCCTTCAATATCCATGGCGTTTTCTTTCAGGAAGGAAGCCGTTACCACGAAAAATATCAGGAGGATGAACACCACGTCGAGCATGGGTGTCAGGTCAATATTGGTTTCATCCTTCTTTTTCTTGATGACTGAACTGGCGACTGTTTTCATTGATTACCCCGTGAAATACCCGGCTGTACAGGTATGTAATTCTTCTATCTGGTTATGCTATTTATACTATCTTTTTTTATAGTCTTTAATAGTTTTTATGATGCCTTTGTCCAAAATCCGGCCATTGGATGCCGTTTCAGGATAGGCGAGTATATCACCTTCAGAATCAATCACAATACAGCCCACGGGGGCTGGTAATGCAGCAAATTTCACAAAAAAAAGAGGGCATACACCCTCTCTTTTTTTAATGTATCTATTTGATATTTAATACTATTTTTTGATTGAGACCAGTGTGAAGTTGAGCAGGTCTGCAAGCTGGCGTGGACCCTTTCCTCCCCTTGCTCCAACCTGCAGTCCAGAATAGAGATTCATCAGGATATCAGCAGCCATATCGGCTTTTACACCTCTTTTCAGCAGACGGGCTTTTTCCAGCTCCTTCGTCCTGCCAAGAAGAGCGCGACGAATGACATTCAGCGAATTTTTCAGCGCCTTTTGTATGTCCTTGTCCCAGATAATACTTTCACAAACAGAATTCACCAGCAGACAACCCATTGCCCTTTGCTTGTTTGGTGCTGAAACAATTGCCTGGTCAAAATAGGTTTCGATCGCCTTCCAGGCATTCAGTTTGCTGTTACCCAGTGTGGCATCAATGTCAGCTTTAATCTGTTCGTTGTATTTTTCTACACAGGATTTAAAAAAGGTGTCTTTGTCTCCAAACGAATTGTAAAGCGTTCCTCGATTTATATCTGTTGCATCCAGGAGCTTTTGGACTGAACTGGCTTCGTACCCTTCTCTCCAGAATTGCTCCATAGCATTTGTCAGGACGGTATCTTTTTCAAACTCAACAGGTCTTGCCATAACTTTGTTGCTAACCTCAAAAAACTATTTAGAAATGAAAATGATTTTTAAAAAAGAAAAAATCTGGCAACAGCCAGTAAAATCAGGGGCGCATTCTAGTACAAATGGAAATACTGAACCACATAAGATTTGTAAAAATTTGATTCAAAACACTCTGAATAAATTATTCAGGAAAAATTCCCGACATAGTGGGCGATACTCTGGAATGGAAAGTCCATATCGGCATTTTTATTGTGCATGACGCACCAGAATGAGACTTTAGGCAGCCCTGTAATTTATGAGTATAATCGCTCTTCTTTTGGACAATATGGACCTGCTATCAAAGGCCAGCAGCAGTGAATATCTCCAATACCAATACTTATAACAATCTGATTTTGTGTTTGTTATGCGTGCTGCTTGCAGTCACTGCATCATTCACAACATCGGCCCAGTCCACGGATGACGAAACCTCCATCGTCTTTGACACGCTACAGACATCCTGGGGCGCTATTTCGGCCGCCTCCGATGTAATGGTGACCATGCGCGACGGTATTGGCATCGCCGTGGATATTTACCACCCACTTTCCGGCGATACATTTCCTACGCTTTATGCCGCCGGACCCTTTCCCCATTCTTCCTCGATCCTTGAAGATTCAACATCACAGACAGGCCCGCTAGCCTGGTATATCAGCCAGGGATATGCGGTCGTCATTGCCAATGTCCGTGGCACAGCTATGTCAGAAGGTGAATATTCTTTCCTGGCACTGGAAGAGCAGCAGGATCATTACGAAATCATTGAATGGATTGCGGATCAGCCCTGGTCCAATGGGCAGGTGGCCGGGACTGGCGCAGGCTACTACGGAACAAGTCAATGGCACATGGCAATCCAGGGACCACCCAGCCTTGAATGCATAGCCCCTGTGTCGGCAATCATCGATCCCTACAGGGAATGGGTCAAACCGGGCGGCGTCAACAACAATGACTTTATTGCGGGTTGGTATGACAGGGAAATCCGGCTGGCAAATGCCTATACATCAGATAGCCCTCGACTGGTGACCTATGACTTGCGCCTGGCACAACTTGAACATCCCTTTTTTGATGATTACTGGCAAATCCGAAGCGGCCATGACAGCGTGACATTGATTAATGTTCCGGTGTTTGCTCTCCATGAATGGAACCTGGATAAAAGCACTGCCGATCTCTCCTCGACCATGGACGCCTTGAACCGTCTGAATGTCATCAACAAGATTCTGATAAAAAACCAGCATGATCCCGTACCCTTCATCCATGATGTGCCTTTTCTTTCTGAAGAGCTTATGCCCTTTTACGACTGGTGCCTCAATGGTCGCAGGCCAACGTCTCCTTTTATTGAAAAACCGCGCATTCGTTTCCAGGTCAATGGCCAGGATTCAATCAAGGTTGAGCAGAACTGGCCGCCGGGCAACGTCATCCACGAAGCGCGTTACCTGAACAATCCTCTTGGAAATAATCAGTCCGCAGGATCATTAGACACTGAACAATCAATAGACAACCAGGCCATGACTGAATTCAATTCCGGCAACGGTGACGACATGGTCAGCTTTGTGACTCCGCCACTTGAAAACAATCTGGAAATGAACGGACCCACCATGCTTGAACTGTATGTCTCAAGCACAGCAACGGATCGCGCTTATGAAGTCTCAGTCTTTTCGGAAGAAGTCAGTATCTCTGAACCAGAAACTTCCAGGCTTCCCGGATTCCTGGCGCCGCCTGTAGAAATATCAGAGTCTACAATGGCAATTGGGGCAAGAACGCTGATCACACGAGGTGCACTGAAAACCACTGCCCGCATCAAAAATGCTGTAAAAAGCAGTGCCTTCAATCCTTATTACACACTTACCGAAGCGGCATCAGCAGTTCCTGGCCAGGTATACCGGCTTGATATCGCGTTACGGCAAATCGCCCACAGAGTTCCCGCCGGAAACAGACTGGTCATTGAAATCAGGGCTATCAACGATGGCTCCATCACTGAAGGTCCCGGCACAGACAGGGTTTACCACAGCCAGTCATACCCTTCCCGCCTTTGGTTGCCAGTAGTTCAAAGTGTCCAGGTATTAAATGAATTACGGGCTGCCGAGACAGCTGCGCGCATCCAGGCTGCGGAAGGTGAAGTGAATGATGAGAATGAACAATTGTTCAACCAGGATGAGACTCAAGATGCAGGGAATGCTGAAGACAACACAGGGTTTTTCGTCCCCCTGTAATTTCTATAACTTATTCATGCCTGGAAAATCAGAAGCGTCGTTGCCAATCCTATAATACCGCCAATCACACCACCCCAGACGACGAGCCAGCCTAGATGCTTTCTTATCATTCCCTGGATAATTTCCTTGACCAGTTGCGGCGTTAACTCTTCCAGGCGCTGATCCACAACCTGCTCCACGCTGGACAAGAGGTTTTCTGCTGAATCCTTCTGGATGTGATCCAGGATTTCCTGGTCCTCACTGACTTTTGCCAGGAATTCATGCATCTTTTCCACAAAGGGCTCTCTCAACGGACCCAGTGCATTGGCACCGCCCACCATGGAAAGCATGCCGGCAAATGATGAGCTCATTATTACCTCAACGAGAGAATCAAAGGCTGTATTGAAATCGATAGCGTCAATGACCTTGTCCATTGTGGAATTGCCCTGCTGATCGCCAGCTTCTGCAGATAACTTGTCAAAAAAACTGTCCAGGTTTTCGCGTGTAAAAAACTGCTCCATGATCAGCAGCTTGATGCCTGATTTAAATTCCTCAAATCGTGCCGGTATAACACCTGAACCATAGAAGCCCGGTACTCGTTCAAAGAGCATGTGCACGGCCAGCCAGTTAGTGACACCCCCGGACAGGGCAAACAGACCAGTATTGAGCACCAGGTCTTTCCAGGGGCCACTGATCATGAGCCCTGTAATGACAATCAACAGGGCGATGGCATTGGTGAGAAAACTTTTATCAATCAATGTGAGAAATTCTTACTTCTTCTATTCGGTTATTCAGCAGCTGCAGTCTCTTCAACCACCGGCTCATCCTCGGGATCAGAGTCCAGGATTTCTTCTGAAGGTTCAAAACCTGAATCAGGATTGTCCCATGGCCCTTCGAGACGGTAAACAACCGTGGTGAATTCGTCCATCTGGTTTCGGAATATCCGTGAGGCGATATAGGTGCTCACCGCTATCGGCCATGCCCCGAGAATGCCTGCCAGGACAGAGACATTCTGGCTAAAGGGAACATTGACCAGCATGTCTGCATCAATGGTTTGATTAACCAGGTCGATTTCCCCATCAATGGTTATCCTGCTGGATGGACCGGCAATAACAAAATCACCGTTACTGCGGACTATGCCTTCGTTGAAATCCAGGCGGCCGTTGATGGCGTCATAAGCCAGGCCTCGCTCATACAGATCAGAAAAATCCAGCTGCAGGCGCCTGACAAGAGAATCAAAACTGAACGCTCCGAACAAACGACTGGAACCGGAATCTATATCAACAAATCGGCCGTTTTCAATTTCTACCCGCACATTGCCAATCACTTTCTCCAGGCCAAATGCTGCCGGAGAACCTGCCCACTGAAAATTACTGGTAAAGGCTGCATTGGCACTTTCCACATTCGCATCGTAACCCCAACCCGGCAGCACCTTGGCAAGATCCCCGGCACTGAACAGCCCTGTAAAGTTACTGGTGTGCATCCCATTGCTGTAACGCCAGTTCAGGTTGGCACCAGATTCACGGGAGTTATCCGTAATCCTGGCATCCGGTGTGGTCATTTTCAGATCTGAAATCGACGCTGAATCCCCGTTGCTGCGCAATCTGAATTCCCAGGCACCCAGGTTTTTGTCGCCGACAATAAATTCCTCAGTGAAAAAGTTCATGGCAGGCAATTCTCCTGGAATAACATTCTCCAGAATATCGACATCTTCCTCTTCGACCTGATTACTTTCCTCATCTTGTTCAGTATCAGGTAAATGCAGATAATCCAGGCTGATATTCCAGGGCTGAATGTCATCATCGGGAAAAACAAAATTGCCACTAACCAACTCGTTTTCAAGTGCAACCAGCCAACTGTCTGCAGTGCCTTCTTCATTTCCATTTATAGAAGTTCTGCTTACCCGGGCCTGAGCATTTTCCAGTTCCTGCTCTACCACTCCCAATCGACCAACCCTGACATCAGCTAGAGAAAGAAAATCTGAAAGACCTGCACCGCTCTCTCCCGCCCCGGACAATTCTGTGAAACGTTCTGCGGTGAATTCCCATTCATCATAATCAAAAAAATCAATAAAGCCGGTAAAGGTGAGTCCCGGTCTTTCTATGACTGATTCACCCAGCGTCATGAGCCTCGCATCCGGTCCCAGTACTACGTTACCACCCTGGAAATCATTTTCGCTCACCAGCAAACTGGCACCGACCTTGTTATCAAAAAGCACTGATACCCACTCTGCATCTTCTTCAAAATCCAGGCGCAGAACCAGTGGCCTGATCTGTTCAACAGTTTTCCTGAAAGGGTATGGCAGATCCAGGGAAAGACCCAGTAATTCCGATGTCAGGCGAAGTGACGTCCCCTTCATTTCCTCTTCGGCCTCATCAGCATAGGGAATAGAGATTTCTGCCAGGTAATCGATTTCCCCACCTGCAAAGTTCAGTACATCCCTGACAAACTGGGGTTGTCCCTGCCAGGCTTGCAGAGCCGGTTTCGACGCCCTGCCGCTGCCGACAATTCGCGTGCCAATAATCTCATTACTGCCATTTCGTGTGAGCGGATCGATTGTTGCAGCGATAGGAAAATCAAAAAGTTTGCCGCTCAGGGCGTTGGCTGTAAGACCCGTGTCAGTGTCAAAAACAACACGTCCACGCAGATCATCAACAGAAAGTGAATATTCTGGAATGGTTAATGTGCTTCTTTCACTGAGCACATCAACATGCACCTGTGTTCCAAGGTCAGGATTGTTAAGGGGAATGCCCAATTCAATGTCTACTGCCACACTCCCTTCACCACGCCATTCATCAATAAAGTCACCAATATCATTTCTAACCGGTGTATTACGCAAAAAGGCAAGACCCAGGTCTGTAGATGCCCTTGCCTCACCAACGATAGACAGCCAGGAACCGCGCTCCGGGTCAGGACGAACAGCAGCCTCGGTGTGACCCAAGCGAATATTTTCTATCTCGGCGCCATTTGCAGTGACATCAACCAGGTTGTTATCCACCCTGACGAAAGCATCGATATCCGTGAGAGGCGGCCACTCAGGCTGGAATTTAAGTACACCGTTCTCCACGTTATAAAAAGACATGACCGTGCCGGAATTTAATGGTGCATTGCGTTTCGTCGATGTCCTGGAGACAAAACCACTGTTGGTTATATTCCCCGCCAGCAGTCCTTCATTAAGCCAGTCCATGGTGTTTTGAATACGCGGCATATTCGGCAGCAGCGCCGACTTGTATGAAGCATCCAGTTCCAGAACACCGATCAGCAGTGTCAGCTCTGACTGCATCTCATCATTGGAATCGGGATAGTTGTAGAGGTCGAACTGTATATGTCCGTGAATGGACTCGTTACGCACATCGATAATACTGCTGTTGACCCTTATTGTTCTGCCATCGATGGCCCAGTTCACCCGGCTGTTCAGTGAATCGTACAGCCAACTGTCTGTAAACAGGCGAGGCAGGTGTATTTCAAAATCCCTGGAATCCAGTTCCACGAAACCACTGGACTGATTTGCTTGCAGGTAACCCTGAACCCCTCTCGCTGCAGGAGCACCTTGCCAGGCCCCCACTGCAATATCCTGCAGATTGGCTTGCAAAAGAAAGCCGCCGTCAAATTCACCATTGAGATCTGTCTGCACAGAAACATTTTGCAAATAACCCTGCGGATCAAGATCAATAAAGGCATCACTGGCACGTTCCGGGAGCAGGAAGAGGTCATCCACTATATCCATCACCATGCCGGCATTCAGCGACGGGACCTTGATTTCAAGTGGCTGACTCTCCTCAAGGTTGCTGTAATTGCTATAAAGGGTGTCAATATTCCAGGGTCGCATCTGCCAGTCGAATTCTGCATTCTCCAGCCACAGCTGCCACTGGTCAGGAGAATCATGCACAACAGAAATATCCATTGCTGCATTGTTCAGGGCGATCAGTCCAATGCCACTGTCCTGCGCTCCCGCGGCACTGAATGTGAGCGATCCAATGTCTGCCTGTGCAGTGGCCAGACTGCCTTCTGTAAAGGTCAGCCAGATATCACCGGTGATACTGGCCTGGGCAATTGCCAGGGTGTCGACAGATAAAATATCCGCCAGATCCAGTTCACTGGCATCCAGATGCGCACTGCCTTCAAATGCATCACGCAGGTCACCACTAAACTCCATCTGCATCTGAAATGGTGCATCCTGTCCGTCTATACGGGCCTGCATCTGGACAAGGTGATTGCTGTCAACATTGCTCAGATCAATATAGATATTGGACAGCGTAATATCGCGACCATCCGCAAACTGCATACCCAGGCTGGCCTCAACTACCTGCAGCCGACTGGTAGCCAGCAGAAAATCTATAATAGCGTCAGTGTTATCACTTCCATTTCCAGCAATCCCGGCCAGCGCCCAGACACCATTTTCATTCTGGATCAATCGCAGGGACGGTTCGTTGATGATGACCTGGTCGATGACCAGGCTCCGCGATAATATGCTGGCAATCAGGTTAGGTTTGAGAGTTAGACTTGATATGACAACGGAAGATGCCCCATCGTCAGGGTTGATGATTTCCAGGTCGCCTATTTCCAGGATGGGACCGTAACGAAACCAGTCTCCATTGAGTTCACCCAGGCGCACCTCTGTACCAAGAATGATATCCAGTTGCTGCTCAATTGAAGCGCGTTGGCTGGGTACCAGCGGCATCAGTAATCGGCCAGCAACTGCGATCGTGGCGCTGACAACCAACCATGCCAAAAGCAGGTTAAAAACCCACCGGGAGGCCTTATACCAGAAAGCAGGATAAGCTACTGCAATATCCTCTGTTGCTTCTGATTGTTGCTTGGTCTCACTCATCGCGGTTAATACTGGTTTCTATTCTGATTTTACTTTCTGCTCTATTGTTCATGTCGGATGACGACCCTGTCGGTTCTCTTCCGACCTACCAAGTAAATCCTTTTATCTTTTTCTTTTCCTTTGATCCTTGATCCTTGATCTCTTACTAATAAAGGACAACATCAAATTGCTCAGTGTGGTACATCTGCTCTACCTGAAAATGAATTTTCTTGTTCACGAGGGCTTCCATATCAGAGACCAGGCCCGAATCTTCATCCAGCAGTCTGTCCACGACATCCTGGGCCGCCATTACCAGGATGGTTTCATTTTCATAGGCTTTTGCTACGCGAAGTATTTCCCTGAACACTTCATAGCAAACTGTTTCTGGCGTTTTGACCGTTCCCCGTCCCTGGCAAGTGGGACATTCGTTGCATAGAAGCTGCTCCAGGCTTTCCCGGTTGCGCTTACGGGTCATTTCCACAAGGCCGAGATCTGAAAGTTGCGTCACCATGGTCCGCACCGGATCTTTTTCCAGTTCTTTTTGCAGTGTACGGAGCACCTGCCGCTGGTGCTCCTCGTTGACCATGTCGATAAAGTCCAGAATGATAATGCCACCGAGGTTTCTTACCTTCATTTGCCTCGCGCTGGTTTTAGCCGCTTCCAGGTTTGTTTTGAAAATGGTTTCGTCCTGGTTCTTTGAGCCCAGGTAGGCGCCCGTGTTCACATCTATAGTAGTCATGGCCTCATTCTGATCAATGACGAGATTGCCGCCTGACTTCAGTTTTACCGTGCGCTCCAGGGCTTTCTGGATTTCATCATCAAGGCTGTACAGGTCGAATAACGGACGCTCGTCCTGGTACAGCTCGATTTTGTCTTCCACTTCCGGCATGAAATTTGAACAAAACTCCATGACTTCGTCGTAGGTTTTACTATTGTCCACACGGATTCTTTGAATATCCGGCTGGAATAAATCGCGCATGGCGCGCATGTACAACACCAGGTCCTCGTAGACAGGCTTGATTCCGTTATTATCCTGCATACGCTGATCCACGCGGGTCCAGAGCTTTTCCAGGAAACGGATATCGGACAACAGCTCTTCTTCACAGACACCTTCTGCTGCTGTCCTGAGAATAAAACCTGATTCTTTTTCAAGCTCCGCTTTTTCAACGCTGGATTTCAGCAATGCCAGGAGGCGCTCACGCTCTTCTTCGTTATCTATGCGCTGTGAAATGCCAAGGTGCCGATTCCTCGGAAGATGCACCAGGTAACGGGAGGCAATAGAAAGGTGCGTGGTGAGCCTGGCGCCTTTGCTGGCAATAGGCTCTTTGACTATCTGGACTATAAGCTTCTGCCCTTCCCTTAACAGCTCAGTAATCTGCTTCTCATTATTATGGTCAGTCTCTTCAATCTCATAACCTTCGCTATCCAATGGCGCCACATCATGGGCATGGATGAAAGCCGCCCGTTCCAGGCCAATATCCACGAAAGCGGCCTGCATGCCCGGCATAACCCTGACCACTTCACCAATATAAATATTGCCGACTGGACCGGATTTGTTACGTCTCTCTATATAAATTTCCTGGAGCAAACCCTGGTCGATCAGCGCGACCCGCGTTTCCATTGGCGTGGCGTTGATAAGAATTTCTGTACTCATAACTGCCTTCCCAGGATTGCCTCAGCGGAAATACCTACTTTCTCCAATAACACGGTGGTTTCCCTTACCGGCAAACCCATGATTCCGCTGTAACTGCCTTCCATTTTCTCCACCAGTACTGCACCGAGTCCCTGGATGCCATAGGCACCTGCCTTGTCTGCGGGCTCCCCCGATGACCAGTAGGCACGGATCTCATTCTCTGACAAAGCCCTGAAAGAGACATTGGATTCAGATAACAGCACCTGAGTATTTTCCCTTGTTGCCAGAGCGACTGCTGTCAGCACCTGGTGTGTTTTGCCTGCAAGTACCGAGAGGATGCGCACAGCATCATCTTCATCTGCAGGTTTTTCAAAAATTTCATTGCCACAAACTACCGTAGTATCAGATCCCAGGCAGGCCGCATTATCTGCTCCGGTACTTGCCAGGGCAGATTCAGCCTTGCCCCTGGCGAGCCTGCACACAAAATCTGCCGGAGCTTCATTTTCCAGTCTGGACTCATCAATATCCTGCGGCATCACCTCGTAGGGGATGCCCAGTTGATCAAGGATTTCCCTGCGCCTCGGTGAGGCAGATGCCAGGATCAGTGTTACGTCAGTCATATGCGTATTTCGTGCTGCGGTACACAAAACTGTTCATTATCCCTTATCTCTTCACCCTAACATAGACACGCCCTGTACTTATGCCGTATCCCGCATGAACAGCGACTTAACCGCGGTTTGCTGTATACTTTCGGTGTTTTCGGATTGATGATTCAGGGACTCCAGGGTCTTTCCCAAACCCTACTATTACCTTCTTATTACCTTTTTATAGCCAAACGAATGCCAAAGCTTACCTTCAAGGGTTCAACGTACATCCTGAACAAATATGAAACCGTGCTGGATTGCCTGCTCAGACACCAGCAGGCCGTCCCCTATGCCTGCAAAGCGGGCACCTGCCAGGCCTGCCTGGTCAAAGCGGTCAATTGTGAGACCACACCTGAATCCCGAAAATGGATCAAACAGTCATTGCAGGATCAGGGCTACACCCTGGCGTGCCAGTGGGTGCCCGACACTGATATCGAAGCAAGCCTGCCAACCATGACCGAATTCGCCGTGGCCACCTCCCTGCGCAGCATGGAACCGCTCAATGACAATACGCTTCGCGTCATAGTGGATGTGGCCGATAAAGCCGCAATGTTCCATTACTACCCGGGGCAATATGTCACCCTGATCAACCCGAATGGTATCGCCCGCAGTTATTCAGTCGCCAACGATTACGAACAGGATCAATACCTGGAGTTTCACATCAATGACACAGCTCACGGTGTCTTTACTGGCTGGTTGTTTAATGAAGCCGCCGAGGGCGCTACATTGCACATGCGTGGTCCATACGGTGACTGTCACTACTCGAATAGCAGCGGCGAGGATTTTCCAATGATCCTTGCCGGATTAGGGACCGGACTGGCGCCACTGTACGGCATTCTCAATGACGCACTCAAACATGGGCACAAGGGAGAGATTCATCTGTTCCATGGCGGCCGAACGACTGATCAGCTTTATTACCAGGAAGAGCTTGAAAACATTCAGGCGCAGCATGAACAGTTCCATTACCACCCTTGCCTGAAAGAGGAAGGCAGCCCGGTTGAAGATGTAGTCGATCAGACTCTCGATATGGGCTCGCTGAATCGAACGCGGGCCTATCTGTGCGGCGCACCTGACTTTGTGCATGGATTACGAAAACAGATTTTTCTGAAGGGAGCCAGTTCGGGAAATATCTTTTGCGACCCTTTCCTGGAGCGGAGTGTTGCTCCGACGGGTGGGACGAAATAGCCAGGAGGGCTATTTCGAGTCGCAAGTTACAAGTCACAAGTACAACCCGTTTACCTAATTAATATTGACGAGATTAACTGGCTTTTTTCAGCGAGCGTAGAAAAAGCGTATTCGAATCAGTTTGTGTGGAATATTCTTAGAATGATTTGAAAGTAACTGCAGGTTAAAGAGTTATACCTTGCGACTTGTAACTTGTGACTTGGAACTTTTTCAAGAATTATTCTTCGTCCACTCCACCACACTCCGATAAGGTACCTTCCCACCAAAAATATCCAGCGCACTGCCAATGGTCAGGTCTACCCTGTCGCGGCCCAGGGACTTGACGTAATCCAGGTCTGACAGGTTGTGCACTCCGCCAGCATAGGTCACCGGGATGGGGGAATGCTCTCCCAGAATTCTGATCAGGTCTTCCTGGATGCCCTGACGCTTGCCTTCCACGTCCACGCCATGCACCAGATACTCATCACAATATTCTGACAGGCGCTCGAGCAGTGCCGGATTGACTTTTTCTTCCGTGAAGGTCTGCCAGCGGTTCGTTACGATATAAAAATCATCACCTTTCTTGCGGCAACTCAAATCCAGAACCAGTTTGTCGCGGCCGACACTCTCGCTCATGCTTCGGAGTTTTTCCTCACTCAGCCTGTTTTCGGTAAAAACCCAGGAAGTGACAATGACATGACTAGCCCCGGCATTGATGAATTCCCCTGCATTATCCGGGTTCACGCCACCCCCATACTGCATGCCGCCGGGAAATGTATTCAGGGCACTAATGGCTGCCTCCCTGTTACCGGTACCCAGGGATATCACATGGCCACCAACCAATCCATCATCCCTATAGCGGTTAGCATAATCCTCTGCAGATTCACTGCCTATGAAATTGGTTTCAAGGGCACTGCGGTTGTGATCCAACAGAGAACCGCCAACAATCTGCACAACATTTCCTTCGTGCAGGTCGATACAAGGTCTAAAACGCATTTAGCTTCTCAATTGATTAATGAATCAGGCCAACCAGTTCATTATAGATAACAGGCAATACCCCTGAAGGATCACCCCACCGATCGTCATACTCGGCAGTCAGGTTGGCAGACATGACCTGCTCCAGTGTCATACCGCTTCTGACAGCATCCTGCACACGATTGTGAATGGTATAAAACATCAACAATTGTTCCTGAACATCCGCCTGGGAGCTGACTACACCGTGGCCGGGAAGGAAACGTGTGTCAGCATTGGAGACTTCAAGCAATCTTTCGTATGAGGCAACAATGCCATGAAAAGTCCCGCCACTGCCTGAATCAACGCGTGGGTAGGTAGTCGTTCTGAATACATCACCGGTATGAATGATGTTGTCTTCCATAAAGTAAACAAAGGAATCACCGCCAGTGTGTCCAGGGCCTACATGAAAGACATGAATCGAATCCCCGTTGAGGTGAAAATTCACCGAGTCTGAGAAAGTGACTATCGGCAGTCCCAATCGCTGCTCATCGGTCAAGGCTTGCGTGAGATCACCTCCTGTAAAGCCGTTTTGCAGGATTGTTCTGACATTTTCATGGGCAATAATGACAGCACCTGTTTCGGCCATATTGGCATTCCCGCCAACATGATCCGGATGATGATGAGTGTTGAGAACAAATCGCAGAGGCTCATCTGAAAGATCATCCAGGGCATCCAGAATTTTTTCAGAAAGCGGAGCAAACTGATCATCAATAAGGAAAATACCGTCCTCACCAACAGAGACGCCGATATTGCCCCCCTGCCCCTGAAGATAATAAATATTGTCAGAGAGTTGGTGCGGTACGATTTCAACATCGCTGAAATCCTGCTGGGCCATGGCATGGGTCCCCAGGATTGCAGCCAATCCCATAGAAAGTATTGTGGCTGATTTTTTCATGATTATTCCCCTTGGTGAGAGCAAACACGGGTGGTCTGGAAGAGCGCATAAGCATAGCAAAATGGCCCTTTGCAGAGTACCTTGAGAAAAAAATAATGCATCACTTGAAGAACCTTTTTTAAATTCCTGTAAAAAAAGGAAAAAATATCAGCAAATCAGGTCTGGACCCATTGTCAGCCTGTATGGGCTGTGGCACACTTCCTACCATCAATGCACATAACCGCCAGCGTTAGTTGCAGCTCCCGGGAAAGCCTCTCTTTCTCCAAATTACTTTCTCAGGCCTGCGAATCCGGCGCTACGCAAGGAGGGTAAGGTCACCATCACTTCTAATCTGTAAGCAAGTTCCATGGTTTTTATGTTTTAACTAACCAATTCGGAGAAATTACAGCATGGCTAAACGATCTCATGCCAAACGACAAGCCAGGTACCAGGGAGAACAATACACCTATAATTCAAGACACAGAGACGGAAAGCGATCGAAATCCAAACGACGACAGGTAGAAGAGCCTTCCAACATCGTCGATCTTAATGCTCACAGCAACCAGCTTGAGACGGCCTACTCCCCCCGCCATAAAAAACAGCCCCTTGAAGCCCGCACCCAGGCGCAGCAGAAATTTATCAACTCCATCCAGAACAACTGCCTGACATTTGGCATTGGTCCTGCGGGAACTGGTAAATCCTATTGCTCAGCAGGTCTTGCGGCCGAAGCACTGGAGTCCGGACGGATTGAACGCATCATTCTTACTCGTCCTGCCGTAGAAGCCGGTGAAAACCTGGGCTTTCTGCCGGGAGACGTGGAAGACAAGTTCGCTGTTTATATTGATGCCTTCAGGGATATTCTCAATGAAAGGCTCGGGCGCGGCGTTGTTGAATACTGTCTGCGTCATGGTCGCATTGTGGCTGCGCCACTGGCCTACATGCGCGGCAAGACCTTCGACAACAATACTTTTGTTATTCTGGATGAAGCCCAGAACACAACACCGACCCAGATGAAGATGTTTCTCACGCGTATCGGTGACGATTGCAAGGTTGTTATCAATGGCGACATCAAGCAAACAGATATTCGTGGTGCCAATGGACTCGAAGATGCAGTACAGCGAGTACAGGGACTACCCGGTGTCCATGTTCATAAATTTGAAAGATCAGATATTGTTCGCAGCGGCCTGGTCAGGCACCTGATTGACCGTTACGAGACGTATTAAAACAGACGTTTAAGACAGACATTTTGAGCCACCTGCCCACAGACCGGCAGACTCAGTAGAAGGCTCAAAAGCCCGAGGATTACCCTGGCCAGGAGTCAGTACAGCAGCACGTACTGTAGGCAGCATTCAGGAATCGCATGAGCGGCAGGTTACGCTCACCCCCCTGAAAAAGTCCATTTCCCACGCCAAAATGATTTCCTTATAATCCCTTGCCCCTCTGTAGTAAAAAAGTTGCAAGGACAACCTATGAACAGTCTTGACCAGCAGGTGCTTACCCAACTGGCGGATTGGCTGGATGCCGGCAAACAATGCTGGCTTTGTACGATCATCAATACCTTCGGCTCATCACCCCGTCCCGTTGGTTCATTGCTCGCCTGCAATGAAGACGGTCTTTATTGTGGCTCCCTCTCTGGCGGCTGTGTCGAAGACGATCTCAGGGAAAGTATCAATAATCGAGAACTGGCTACGGAAAAACCGGAAAAAATTAAATACGGTGTAACAGTAGAGGATGTCCTGCGCCTGGGTCTGCCCTGCGGCGGCACACTGGAAGTGGTCGTGGAACCCATCCTGCCTGAGCAGCGTGACTTGTACCGATCACTGTCTGAAAAAATCATGAACAGGCAACTGGTCACACGCACTGTGGACATGGAATCCGGTGAAGTATCACTGAAGGATGCTGATAACTACGAGCCCCTGTCGCTGGATGGCAATATCCTGAGTCATACCTATGGTCCATCATTCCGCTTATTGCTGATCGGTGCGGTTCAGGTAGCCTACTACCTTGCCAATATGGCCAGCGCCCTGGACTACCAGGTGGAAATCTGTGACCCCAGGAAAGAGCTGGTAGAAAATACGAATATTGATACTGCTCCAGTCATCAATGCCATGCCCGATGACTGGTTGCGTGAAAAAAATCTCGATGCACAAACCGCCGTTATTGCCCTTTGCCATGATCCACGTATTGACGACATGGCGCTGATGGAAGCCTTGCAGCAAAGCGATGCCTTCTACATCGGCGCCATGGGTTCGGAACGTACTTCGTCCCAACGTCGTGACCGTCTGGCCCAACTGGATATCACTGAAGCGCAAATCGATATATTGCATGCTCCTGTTGGCCTTTCAATAGGCAGCAAAACTCCGCCTGAAATCGCAATCGCCATCCTGGCAGAACTGACCAGCCTGCGCGCTGCAGCCAGGAAGGCAGACAAAAAATAATGGCAGCTGACAAAATCGGCATCATTGTCCTGGCAGCCGGCAGCAGCCAGCGATTTGGCGCCGACAAGCGCAAAGCCTTGATGGACAATGGCATGGCACTGCTGGATGCAACCCTGGCCAGCATCCCTGATTCGATTTCCAGACGCATCCTTGTGCTGAAAGAAAGTGACAGGGATATTGCCGACGCACATTCCTCCTGGCAAATTTGCCCGGCAGAAAATCCTGAAGCCGGGATGGCCAATAGTCTGGCCAGTGGCATTGCCATGGCCAGTGACTGGGATGGCGCATTAATCGCTCTTGCCGATATGCCCCACACTACTCCTCAAACCTATACCGGTCTGCAAAATGCCCTGGCAGATCACGACATTGTCATTCCCTGCTTTAATGGCAAGCGCGGCAACCCGGTGGGTTTCAGACAGCACTTCTTCAGTGAAATCCGGAAACTTGAGGGTGACCAGGGTGCGAAGTCGCTGTTAAAAAAATACGAAGGGAAATGTTTTGAACTTGAAACTGCGGATGAAGGAATTATCCGTGATGTGGATACGCCGGACAGACTATAAAAAAGTTGGCCGACCTTATTTGAAAACGTCGTCGAGAACTTTTCCGCTTCCTTCACAGGTAGGGCAATCCTGACCACTTTTGATAAACCCCAAACCGTTGCAGGTATCGCAGGACGTCTGAAAAGGATCACTGAGCACGTCAATAATATCCTGCAGGGCTTGAGAATCTACCCTGGGACCAGCACTACTGCGGGAATTCACTGCCCCGTTCCAGTCTTTCTTGTCGTGGTTATATTCAGTCATGGAAACTCGATGATTACCCGAATTGGCCCAGATTTTCAAATCCAGGGTAAGCGATTATAGGGGGCAGGCCGCACCGTTATTGTTAATAACGTCACATTTTTCTTCAAATTCAGGGGAGTATGGTAGTTAAACCCCTAAATTCCAGGGGAGGTCGGGGAAATTTTTGCCCAGATTTACCGACTAGCCAAAAAAGTCAGGCATCTGGCCCGTCGCAAAATACGGGATTACGATCGCCAGAAAAACACTGACGAAAAGGCCAAAAAGTGCCCTGAGCGCATCAAAGACAACATCTTTGACAGCTTCCTTATGATTCCTCAGGTTAGCCATATAGGAAATGGCAATTTCACGTCCAGCAAGAAGACCTAGGAATACCCATGTAGTGCTCATTGGCACATCATTTAATTCCTTGAAGAAAATCAGGATCAGGCCATAAATGAAATCCACCAATGTTGCAGCACGCACATCTGTGGTGTTGGTTTTACGCAATACGATTTTCTGAATCTTACCGCCACGGGTTGCAAAAATAATGGCATGCAAACAAAGCATCACGACTGTCGCAAAAATGATCAGACCGCCTGAATAAATCACCTGTGTGCCTTCTGGGCCCTCCAGGGTTTGTCTTGGCAGAAATACAAAGATATTTGCAAGATCCTGCACAAGCCATTGTGACCACAGAAACGCTGTTGATGACCACTGTACGATCATCCACTTCAGGGAGTGGGATGAGCGAGGTGTATCATGAATCCACTTTTCAAATGAACGTGACGCCAGCACCCAGACAAAGCCACCCATTGTAAGTGCGAGGACATATCCCATACCCGATTTGATCAGCATGCTTTCCATCACACCTTCTGTTTCTGCGCCGCCAGTCAGTGCAAAAATCGTCAACACCAGAAAAGTAGTGGAAACCGGAATACCGAAGCGGGTCAGAATCAACAGGAATAATGGCGGCACAGCATGCCACCAGCTGATTCCATTTTCCGGATATGGGATCAGGTTTAGGCGTCCATAACTGATATCTGCTCCACCTGCAAAATAGGCATAGCACATAACAGCCACAATTATGGAGCAGGCATAGAGCCATAAAATGGTCCAGTGCCGATGGGAATTAGAAGAAAGAAAAGTACCGAGGGTTTGAATAGCATCGTTTGCAACGATTGAATAGGCTGCCAGCAGGAAACCTAATAATGCAAACAATTCAAGACCAAAGACATTCATACTGGAAAGGTTCCTTAAGCAGGATACTTATTTTGTGTATCAGTTCAATGAAGAAGAGCTGTTCTAGTAATTAAAAAATAAGAACCTGAGTCTTGGGACGGGAGCAATAGTAATAAATAACATGGCTGGATAGCAGTCAAAAGATGAACAATTATAAAAAGAATAGATAAAGATCAAACGAGGAAATCGAAAAGAAAAAAAAGCCCGGAAAATCCGGGCTTTATATTCAATTACAATCACAATTCACAACTTGTACTGCATCTTGCTAGGGGTTGTTTGAAACCAAAAAGGGGAATTTTTGTGTTCATACACCTATTTAGTCTACCCCGGGACAGAAAAGTTCCCTTTGTTGCAGATTTTTTAAAATTGCGAATCTGGTAATTTAACAACCAGTCCGTCCAGCTCATCGGTGACCGTGATCTGGCAGCTCAGCCGACTGTTGTCACGGGGCTCAAGAACACACTCGAGCATATCCTTTTCCATTTCACTGGCTGCTGGTACTTTTTCCTGCCAACCTTCGTCCACATAACAATGGCAGGTGGCACAACTGCATGAACCGCCGCACTCTGCCACGATGCCGTCGATCATGTTATCCACGGCACCCTGCATGACTGAAGTCCCGCTGGAGACTTCCACTTCGTTGATTGCGCCATCAGCGCTGATATAGGTTACTACTGGCATCTATGACTTTTCCTCTTGTTTGACTTTACTTTGCTGATGCAATGACTTCTTTCATGGCGACTTCAGGATCGCCAAGCTTGTTTCTGTCGACTTCCAGTCCCTTGCTGATAATCTGTTTCCCAAGCATGAATTCCTGGGGGCTATTAACGGCATCCACAGCAATGACTTTGCCTTCCCTGTAATAAAAGGCTGCAAATTTTCTGCCTTCGCCCGGATTTCCCCTGAGCACGACTTCATCAAAATTCTCGGAAAGTCCTGCTATTTGGAGTTTGAGATCGTACTGGTCCGACCAGAACCATGGCAGCGCATTATACTGAATTGCCTTGTCACATAAAGATGCAGCCGCCACTTTGGCCTGGTCCATGGCATTCTGTACGCTTTCAAGTCTCAACTGGCGCTGGTAAAGAGGGTGATAAAAACTTGTACAGTCCCCTGCGGCTGCGATATCTGCATCGCTGGTAAGGCAGCACTCGTCCACGTTAATACCATTGTTGACTTCAAGACCCGACGCTGCAGCAAGTTCCGTATTGGGAATCACACCAATGCCAATAATGACAAGATCGGCTTTGAAACTCCTGCCGTCTGCCAGTGCTACTTCTGTTACACGATCATCGCCGACAAAGCCCGTGATTTGCACACCTGCTTCAATCTGCACACCTTCCTCGCCATGGACTCGTGTATAAAAAGCAGAAAGATCTGGAGCTGTGACACGATTAAGAATTCTGTCAGCGGACTCGAGTATGGTCACGTCCAGGTCCAGTTTCCTGAGCATGGCTGCAGTTTCCAGGCCGATATAACCACCGCCGACAATAACGGCTTTTTTACCGGGACCAATGAAATGCCTTATCTGTTCAACATCATTGATATCCCGCAGATAGAGCACACCGCGAAGCTCGCTGCCGGGTAAATCGAGTTTTCTGACACGGGCACCTGTCGTGATGGCCAACTTGTCGTAGGTCAGCTTTTCACCATGACTCAACGAGACAGTTTTGCTTTTCCTGTCAATTTCAGAAATTTCCTGACCCAGGATGAATTCAACCCCGATTTTTTCATACTGGTCCTCGGGTCTTATCAGCAGATCTTCCACGTGTTTTTCACCGGAAAGAAAAGTCTTTGAAAGCGGCGGCCTGTTATAGGGCAGGTATGGCTCACTGCCGATAACAATAATTCGTCCCTGCCATCCATGCTGGCGTAGACATACGGCAAGCTGGCCACCGGCATGGCTTGCGCCAATGATGATACAACTGGATTCAGTCATGGAGCTGCTATTGATTTCCTTGATTTTTTCACTGCCGGCTTTTTTTAACTGCAGTACACTCTGAGGCTACACATCGAGCTGGCGAAGGGCTATATTTGGTTCCCCAGTTTACCGATAATTTAACTACTATTCTTGTACGGGAAGGAAAATAACAATGAAAACGAAAGCTGCTGTCGCCTTTGAAGCCGGGAAACCACTTGAGATTTGCGAAGTCGACCTGGAAGGTCCAAAAGAAGGTGAAGTCCTGGTGGAACTGAAAGCCACAGGCATCTGCCATACTGATGCCTTTACATTGAGCGGAGAAGACCCTGAAGGGGCATTTCCGGCCATCCTGGGCCATGAAGGTGCAGGCGTCGTTGTCGAAGTCGGTCCAGGAGTTAAATCCCTGAAGCCAGGCGATCATGTTATACCGCTATATACCGCAGAGTGTCGTGAATGCGATTACTGTCTTCATCCCAAAACAAACCTCTGCCAGGCAGTACGTGCCACCCAGGGCCAGGGGGTCATGCCGGACGGCACAAGCCGCTTCTCCATTGATGGCAAGCCCATTCTTCATTACATGGGATGCTCCACGTTTTCCAACTACACAGTGCTGCCTGAAATTTCACTGGCCAAGGTCCGTGAAGACGCTCCCTTCGACAAGATCTGTTATATCGGTTGTGGTGTGACTACCGGTGTTGGTGCTGTCGTTTTCTGCGCCAAGGTAGAACAGGGTTCAACAGTGGCTGTATTCGGCCTTGGTGGTATTGGCCTGAATGTTATCCAGGGTGCCAAGATGGCCGGTGCAAGCAAGATTATCGGTGTCGATCTGAACCCGGACCGTGAAGCACTGGGCAAGAAATTCGGCATGACAGATTTCGTCAATCCTGGTGAGGTTGAAAACGTCGTCGACCATATCGTCCAGATGACGGGTGGCGTGGATTACAGTTTTGAATGTATCGGAAACGTCAACGTTATGCGCCAGGCTCTGGAGTGCTGCCACAAGGGTTGGGGAGAGTCCTATATTATCGGTGTTGCGGGTGCAGGGCAGGAAATTGCCACACGCCCCTTCCAGCTGGTGACAGGTCGCTCCTGGCACGGCGTTGCCTTTGGTGGTGCCAGGGGACGCACTGACGTGCCCATGATTGTTGACTGGTACATGGATAACCGAATCAATATCGATGACATGATTACCCATACCATGCCTCTTGAAGACATCAACAAGGCATTTGACCTGATGCATGCAGGTGAGAGTATACGTTCTGTCGTTGTCTATTAATCATATATAGCCGTATAACCGGGGTCAGAACTTCTGTTCTGACCCCAGAGTTTAAACCCCAGAGTTTTTTTCAAGGAAGCAGCACCATGAGTCTTGAACAGATCAGTGCCAATGCCATGTTTGGCGGCAAACAATTAAAGCTGAAACACTCATCCAGCGTCCTGAATTGTGACATGGTTTTTTCAGTCTACCTGCCACCCCAGGCAGACTCGGTCAATGTGCCCGTGATTTACTGGCTCTCGGGATTAACCTGCACCGATGACAATTTTGTCCAGAAGGCCGGTGCCCAACAGTTTGCAGCAGAAGCTGGCGTGGCCATTGTCTGCCCGGACACCAGCCCACGTGGAGACGATATTCCTGATGATCCTGAAGAGGCTTATGACTTTGGACTCGGCGCTGGCTTCTACGTCAATGCCACCCAGGCACCCTGGGATGCGAATTACCACATGTACGACTATGTCACCAAGGAACTGCCAGCCGAGCTGGCATCCAGTGACCTGCCCCTGGATACTGATAACTGTTCAGTCATGGGCCATTCCATGGGTGGTCACGGTGCACTGACCATTGCGCTTAAAAATCCCGGCAAGTACAAGGCAGTGTCTGCCTTCGCCCCAATTGTTTCACCAATGAACTGCCCCTGGGGAGAAAAAGCCCTATCCAACTATATTGGCGAGAACAAGTCAGACTGGGAGCAATACGATGCCTGCTCTCTCATAGGAAAAGCAGAAGAAAAACTTCATATCCTTGTTGATCAGGGCCAGGATGATGATTTTCTCCGCCCCCAGCTGAAACCTGTCATGCTGCAGCAGGCCTGCCACGAAGCAGGACATCCTCTGACGCTACGATTCCAGGCGGGTTATGACCACAGTTATTTCTTCATCGCCACTTTTATTGAAGATCACATCAATCATCATGCGTCGGCACTGTGGGGCTGAAAAAGCTTCTAGCAGCTAGTGGCTAGTGGCTCATACCCCTTAGAATTGCTGCATGGAGAAACTCACCCTCACTCTTGTCCAATCCAACCTTGCCTGGCAACAGGCCGATGAAAATCGACGCATCCTTTCCGATTTATTAAAGAGCCGGGTTTCCGACACAGACCTGATCGTCCTGCCGGAAATGTTCACCAGCGCATTCACCATGGACAAAGGTGCCATTGCCGAGGACTGGCCTGGCGAAACAGTGGATTGGATGCTGGCTGCTGCTACGGAGTTCAATGCAGCAGTCTGCGGCAGTATTGCCGTGCTTGAAGACAACAAACGCTATAACCGGTTTGTGTTTACAACGCCTGAAGGCAATGTGGCCTATTACGACAAGCGGCACCTGTTTCGCATGCTGGGTGAAGACAAGCTTTACAGCGGCGGCGATGAGAGAACGCTACTGACGTGGCATGGATGGCGAATCCTGCCCCTGGTCTGCTATGACCTGCGTTTTCCGGTCTGGAGCAGAAATACGCCCGATCTCAACTATGACCTGCTGCTCTATGTGGCCAACTGGCCCGCTGCACGTGACTATCACTGGCAAACCCTGCTAAAAGCGCGGGCTATAGAAAATCTGGCCTATGTCGCCGGCGTCAACCGCATTGGACAAGATGGAAATAGCATTGAATACATCGGCAACAGCATGACCATCAATGCCGCCGGGGAAATCCTCCTGGATGCCGGCGAAGAAGCTGGCTGTTATACCGTCATTCTCAATAAAGCTGAACTGGACAATTACCGCAGGAGTTTTCCGGCCTATATGGATGCAGATGATTTTGAGTTGAAATAGCTGCTATATAGCCACTAGTGGCTAGCAGCTAGCAGCTTTAGTTTGTAGAATCCTCCAATGCCCCTACCCCGCGCCTACCTGATCGATTCCAGCATTTATATTTTTCGCGCCTGGTATGTCTATGATGAATCCATCACCGACAGTAAAGGCGATCCAAGCAATGCTGTATTCGGTTTCTGTGATTTTCTTTACCAGCTGATCAGACAGAAGAAACCGGAATATATTGCCTGCGCTTTTGACTCCTCCCAGAAAGAATCCTACCGCAAGGAGTTATATCCCGAGTACAAAGCCAATCGTGACCCGGCCCCCGAAGAGTTAAAAATACAATTCCGTCACTGCCGGGATTTCTGCCAGGCCCTGGGAATTGCAAATTTTGTCAGTGAACGTTTTGAAGCTGACGATATTATTGGCTCACTTGCACACCGGCTCCGAGAACAGGGTATGGCTGTTACCATTGTCAGCGCTGACAAGGATCTGGCCCAACTGATTCTCGGTGAAGAAGATGCCTGGTGGGATTTCGCCCGGGGCAAGGTCCTGAATCACAAAGGTGTTGAGCAGCACTTTGGGGTCAGACCGGAACAGATTGCCGACATGCTGGCTCTTACCGGTGACAAGATCGACAACATTCCAGGCATTCCTGGTGTGGGCACCACCACGGCCTCCCGTATTCTCAAGAAATATCCCACGGTGGAAGAAGTTGTCGAAAATGTTGACCAGATTGCGGACATGAAATTTCGTGGTTCCAGCCGGGTGCAGGCCCTGATCAACAAGCACAAGGAAATGCTGCCTTTAAGCAAATTGTTAACAACCATCGTGACCGACATGGAATTCGAGGAAGAACCTGACATCAGCTGGAACGGAATCGATGATGATGCATTCAACCAGATGAGTGACTTGCTTGCCCTGAGCGAAGCCATGCAAAAGCGCTGGTTTGAATTGTAAGAAATGACTGCAGGAGACAACCATCCTTTAAAGGATAAACTGCCTTTCCCCCTGTTGGCAGCCATTTCAGCCTTACCGCCGCTATCTGTAGACATGTATCTTCCTGCTATGCCCGCCATGGCAGAGGACATGAATACCCAGATCAGCGTCATTCAGAATTCACTTAGCGTTTTCCTGGTGGCTTTTGGCGTTGGCATGCTGCTCTTCGGCCCTCTTTCCGACCGTTTCGGGCGTCGCCCCCTGGCCATCTTTGGCCTGGCCGGCTTTGGTATTACCTGCCTGCTGCTTGCTTTAAGTCCATCGGTCAACAGCTTCCTGGTATTACGTTTTTTCCAGGGCTTGCTCGGTAGTGCTGCCACAATTACTGTGCCTGCCATGATCAGGGACTGCCTGGGGAAAGATACTGCCAAAGGGATATCCACGGTCACCATGATCATGTTGAGCGCCCCGCTTGTTGCGCCCCTGATAGGATCTGTTCTATTAACATTCAGTTCCTGGCGTTCAGTCTTCTATGCCCTTTCACTGTATGCCACAGTAGTTTTTCTTATGACCCTCAAAAAACTGCCTGAAACATTGCTTGCGAATAATGCAGCACCTGTGTCCTTTGTACGTAATTACCTTGCAATACT
>Ga0181559_10000183_pt1 | contig 52454 bp, 46 predicted proteins | sample 011ome_21_FD_133752 | JGI IMG/M metagenome (GOLD analysis project Ga0181559, IMG submission 133752) | Coastal salt marsh microbial communities from the Groves Creek Marsh, Skidaway Island, Georgia - 011508AT metaG (megahit assembly) | ecosystem: Environmental > Aquatic > Marine > Intertidal... | reverse complement strand
CGCTCCGGCCAGCTGCGTGCAGGCGGCGGACCCTCGGCCCGGGGCGCAGGCCCTGGCCACTCATCGGCGGGCAGCGATCGAGCACGCTGGATTGCATCCCACCATCGTCCGATGTACCGCTGCGCTCCGCGTCCATGAAAACCCTTGACTGCCAGCAGTTCAGTCTTGTCTGCAGCATTGCTCTGCGCAGCTATGACGATCGCGGAGTCAGGTATGAGGCGACCCACGGCGATGTCCTTGGTCTCAGCGAGCTCGTCACGCGCACGCCACAGCTCTCGAACAACCGCGAGCTCCTGGGGCTTGCGCACCTTGTGGACTCCCGAGGTGCGACGCCACTCGTCCTCGCCACGCGTCCGCGGCCGAAAGCCCAGGAGGTGGTCAAACTCCTCCCGCGCCAGGGAGTCCTTGCCCGCGTCCGCGAGCTCCTGCCCCAGAGTGTCGCGGAGCTCGATGAGCAGTTCGACGTCGAGGGCGGCGTACCGCAGTTGCGCTGGGGAGAGGGGGCGAAGCGACCAGTCGGTGGCGCCGTGGCCCTTCTCGAGATGTTCACCGAGCTCGCTGGCCACGAGGGCCGCGAGACTCACGCGCTCCCGCCCCAGAAGTCGGCCCGCCAGTTCGGTGTCGAACAGGGATTCGGGGCGCAGGCCTACCTCTGCCAGACAGGCAAGGTCCTGTGTTGCGGCATGCAGGATCCACTCGGCACCGCCGATGGCCTCGTTCAGCGGGGTCAGGTCGGGAATGGCGATGGGATCGATCAACGCCGTTCCTGCCCCCTGCCGTCGTACCTGGATCAGGTAGGCGCGCTGGCCGTAGCGGAAGCCGGAGGCACGCTCTGCGTCCAACGCGACTGGTCCGGTGCCGGCGGCGACCTTGGCGCAGTAGTCGAGGAACAGAGCGCCGTCCGTCATCACATCCGGTGTTCCCTCACGGGGTTCGAACGCGACAGGTGGAGTCTCAGGACCCTCAACTGGAACAGACAGGGGGCTCAACTCCCCGAGGTGCGGTGTGAATCGACCATGGCCACGCCGGCAGGAACGGGAGCCATTCCTGCAGCCTGGGCTATGAGATCCAGCCACACCTCGGCATGGGCCTGGATGTCATCGACGAGCTCTCCGGACTCCGTCTCGAGCGGAGTCCACGAAGCTCGGATCTCGACGTACCCATCCGTCGGCCTGTCGGTCATCGTGCCGAACGAACGGCCGGACGTGCGCGTTACGGTCCCGCCAAGCTGGGTGAGATGCAGTCCATGAATGGCGATGTTCTCCTCCACCCAGCTCCACCCGACATCGTGCAGCAGCGGGTCGTCGACGAGATCGGCATCCAACTCGACCCGAACGAAGACGACTGCTCGAAACGACCCATCCCACTCGTCCACGCCATCGGGATCGTGCAGGAGCACGAAGCGACCCGAGCCGAGATCGGAGTCGGGGTCCGCCATCTCCGCGACGATGGCGACGGTCGACGGTGCCAGGCGCTGCGGTGCCGGTGCCTCACGCAGGACGAACTCAGGTCGGCACGTCACTGACGAAAGGCGCTCGAGGACAGTCTCGAACCTGTCGGCTCCGGTCGCAATACTTCTCACTCCGGCAGGCTACGGCCGGCTCAGGCACTGATGGCGGTGCCGCGCCGCGTGCGCTCTACTGTGTGCGCGTGGCTGCCCTCCTTGCTCTTCTCTCCAGCCTGATGTGGGGGACGGCGGACTTCCTGGGCGGCGCCACGAGCCGCAGGCGCCCGGTCCTCGCCGTGTACGGGGGCTCGCAGGTCGTTGGTCTTGCGGCACTCGTGCTCGTGGCCACTGCTGGAGGGTCGTGGGGCGACGATCCCGGCTATTGGCCGTGGGCGGTCGGCTCGAGCCTCCTTGGCCTCGTCGGGATGCTGGCCTTCTACCGCGCCCTCGCCATCGGTCCGATGGGAATCATCTCGCCCCTTGTGTCGCTCGGTGTCCTGCTGCCGCTCGCTGTCGGCCTGCTCTCGGGTGAGACTCCCTCAGGGCCGCAGACGTTCGGCATCGTGGTTGCCATTGTGGGCATCCTGCTGGCGAGCGGACCAGAGATCAGTGGAGCTGAGAGCGCCCGGCCACTTCTCCTCGCAGTCGTCGCAGCCGCCTGCTTCGGTGGGATGTTCGTCCTGATGGCCCGCGGCAGCGAGTACAGCCCCGTCATGACCATGACCGGTATGCGGATAACCACCGTGGTGATCATCGCGGTGATCGTTCTTGCGACCCGATCGATCGGCGGTCTCGATCGTGCGGATGTCTGGCCCCTGGTGGGCATAGGGGTGCTCGATGCCGCTGCCAACGTCGCCTACGGCGTGGCCACCACCCTCGGACTGCTGGCCACCGTCTCGGTGCTGGGCAGCCTGTATCCCGTGGTCACCGCGGTCCTCGCGGCTGTTGTCGTGCGGGAGCGCCTGCGGTTCGTTCAGTACGTGGGCGTAGGGGTGGCTGTTGTGGGGACGATGCTGATCAGTTCGGGCGCCTGAGACGTCAGGCTCGGGTGGAGGCTTCAGGCGCCTGAGACGTCAGGCTCGGGTGGAGGCTTCAGGCGCCTGAGCCGTCAGGCTCAGGTTCGAAGGTCAGGCTGACGGAGTTGATGCAGTAGCGCTCGTCCGTGGGAGTGGAGTACCCCTCTCCACGGAACACGTGGCCGAGGTGTCCACCACACGAGGCGCATCGGACCTCAGTACGGACCATGCCCAGGGAACTGTCGTCCAGCAGGATCACTGAATCGCCGGCCAATGGAGTGAAGAAGCTCGGCCACCCGCAGTGGGAGTCGAACTTGGCCTCGCTGCGGAACAGCTCATCGCCGCATCCCCGACACCTGTAGATGCCCTCCGCACGCGAGTCCGTGTACTCACCTGTGAAGGGAGCCTCGGTTCCCGCTGCACGAAGGACGCGGTACGCCTCGGGATCGAGTGCAGCGCGCCACTCCTCCTCCGACCTCGCCCGTGGGTAGGCGGACCCGTCGGGACGCACGGAACCATCGGCGGCGGGGGTGCTGTGGCTCATGTCACCACAGTAGGGCGAAATCGACGCCTGTGCCGCCTGGTGGCGGCCGGACGTGGGGAGGTCGAGCGCGATCGCGCCTCGCCAACGCTAGGGTCGGCTCCGTGAGCGAGATGCTGGATACCCGAGGGGCTTGGTTGGCCGAGGACGAGATGGCCTCGGCGCGCGAGCGCCTGCCGATCGTCTACGTCGACGCTGTTCCGGTGCGAACAGACGATCGCGGGCAGGTCGCCGAAATCGGCCTGCTTCTTCGCGCGATGCCCGACGGCAGCATCTCGCGAGCCGTGGTGTCCGGACGCGTGCTCTACGGCGAGCGCGTTCGGGACGCTCTACTGCGTCATCTGGAGAAGGACCTCGGGACGATGGCCCTGCCGAGAGTCTCTCCGTCGCCGCAGCCCTTCACGGTCGTGGAGTACTTCCCGGATCCCGAGGTGACCGGATTCGTCGATCCGCGTCAGCATGCGGTGTCGCTGGCGTTCATCGTCCCGATGGAGGGTGACTGCTCGCCCTCCCAGGATGCGCTCGACCTCGTGTGGGTGACCCCGCGCGAGGCCCTCGCCGTCGAATTCCAGGCAGAGATGACGGGCGGTCAGGGGCGGCTGGTGCGCATGGCCCTCGCACACTGCGGCCTGCTGCACTGAAGGTGCGCAGCACCCTGCGAGGGTGCTCGGATCAGGTCTCCTGCGGGTCTATTCCGAGAAGCGTCTCGTCCTCAGGCGTCAGATCCTGGGGAGCCCCGTCGAACTGGTCCCGAAAAGGATCAGCTCGCTCAGCATCGGTCTCGTCGTCGGCATAGGCGTCATCGGCCGGATCGTCGAGATCCACCACATGCATTGCCGCCTGCTCAGCCGACATCCAAGGAGCAGGAGTCAGACCCCCTGCATGCATCGGGTCGTCGCTCGCATCGTCGGCGTCCTCCATCGCCAGCGTCGCCTCGACGTCCTCCAGTGGGTAGGGGAGATCTTCGAGTGAGCCCTCGCCTCCGCCATTCCCGCTGATGCCATTGCGGGCCGCCTCGGCCTCCATGATCATGGTGAGCCGCTCAGCCTGATCTGCTGCATCGCCCGTGGGATCGACTCCGTCCATGGTGGCGCGCGCCACATCCGAGGGTGAGGCCGCTCCAGCAACCCTGTCGCTCATGGTCTACCTCCCGGGACTCTGCGGCCGGTCTCTCCGGTTTCCTCCACAGTAGCCCCATTCCGCTGCTGAGGAGGATGCATGATCGGGACCAATGGACGTGGCAGGAATGTGTCAGGCTGTCCCCATGACAGTGACGACTTCAGCCGTGTCCGATGTCCAGCTCATGCGTGATCTGGAGCCCGTGGTCGAGCGCGAGTTGTCCCGACACCTCCAGACGGCTCGTGACTGGTACCCGCATGAGTACGTCCCCTGGGGCATAGGGGAGACCTTCGATGGACCGCTGGACGGTCGCGCGTGGGAGAGCAGCGAGGCGAAGTTCAGCGACACTGCCAGGACGAGCTTCATCGTGAACCTGCTGACCGAGGACAACCTGCCGAGCTACCACTCGGAGATCGTCACGAACGTCGGGACTGAAGGCGCGTGGGGTGCGTGGCTCGGTCGTTGGACTGCTGAGGAGGCACGACACGGTGCTGCCATGCGTGACTATCTGCTCGTCACCCGGGCGGTTGATCCGCGTGCGCTCGAGGACTCCAGAATGCGTCACATGGAAGCCGGCTTCACGGCCATCAACCCCGGCATGCTCGCCGGACTCACGTATGTGTCCTTCCAGGAGCTGGCGACACGTGTCTCGCACCGCAACACCGGACAGGCGACCGGTGACCCGGTGGCCGAGCAGCTGATGGCTCGCATCGCGTTGGATGAGAACCTGCACATGCTCTTCTACCGCAACGTGATCGAGGCTGCGTTCGAGATGGCCCCGGACCAGACAATGGTCGCGGTGCTGGGCTCCGTTCGTGACTTTGCGATGCCCGGGCACAGCATCGAGGGGTTCGGCCGCATGGCCGTCCAGATCGCGGTCGATGGGATCTACGACATTCGACAGCACCGGGACGAGGTCGTCATGCCCGTACTGCGCAAGTGGCGTGTGTTCGAGCGCGAGGACCTGGGGTCGGAAGGACAGGCTGCTCGTGATGAACTCGCAGCGCTGGTGGAGTCGCTTGACGTCCAGGCTGCACGCTTCGAGGAGAAGCGCGACGCCCTCAAGGCTCGGATGGCGGCGCGAGGCTAGGACTCAAGCGTCGCTCCGGCGCACCAGGTACTGATCACCTGGTCGAGAACGGCCAGAGGCAGGGCGCCGTGCCCGAGGACCTGCTCGTGGAAGTCTCGGATGTCGAACGCCGCCCCGAGAGCCGCTCTCGCCAGATCGCGCATGCGGATGATCTCCAGTCGGCCAGTCATGTAGGAGAGCGCCTGACCTGGGTAGGCGATGTAACGGTCGATCTCGGACTCGACGTCGACGGGGGCGACTGGCGTGTTCTCGCGCATGAATGCCACGGCCTCATCGCGTGACCAGCCGAATGCATGTATCCCGGTGTCCACGACCAGGCGGGACGCCCGCCACGCATCGGCCGACAGCATGCCCAGCCGCTGCATGTCCGAGGAGTACAGGCCCATCTCGTCAGCCAGGCGCTCGGCGTACAGACCCCACCCTTCGACGTACGCGGTGAACATGGGGAGTCGGCGCAGTTCCGGCAGTTCCGCGTTCTCCTGGGCGAGCGAAATCTGGAAGTGATGACCGGGGACTGCCTCGTGAAAGGCGACGGCCTCGAGGTCGAAGGAGGTCCGGGCAGTCGGAGTGCTGACATTGGTGAAGTAGGTGCCCGGTCGAGATCCGTCGATGGCAGGTGGCATGTAGTACGCCGGTGGAGCTCCCGCTGCTTCCCATTCCGGGATGGTGGCGAGCACGCAGACCGCCTGCGGCACTCGGGCGAACCAGTGGGGCGCCACGCCTTCGGCTCGACGCACAGCATCCTCGGCAGCCTTGATGATCGCCTCGCTCGATGTCCAGCGCAGCGCAGGATCCTCCTGCAGTCGCTGGAAGATGTCCGCAACGTCCGTGGTCCCCAGGACGGAGCGGCCGACCTGCTGGAACTCCTCGTGCACCTGGGCCAGCAGCGTGCGCCCGACGCGATGAAGATGCTCGGGGGACAGAGCCGTCGTGGTGTGAACGCGACAGAGCCTGGTGTAGCGATCCAGCCCGTCTGGAAGGTGCACCAGTCCGGGCTGATCGTCACCTCGGGACGAGGGGAGGGCCTCGGTCTCGAGCATCGCTCGATACTGGGCGAACGCAGGCTCGACCTCGTGCCTGATGATGGCATCACGACGCGACCGCCAGTCATCAGTATCGCCCAGGGACCCGATTGGCTCGACGGCGAACACCGATGGCTCTGCTGCCAATGCGTCGTCGATCTGCGCGATGGCCATCGACACCAGGCGTCGGACTGCGGACAGACCGGCCTGCCGACCCTCGGACAGGCGAGTGGATGCTTGAGCGAGATACCGGGGAATCTCCGACAGGCGATGCAGGTAGGCCTCTGCCTCACTCTCGCTTGTGATCGTGATCATCCGCAGGTATGTGACCAGTACGGACGCGGGGCTGATCGGGAATGCGGCAACGGTGAAGGCGATGACGTCCGCGGCCGAGCTGTCCGCATGTGCGTCATCGAGGGCCAGCAGGACGCCACGCGTGACGATGTCGGCCTCTGAGAGGCCGTGGGTGTCGATCTCGTCCACACGCGTTCGGATGGCTGCGAACGCATGACGTGTCCGCTCCTGCGCTTCCCGGGAGAGGTCGGGCAGGTGCGCGTCATGGGTGCGATATCCCATGAGGGTCGCATCGAGGGGATCGCTCTCCAGGACCACGTCCAGCCAAGCCTGGGCGAGAGCCGGGACGGTATCGGGTGCCTCGGTGGACGACATGCGGCAACGCTAGCGGTCTGCTCAGTGCGGGGTGCGGATCCCGAGAGGCGAGGCGATCCCAGCAGCCAGCTCCTCCAGGTGCTCCCGCATGGATGGCGTTCGAGGCAGGCCCGAGACAGTCCGCAGTTGGGACTTCGACAGCTTGGCGCCGTTCGCATCAGTCAGCAGTGAGTGATGCCGGATGGTGGCCTCGCCGAGGGACGAGTCAGGCAGGAAGCCAGCGAGGAACAGCTGGGCCGCGGTCGACGGCCGTAGGTCGTCGCCGCGAAGAATGTGCGTCGTCCCCATGGCCGTGTCCTCCACCAATGAGCTCCACTGATAGGCGGGCAGGTCGTCCCGGCGCCAGATCACGAAGTCACCCAGCACCTGGTCCACGGGGATGGATTCGTTCTCGACCTGAACCATTGTCCCGACGGGAACGGCAACCCGAAGGGCGGTCCTGCCCGGGTCGAGAGCAAGGTCCAAGGACCGGCAGCCTCCCGGGCACCCACCCGTGGGCGGCTTGATCAGCATGCGTCGACTGCAGGCGCAGGCGTAGGCAGGCAGGTCGGCTGCACGAGCATCCTCGAGGGCAGAGCGGCATTCCTCAACGCGGCGAACTCGCTGCGGCACCGATTCGTGGGCATCGGTCGGCCCCACGGACCAGTGAATGCCCAGCCAGGTCAGGACTTCGAAGACGTCGTCGACATACTCCTGCCTGATTCGGGGCCCGTCGAGGTCGTCCAGTCGGAGCGCCACGGTGAGGTCGTCCTGAGTCGCCCACCACGACGTGACAAGGGCGTTGACGGCGTTGCCTTCATGGAGGAACCCACTCGGTGTGGGAGCGATCCGAGTGAGCACGTCTACCTAGCGTCAACGAAGCGGGAGAGCTCGTCCAGGGGCATGGGGGAGGAGAACAAGTATCCCTGGGCACGATCGCATCCGGCCGACACGACGCGGATGCGCTCCTGCTCGGTCTCCACACCCTCCGCCAGCGCCACCATCCCGAACGTGTGCGCGATGCCGACGATGGCATTCAGAAGTTCGGTTCGTCGGCGCTCTCGTTCGGCAGCCTCGGAGCCTTCGAGGACCCCGACAGTCACCAGGCTTCGATCGATCTTGAGGATGTCGAACAGTCCCGTGCTGAGTCGATCCAGGAACATGTGACCGGTTCCGAAGTCATCGACCGCAAGGCGAATACCGAGGGACTTGAGATCCGCGAGCACGCGCTGCGCAGCAGGCCAGTCGGAGGCAAGCGCCGTCTCGGTGACCTCCAGAACGAGCTTGTGAGCGGGCATGCCGCTGTCACGCAGGCAGGTGCTGACGCTGGTGATGAGGTCGTCCTCGTCCAGATCTGCGGCTGAGATGTTGACCGAGATGGTGACGTCCAGCGCCTGCCCGAGTGACTTCCACGAGGAGCACGCGAGGCGGCGCATCTCCGCGTCGATCTGGCGGACGAGGCCGGAGGACTCAGCCTCGTCGATGAAGTCGATCGGACTGAGGAGACCGTGCTGAGGGTGGTGCCAGCGCACGAGTGCCTCAACGCCGCAGAACACCGACTCCGGTAGCGAGTACACGGGCTGGTAGACGGGCTGGAACTCCCCGCGCTCGATAGCGCCGAGCATGTCCGCAAACAGGTGTGGCAACCGGGACGGGTCGTCCTTTGCGGGAGGGGCATAGACGATGACGCGTCTGGATCCGAGCGAGTCGGCTCTCTGGACCGCGATGTCTGCAGCCGTGAGCAGTCGTAGCGGATCCGGATGGGTGAACTGGCCGCTCGCCGCGATGCCGACATTGCAGCCCACGGCGATGGACAGGCCGCCCCCCGTCAGCACGGGGGCGCTGAGCTCGCGTACGAGGACTCGACCTACCGTCTTGAGGTCTTCTCCTGCAATCGAGGCCACGGGGACGAGGCCGGCGTAGGAGTGCTCTCCGGTGCGGCAGACAGCCGCAGGGCTGTCGAATGCCTGATGCAGCCGATTCTCGATCTCGAGCCGGACCGCTTTGGCCCGCAGTTCCCCGTGCGTCGACACGAGTCTGGCGAATCGATCCAGATCCACGCGGACAACGACGCATGACTGGCCAGCGGTCAACTCCGCTGCTATCGCCTCGAGGAAAGCATGGCCGCCATCAATGTTGCGCACCTGAGAGCCGGAACGATTGGGCACGGGCTGATCTTCGCACGCCAATCCTGGATGAGCCGCAGCAGCGCTCGCATCCCACACTTCATGGGTGTTTCATGTAATGATCAACTGTGCTTCCCCACGCCCGTTCGCTGACGGCTGCCGCGGCATGCGCAGCGGTCGGTTTCTCCATCTTCCCCCCGAGCGTCTCAGCTGTGGTCGGACGTGATTGGCAGCCGACGACATGGACTGGGGTCGCCGATGGCGCTCCGGTCCCGGGTGAGGGCCTGTCGGCCCCGATGCCCGGGGCGCTGCCGATCGCGGAGGCACTGCCGATCGCTTATGACGGGCAGAGCAGTTGTGACCCGTCCCCCAAACCTGGTGCCATGCGTCTCGATCAGATCATCAAGGCTACGTATGGCGCGTCGGAGTACGTCGGAATCTCACGCGGCTGCGATGTCGGTGGTCGCAGCGAGCACAAGGAGGGCCGTGCTGTCGACTGGATGGTCGACGTGCGCAAGCCCGAGGAGCGTGCCAAGGCCGAGGCCTTCCTGAACTGGCTGCTCGGTCCTGACGCGGCTGGTCGCGTCCACGGAAACGCCGACATGCTCGGCGTCATGTACATCGGATGGCACGACCGGATGTGGCGTGGCTACAAGTCAGGACAGGGCTGGGCTGAGCTCAAGGGGTGCTTCAGCAAGTCCGAGAAGAACTACGACAACTACTGTCACCGCAATCACATCCACATTTCACTGACCCGGGCCGGAGCAGCGGGATCCACTGTGCCCGGTGTTCCGCCCGGCAGCGTCGTCCCATCACCCGAGCCGGCTCCAGAGCCAGTGCGCCCACCGGCGCCCGCTCAGCCGGGCGAGGACAACGACGCCTTCATGGCAGTGGGTGCCGAGATCGGGTACCTGACCGATGAGGCATCGCCGTTGGAGTCCGGTGAGGTGAGGACTGTCGATCTCCCGCCGGTTCCCTTGAACGCCTCCTCGGCGCTCGTGACCGTGACAACCCGGGACGCGACGAAGAAGGGCAGCCTTCGCATTGGCATGGTGGATGCGAAGTCGGCCGTGTCCGTCAAGGTGCCCAAGCGCAAGTCACGTACGACGGTGCTTCAGGTTCCCGTAGCCGGCGGTGCCGTGCAGCTCTCATCCACCGGTAAGAGCCCGGTGCAGGTGCAGGTCGACGTCCTTGGATACACGGCCGCCGGTGGCGACCATCGGGCCGTCGGTGTTCCTGCCACACGCCTCGCGAAGGTGAAGTTCTCCCCGGCCGAAGTTTCCGTGGTGAATGTCCGTGGAGTGGGGCCAGTGCCGAAGAAGCCTCGTAAGTCCACAGCGGTCATCCTGCGTGTGACGACCAAGGGGCAGGGATCGGCCGGTCGGGTCGCCGCCTACCCGGTGGGCGGAGCCGACCTGGGCACCCGCTCGGCCGGTGTTGCCGAGAAGGGGAAGCGGTCAACGATCGTGGTTGCCGATATCGGGGACGACGGCCTGATCGCACTCGCGTCGGACGTCAAGACGAAGGCGACGTTCGAGATCATCGGATATGTGACCGGGTAGAACCTGAAGTCACCGCTGAACTGGTTCAGCGCGGCTGCAGACCGGCGTCCAGGATCTCCTGAAGCGCGGCCTCGTCTATCAGCCTCCCCGTGTACGCGGTCGCGGATGTCAGAACCTTCTCCTTGGCGCCCGCAACCTTGTCGGCGGGCTTGGCGAGGGCACTGGTCCAGTCGCGGTAGAGCTCCCACGCGAGCTCGCGCTTGCGAAGAGCATCGTTGATCCGGTCCATCTGAGCGGGCGTGGCCGGAAGCCGCCACGTCTCACTGATCGCCTCGGGGAGGACATCGCGGTAGTCGTGCCCTCCTTCAGCGAACACACCGGGCGTTGGCGCGAGGGCGTTCTGCATGTCCAGGAAGGTCGTGAGGAAGGTCATGCCGGGCAGCCAGCTCGTGCCTCGGGGACAGCCGACCGGCCTCGAATGGTCGGGCCCAAGCCAATCGGGCTTGCGCCAGGCCACCTGCGCACCGAACTTCGGGATCGGGTCGTCGCCGTTCTGCAGGAGCAGGAATCGGACCTGTGCCCGATCCGCTGGATCCAGGCTCCTCCAGTCAGCGATCGATCGGGGCAGATACGCGGCCCCGGGGCCCACGTCTGGGGCATCAGCGATCGTACGGGTGCCCCAGAGCTCGCGGCGCCAGACCGTGGCCGCGGGCGTGCCGATCCAGACTGCCGCATCGATACCCGTTCCGGATAGGCCGAGATACCCCGTTCCGCGGAACATCTCCTCGCTCACCTGGGACCCGAGGCTCTCGCCGAACAGGAATACGAGGGGCCGTTCTGATGCGGGCTTGGCCAGCAGGCGCTCGACGATTCCCTTCAGCACCATCTGCGTCTGAGCGGTGCCCGTCGGCACTCGGGTGAGGGAGAGCGCGGAGGGGAGAACGGAGTACTGAATCGAGGCAGAGGCGCAGTCTCCCCCCGTGAGGTACTCGAGGGTCTCCGTCGCGACGTAGTTCACGTATCCAGACCCAGTGGGGGAGAACAATGCGAAGGCCTTGCGATCGAGAGCACCGGTGCGGTCAATCTCCGCGAGCAGGATCCCAGCACGTTCGGCATCCGTGGCCGCGAGGTCGAGTGACGCGTACACGCGGATCGGCTGCATGGCGCGCTCGAGGCCCATGATGGACTGGATCGAAGTCGGTTCCAGCGTCATGCCGAGCCAGCGCGCACCCTCTCGTGTCATCTTGGCCCACTCCAGCCCCGAGGCCGGTGATCCGCTCACCTCGGGGATCTGCGGCGGCGTGGACATGCCGGGCTCCACTGATCCACCACCCTTGCTCAGGAGCGTGGACACCCTCACCACCGCGAACCATCCGGTGCCCACCGTCAGACCCGCTGCCGCCAAGCGCCCCAGCATCCGATGATCCTGAGGCTCACCACCGACGATGACAGTCGCTGCTCGGCTGAGGGCCTCGGTCAGTGCTGACTCCGCATGGGCGAGTGCGTAGGTGGCCACGCCGACTCCGACACCGATGCCCAGTGCCTGGGGTGGGGAGACGTGGCGCGCCTTGTCCTCGAAGAAGAACTCGTCTCCCACAGCTGTGGCGCCATGGTGATCCGCAGTCACGAGCGAGCCTGGCGCGCTCTCCCAGGGCCGAAGGCTCGCCCAGGAGGCCACACCCACGAGGGTGGCAGCGCCGAGAGTCAGCTGGCGACCCATGCTCGGCCGTGGTCCGGTGGAGAGGCTGGAGACGGCACTGGCCGCCGCAATAGCGCCGGCCGTCTGACCGACGAGACGAACCACGGCACGCTTGGGAGGCTCATGCTCTCGCCACCGCAGAGCAATGGCGGTGGCGGCGCCAGCAGCCCCGACCATGCTGGCGGCAACCAGACGGGATGACGTGGCAGGGTGCTCGGAGCGGCTGATCCGGGAGGCTGCCGCGTTGATGATGGCGTCTCCGGCGGAGAAGACCCCGTAGGCGGAGGCAGCAGTCACGCCCGTGATGACGGCCTGGTCCGTCGACCCACGGGTGAGGAGGTTGGGCTGGAAGGACCGGGCGATAGCGAAAGCGGCACCGATGAGACCTGCACCCGCTGAATGATCCATCTTGTCCCCTCGGGAAACTGCCCGGCCCGTGCCGGACGGTCGGATGCTATCCCGTCCAGCGGCCATGAAACCCGGGCATGCCTGGCCCGCGTGTGCCCGCGAGCAGCCCTCGACACCCAGAATGAAGAGGACCCCCGGTGATGCCGGGGGCCCTCTTCGATCGGTCCTTCTGCTGTGTCCGAGGGGGGACTTGAACCCCCATTCCCCGTAAAGGGAACTAGCACCTCAAGCTAGCGCGTCTACCAATTCCGCCACCCGGACGAGTGCGCGCCAAACTATACAAGTGCGGCGGGCCCGTCAACGCGGCAGGATGGCGTCATGCAGCCATCGGATGCGCGTGAGGACGGCCATGTCGAGGACGCGATGGACGAAGTCGTTCTCCTGACACAGGAACTGATCAGGATCGACACGTCAAACTTCGGCGAGAGTCCGGAGACGGTGGGCGAGGCGGAGGCTGCAGAGTACGTTGCCGTGCGACTGCGTGAGGTCGGCCTCGAGCCAGAGGTCATCGCGACCACGAGTGATCATCGTCGCGCGGTCGCGGTCCGAATCCCAGGGCTGGATCCCGCAGCGCCGGCGCTGCTGTTGCACGGACACCTTGATGTCGTCCCTGCCGTAGCAGCGGACTGGACCCATGATCCGTTCGGCGGGGATGAGGACGACGGATTCGTGTGGGGCCGCGGCGCGGTCGACATGAAGAACATGGATGCAATGATCCTCGCCGTCGTTCGAGCATGGGCGCGTTCGGGAGTGCGACCCCGTCGCGACGTCGTCGTGCTGTTCCTGCCCGACGAGGAGGCCGGCGGCAGGCACGGCGGTCATTGGCTGGTCGAGAATCGTCAGGACCTGTTCAGCGGGGTGAGCGAGGCGGTCGGTGAGGTCGGTGGATTCTCGGTCTCCATTCAAGACGACCTTCGCCTGTATCCGATTCAGACCGCGGAGAAGGGGATTCGCTGGCTCAACCTTCGTCGCTCCAATCGCGCCGGGCACGGCTCGATGATCCACCCGGACAACGCCGTGACGGAACTGGCGGCTGCCGTAGCCCGTATCGGTGCCTACGAATGGCCGATCCGGCGAACTCGAACCGTCGACAGGTTCCTGTCAGAGCTCTCGGACGTCTACGGGGTCGAGCTCGATCCCGATGACCCAAGGGACCTGCTCAAGCGCCTCGGCACGCTCGGCTTCCTGGTGGGCGCAACGCTTCAGAACACGGCCAATCCGACCATGCTTGCGGCCGGATACAAGCACAACGTCATCCCGGGGGAGGCAACAGCGGGTATCGACGGTCGGGTCCTCCCCGGATTCGAGGCAGAATTCGACGCGACGATCCGGGAGCTCGTGGGCGACGACTTCGAGATCACGTACGAGAATCACGACATCGCGCTCGAGGCTCCCTACGACACCATGCTGGTGGACCACATGGCATCTGTGTTGCGGGAAGCGGATTCCGGCGCTCGCCCCGTGCCCTACATGATCAGTGGCGGAACAGATGCGAAGTCCTTCGCGCGTCTGGGAATCGAGTGCTACGGGTTCAGTCCGCTGCGAATGCCGGCGGGCCTGGACTACTGGCGGCTGTTCCATGGCGTCGACGAGCGGGTCCCCGTCGACGGGCTGAAGTTCGGCGTCAGAGTCCTCGATCGCTTTCTGCTGCAGTGCTGATCGTCGACGATGAGCATGACGCATCAAGCGGTTCGGACGACCCGGTAGACGCGCCGGCGTAGGCGGACAAGGCGCCGACCATCGGGAAACAGCTGCAATCGATCCAATTCCCAGTGACCCGTCTCCGCCTCACCCGTCAGCTGCTGGCGTGCCGCCTCGCGCGACAGGTCACGTGGGAGTGACACCTCTCGGAACTCCCAGGTGGGGGAACGTCGCTCCATGACCTAGCGCCTCTGGGCCCAGCCGGCCTCGGGATAGCCGAGCGCTGGGGCGGAGACATCATCGAGGGCCACCAGGATCTCGTCAGGCAGTTCCAGCTCCTCAGCCGCCAGCGCCGCGACAAGCTGCTGAACCGTGCGCGCCCCGAGTACAGGCGCCACGACACCAGGGCGGTCGCGCAGCCAGGCCAGGGCCACCTCCGCGGGTGAGGCCCCAAGGCCCTCGGCAGCGGTGGCGACGGCATCTACGATGCGCCGCCCCCGTTCGTCCAGATACGTCTGGACGAAGCCGGCGGTCTCGGTGTTCGCTCCACGGGAGTCCAACGGGAGACTGTGGCGGTACTTGCCGGTGAGCACCCCACGACCGAGCGGCGACCACGGCAGGATGCCGAGGCCCAGCGACTGTGCAGCGGGGACTATCTCCCGCTCGATGCCGCGCTCGAGCAGCGAGTACTCCATCTGGGATGTCACGATGGGAGAGCGTCCGGGTGCCTGCTGCAGCGTGGCAGCCCTCGCTGTCTGCCACCCCGAGTAATTCGAGACGCCGATGTAGCGCACCTTCCCCGAGGTGACTGCTGATTCTGCGGCGGCCAGCGTCTCGTCCAGCGGGGTCCAGGGATCCCACTGCTGCAGGTGCCACAGGTCGATGGTGTCCGTGCGCAACCGGGCAAGCGAGCCTTCGAGTGATCGAAGAAGGTGCCGTCGGGAGCAGTCAACCCGTCGACCGGGTCCCGCGACTGCCCCCGCCTTGGTCGACAGGACCACCTCGTCGCGGACCTCGAACTCCTCGATGAGCTCTCCCAGCAGTGCCTCGGAACCCCCGTCGGCGAACACATCAGCGCTGTCGATCAGGCTGCCACCGGCATCGAGGAATGCGGCCAGCTGGTCGCGGGCGTCGTACTCGTCGGTGCCGCGGGTCCAGGTGGCGGTTCCGAGGGCCAGGCGGCCAACCCACACGCCTGATCGGCCCAGCGGTCGCGTCTCCATGCGGGCACGCTACTCCGAAGGGCAGAGGTAGACCTCTAGGCTCGCTCTACCGACAGGAGGATGCAATGAAGCTCGGACTCAATCTCGGTTACTGGGGCGCCGGTAACGATGCAGACAATCTTGCCCTGGCCCGGGAGGCCGATCGGCTCGGCTACTCAGTGGTGTGGGCGGCTGAGGCTTACGGCTCGGATGCGGCGACGGTCCTGTCCTGGATCGCCGCCCAGACGAGCCAGATCGATGTGGGATCCGCCGTCTTCCAGATCCCCGGACGCACCCCCGCGAACACGGCGATGACAGCCGCCACCCTGGACACGCTGTCCGGCGGCCGGTTCCGTCTTGGCCTCGGGGTATCCGGACCGCAGGTGTCAGAGGGATGGCACGGTGTCCGGTTCACCAAGCCGCTCACCCGGACGCGCGAGTACGTGGACATCGTCCGCATGGCGCTCGCTCGCGAGAAGGTGATCTACGACGGTGAGTTCTTCACACTTCCCCTGCCTGACGGACCCGGAAAGGCACTCACGCTGACCGTCCACCCCGTGCGGGAGCGACTCCCCATCTACCTTGCAGCGATCGGGCCACGGAACCTCGCCCTGGCCGGTGAGATCGCCGACGGCTGGCTGGCGATCTTCTTCTCCCCAGAGAACGCGGCGGAGCTGACGGCACCCCTCGTGGAGGGGCGGGCAGCGGCGGGCCTGGACATGACCGGCTTCGACGTTGTTCCCACGGTGCCGGTCGTGCTGGGCGACGACCCGGAGGCCTGCGCGGATCCCGTGCGGTTCTATTCGGCTCTCTACGTGGGCGGCATGGGCAGTCGCGACAAGAACTTCTACCACCAGCTGGCCTGCCGGATGGGGTACGAGGAGGCAGCCGACACGATTCAGAATCACTATCTGGCCCGCGAGTACGACCAGGCGATGGGGGCGGTGCCCTTCGAGTTCATGGACCGCACCTCATTGCTCGGCCCTCGGGAGCGGGTGCGCGATCGGCTGGCGGCGTACGCGGAGTCCGGGGTTACCACCCTCACGATCGCCCTCTACGCCGGCACCCTCGACGAGCGGATGGCCACACTGCGCACGATGGTCGAGGTGCTAGAGGAGTCCGGGCTCGGCACGTGACGTGGTTCGAGTCCATCGTCCTGGGGATCGTCCAGGGGCTGACGGAGTTCCTGCCCATCTCCTCGAGCGCGCACGTCCTGATCTTCTCCCAGCTCTTCGGCTGGGGTGACCCGGGTGCGGCGTTCACCGCCGTGACCCAGATCGGGACCGAGATGGCCGTGATCCTGTACTTCCGTCGCGAGATCACAGCCATCCTGAGGGCCTGGAGCCGATCCCTCGTCTACTCGGATGCTCGCAGCGATCCGGACGCCCGGATGGGCTGGCTCGTCATCATCGGCACGATCCCCATTGCCGTTCTGGGCCTGCTCTTCGCGGATCAGATCGAGACGGTCGCACGGAATCTGTGGCTGACCGCCAGCATGCTCATCATCTTCGGCCTGATCCTTGGTGCGGCAGATGCCTTCGGTTCACGCGTGAAGACCGAGCGTGAGCTCACGATCCGGGACGGCGTCCTGTTCGGCCTAGCTCAGTCTTTGGCCCTCATTCCCGGTGTATCGCGGTCCGGAGCGACCATCTCTGCCGGGCTGGGCATGGGCTACACGCGTGGAGCTGCGGCCCGCTACGCCTTTCTTCTGGCCGTCCCGGCGGTATTGGCGTCCGGACTCTACGAAGCCACGAAGATCGGTGACGAGGCAGATGTTCCATGGGGCCCGACAATCCTGGCGACCGTGATCGCCTTCGGGGTCGGCCTCGCCGTGATCGCCTGGCTGATGAAGTGGCTCACCACGCGCTCGTACCTCCCGTTCGTCATCTACCGCCTCGGCCTGGGAGCACTTCTCCTCGTGCTGCTGGGCACGGGCGTGCTGTCAGCCTGACCGATCAGGCTCAGGCCCGGCTCTCAGAGCCAACCGGACTTGCGAAACGCCCTGTACAGCAGGGCGCAGGTGACGCCCATGAAGGTCAGGACGGCGGGATACCCGAGGCTCCAGTGGAGTTCCGGCATGTCGTCGAAGTTCATCCCGTAGATCCCGGCCATGGCGGTGGGGACCGCAGCGATGGCCACCCATGCGGAGATCTTGCGCATGTCGCGGTTCTGCTGGAGGTCCTGCAGGGACGTGGAGGCCATCAGCATCGTCATGAGCAGGTTGTCGGTCGCCTCGGTCGTGTCAGCGGCCCGCAGCAGGTGGTCGCCGATGTCGCGGAAATACGGTCGCAGACCGGGTGGCACCCATGCCAGTCGTTCGGACACCGCCTCGTGCGCCCAGGTGACGAGAGGATGCAAGGCCCTGCGTACCTCGATGTTCTCGCGCTTGAGTCGGTAGATCGCGTTGGTGGTCTGGACACTCGGGTTCTGGGAGAAGATCCCGGACTCGAGCGCCTCGACGTCCACGGTCACCTCGGACGACACGCTCAGATATCCGTCGACCGTGCGGTCCAGCACGGCGTACAGGACTGCCACCGGCCCCAGGGCCCGCAATGCTCCGTCGTCGTCCAGCCGCTCGCGGATGGCTCGCAGGTCGCTCACCTGGCCGAATCGCACAGTGAGGGCGAACCATTCGCCGATGAAGACGGCGATCTGACCCGTGTTCACGTCTGAGGTGGAGTCGACATAGTCCAGGACCTTCAGGACGGCCAGTCCGTGGCCCATGCCGTCGATCTCGAACTTGGGACGCTGCTCAGGATTCGCCGCGTCCTCGATGAGCAGGTGGGGGAGCTCGAACACCCGGCCCACCAGTTCGAGCTCATCCTTCGTGGGCTCGAACAGGCCGACCCATACGAAGCTTCCGTCCACCTCGGAGCACCGGGCACGCAGCTCGTTGAGCCTTGGCTCAGGGTGGGTGTCGCCGGGCTGCTCCCAGTTCTGCACATCGGACAGGGAGTCGACGCTCTCGGGGGAGTAGAGCCCCATTCCTCTGATCACGAGCGCATTCTGCCCTGCCAGCATGAACGAAATAGGGTTGCTGCATGACCACTGTCCTGCTCGTTCGTCACGGTCGGACCCACGCCAATGCCGGAGGGGTGCTGGCCGGGCGAGCGGAGGGAGTCGGTCTCGACGACGAAGGCATCGGGCAGGTGCGCGCGCTGGGGACCCGACTCCAGTCCCTCGAACTCGATGCGGTGGTGATGTCACCGCTCCAGCGCACGAGGGAGACAGCTGACCTGCTGCTCGGCGGCAGGAGCGTCCCCAGCCATGAGGACGAGCGCGTCATCGAGTGCGACTACGGCGACTGGACGGGCCGCTCGCTGAAGGAGCTGGCCCGTGAGCCGCTCTGGAAGGTGGTGCAGTCCCACCCGAGTGCAGCCGCCTTTCCGGCGGGCGAATCACTCAGCGGAATGCAGCATCGGGCGGTGTCCGCTGTCCGGGAATGGAACGCGTCCCTGGGTGACGACGCCGTGTACGCGGTCGTGAGTCATGGCGACGTCATCAAGGCCATCCTCGCGGATGCACTCGGAATGCACCTCGATCAGTTCCAGCGCATCCGCGTCGATCCGGCGTCGTTGAGCGTGATTCAGTTCACTCCGCTTCGACCCTTCGTCGAGCGGATGAATGACACGTCCGGAGATGTGAGCCTCCTTCGCCCGAAGCGAACGCGGCGGCGTCGACGCAGCAGTGACGCTGCTGTCGGGGGAGGATCAGGGGCATGACTCGTCAGGTGTTCAATTTCGACGCCCCGGATCGCTTTGTGGTGGGAACCGTCGGCATGCCGGGGGAGCGAACGTTCTTCCTGCAGGCGCGACAGCGCGGGCAGCTCACGAGCGTGGCCCTGGAGAAGGCACAGGCCCTGGCTCTTGCCGAGCGGATCGACCAGCTACTCGATGAGGCGCAGGCCCGCGATCCGGAGGTGCCCATTCCGGCTGAGGCGGGCGTGTCTGTCTCGGACGTTGATCCCCTGGACGCACCGATCACGGAGGAGTTCCGGGTCGGGGCCATGGCGCTCGGATGGGATGAGGCGAATCTCCGCGTGGTGATCGAGGCGCACGCCGCGACCGACGAGCCCACCGAGGTTCCCGACATCGGTGATGATTCCAGCGAGGGTCCCGACACGCTTCGCGTATGGCTCGAGCCGGCATACGCCCGCGGCTTCGCCGACCGTGCCCGCTCGGTCGTCTCAGCAGGCCGTCCTCCTTGCCCGTTCTGCAGTCAGCCTCTGGATCCCACGGGTCACATCTGCCCCCGGGCGAATGGCTACCGGCGCCGCGCATGACCCAACGCGACCCCTCCACCCACGACTCTCTTCGCGAGACTCTTGCGGGTGGCGACCTGACGATCGAGGGCCGGCTTGTAGCCGCCTCCAACGCGACGCTCAGGGGAATCGCCCACGGTGACGAGGGATCGGTCACGTGCGTCATCAAGCCGGTCGCGGGGGAGCGTCCGCTGTGGGACTTCCCCGAAGGCACGCTGACGGGTCGAGAGATCGCAGCCTATGAGCTCAGCGAGGCTCTTGGCTGGCACCTGGTCCCCACCACGCTCTGGCGTGAGGACACCCTCGTGGGTCCGGCAATGGTGCAGGAATGGATCGTGGAGGTGGACGAGGAGCGCCCGGTCGGCATCTGGCCCGTCGCAGAGGTCCCCGAGCCCTGGGCCGTGATCGTGGAGGGCAATGACGGTGCCGGTCATGCAGTTGCGCTGGCGCACGATCGGCGAAGCGACCTGCAGCAGCTGGCGATCTTCGATGCGATCTGCAACAACGCGGACCGCAAGGGCGGCCACGTTCTGGCGGATGCCTCGGGCCGGCTGTGGGGCATCGACCACGGGGTCACCTTCTCGGACGAGGACAAGCTAAGGACAGTCCTCTGGGGATGGGCCGGTGAAGCCATCCCGCCGGAGCTGGTGTCTGACGTGGCATCCCTGGCCGATCGACTCGACGCCGGACTGCCAGGTGTCGAGACCTGGCTCACCGAGTCCGAGATCGAGGCACTTCAGCGGCGAGTTTCGGACCTCGTCGCGACGGGAGTCTTTCCCCTACCGCCGGCCGACTGGCCCGCCATCCCATGGCCGATCATGTGAACTGCGTCCCGGGCCGTAGGGTGGCCGCGTGAAGTCCTGGCCGATGCCCCCCATCCCCGACGTTCCAGGGAGCGGTGGCCCGCTCCGACTGCATGACACCGCGAGCGGCACCGTCCGCGCGACAGACCCCTCCGACACCGCCCGGATGTACGTCTGCGGCATCACTCCCTACGACGCCACTCACATGGGGCATGCCTTCACCTATGTGACGTTCGACCTGATCAACCGGGTCTGGCGCGATGCCGGCCACGACGTGCACTACGTGCAGAACGTCACCGACATCGATGACCCGCTGCTCGAGCGAGCTGTCGAGACGGGGCAGGACTGGCGGGAGATCGCCGATCGGGAGACGGCGCTCTTCCGGGAGGACATGGAGGCGCTCAACGTCCTGCCTCCGCAGGACTACATCGGCGCCGTCGAGTCGATTCCCTCCGTGGCGCGGTATGTCGAGGACCTGCAGGCCCAGGGGGCGGTCTATGCGGTCGACAGTGACCTCTACTTCAAGGTGATGTCGGACCCGGCGTTCGGCTCCGTGTCGCATCTGGACCCGGCGCAGATGAGGAGCATCTTCGCCGAGCGCGGTGGCGACCCCGACCGGCCGGGCAAGCAGGATCCGCTGGACTGCCTCGTGTGGCAGTCCGCGCGGCCGGATGAACCTGCATGGAACACCCCGCTGGGTCACGGACGTCCCGGATGGCACATCGAGTGCGCTGCCATTGCCCTCGACCATCTGGGGATGGGCTTCGACGTTCAGGGCGGCGGAAGTGACCTCGTCTTCCCCCACCATGAGATGAGCGCCTCCGAGGCTCAGGTCCTGCACCCGGGAGAGAAGTTCGCCCAGCACTACGTGCACTCCGGCATGGTCGCCTGGCAGGGCCACAAGATGTCAAAGTCGCGCGGAAACCTGGTCTTCGTCTCAGCCCTGCGCCACGAGGGCGTCGACCCAGTGGCCATCAGGCTCGCCCTGCTCGCGCACCACTACCGATCCGACTGGGCGTGGACGCCACAGGGCCTTGAGGGGGCGATGTCGCGGATGGATCTCTGGCGCCGCGGCGTGCAGGCACCGGCCGGTCCAGACGCTGACGCCACCCTCGCGCGCGTACGCGCAGCCCTCGCTGACGACCTGCGCTCGCCCGCGGCGCTTGACGCGATCGACGACTGGGCGATGGCTGCCCTGGCAGGTCAGGGAACCGATTCCGAAGCGCCCGGCATCATCGCCAGGGCCGCTGACGCCCTACTCGGTGTCCGCCTCTGATTTCTGCCCGACAGGTCAGTGGGCGCGTTTCGGCGGCGTTCAGGAGTGCTTCTCGTCGTGCCCGCCGAACTCCTTGCGCATCGCGCTGAGGAGCTTTCCCGCATAGGCCCCATTGCCCTGGGACTCGAATCGCTCGTACAGGGCCGACGTCAGCACTGGGGCGGGCACGCCTTCGTCGATGGCAGCGATGGATGTCCAACGCCCCTCACCGGAGTCCGAGACCCGTCCGCTGAACTCCTCGAGCTCCGGCGACTGCTGAAGGGCTGACGCGGTCAGGTCGAGCAGCCAGGAGCCGACGACGCTGCCGCGGCGCCAGACTTCGGCGATCGCGGGGATGTCGAGGTCGTACTGGTAGAACTCGGGCTCCGCCAGAGGTGCGGTCTCCGCATCGGCGTCGCGCACCTCGGCTCCGGCATTCGCATGCTTCAGGATGTTCAGTCCCTCGGCGTACGCGGCCATCAGGCCGTACTCGATGCCGTTGTGCACCATCTTGACGAAATGACCCGCGCCAATGGGCCCGCAATGCAGCCAGCCACGCTCCTCGGGAGCGCTGTCGCCTGAGCGGCCCGGGGTGCGCTCCGCCGATCCCACGCCCGGAGCGATCGTGTCCCACAACGGCACGAGACGGTCAACGGTCGCATCGGGGCCGCCGATCATCAGGCAGTAGCCCCGTTCGAGGCCCCATACTCCGCCCGACGTTCCCACGTCGACATAGTCGATGCCCTTGGCAACCGCCGCCTGACCGCGTCGGATGTCATCCCGGTAGTACGAGTTGCCCCCGTCGATGATGCAGTCGCCGGGGCTGAGCAGGTCTGTCAGCTCGCTGGTGACGGAGTCGGTGATGTGTCCAGCCGGCACCATCACCCACACAGTGCGCGGTGCGGGGAGGCTCTCCACCAGCTCGGCCAGCGAAGCCGCTCCCGTGGCGCCCTCTGCGGCGAGTTCCGCCACGGTCTCCGGCCTCGGGTCGTAGACGGAGAAGGCGTGACCATCAGCCATACCGCGGCGCACGAGGTTGGCACCCATCCGTCCGAGACCCACCATTCCGAGCGTGACCTGATCCGAGCGCGAAGTACTCATGATGCTCCCTTGAGTTCGGGCGGACGCTTGCCGCAACCCGGTGTCCCCACGCTAGTGGAACGCCCGGTGCTGGCGTGCAAGGCTGGGTCCATGACCACGAACCCGGAGATCACCCCCGTCAATCCCGCTGGAACGGCCGCGTGGTCGTCGCTCACGGCGCTTGCGGCGGAATTGCACGCCACGACCATCCGGGACCTGATCGAGAGGGAGCCTGAGCGACCGGAGGCGTGCCAGGTCTCGGGAGCCCGAGTGCACCTGGACTTCACCCGTCAACGGGTCACCTCGTCGGTGATGGGTGCACTGATCGACCTCGCGGACGAGACGGGGGTTCTCGACCTGCGGGAGCGGATGCTCTCCGGCGACCACATCAACACGACCGAGGATCGCGCAGTGCTGCACACGGCGCTCCGACGGCCACGGGATCTGGAGCTGACGGTCGATGGAGTCGATGTGGTGGGCGAGGTGCATGACGTCCTCGACCGCATGGGGCAGTTCGCACGCTCAGTTCGGGAGGGCCAGTGGCGAGGCGCCTCAGGGGAGCGGATTCGGTCCGTCATCAACATCGGTATCGGCGGCTCGGACCTCGGCCCGGCGATGGCTCATCTGGCGCTCGGCGCCTTCAGCACGGAGGAGATCCATTTTCACTTCGTGTCGAATGTCGACCCGACGGACATCACGCAGGCTTTGGCCGCATGCGAACCAGCCACCACATTGGTCATCGTCGCGTCGAAGACGTTCACCACGCTGGAGACGATGACGAATGCGCGGGCTGCCCGCGAGTGGCTCGTCGGGCAGCTGGGCGAGCGCGCAGTTGCCCAGCATTTCGTCGCCGTGTCGACCAACGCCGCGAAGGTCGGTCAGTTCGGAATCGACACGGCCAACATGTTCGGCTTCTGGGACTGGGTCGGCGGTCGGTACTCGATGGATTCGGCCATTGGCCTCAGCACGATGATTGCCGTGGGCCCGGATGGATTCGAGCAGATGCTCGCTGGCTTCCATGCCATGGATGAGCACTTCGCCACGGCGCCGGCCGAGGAGAACGTGCCCTTGCTTCTGGGTCTTATCGCCGTCTGGAACCGCGACTTCCTCGACATCGGGACGACAGCTGTGCTGCCGTACTCGCAGTACCTGTCCCGTTTCCCTGCCTACCTCCAGCAGCTGACGATGGAGAGCAACGGCAAGTCGGTTCGACGTGATGGTGAGGCCGTCGACTACGAGACGGGAGCCATCTACTGGGGGGAGCCCGGCACGAACGGGCAGCACTCGTTCTACCAGCTGCTGCACCAGGGAACGAGCACCGTCAACTGCGACATCATCGTGGTGGCGCGCACGGAGAATCCCCAGACGGATCAGCAGGACATGCTGGTGGCCAATGCCCTCGCGCAGGCGTCAGTCCTGTCACTCGGACGCACCGCCGAGGAGGTCGCTGCGGATGGGACGCCGGCAGATCTCGTGCCGCACAAGGTGATGCCCGGGAACCGTCCGGTCAACCTGATCATGATCGATCGGCTGGATCCGTTCACCCTGGGATCCCTTGTGGCGCTCTACGAGCACAGCGTGTTCGTCCAGGGTGCCGTCTGGGGCATCGACTCGTTCGACCAGTGGGGGGTAGAGCTGGGCAAGAAGGTGGCGATGGGCATTCTCGGTGACCTCACGGGTGATGAAGACGCCATCGTTGATGCGTCGACGCGAGCGTCGATGGACCTCTACCGCCGGATGCGCTGATCCTCCAGGAGCATGACCCGGGCATCCGCCTAGGAGTGCGGCTGGCGAGGGATGGTCGGCGTGGTGTTGCCGCCACCGCCTCCTGCCCTGGTGCCTGAGGCCTGGTACGTCTCGACAGGCTGGATGCCGAGCCGCCGATGCGCGCAGATCTGCATGCTGATCGGTCCAGAGTGCTCCGGCCGACGCCTTCGCACGCGAAGCGGCTCCCGACTGTTGGGCACCTGCGAAAGGAAACCGAACACCGTCGAGCTCTGTCGGTGTGCGGGAAGGCAGCACCTGCCTATCGTCTGGGGGGTAGAAGGTGTCGTCGTGGAGGAGTTCGTGATGGAGATTCCGAGCAAGGTGTTCGCGGTCGTGGGCTCTGCCGTGCTTTCGGCTGTGCTCTTCAGCGCTGGTGCGGTGAGTGCGGCCGAGGGCGATCCCGTGGCCCCGGAGTGGCTATTCGGCACGGATGCTGCTGATGTGACCATCTCCAAGGCGGGTTCAGGGTTCTCGGTGAGTCTTCCCGCGAATGAGCGCGTGACGGCCTTCACCGACCGGCCCAACCGCCAGACGGCCACCATGACGTTGCGCCAGTTTGCCAACGATTGGAGCGCCTATGGGTTTGATACCGACCCTCCCAATGCCGCGTTGCTGCTGGAGACCGGATCCGCGACCCGCACCAGCGTCGTCGAGATGACCAGTCCGCGTGTCAGGAACGGGCGTGTCACGTTCCGCCTCAGCCCCATCGACGGCTATCCGACTGCCGCAGGACACACGCACAATCGCACGCTCAGACCAGCCACATACGACCATGTCGCGCTGTTCATCGATGATGCGGCAGCATGCGCTGATGGTGGGAATTGTGCTGTTGGCGATACCGGTCCGGGTGGTGGATTGGTGTTCTACGTTGACAGTGCAGGTCAGACGGCCTACGAGATGGCGCCGAAGACGTGGAGCGGAGGCAGCCAGGATCCAAAGGAGAAGTGGTGCGACGTCGCGAATCCACAGGTGTCCACGTATGCAGCCTTCGGAATGGGCGCTGCCAACACCGCTGCGATGACGGCTGTCTGCGCCAGTGGTGCCGCGAATTCCGCTCAGGCCTATACCGGCGGCGGGTTCACTGACTGGTTCCTGCCGTCAAAGGCGGAAATCCAGGTGATGGGCCCTAGCAGCAAGACATCCAGCTTCTCCCTCGTCAATCGCGTGGAGTACTTCAGTTCGTCCAGGATGGACAATTACGAAGCCTGGGTCTATGACACCCAGTTGGTTGACGTCACGACTGATGACCCGACTCTCGCACTCTACGTCCGGCCGATCCGCATGTTCTCGTTCTCGTCCAGTTGACGGTGCAGCCTCCTCGACCCATACATCCCTGATGTCCGGAGTTCCCATCGCGTTGACTCAGGGAGCCGTGGCACGTGCGGGCCAGCCTGGTCGATCAGGCGGTCTGGACCAGTGTCACCAAGCTCCCTCAAGGTGCGATCAGCAGGGTCCGGTGAGGCGGTGCTGACGCCGAGGCGTCGGACCTCGACCACGTCAGGCACCGGGAGCCGACCAGACAGTGCCGCTGATCCCCAGTTGGCCTGAGCAGTGCCCCAGGCCGCGCCAGCGCGTGGCGGCACCGGACCGTCAAGGCGGTGCGCCAGATGTGGACCTAGCCCTCGGAGCTGCGCCTTCGCAGGTATCGCTCGAACTCCTTGGCGATGGCCTCACCGCTCGCCTCGGGAAGATCCACGGCATCGCGGGCCTCCTCCAGCTCCTTCACGTAGTCGGCGACCTCGTCGTCGTCGGCGGCCAGCTCGTCCACGCCTGCCTCCCACGCGCGCGCTTCCTCGACCAGCTCCCCAAGGGGGACGGGGACGTCCAGGATGTCCTCGATGCGTCGGACGAGGGCCAGCGTCGCCTTGGGGCACGGCGGCTGCCCCACGTAGTGCGGCACGGCAGCCCACAGCGACACCGCAGATATGCCGAACCTGGTGCAGGCATCCTGGAGGACCCCCACGATTCCAGTAGGTCCCTCGTAGGTGGAAGGTTCCAGATCGAGGTCGGCCTGGAGCGATGCATCCGTTGAGGTCCCGGTCACCGGAACGGGCCTCGTGTGGGGGATGTCCGAGAGGAGTGCACCGAGAGTGATCACGGTCGATACATCGAGCTCGGCCGCCAGTCCCAGCACCTCTCGAACGAACTGCTGCCACTTCATGTTGGGCTCAATGCCCTGGACGAGGACGACATCGCGCGGGAAGAGCGGCACACGTGCGATGAAGATCCGGGTAGTGGGCCACGTCAGTCGCCGGACGCCGGTCGCATCCACGGAGATCAGCGGCCGATTCACCTGGTAGTCGTAGTACTCCTCGGAGTCAAGGTCGGCGAGCGGCTGCGCATCCCACACGGAACGCAGGTGAGCAATGGCGCCGGATGCTGACTCGCCGGCATCGTTCCAGCCCTCGAAGGCCGCCACCATCACCGGATCGACCAGGACGGGGAACTCGTCGAGCTCGATCACTGTGGCTCCTCTCGTCATCAGCCTGCGGCACCTCGCGGACCCTCCGCAGCACCGTTAAGAGCAGACTACGGCCTCGGCGGCCCGTCGCAGGTCTGCAGGCGACCCACAACTGGGTAGGCTTCTGGATCATGTCGGAGCAACGCTCACCCCATCCCACCAGTGGTCCCGGATCCCTGCGGGAGGCCCTTGCCACCCGGGTAGTCGTCGCAGACGGTGCCATGGGCACCATGCTGCAGGCGGCCGACCCGTCCCTTGACGACTTCCAGGGCTATGAGGGCTGCAACGAGATCCTCAACGTCACCCGACCCGAGCTCGTGCAGAGCGTCCATGACGCCTACTTCGAGGTGGGAGTCGACTGTGTCGAGACCAATACCTTCGGCGCCAACCTCGCGAACCTGGGGGAGTACGACATCCCCGAGCGCATCTTCGAGCTGGCCGAGGCGGGCGCCGCTGTCGCGCGTCGCAGCGCGGACTCATGGTCGACCCCCGAGAGGCCACGCTGGGTGCTCGGTTCGGTGGGTCCGGGGACCAAGCTGCCCAGCCTCGGACACGCCCCCTACGCCACTCTCCGTGACGCATACGAGCAGCAGGTCCTCGGGCTGGTCGCCGGTGGCGCCGATGCGGTCCTGATCGAGACGTCCCAGGACCTGCTTCAGACGAAGGCAGCCGTTGTGGGCGCCAAGCGCGCGCTGGCAGCGTCGGGAGTGGACCTCCCCGTCTTCGCCCAGGTGACGGTCGAGACCACGGGCACGATGCTCCTCGGCACCGAGATCGGAGCTGCGCTGACGGCTCTCGAGCCTCTCGGCATCGACATGATTGGGCTCAACTGCGCAACCGGCCCCGCTGAGATGAGCGAGCACCTGCGCACGCTGTCCAAGTCGGCCACGGTTGGCATCTCGAGCATGCCCAATGCCGGTCTGCCCGTCCTCACCTCGGACGGCGCTCACTACCCGCTGTCGCCCGATGAGCTGGCCGACGCCCATGACGCCTTCACCCGGGAGTTCGGCATCGGTCTCGTCGGCGGCTGCTGCGGCACCACGCCTGCGCACCTTGCTGCCGTCGTGGAGCGCGTGCGTGGCCGGGACCTGGGGCCGCGGACCCCTCAGCATGAGGCCTCTGCATCGTCGCTCTACCAGGCCGTGCCGTTCCGCCAGGACCAGACCTACCTGTCCATCGGCGAGCGGACGAACGCGAACGGGTCGAAGGCATTCCGGGAGGCCATGCTCGAGGAGCGCTGGGACGACTGTGTCGAGATCGCTCGGGCGCAGATCCGGGACGGCGCGCATCTGCTGGACCTGTGTGTCGACTACGTCGGTCGCGACGGGGTGGCCGACATGCGGGCCCTGGCCGGCCGGTTCGCGACTGCCTCGACACTCCCGATCGTGCTCGACAGCACCGAGCCACCCGTCCTGCAGGCGGGTCTGGAGATGCTCGGCGGGCGGGCGGTGGTCAACTCGGTGAACTACGAGGATGGCGACGGCCCGGACTCCCGGATCCGGCGCATCATGCCGCTGGTGATGGAGCACGGCGCCGGCGTCGTCGCCCTGACCATCGACGAGGAGGGCCAGGCCCGCACCGCAGAGTGGAAGGTCCGCGTTGCGGACCGCCTCATTCGCGATCTCACCGACAACTGGGGAATGAATGTCTCCGACATCCTCGTCGACACCCTGACGTTTCCCATCGCCACCGGGCAGGAGGAGACCCGACGCGACGCCATCGAGACCCTGGAGGCCATCCGGCAGCTCAAGGCGATGCATCCCGATGTGCAGACGACCCTCGGACTGTCGAATGTGTCCTTCGGTCTGAACCCGGCGGCCCGCCAGGTGCTGAACTCCGTCTTCCTCCACGAGGCGATGGACGCTGGGCTCGACTCAGCCATCGTCCATGCGTCGAAGATCCTCCCGATGACGAAGATCCCAGATGAGCAGCGGCAGGTGGCGCTGGATCTCGTCTACGACCGTCGCCAGTTCGCCGAGGATGGCTCCGCCTCCTACGACCCGCTGCAGCGCTTCCTCGAGCTGTTCGAGGGTGTCGAAGCACGATCCCTCTCAGCGTCCAAGGCCGAGGAACTGGCTGCCCTGCCGCTGTTCGAGCGACTTGAACGACGAATCATCGATGGTGAGCGCAACGGTCTCGATACCGATCTCGAAGCGGCTCTCCTGGAGAAGCCGGCCCTGGCCATCGTCAACGAGACCCTGCTGTCGGGCATGAAGGTCGTGGGCGAGCTGTTCGGTTCGGGTGAGATGCAGCTGCCCTTCGTCCTGCAGAGCGCTGAGGTCATGAAGACCGCGGTCGCCTATCTCGAGCCCCATATGGAGCGCAGCGACGAGGAGGGCAAGGGGACGATGGTCCTGGCGACGGTCAAGGGCGACGTCCATGACATCGGCAAGAACCTCGTCGACATCATCCTGTCCAACAACGGCTACACCGTGGTCAACATCGGGATCAAGCAGCCGATCACGACGATCATCGAGGCCGCCGAGGAGCACAACGCCGATGTCATCGGCATGAGCGGTCTTCTGGTGAAGAGCACGGTGATCATGAAGGACAATCTCGCTGAGATGAACTCGCGTGGAGTGGCCGAGAGGTTCCCCGTGGTTCTCGGCGGGGCCGCACTCACTCGCGCCTTCGTGGAGCAGGACCTCGCCGACATGTACGACGGCGATGTTCGCTATGCCCGCGACGCGTTCGAGGGGCTCCGACTGATGGACGCCATCATGGCCGTCAAGCGCGGTGTGCCGGGGGCGGCGCTTCCCGAGCGCCGTGAGCGACGGGTCCGGGCTGTCAGTCGACCAGACGATCAGGCCGAAGGTGGCATGCCCACTCGATCCGACGTGGCGACTGACGTGACCATTCCCTCACCTCCGTTCTGGGGTGACCGGCTCGTCAAGGGCATCTCCCTCGCGGACTACCTGCCCTACCTGGACGAGCGTGCCCTGTTCCTAGGACAGTGGGGATTGAAGCCAGGACGTGGTGACGACGGCGCCTCCTACGAGGAGCTCGTCGCGACCGAGGGCCGCCCACGCCTGCGCACCTGGCTCGATCGCATCCAGACCGAGGGCATCATCGAGCCGGCCGTCGTCTACGGCTACTTCCCGTGCTACTCGGACGGTGATGAACTCGTGCTCCTCTGGCACGAGGGCCCCGAGGAGGGCCGGGAGCGTGCACGCCTGCGCTTCCCCCGCCAGCGCCGGGATCGTCACCTGTGCCTGTCCGACTTCTACCGTCCTCGCGAATCCGGTGAGATCGACGTTGTCGCCTTCACGTTCGCGACGATGGGGCAGTCAGCGTCTGATGCGACCGGACGTCTTTTCGAGGCAGATGCCTATCGGGACTACCTCGAACTCCATGGCCTCTCCGTGCAGTTGACCGAGGCGCTGGCCGAGTTCTGGCACGCGCGGGTGCGCGAGGAACTCGGCCTTGCCGGTGCGGACAGCGCAGACATCGACCAGCTCATCGCCAAGCAGGGCTACCAGGGCTCGCGCTACTCCTTCGGCTACCCGGCCTGCCCCGATCTGGAGCAGCAGGTGGTGCTGATGGACCTGCTCAAGCCCGAGCGCATCGGCATCGAGCTGTCCGAGGAATTCCAGCTGCATCCGGAGCAGTCGACGAGCGCGATCATCGCTCATCATCCCGAGGCGAAGTACTTCAACGCCACATGATGGTGGGCCCTGCCTCCATGCCGCACGCGGTCCTGTGGGACATGGATGGCACGTTGGTCGACACCGAGGGTCTATGGCTGGCGTCCGAGCATCAGGTGATGAGTGCTCTCGGCGCATCCTGGACTGATGAGGATCAGGTCATCTGTCTCGGCGGTCCGCTGGAGCGCGTGACGGCCCACATGCGGGAGCGCTCAGCAACGCATCTCGACGATGACGCTGTCGGCCGGATGCTGCTGGACGCCATGGAGTCTCGGCTAAGGAACGAGCCACTTGAATGGCGCCCCGGTGCCCGCGGCCTCCTGCTGCAATGCGCAGCGCTCGACCTGCCGGCCGCCTTGGTCTCGGCGTCATGGACCCGGCTCATCACGGCTGTCGTGGAGGGGATTCAGGTGGACCTGGGATTTCCGCCCTTCACGACCATCGTCGCCGGTGACGATGTCCAGAACAGCAAGCCCCATCCCGAGCCTTATCTGGAAGCGGCGAGGAGACTCGGCGTGGATCCGTCCGACTGCCTGGCCCTGGAGGACTCGCCAACGGGGATCACGTCCGCGCGAGATGCCGGATGCTCGGTCATTGCGATCCCCCAGCTCGCCACGGTCGGTCATCTGGGCACTGCCGTCGTGGAGACCCTGGCCGGCAGCACGATTGCCCATCTCTGGGCGACGGCCCGGGAGTCAGGCGGGTGACCCAGACTCGCTGTCCGGCTGCGCGCCACGCTGCCCTCGGCTGGAGATCGCTGTAGGCCACGTGTCTCGCGGCGGAAGCGGTGGGGGAGTGCCACCCCAGGCCGGGCACAGCGATCGGTGACTGCACCAGTCGCACAGTCGTGAGGGGGTTGCCTGGAAGTCGCCATCGTCGGCGACACGTGAGATGGCGTCGCGAAGCGCGAGAATTCGCCGTTCTGTGGAGCGCAGATCGTCCTCATCGGGCTCGTAGCGCAGCAGCGACCGATTCCCGAGGTACATCAGCTGCAGCAGCCGTGGAACCTCTCCCGTCATTCGCCACCAGGTCAGGCCGTAGAAGCGCATCTGGAACATCGCCTTGCCCGCGAATGCCTCCGATGGCGCCTTGCCCGACTTGTAGTCCACGATGCGCACAAGGCCCTGAGGGCTCACGTCGACGCGGTCCACGAAGCCGCGCAGTTCGAAATCTCCATCAATGTGCGCCGATACGTGCAGTTCCCGCGCATGGGGCTCCAGCCGGCGCGGATCCTCGAGCGTGAAGTAGGCCTCGATCAAGCCAGTGCCATCCACCTTCGGCGGTTCGTCTGCGGAGGGCCTGAGCGCGTTGAGCTCGTCGGGGGACTCGACAGCCATCTCCTCGACGGCTCGCTCGAGGAGATCGTCCGCCGAGGCGGGCGTCCGTTCGGCGGCGGGCAGATCGAAGAGCCACTCCAGCGCGCGGTGCAGAAGAGTGCCGCGCACGGCCGCCGCTGACGGCTTCTCGGGAAGCCTGTCGATGGACCGAAACCTGAACAGCAACGGGCATGTGGTGAAGTCCGAGGCTCTCGAGGGCGACAGGGAGCTGGGAAAGGTTCTCGAAGGCGCACCGTCGGTCATGGTCGTCGAGCCTAGTAGCGTTCGGCGAATGCAGGATGCCGCACGCCCCAGGGGAATAGCCGATGCTCGCAGGCGAGGTCTGTTCAGCGTGGGTGACCTCGTTCAACTGACCGATCCTCGGGGGAAGATGCACACAGTCACGCTCGAGGAGGGCGGGGCGTACCACACGCACCGTGGGATCCTGCCCCACGACGACATCCTTGGCCGCCCGGAGGGCATCGTCGTCGCCTCGAGCAATGGCAACGCATTCCTCGCCCTTCGCCCGATTCTGGACGACTTCGTCCTCTCCATGCCGCGTGGCGCCCAGGTGATCTACCCCAAGGATGCCGCTCGGATCGTAGGGCTCGCGAATCTGGGTGCTGGGGCGAGAGTCGCCGAGGCGGGCGTCGGCTCAGGGGCTCTCACGTGCTCCCTCCTGAGGGCCGTAGGTGATGACGGTCGGGTCTACAGCTACGAGCGTCGACCGGAGTTCGCCGAGGTCGCCGAAGGCAATGTGACGCGTTGGTTCGGGCACCGACCCGAGAACTGGATCCTGACCCTGGGTGACATGGCAACGGCGCTGACGGTCACTGATCTGGATGCGGTCATCCTGGACATGCTGGCGCCCTGGGAGGTGCTCGACAGTGTGGGGAGGGCGCTGGCTCCCGGTGGTGTCATGGTGGGCTACGTCGCCACCACCACCCAGCTCTCCCGGCTGGTCGAGTCGATGCGCGTCATCGGCGGCTGGACGGAGCCGCGCGCGGAGGAGACGCTGCTGCGCACGTGGCATCTGGAGGGGCTTGCGGTCCGACCGGATCATCGGATGAACGGCCACACAGCCTTTCTCGTCACCTCCCGTCGACTGGCGCCCGGAACTGTGCTGCCGCCACGGAAGAGGCGTCCGGCGCCCGGTGCCTACGGAGACGACTACAACGGCCCCGGGGCCGTTCGCGACACCCTGCCTGAGGCCGACGAGAACGGGTAGGACGCGCGAATCGGGGTTAGAGTGCTGTATCAGTGCTTGAGACGACGGGAGCGGCGATGACCGAGGCACCTGACTGGGCCACGCGCGTTCACGAGCTCGAGCAGTCCCTGGTGGAGATGCGTGGGCAGCTCGCTGCCCAGAAGGACCACAACGGCAGACTCGTGCAGACATTGCGCGACGCTCGTGAGCAGATCGTCTCCCTAAAGGAGGATGTCGACCGCCTCGGCGATCCACCGAACACCTTCGGAACCCTGCTGTCGCTCGAGGATGAGCGCAGCGCCACCGTCATGGTGTCCGGACGGAAGATGCACGTGGCGGTCAGCCCCGGAGTGGAGCATGACCTGCTGGTGCCGGGCCGGGAGGTGCTCCTCAACGAGTCACTGACGGTGATCGCCGCGCTGGCCTTCGAGGATGCCGGCGAGATCGTGGTGTTCAAGGAGCTTCTCGCGGATGGCGTGCGTGCCGTCGTCGTGGGACGCGCGGACGAGGACCGTGTCATCCGGATCGCCGAACCCCTGCGGACGATGAGGCTCCGTGCCGGCGACTCCCTGCTGTGCGATGTTCGTGCCGGGCTGGCGTTCGAGGTCGTTCCGAAATCGGAGGTGGAGGAGCTCGTCCTGGAGGAGGTCCCGGACATCCGATACGAGGACATCGGCGGACTCGGCGATCAGATCGAGGCCATTCGTGATGCCGTCGAGCTGCCCTTCATGCATCCTGAGCTCTACGCGGAGCATGAGCTCAAGCCGCCCAAGGGAATCCTGCTGTACGGGCCACCGGGCTGCGGCAAGACCCTCATCGCCAAGGCGGTCGCGAACTCCCTCGCTCGGAAGGTGGCTGAGCGCACCGGAGTCGAGGATGCAAAGTCCTTCTTCCTGAACATCAAGGGTCCTGAGCTCCTGAACAAGTACGTCGGGGAGACTGAGCGTCACATCCGACTCGTCTTCCAACGGGCCAGGGAGAAGGCGTCCGAAGGCATGCCCGTCATCGTCTTCTTCGACGAGATGGACTCCCTCTTCAGGACGCGTGGCACCGGGGTGTCCAGTGATGTTGAGAACACCATCGTTCCACAGCTGCTCAGCGAGATCGACGGCGTGGAGAGCCTCGAGAACGTCATCGTGATCGGCGCCTCGAACCGCGAGGACATGATCGATCCGGCGATCCTGCGGCCCGGTCGACTGGACGTCAAGATCAAGATCGAACGCCCCGATGCCGAAGCTGCCCAGGACATCTTCAGCAAGTACCTGCTCTCGACGTTGCCCATTCATCGTGACGACCTTGCCGAGCATGAGGGCGACTCCGAGGCCGCTTGCCGGGGCATGATCCAGCGGGCTGTCGAAAGCATGTACGCCGAGTCGGACGACAACATGTTCCTCGAGGTCACGTATGCCAACGGCGACAAGGAGATCCTGTACTTCAAGGACTTCAACTCCGGGGCGATGATCGAGAACATCGTTGCCCGCGCGAAGAAGAGCGCCATCAAGGACTTCCTGACCATGGGCGAGAAGGGGATTCGCGTGCACCACGTCCTCTCCGCGTGCCTGGATGAGTTCCGCGAGAACGAGGACCTGCCGAACACGACGAATCCTGACGACTGGGCTCGTATCTCCGGCAAGAAGGGTGAGCGCATCGTCTTCATCCGAACCCTGATCCAGGGGAAGAAGGGCTCAGAGCCGGGACGTTCGATCGAGAACGTTGCGAACACGGGGCAGTACCTGTAGATGACTGCCCGTCGCGTGATGGGCATCGAGACCGAGTTCGGGATCTCAGTGCCCTCGGATAGGGGGCTCAATCCGACGGTTTCCAGCGCCCAGATCGTGAATGCCTACGCGCAGCACGCATACCCGGGAACCCTTCATCAGGCTCACTGGGACTACGAACTCGAGAGCCCCCTGCGAGACGCGCGTGGATTCGATGTGAGTCGGGCCGATGCCGATCCGACTCAGCTCACCGACGATCCGACGATGACCAACGTTGTCCTGACCAACGGCGCGCGACTCTACGTCGATCATGCTCACCCGGAGTACTCGTCCCCGGAGGTCACCAATCCCCGCGATGCGGTGATCTGGGATCGGGCCGGCATGCGCATCATGCAGGCCGCAATGGAGCTGGCCCGTGACATCCCTGACTCCCGGCCGATAGTGCTCTACAAGAACAACACGGACAACAAGGGCGCTTCCTACGGCTGCCATGAGAACTACCTGATGGAGCGCAAGACCCCCTTCAACGACATCGTCAAGCACCTCGTGCCGTTCTTCATCACCCGCCAGGTGTTCACGGGTGCTGGGCGCCTGGGCATCGGCCAGGAGGGGCGCGTCCTGGCGTATCAACTGAGCCAGAGAGCCGACTTCTTCGAAGTGGAGGTGGGACTCGAGACCACGCTCAAGAGACCGATCATCAATACGCGCGACGAGCCTCATGCTGATCCCGAGCGCTTCCGCAGGCTTCATGTGATCGTGGGTGACGCCAATCTGAGTGACACTGCCACCTTCCTGAAGATGGGCACCACCGCAATCATGCTCTCCATGCTGGAAGCGGGCGCGCTGCAGGACCAGGACTGGTGGCCGATAGAGCCGGTCCGAGAGATGCATCTGGTTTCGCATGACCTGTCGCTGACGCATGACATGACCCTGTCGGGCGGGAGGAGGCGCACGGCCCTGCAGGTTCAATGGGAGCTTCTCGAGAAGGCCAACGAGTTCTGCTCTCGCAGTGGAACCGCTGAGTCTGAGGCAGACACCTTTGAGGTGTTGCACGAGTGGGCAAGGGTCCTACACGATCTGGAGACCGACATCGAGTCCACAGCCGACCGAGTCGACTGGGTGGCGAAGCGCGCGCTCATGGATGGATTTCGACATCGTGAGGGTCTGGACTGGTCATCGCCCCGTCTGCAGCTGATCGACCTGCAGTACTCCGATCTGCGCCCGGGCAAAGGTCTGGCCGAGACATTGGAGCGGCGAGGCCGCCTGAGGCGAATGGCCACGGATGACGAGATCGAGGACGCCGTCACCCATCCACCCCGGGACACACGGGCGTATTTCCGAGGCGAGTGCATGCGACGGTTCCCGGAATCCATCGCTGCCGCGTCATGGGACTCCGTCGTCTTCGACCTGCCCGGTCGCGAATCCCTGCTGCGAGTACCCATGGTGGAGCCGCTCAGGGGCACGGCCGAGCACGTGACCGCGTTGCTGGAGTCGTCAGGGACGGCCGCGGCTCTGGTCGACGGCCTCGTGAGCGACTAGCGGTAGCCTTCATCCATGGCACAGCGAGAATCGGCAGATCAGCACAGGCGCGCCTCGAGTGAGGAGGCCGACGAGACCTCGCTGCCCCAGGAGGGGACCACGTCATCCGTCGACAACAGCGCACGTGATGCGGATGTCGACTCCATCCTCGATGAGATCGACGAGGTCCTCGAGGAGAATGCCGAGGACTTCGTTAAGTCGTTCGTGCAGAAGGGCGGCGAGTGACCCCGCCCACCGGACTTCCGGCGGCCTACGGTCTCACCGGATCCGCCTCATTCGTCGAGTTCCTCTCTGCCCTCCACCCCGATCAGTTGCCGGGATCATCCGGGACCACTGGCATGACGGCACCGCATGGAACGACCATCGTCGCGCTGCGTACTGCAGATGGAGTGGTGATGGCCGGCGACAGGCGCGCGACCATGGGCAACATCATCGCCCAGCACGACATCGAGAAGGTCTTCACAGCGGACGACTACAGCGTCATCGGCATTGCCGGGACCGCAGGGCTCGCTGTCGAACTCGTGCGCCTGTTCCAGGTGGAGCTGGAGCACTACGAGAAGATCGAAGGCGTCTCCCTCTCACTCGATGGCAAGGCGAATCGTCTGGCGTCCATGCTGCGAGGGCAACTGGGCCTGGCACTGCAGGGCCTCGCGGTCGTGCCCCTGTTCGCCGGATACGACACTGCGCGCGGGCTCGGCCGCATCTTCTCCTACGACGTCACGGGTGGTCGTTACGAGGAGCACGACTTCTTCGCTGTCGGGTCGGGCTCAGCATTCGCCAGAGGCTCCTTGAAGAAGCTGTTTCGGACCGGATCCTCGACCGAGGACGCAGTGCGAACCGCTCTTGAGGCCCTCTACGACGCGGCCGACGACGACAGCGCGACCGGTGGGCCCGATGTCACCCGAGGGATCTATCCCGTGGTCGGCGTCGTGGATGCCACCGGAGCCCGGATCTTGGGTGATTCCGAGGTCGGTCCGATGGTCGATCAGATGCTGGTCTCGCGTCGACAGCCTCGAGACCCAGCACACGGCGGAGGAGCGTCATGAGCGTTCCGTTCTATGTTTCGCCCGAGCAGATCATGCGCGACAAGGCTGATTTCGCGCGCAAGGGCATCGCTCGGGGCCGCAGCGTCGTCGTGGTGCAGTACGCCGACGGAATCGCCTTCATCGCCGAGAATCCCTCGCGGGCATTGCACAAGATCAGCGAGCTCTACGACCGAATCGGTTTCGCGGCAGTCGGCAAGTACAACGAGTTCGAGAGCCTCAGGGTCGCGGGCGTGCGACTCGCGGACATGCGTGGCTACTCGTACGACCGCAGCGACGTGACCGGCCGAAGCCTGGCGAATGCCTATGCCCAGACCCTCGGCACGATATTCACCGAGACGGCCAAGCCATTCGAGGTCGAACTCGTTGTCGCTGAGGTTGGAGCGTCCTCCGCGGACGATCAGCTCTACCGACTGATGTTCGACGGTTCCGTCTCCGACGAGAGTGGATTCGTAGCGATGGGCGGGTCTGCGGAGCGCATCAACACGGCCCTGTCGGAGGCGTACACCGAGGGAATGTCGCTCGCCGATGCGGTCGCTCTCGCTTCCCGAGTTCTCGCTGATCATGGCGATGAGCAACCGAGAAGCCTGGTCCCGCAGCAGCTTGAGGTGGCCGTGCTGGACCGACTCAAGCCACGGCGTGCGTTCGTCCGGCTGGACAACGCGAGGCTGTCCACCATCTTGGGGTCATAGTCCCGTCAACGTCACGCGCGGCACTCCTGACGCCTAACGTAGGGTCATGGACCGCAGGATCTTCGGGATCGAGACCGAGTACGGCGTCACCTGCACATTCAACGGTCAGCGCCGGCTCAGCCCTGATGAGGTGGCGCGCTACCTTTTCCGCCGGGTCGTTGCCTGGGGTCGCAGCAGCAACGTCTTTCTGAGCAACGGCTCACGCCTCTACCTGGATGTCGGCAGCCATCCTGAGTATGCGACAGCCGAATGCGACGACATCGATCAGCTCATCGCCCATGATCGGGCGGGGGAGCGAATTCTGGAGGGACTGGTCGTCGAGGCGCAGGATCGTCTGCGCGATGACGGCATCACCGGCGACGTGTACGTGTTCAAGAACAACACGGATTCAGCCGGCAACTCGTACGGCTGCCACGAGAACTTCCTGATCGAGCGTCACGGGGAGTTCGGCAGATTCGCCGACAACTTCATTCCCTTCCTCATCTCCCGCCAGTTGATTGCGGGTGCCGGCAAGGTTCTGCAGACACCCCGTGGCGCTGTGTACTGCCTCAGCCAGCGCGCCGATCACATGTGGGAGGGGGTCTCGAGTGCGACGACCCGGTCGCGCCCCATCATCAACACGCGGGACGAGCCGCATGCGGATGCTGATCTCTATCGACGGCTTCACGTCATCGTCGGCGACAGCAACATGAGCGAGACCACGACCCTTCTCAAGGTGGGCAGCGCGGACCTCGTGCTCCGGATGCTCGAGGCGGGTGTCGTCATGCGGGACATGTCCCTCGAGAACCCCATTCGGGCGATTCGGGAGATGAGTCACGACATAACGGGCAAGCGTGAGGTGCGCCTCAGCACGGGTCGGGAACTGTCTGCCCTGGCAATGCAGTGGGAGTACTTCGAGAAGGCCCGCGACTTCGTCGATCGCCGAGGCCTGGCAGATGCCGATTCGGGCACTGTCAGCCGCGTGCTGGGGCTGTGGGAGAGGACGTTGAGCGCGGTGGAGGCCGATGACATCTCCCTGATCGACCGAGAGATCGACTGGGCCATCAAGAAGAGGCTTCTCGAGCGATACATGGACAAGCACGATCTGGACCTCGCATCCCCTCGCATTGCGCACCTCGACCTCGCGTACCACGACATCGATCGACGCAGGGGCCTGTACAACATCCTCGAGAGGTCTGGGCTCGTCGAACGCGTCGTCCGGGACATGGATATCTTCGAAGCCAAGTCCGTGCCGCCTCAGACCACTCGGGCCAAGCTCCGGGGCGACTTCGTCCGGCGAGCCCAGGAGCGGGGCCGGGACTTCACAGTGGACTGGGTCCATCTGAAGCTGAATGATCAGGCTCAGCGGACAGTGCTGTGCAAGGACCCCTTCGCCGCGGCTGACGAGCGTGTCGACAGGCTCATCGCGAGCATGTAGCGAAGGTCCGGATAGGCTCGATGCATGTCATTGCGCGCTCCGAGAATCGTCCTGTCCACGACAGTCCTCCTCCTGGGGGCGAGCCTGAGTCTGGCGGCGTGCGGGCAGCAGACTGACGATCGGTCCCCAACCGCGACAGAGGAGACGACGGCGGCGGTGACTGAGGATGCGCCGACCGACGAGGCCCCTACCGCCGATGCTGCGGCAGCACCGTTCATCAGCCTTGACTGCGTGTCCGGAGCAGAGGCGCCCACGGACGCGCCTCCTGCAGGGTCCGCCTCTGTGGGAGACGCCTATGCCAGCATCTCCGGAGATGGGGTGCCCGTCCTGACCCTCTCCACGTCAGCGGCACCTGCTGCTGATCTCGGGTATGCCGATCTCGTCGTGGGCGAGGGGGCTGAGGTCCAGCCCGGCGACACCGTCACGGTCAACTACTGCGGCGCGGGCTATGGGGGACTGGCCGTATTCGATTCGTCGTGGTCGCGAGGCGAGCCCATCGCCTTTCCCCTGGGCAATCTGATTCCCGGTTGGCAGGAGGGCATACCCGGCATGAAGGTGGGCGGTCAGCGACTGCTGGTGATCCCCGGGCCGCTGGGCTACGGAGAGCAGGGCGCTCCGGGCATCGCACCCAACGAGACTCTCGTCTTCCTGATTGAGCTTCTGGGCGTCTAGCACGCAGGCGCGCAGCACAAGGGCTTCGTCCCTCGGCGATCGCCCCGCACCGATAGGTCACCACCACATCACGACAGGAGTTGGACATGAGCACCAAGCCGGAAATTGACTTCATCGAGGGTCCTGCTCCGACCGAACTCGTCATCACCGAGATCGTCGAGGGCACCGGGGCCGAGGCCGTGCCCGGTGGCCAGGTGGAGGTGCACTACGTGGGTGTCGACTTCGAGACGGGCGAGCAGTTCGATGCCTCGTGGGACCGTGGCAGCACCATCACCTTCCCGCTCAACGGCCTGATCGCCGGCTGGCAGGAGGGGATCCCCGGCATGAAGGTCGGCGGTCGCCGGCAGCTCGTGATTCCGCCCGCGCTGGCCTATGGCGAGGCTGAGTCCGGTCATCGTCTGGGTGGGCGCACCTTGGTCTTCGTCATCGATCTCGTCAACGTGGGCTAACTCCCGGCCATGGCTGATCGCGTCGACCGCACGGAGCGCCTGCTGAACCTGGTGTTTGCGCTCATGGGAGCCGAGCGCCCCGTTCCTCGTGGTCAGATCCGACAGCAGGTCCCCGGCTACTCGGCCACGGCGTCGGATGCGGCTTTCGAGCGCATGTTCGAACGGGACAAGGACGAGCTGCGCTCGATGGGGATCCCCGTGGAGACCATCCTCGACGATTTCGGGGATGTCCAGGGGTATGTCATTCCTGCGGATGCCTACGCCATGGAGCCGATCGATCTGTCCCTCGCGGAGCAGACCGCGGTCGCCATCGCGGCTCAGGTGTGGGGCAGGGCCGTGGTGGCACCGGTCGTGGACACGGCGCTCCGGAAGCTCGAGAGTGTGTCGCTGGATCCTGACTCATGGATGCCCTCCGATCTTCAGGGCACTGTCCAGCTCACATGCAGCGATGCAGCATTGATGCCCCTGATGACCGCCATCCGCACCCGCAGAGTCGTCACCTTCGACTATCGGGCGCCATCCTCGGACGTCGACACCAGCCGAACCGTGTCGCCCTGGCGGCTCACGTCGCACGAAGGCCACTGGCTTCTTCGCGGGCACGATCACACCCGCGATGCAGAGCGCACGTTCCGGCTGTCCCGCATCCAAGGCGTCGTGACCGTCACTGCCCAGCCGAGCATCCCCGCCTCTGAGGAGGCAGGCGAGGGCACGCCCACTCAGGATGCGGGCGTCACTGCGCGGGTGAGAGCGCGCCCCCGTCGTGGGGCTTCGCTACGGCGGGTCGCCGTGAACCCGGGGGAGGGGTGGCGGGAGGACGAGTGGGTCGTCCAGGTGCCAACCCTGGACCGGCTCGTGTCACTCGTGTGCGCAGCGGGTCCCGACGTCGTCGTGCTGGAACCGGCCGAAGCCGTCGATGCAGTGCGAGAGGCGCTCACGCTCCTGGTTGATCAGCACGGTGGAGCATCGGCATGAGCGAGACTGCCGGAGCTCGGCTGACCCGGCTGCTGGCGCTGGTTCCGTGGCTGTGTGCCCATGACGGGGTCACCATCACCGAGGCGGCCGAGCATTTCGGCGTGACCCCAGCCGAATTGGAGCGAGATCTGTGGCTCCTGGTCGTGTCCGGGCTGCCCGGTCACGGTCCGGATCAGCTGGTCGACATCGATTTCTGGGACGACGGCGTCATTCACGTCCTCGATCCGCAGACCCTGGAGCGTCCGCTGCGCCTCACCCCGGATGAGGCTATGGCCCTGCTCGTGGCCCTGAGAACCCTGGCCCAGGTTCCGGGGATCACCGATCGGTCAGTCCTCGTGAGTGCGGCAGCCAAGGTGGAGTCCGCCGTCGAAGGGGCCGTGTCCCTGCGCGACCTGCCCGAAGTCCAGGTGCTAGTCGATCCTGAGGTCGCGCATCATGTGGACGCCGCCGTGGTCTCGGGTGACGCCCTACTCATCTCATATGCCGGCGGTTCGCGTGATGACGTCACTGAGCGGGTGGTGCAGCCCGAATCAGTCCATGTGATCAACGGTGTCGGCTATCTGGAGGCCTGGTGCTCCATGGCACAGGCCCGGCGCACCTTTCGCCTCGATCGGATCCTGTCCGCGCAGCGGACCGAGTCGCCGGACCAGCAGGAACCAGTCCGGGACGCCGCCAAGCCCGCTTCGTTGGAGGCGCTTCTGGCCGTCACGCCCGAGGCCGCGTGGGTGATCGACACCCACCATGCCGCAAGCTCGCTGGGACCGGATGATCGTGGCCGTCAGCTCGTGTCCATCCCGCTTCATTCACTCGACTGGGGCACCAGGCTGGTCCTGTCGCTGAACGGCCAGGCGGAGGCCATCGAGCCACCCGAGCTCGTCACAGCTGTGGCCAGCGCCGCCGCTTCTGCGCTGCAGGCGTACTCTGGTCCCATAGGCTCAGGTCAGTAGGCCGACAGGCCTCACAGGAAGCGTCGACACGAGGAGACTGCACATGCCGAATCTCAAGGGCTGGGAGTGGCTCATCATCGTCGCCCTAATCCTCCTGCTCTTCGGTGCCAAGCGACTTCCCGATGCTGCGCGCGGCCTCGGGCGGTCCATGCGCATCTTCAAGGCGGAGACCAAGGGCTTGGCCGAAGGGGGTTCCGAGGAATCCGCGGGAGACACGCCGGAGTTGGCAGCCCCTGACGCCCAGACGAGCCTTCCTGCGGCTCAAGAGAATCCCTCGCCGGACTCGGTGCCAACCGAGCAGCGCGAGAACTGACCTGCGGCAGGTGCAATGGCGCTGAAAGAGCGCGGCGCTGATTCTGCGGCGGCGATGCCGCTGACTGATCACCTGCGTGAGCTTCGTTCCCGGCTCGTCAAGGCCGGTGTGACTATTGCCGTCGGCATGGTCGTCGGCTGGATCTACTACGCGGAGCTCTTTGCGTGGCTGAGCGCACCGTTCATGGGGGCGGTCGATCAGGCGCGAGCCGAGGGTCGTGACGTCACGCTCGCACTGACGGGCGTCGCGGACCCCTTCGTCCTGCAGATGCAGGTCGCCGCTGTCGCGGGTCTCGTCCTGGCCGCACCCGTGTGGCTCTACCAGACCTGGCGCTTCGTCACCCCCGGACTCCACCGCCACGAGAAGCGATGGGGCCTCGGATTCGTCGCGGTGGCCACTCCGCTGTTCCTCAGCGGGGTTGCCCTGGCCTACCTCGTCATGCCACTGGGCCTCGAGGTGCTGTTGGGCTTCACCCCCGACAACGTCGAGAACATCGTCTCAGTCGATCGATACCTGTCATTCTTCCTGCGAACGATCCTTGTCTTCGGTGTCGGATTCCTGGTGCCCTTGATGCTGGTCCTGCTCAACTTCGCCGGTGTCCTGTCAGGCAAGAGGCTCATCAGCTGGTGGCGCTGGATCATCATCGGTGTGGTCCTCTTCGCAGCCGTGGCCACGCCCACGGGAGATCCAATCAACCTGCTCCTCCTGGCCGGTCCCGTCCTGCTTCTGGTGGCCATCGCCGTGGGGATCAGTGTCCTCAACGACCGACGCCGTGCCCGACGGAAGGGCGCCGAGCCGGACTACGCGGAGTACGACGACGACGAGATGTCTCCCCTGGACGATGGCTCGTGACCGCTCAGCAGGCGAGCCCTGCTGAGCGCTACGCCGCTGCGCGTGAGCGAGCCCGTCGGGAGAGTTCCCAACTCGGAGCCTTCGCGCGCGAGTACGGATTCGAACTGGATCCGTTCCAGATCCGGTCCTGCGAGGCCTTGGAGTCCGGTGCGGGTGTCCTCGTGGCAGCCCCCACAGGATCGGGCAAGACGATCGTGGGGGAGTTCGCGATCCACCTGGCACTGAGTCAGGGACGCAAGTGCTTCTACACGACTCCCATCAAGGCCCTCTCCAATCAGAAGTACAACGACCTCGTCAACTGGCATGGAGCCGAGAACGTCGGGCTGCTCACGGGAGACAACACCATCAACGGTGAGGCCCCCGTGGTCGTCATGACCACTGAAGTCCTCCGGAACATGCTCTACGCGAACTCCCCGACCCTCGCCAACCTCGGCTACGTCGTGATGGATGAGGTGCACTATCTCGCCGACCGCTTTCGAGGTGCGGTGTGGGAGGAGGTGATGATCCACCTCCCGCAGACCGCCACCGTCGTGGCACTGTCGGCAACAGTCAGCAACGCCGAGGAGTTCGGCGCATGGCTCGCCACGGTGCGGGGTACGACCGAGATCATCGTCGAGGAGCACCGCCCGGTCCCGCTCTGGCAGCACGTGATGGCCGGTCCGCGCATGTACGACCTGTTCGTCGACGACGACCAGAAGATCGTCAACCCTGATCTCGTCCGGCTGGCCCGTGACGAGTCTCGTCATGTCCCCCAGGGGCGGTCCCGTTCGCGCCCGGGAAAGAGGCGCTTCGGCGGCCCGAAGACCCCGTGGCGCAGCGAGGTGGTCGAGCGGCTGCGCAACGACGGCCTGCTTCCAGCGATCTACTTCCTGTTCAGTCGGGCAGGGTGTGATGAGGCAGTCCGACAGTGCCTGCACGCCGGACTGCGACTGACGGATGAGGACGAGCGCAGGGAGATCCGCTCCTTCGCCTTGTCCGCCACCATGAGCCTGCCTGACGAGGACCTCGCCGCTCTGGGCTTCGACGAGTGGCTCGACGGCCTGGAACGGGGCATTGCCGCACACCATGCCGGACTACTGCCCGTCTTCAAGGAGATTGTCGAGTCGCTGTTCCAGCGCAGTCTGGTGAAGGCGGTGTTCGCTACCGAGACACTCGCCCTGGGTATCAACATGCCGGCAAAGTCCGTTGCCCTCGAGCGACTCGTGAAGTGGAACGGCGAGACGCATGTGGATCTCACACCGGGGGAGTACACCCAGCTGACGGGCCGGGCCGGACGTCGTGGCATCGACGTAGAGGGACACGCCGTAGTGCTGTGGCAGCCCGGGCTCGATCCGCAGTCGCTGGCGGGACTCGCATCGACGCGCACGTACCCGCTGCGGTCATCTTTTCAGCCCAGTTACAACATGGCCGTGAATCTGGTCTCCCGCATGGGTCGTCATGCCGCCCGCGAAGTGCTCGAGACGTCCTTCGCACAGTTCCAGGCGGACCGTGCGGTCGTGGGGCTGGCCACCGAGATGCGACGCACTGAGGAGGCATGTGACGGATATCGCGAGTCCATGCGCTGCCATCTCGGCGACTTCGAGGAGTACGCAGCGCTGCGTGAGTCTGTCGGCCGGCTTGAGAAGGACGCAAGCCGGAGCGCCGCCGAGGCACGCCGTGAAGCCGCAGCGACGTCCTGGGCCTCCTTGCAGCAGGGCGACGTCTTCGTCATCCCGACGGGAAAGCGCAGCGGCCCCGCCTTGGTGCTCGACACTCCCCGCATGCGAGCCTCCCGGGAGTCGGGCCGCCCGCTGGTGCTCACCTCCGAGGGCCAGGTCCGTCGCGTCAGCGTCGCCGACACGAACCAGCCCATCCGGGCATTCGCTCACATGCGCATCCCGCGATCGTTCGCAGCGCGTGATCCGCGCGCCCGCGCTGAGCTGACAGCGGCCCTGCGGGAGCTCGTCGCCGACACCCCGCACGAGGACAGACGCCGCAACTCGGCCCCCCGGGAGGATGAGGAGATCACCCGTCTCCGCCGAGAGTTGCGTGCCCATCCCTGCCACGGATGCTCTGACCGTGAGGCACATGCTCGTTGGGCTGAGCGCTACTACCGGACGCGCAGACAGGTCGAGGACCTGGAGCGCAGGGTCGAGGGGCGCACCAGTTCGATTGCCCGTCGATTCGATCGCGTGTGCGAGGTCTTGACAGCACTGGGCTACCTGTCCAAGGCGAATGACTCAGCGGTTGTCACGGAGTCGGGGCTCATGCTCATGCGGCTCTACGCGGAGTCCGACCTCCTCACTGCACAGTCCCTGCTCGATGGCGCGTGGGAGAACCTCACCGCGGCCGAACTGGCGTCCGTGTGTGCAGCAGTTGTCTACGAGTCCCGGGGCGGTGAGGACGACGGCCCACCGGCGCTCCCGACTCGGGTGGTCCGCGAGGCGATCCAGGAGCTGACCTCGACCTGGGTCTCCCTTCACGCGCTCGAGGCCGATCACGGTCTCGACATCACGAGGCGCCCAGATCCGGGGTTGGTCGATGCTGTGCATCGCTGGGCGAGCGGAGGCACGCTCCTTCAGGTGCTCACCCACGCCGACATCACCGCCGGGGATTTCGTCCGATGGTGCCGGCAGGTGGTCGATGTGCTGGGGCAGATCTCCACAGCAGTGGGCCCGAGCCATCCTCTTGCGCGCCGGGCATCGGAGGCAGCCGACCTCGTCAACCGCGGTGTGGTCGCCTACTCCGGAACAGTCTGACCCAGAGCTCGTCTGAGGTCGGTCACCTGACGGCCGACGCCCCACTCTGATGCGAGTGCGTCCAGACGCTGCTCGTCGACAGGCTGGCCGGGAATATCGGGGCGAAGCGCGGGGACCGGCACATCTCGGACCACCTGCGTCACCGTCCGGGCTCGGTGCAGTTCGTCGCAGCACGCGCGGATCCGCTCGGCGATGCGGGGAGTCAGGGGGCGTGCGATCGCCGCCTCATTCGCTGCTCCTATGACACCGTCGAGCCCTCCGAACGCCTGCACAAGGGCGACCGCCGTCTTCGCGCCCACTCCGGGAACGCCCGGCAGTCCATCCGAGGGGTCACCGCGCAGGACCGCCATATCGACGTACTGATCGGGAGCCACGGCGAAACGGTCAATGGTCTCCTCCACCCCCAGCAGCGGCCACTTCTCCATGCCCCCATTGACGGTCAGCAGGAGTCTGGTGACCGGGTCGATGACCTGCACCAGATCGCGGTCACCGGACACCACAACGCACAGTCCCATCGACCTGCGATCCGTCGACATCTGACTGGCCGCCAGGGCATCTGCGGTGTGGCGCGCTGCGACCGTCCCGATGATGTCGTCCGCCTCGTATCCGGAAGCGCCCCAACGCGCGATTCCGAGTGCATCCATGATCTCGGCGATGGCCTCCGCCTGCGGGCCCAGATCCTCCGGCTCCGCTTCACCCGGTCCTGAGGCGATACCACCCGGGTCGTCATCGGCACCGTCATCGGCAACGCGATGCGCCTTGTAGGACGGTACGAGCTCGACACGCCAGGCCGGTCTCCAGTCGACATCCCATGCCGCAACCAGCTGGGTTGGCTCGTAGGCCTCGACGAGTCGGGTCAATGTCGTCAGAAAGCCCCTGATGGCGTTGTGCGGTCGCCCGTCGGGAGCGGTCATGCTCGATGGCAGGGCGTAGTAGGACCGGAAGTACAACGACGCGGAATCGAGAACGAGAAGAAGATCGCCGTTCGAGGTCACGGGCTCAGTCTGACAGAGAACCTCGCGTCATAGACTCGACGCCATGACGTCGATGGACTCAGCGCTGGTCTCTGCGCGCCTGAAGCAGCTCCAGACCCTTGCTGACCGTGCGGATGTCGATGCCATCCTCATCTCGCCTGGGCCCGATCTGCGCTACCTGATCGGCTACGACGCAGTGCCGTTGGAGCGCCTGACCTGTCTTGTGGTGCCGCGGCAGGGCGACGCAAAGCTCGTCGTACCCCGCCTGGAGGAGCTCGCTGCGCTCGCCAGTCCGGCTGGAGATGCCGGAGTCGATGTGCTCACGTGGGGTGAGACCGACGATGCCTACAGCCTTGTCATGTCCCTGGTCCATGACGCGTCGAACGTTGCCGTCGACAATCGCATGTGGGCCGAGAAGGTGCTCCATCTGCGTTCGGCAGCACCTCACGTCGCTCAAGTGCTCGCCGGGCCCCTGATGGACACCATGCGGGTGCGCAAGGAAGTGCATGAGATCGAGGCATTGACACGTGCCGCTGCAGCGATAGATCGCGTTCACGCGCAGGTGCCCGGCCTGCTGCAGACCGGGAGGTCAGAGCGTGAGATCGGTGACTCCATCGCGGAACTGATCCTTGCTGAGGGTCACATCCGGGTGGATTTCGTCATAGTGGCGAGCGGCCCGAACGGTGCGAGCCCGCACCACGAGGTGTCCGATCGCATCCTGGTCGAGGGCGATCCCGTCGTCGTCGATATCGGCGGCACCATGCCCGACGGCTACCGAAGCGATTGCACGCGCACATACGCGGTCGGCGATCCGGGTGAGGAGTACCGGGCGTTCTATGCGCATCTCCAGCGGTCGCAGGAGGCCGCCGTCGCGGCCGTGAAGCCCGGAGTCACCTGCTCGAGTATTGACGCGACCGCTCGGTCAGCGCTGACGGATGCAGGCATGGGCAGACTGTTCATCCACCGCACGGGCCACGGCATCGGCCTCGAGACTCACGAGGCGCCCTACATCGTCGAGGGCAACTTCCTGCCACTGGAGCCGGGCATGGCATTCAGCGTCGAACCCGGCTTCTACGTCGAAGGTCGCTTCGGAGCCCGCATCGAGGACATCGTGGTCGTCGGCGTTGACGGCCCGATCGTGCTGAACCACGGCACACGTGACCTCGTCGTCGTGAAGTGAGCGGCTCCCGGATGCGCCCCTCGTGGCGTGAGCACCGCCGAATCCTGCTGCACAACGGAGTGGTGTACTCGCCTGCACAGCCTTTCAGCACGGCTCTCCTCATCGACGGCGACACCGTTGCATGGATCGGTGAGGACACTGCGGCGCAGGTCCATCAGGAGGCCGTCGACCTCGTCGTCGACCTGCAGGGCGCTCTCGTGACTACGGGATTCGTCGACGCTCATGTCCACGCCACCAGCACAGGGCTGCTCCTCACCGGCCTCGACCTGACCGATGCCGGCTCCGGCGTGGACGTTGTCGATCGGCTCCGCGCGTTCGCACGTCAGGCACCCGGCGCTCCGATCCTGGGACACGGCTGGGATGAGACGCGATGGAGTGACCGAACCCTGCCGAGCCGAGAGGACATCGATCGGGCGGCCGACGGAGCCCCCGTATACCTGTCCCGCATTGATGTTCACTCAGCCCTGGTGAGCACATCGCTCATCGACGCTGTTGCGGGTGTGACCGACCTGGATGGCTGGCAGCGGGATTCGGCCTTGAGCAGAGCCGCCCACATCCGGGTGCGTGAGCGGGCCCTGGGTGGCATCACCGTCGAGCAGAGATGTCAGGCACAAGGAGCGATGCGGGCCGCGGCTGCTCGGGTGGGCATTGTCGCCGTTCATGAGATGGCCGGGCCCGGAATCTCCAGTGAGGCCGACCTGTCCGAGCTCATGGCGCTGGCCGAGGAGAGCCCAGGACCACTCGTCTTCGGCTACTGGGGTCAGCTGGCTGACGAGGGGGGCATAGAGACGGCACGCCGACTCGGCGCCGTGGGCGTTGCCGGCGACCTCTTCATCGACGGCGCCATCGGTTCCCGCACGGCGTGCCTTCACGAGGCCTATCGCGATGCCTCCGATGTCCTGGGGGCCTCGTACCTCGATGCGGATCAGGTCACGCGTCACCTGATAGCCGCCACCGAGGCAGGTCTGCAGGGTGGATTCCACGTCATTGGCGATGCCGCGTCAGCCATGATCTCCACCGGACTCGAGCGTGCGAGCGTCGCGCTGGGAGAGGATGCGATCAGGCGGGCAGGCCATCGCCTGGAGCATGCGGAGATGCTCTCCGATCGCGACATCGACGTCATGGTCCGCCTCGGAGTGACAGCTTCGATGCAACCGATGTTCGACGGCCATTGGGGAGGCCCCAACGGCATGTACGTCGAGCGGCTGGGCGCCGATCGGGCAGCAGGTATGAACAGGTTCGCCGACATCGCCGCGGCCGGGGGACTGCTGGCATTCGGATCCGACGCTCCCGTGACATCCCTCGGGCCCTGGTCCGCGGTCCGAGCCGCAGTCCACCATACGAATCCCGCCCAGCGGATCTCCACCCGAGCCGCGTTCTCAGCCCACACGCGCGCTGGCTGGCGGGCCGTGGGCCAGCCGGGTGCTGGCGTCCTCGCCCCCGGAGCAGACGCCCATCTGGCCATCTGGCACGCAGAGGAACTCGACGTCCATGTTCCCGATGGACGCGTCTCTGCCTGGTCCACCGACCCGCGTTCGGGAACTCCGGGCCTGCCGGTCCTCGACGCGGATGCACCACTTCCCGAGTGCCTGGCCACGATCGTGGCCGGGCGCCTCGTGCACAGCAGCGACGCGGTGACATGGGACTGAACGGCGCAACGACGGCCCCACCTCGGGGAGCACTCGTGTCCCTGCCTGTGGGCGTCGGGCTCGCGCTCGCCGGGGGCCTGATGCTGGCGGCCGCCTTTCCGCCGATCGACTTCGGGCCAAGCGCTCCCGTCGGTGTTGCTCTCCTGTCGGCAGCGCTGTGGCGCACTCGAGCGCGACGTGGAGTGGGACTCGGACTGCTGGCGGGCCTGGCGTTCTTCCTGCCGCTGCTCTCGTGGATGACCGTCATCGGCACAGATGCATGGCTGATGCTCTCCCTGTGGTGCGCCGCGTGGTTCATGCTGCTCGGGGCTGGTACCGCCGTTACCTCACGTCTTCCGTTGGCCCCCGTGTGGATCGCCGCTCTCTGGGTGCTGATCGAGGGGTTGCGGGGGAGGATTCCCTGGGGCGGCTTCCCCTGGGGTTCGCTGTCCTTCTCTCAGGCGAACACCGATGTCGGGGCGGCGGCTGCGGTGGGTGGGACGGCCCTTGTCTCCTTCGCCGTCGCGCTCGCCGGAGCCTGCCTGATCTCCTTCGCCGTTGCCCTCAGCGAGGGCCGATGGCGCCGAGCCCTTGGCGCCGCCACCACCATCGCGGCCGTACTCGTGCTCCCGGGATGGCTGGCGCCCTCGGCCACACCACCCGCCAGCGGTCAGCAGGCGTCGGTCGCGATCGTCCAAGGTGGTACGCCCCAGTCCGGCATGGGAGCCATGGACGTTCGACGTGCGGTCCTCGACAACCACGTGGCACAGACGCTGGACCTGGCGGCCGCCATTGACCGTGGAGAGGAGGTGCGACCGGACTTCGTCCTGTGGCCGGAGAACTCGTCCGACCTGGATCCGTTCGGCGATCCGCAGGTCGCACTCGACATCACGGCTGCTGCTCGCGCCGTCGGTGTGCCGATTCTGGTGGGGGCGGTCACCACCGTGCCCGATGACCCCAACCTCGTCTGGAACGTGGGCATCGTCTGGGACCCCGTCACGGGACCATCACAGATGTACGTCAAGACGCACCCGGTCCCGTTCGGTGAGTACATCCCCTTCCGTGAGCAGCTGGCACCCCTGATCGGACGCTTCGACCGGATCCCACGTGATTTCGCCGCCGGAGATCTGCCAGGAAACCTCGACATCGCGGGGATCGACGTCGGCGCGGTAATCTGCTTCGAGATCGCCTACACGGATGTCGTCGCACAGGTGGTGAACGGCGGTGCTGGCCTCATCGCCGTTCAGACGAACAACGCCACCTACGGAGAGACTGCCCAGCCTGAGCAGCAGCTGGCGATTGAGCGGATGCAGGCCGCGCACACGGGTCGTACCGTGCTGGTCGCCGCCACCTCCGGCATCTCGGCAGTCATCACCCCCGATCGCGCGGTGACAGCGACCATGGGCATGGGCGAGCAGGGCTGGATGCTCGCCACCGTCGACCTGGTCGATGAGCCCACGTGGGGGGTGACCGTAGGCCCCGCCTTGGAGCTGACGCTCGGACTCCTCGCTGCGCTCGGGATCATCCTCAGCGTCGTTGAACGTCGGCGTCATGTGTCGCACCGGGGATCCGACGCTGTCGACGAGATCGCCTAGGCTGGTCGAATGAGCGCGGACGTCTTCGATGACCTGGGTCGCATCCTCGTGATCATCCCGACGTTCAACGAGCGCGAAACACTGCCCGTCATAGTGCGGCGTCTCCGTGCTGCTGTACCAGAGGCGCACATCCTCGTCGCGGACGACAACTCACCCGACGGCACGGGCCGCCAGGCGGACGAATTGGCTGGAGCAGACGAGAACATTCACGTCATGCACCGACTGGGCAAGGAGGGCCTCGGTGCCGCCTACCTGGCCGGATTCGCCTGGGCTCTCCAGTCAGGCTACGACGTCGTCGTCGAGATGGATGCTGATGGATCCCACCAGCCCGAGCAGCTCCCTCGGCTGCTGGATGCGCTTCGGTCGGCAGATCTGGTCCTGGGGTCCCGATGGGTCCCCGGGGGCCGCACGGAGAACTGGCCAGCCTCACGGCAGTTGATCTCACGCGGGGGCACCGCATACACCCGGCT
>Ga0181559_10000176_pt1 | contig 53090 bp, 45 predicted proteins | sample 011ome_21_FD_133752 | JGI IMG/M metagenome (GOLD analysis project Ga0181559, IMG submission 133752) | Coastal salt marsh microbial communities from the Groves Creek Marsh, Skidaway Island, Georgia - 011508AT metaG (megahit assembly) | ecosystem: Environmental > Aquatic > Marine > Intertidal... | reverse complement strand
GCGTTAGCCTGATGGCGGACAGTTTAAAATATCTCAGACGCCGCGCAAAACTTCAGTTATCCTTCTCTTTTGGCTTAAAGCTGTCTTTTGGCTTAAAGCTGTCTTTTGGCTTAAAGCTGTCTTTTGGCTTAAAGCTGTCGGTCAGCCGACTTACACCACACCCTGTCTTTATACTGTATATAAAACCAGTATTCCACTATTTTTTGCGCTTTTACCAATTTTACTGACCACCTTTGCCGTGCGCTCAGTTCTTCCGTAGAATCCAAGGTCTGCATCGCTCGCACTCGGCGAATGCTCGGGCCAAGGCTCGCACGAAAGGATATTCAACTTGTCGACCCTATCATCGCCGCAATCCCAGAAGAGTCCTGCTTCGACCCAAACGCCTATGATGCAGCAATTCCTGCGCATCAAGGCGGAGCACCCGCAGGAGCTGTTGTTTTACCGCATGGGCGACTTCTATGAGCTTTTCTTCGACGATGCAAAACGCGCCGCAGAATTGCTCGACATCACCCTGACCGCCAGGGGCAGTTCTGACGGCAAACCCATACCCATGTGCGGCGTGCCCTATCACGCCGTCGACAACTATCTGGCAAAGCTAGTCCGCCATGGCGTCTCAGTTGCTGTCTGTGAGCAAATTGGCGATCCTGCCGAGAGTAAAGGTCCGGTTGAGCGCAAAGTCGTCCGCATTGTCACCCCCGGTACACTCACTGAGGAGTCATTACTTGACGCTCGACGAGACAACTTTATCGCCGCAGCCCACGAATACGATGGCCACTTCGGCCTGGCCTGCCTGGAACTTGCCAGCGGACGCTTTGAGGTCATTCAGCTGCCGAATGAGGATGCCTTGAGCAGCGAAATTCATCGTATCAACCCCGCCGAGCTTATTCTGTGTGACGACCAGACGTATCCGCGAGAGTTAGAACAAAGAGTCGGTGTTCGCCGTCGCCCGGTGTGGGAGTTTGACCTGATGGCAGCCAAGACCTGTCTGACGCGACAGTTCGGTACGCGCGATCTGGACGGATTTGACTGCCAGGATCTGCCAGCCGCCATCTCAGCGGCTGGCTGCCTACTGGGTTATGTTCAAGAAACACAACGGACCGCGTTGCCCCACATTCAGGGGCTGACGACGCTTCGTCGAGATGAGGCGGTGATCATTGATGGCGCTTCAAGGCGTAACCTCGAGCTAGATACCAACCTTCAAGGTGGGCGCGAGAACACCCTGTTTCAAGTCCTTGACCGAACCAGCACAGCCATGGGTAGCCGCCTGCTCAATCGCTGGATACAACGACCGATACGCGACCGTCTGGTGCTTAATGGCCGGCTCGATTGCGTCGAATATCTGCTCAACGGCTATCGCTTTGAGGCGCTACAGGCCCACCTGAAACCCATCGGCGATATTGAGCGCATTCTGGCGCGTGTTGCACTGCGTTCAGCAAGGCCTAGAGATCTGGCGCGACTCAGGGACGCACTGCTGGTATTACCAGCACTGAATGATGCCCTCAAGTCCTTCAATGTTCCTCTACTGCAGCAGTTATGTGCTGCTTGCGCGCCGTTTCCGCATCTCGCAGACCAATTACAACGTGGTATCAACGACAATCCGCCGGTGATCATTCGTGACGGTGGCGTGATCAAATCCGGCTACGACGCTGAACTCGATGACTTGCGCAGCCTGAGTGAAAACGCTGCTGACTACTTGATCAAGCTGGAAACGGAAGAGCGAACAGCCACAGGTCTCTCTAGCCTTAAAGTCGGTTTCAATCGGGTTCATGGTTACTATATTGAAATCAGTCGCTCGCAATCAGAAAAAGCGCCGGTCACTTATATTCGTCGTCAGACTTTGAAGAACGCCGAACGCTTTATTACGCCCGAGTTGAAAGCCTTTGAGGACAAGGCGCTGAGCAGCAGGGGGCGCGCTCTGGCCCGAGAAAAGTATCTGTATGAGTGCCTGCTGGACAGTCTGTTGGCAGAGCTGGGCCCGCTGCAATCCACGACGGCTGCTCTGGCCCAACTTGACGTTCTTGCTTGTTTCACAGAACGAGCACTGACCCTGTCATTGAGCCGACCCGTGTTGTCGACTCAAACCGGCATTCACATCAAGGAAGGTCGTCATCTGGTGGTCGAGCAGGTACTCGATGCGCCCTTCGTTGCTAATGACTTAGTATTGAATACCGAGCGCCGCTTGCTGATTATCACGGGGCCCAATATGGGCGGTAAGTCTACCTACATGCGTCAAACCGCTCTAATCGCCTTGCTGGCCCATGTGGGTTGTTATGTGCCTGCACGCGCGGTCGAAATAGGTCCTATAGACCGTATTTTTACTCGTATCGGATCCTCCGACGACCTTGCCAGCGGACGATCAACCTTTATGGTGGAGATGACCGAGACCGCCATGATTCTGAACAATGCCACTGCGCAAAGTCTAGTCCTGTTGGATGAAATCGGCAGGGGTACTTCGACATTTGACGGCCTCTCTTTGGCCTGGGCGTGCGCCGCTTATATTGCTCGACAGGCCAAGGCGTTGACGCTGTTTGCCACCCATTATTTCGAGTTAACCAGTCTTGCTGACACGCTTGAGGCGACAGCCAACGTGCATCTGTCAGCAAAGGAATATGGCGACGATATTATCTTCATGTATGCAGTCAATGACGGACCCGCGAGCCAGAGCTATGGGTTACAGGTTGCAAAACTTGCGGGCGTGCCGACAGCCGTGATCAAGGATGCGCAGTTAAAACTGCGCCAATTGGAAGACAGCGAGATTCGCGCCAAGCCCATTCAATCTGACTTGTTTGCCACGCCTGCACCCCGCCCACCTTCCGCCCTTGAAGTGCGTTTGCGAGAAACTGACGTCGACGCACTCACCGCTCGCGAGGCTTTAAGCCTGCTCTTCGAGATGAAAGACAACCTGGAAGCAGGCAAAGAGTAATCGAACTTTTGGCAATGAAACCTGTCTTTCTTCGCCATTCTTCACTCGGCTGTTATTGTTAAGGGGCTAAAAGTTGGTAGAATGCGGCTTTGCCGATTCTTCTTAACTATTGTTCAATTAACCAAAGGAACCAGTCAATGACATTTGTGGTGAGCGACTCCTGCATCAAATGCAAACATACAGACTGTGTGGAGGTATGTCCTGTTGACTGCTTCTACGAAGGCCCAAACTTTCTCGTGATCAATCCCGATGAGTGCATAGACTGCGCCCTCTGCGAACCAGAATGTCCAGTAGATGCTATTTTTTCTGAGGATGAATTGCCTGCTGAAGAGCAAGCCTTTCTGGCATTGAATGCTGAGTTATCCGCGACCTGGCCGAACATCACTGAGCGCAAAGATCCCCTTCCGGACGCGGAGAAATGGGCTGACGTGAAGGGTAAACTCGAATATCTCGAGCGCTAACTACTTCTAGTTAGCTTCTGTTAGCTTCTAGTTAGCTACCGATCTAGACAGCTGTTTATTCAGCTGTCTAGCAGGGCTATTTAGCAAGGCTGTCTAATAAAGCTGCCTGATAAAGCTGGCGCAGCGACACCTTGATCTCACTATGCACCCCAGCATGCACCCCAGCATGCACATCCGCATGCACATCAGTATGCACATCAGTATGCACCACACCATGAATTAGGCGGTCGTGGGGGCAAACCTATGGAGTGCTATCAGCTGAAAAGCCAGATGATAAAGCAGGTGCGATACACAGATCGCACCTGCTGTACCGCTACCACGGGCAATCCTTGCCCTTGCTGCGCTAACAGAAGCGAGGGCTGACTTCACGATTTGAACGTTTATCAGCTTTGCTTCTGACCCTAATCCTTTAGGGCCCATCACATTAACCGGCTGAACGTGATGAGCGCTTGACCCTCATCAATGCTGATTGTTTGATCACACAGCATTAGACGCTCAACAGACGATACCTTCTGAATCAGGGACGAGCGGCTATCTATCGCTCCTAAGTTTTATCAGCCATCTAGGTTGGCCAATAACAGAGAAGCACGAATAGTGCGCTAGCGCGGTAAATACAACAGCGGATTCTCAGGTTTGCCGTTTTTGCGGATTTCAAAATGTAACATCTCCTGCGACCCGTCGCTCGAACCGATTTCAGCGAGCACTTGACCACTTTTTACCTGCTCTCCTTCCTTGACCAGAATCGCGCGATTGTGACCGTATGCGCTCAGGAATTTATCGTTATGTTTGACAATGACCAACTTGCCATAGCCGCGCAATCCTCCTCCAGCATAAACGACGACACCATCCGCTGCCGAACGCACCTTGTCCCCTAATCTGCCACGAATATCGATACCTTTATTCACACGACCATCAAGAGAGAAGCCATTAATGACCTCGCCCTTGAGCGGCCAACGCCAATTAACCGTAACAGTCTGCGGCTGGGCCAGAACAGGTTTGGGTTTCGCTACTGCTGAGGGGCGGATACTTTGCGGCTTAGCGGCAGCTGACGCTGGCTGAATACCACTCACGACACTGGCAAGCCGGATCCTTTGATTGACGTAAATTGTATAGGGCGGCTCGATCTGGTTCGCTTTGGCTAATCCTTGGTAGTCGATGCCATAGCGAAAGGCAATCGCATACAGCGTCTCACCTGCTCTCACGACATGGAACTTGGGCTGCCGGCCAGCCACATCTCCGACACCGATAACAGGTACATAGCCACCTGAAAAAGAACACCCCAGCGTGCCGACCAATAGCAGCAGCACCAGGGCATGCCTTGCTGCCACCGGAACTCGCCTGGATCGATCATCAGCGACGCTGTTGATCATCCCATCCCGTCCTCGCTATTGACATCCAATCTAGCAGGACAACCGCTACGAGCCCTGCGACCATCGCCGCGATTGCCACCCCTATCTGAGGTTCCGCACCGGTGAGGAAAACATAGGTTGTTGGCAACACCGGCTCCTGCACCAGCGGTATCTGGCGTCCATCAGCACTCAGCTGGTATGCCAGGGTTTCTTTCCAAGGCCAAAGCTTGACCAGGGAGCCCAACATAAAACCGGTCAATATCGCCAGGGTCTTATCTCTTGCATGCTTGAACAAGCGGGTCAGGACCTGCGCAAAGCTGACCAGTCCCAGCGCACAGCCTGTAGCCACAATCCCAAGAGTTAGGAGATCCAACTGTTTTATTGCTTCAATCACGACGCCATACAAACCCAAGATCAGCAGGATAAAACTGCCAGATATACCCGGCAGAATCCAGGCACAAACCGCCAGCGCTCCCCCCAGAAAGAGAAACAAGGGGGTCGGCGGCAAAGCAATCGGGGCGATGCCGGTGATCACTATGCCGATGCCTGCGCCTGCGCCGGCCAACAACAGCAATCCCGCGCCGAAACTCGCAATCTGACGGCTTATTGCCCAGGTTGAGGCAAGAACTAGACCGAAGAAAAAAGACCACAGCCCGATAGGCTGATGTTGCAAAAGGTAACTGATGCCGGATGCAAAAATAATAATTGAGACGCCCATACCGGCAAACAACAGCAACAGAAATTGCCCATCAATCCTGCGCCAGGCCGCCGCTGGACCTGCCTCGAGAGTCACTCGCAACAGACTCGGAGTAAACTGTTTGAGGGCAGCCAGCAGGCGTTCATAGATACCGGTAATAAATGCGATAGTACCACCAGATACGCCCGGGACAACTTCCGCAGCACCCATTAACAGGCCAATCAGCGCAATTTTGAGGTTATCTTTCATTCTTCAATGACGCTCGCTACGGGTGCACCCAACTTGATCAGCGATAGATACATCAGGCTTTTCCACCTAATAAGGGTACAAACTTTACCTCCTCCAGCTTTTCAATCTGAGGTCCCTCTTCTGTCATACGAACAATCGTCAATTGCTGGGAGTCGCTGGTACCAACCGGCAAAATCAACCGACCACCCATCGCCAGCTGCGCGACCAGACCAGACGGTATCACTCGCGGCGAGGCTGTCACAATGATGCCATCAAATGGGCCCCTGTCAGCCCAGCCAATATTGCCATCATCATATTTGAACTGAACGTTACGAATACCAATTTGTTTCAGAGTCTCGCGGGCTCGTTCGCTGAGCATCTGAATACGCTCTACTGTGTACACTTTTGCGACCAGCTGCGAGAGAATTGCAGTCTGATAGCCAGACCCTGTGCCAATCTCGAGAACTCGCTCCAAGGGGCCATCAGCGAGTAGCGCTTGTGTCATGCGAGCAACGATATAGGGCTGGCTGATGGTCTGATTGAAACCAATCGGCAGCGCCGTGTCCTCATAGGCCCTGGAAGCCAGTGCCTCATCAACAAAAACATGGCGCGGAGTCGAGGCGACAACATCCAGCAATTCCTCGTTAGTGATGGAACGATCGCGCAGCCGTTGGACCAGACGACTCCGTGTCCGTTGCGACGTCATCCCGACTCCGCGCATGTCGGGCAGATTGCTATTCTCCATAGACCACTATCTCTCTCATCAAACTGGTCGCAAAACTGCCTACAGGCAATCCAAACGACAATAACAAATCTGAGCCTTCAAAGCGCCAGTTAAACGCCACCGGGCGCACCCAGAGATCGCGCTGTTGCGCCTTCAGGTCAAGCCGCCGCAAGCCTTCACACCAGTCGGGAAACCGTGCTTCAAGACTCTTCAGCTCTGGGGTGGCTTGTCTTGCAACTCCATAGAGCCAGCCGCGCAACTGAGACTGCTCTGTGCTTCGTGTTCTGCTGCGATCGCCTCGCACGCCAGTGTCACTGCAGATCCAACTCGGTTCTGGCAGGCTTACATTCGACAGGTCACCGGCGCTGATACGTCGCGACAGATCGGCGTTAAACATATAACTACGTACAGCGGACAAGCACAGTTCCCGTTGTTGATGCCTGACAGTTTCACCTTTAAACAGGCGATCGGCGATGCTCAGATTACTGCCACCTCGACCAAATCTTTGTTCGCCAAAATAATTCGGAAACCCCTGCTCGGCGATGAGAGCCAGACGCTGCTCGATATCTGCCCTGCTGCCTTGAAGATCACGGAGACGCACCTCGAACTCATTGCCGGCATGTGAACCGCGGCGAAGCTTCTGCGCATGTCGTCGAACCTCCAGGATCTCGACGCCCGACAGGTTCAAACTCGAAAAATCCGGCATTTGTTTGCCGGGCAAATGACAGCTGAGCCACTGAGTCGTGACCGCGTGCCGGTCCTTTCGACCCGCGTAATTGACATCAAAGACCTTGATATTCAGATAGCGCGCCAGGTTCTCTGCGACCCAGGCGGTGTTGGCGCCCGTCTTTCGAATGTGCACGAAGCAGTGCTCTCCCGCACCGCTGGGCTCATAACCCAGGCGCTCACTGACAAGAAAATCAGCGGGCTCTTGCTTCAGCCGCGCCCGTCCCGACGGTTGGCCATAAGCAAAGGCGACCTTCAGAGCATCATCCTGAGTCACGCCAAAGCCTGAACAGGTGCGCGGGCGTCAAGCAACACGACTGCTTGCGCGGCGAGACCCTCTTCGCGACCGATGAAACCCATTTTCTCCGTTGTCGTCGCTTTGACGCTGACTCTGTCAACGTCGACACCCAGGTCCAATGCGATCGTTTTCGCCATCTCTTTGACATAGGCCGCAACCTTGGGTCGCTCTGCGATTAGAGTCATATCAGCATTCACCACCGACATGCCTAATTGACCGACCTTAGCCACGCAGGCTCGAAGTAACTGGCGGCTATCTGCACCGGAATAGCCAGGATCCGTATCCGGAAAATGTTGGCCAATATCGCCCAGCGCCATCGCCCCCAAGATGGCATCACACAAGGCGTGCAGGAGTACGTCACCGTCCGAGTGGGCTATAACTGTTCGGTGCCACGGCACCGCGACGCCACCGAGCATAATCTGCTGACCAGACTCTGGATCGCCGAAACGATGGGCATCAAACCCTGTGCCAATTCTCATAAAACACCTCGCTCAAGCCCAGCCTGTTGGCCCAGGAAAAATGCTGCCATGGACATGTCGTCGGCATGTGTCACTTTGATATTATCGCGTCGCCCTTCTACTACGACAGGTTGAAGCCCCAAAGCTTCGATCGCCGAAGCCTCATCGGTGATCAACAACTCCTGCTCCAGCGCCTGCTGCAACGCGCTATGGAGAAGACCAAAGCGAAACATCTGGGGCGTTTGAGCTAGCCACAAGCGCCCGCGATCGAGACTGGCATTAACCACGCCATGGTCGACTTCCTTAACCGTGTCAGTCACCGGAATGCCCAACAGGCCTCCGACAGCTGTGCCGGAAACGGTTTCATAGAGTCTCTGTATGTCAGCCCCTAGCACACAGGGCCTGGCAGCATCGTGGACCAGGACCCAGTCTTCTTGCGCCACGTTCAACGCCGCCAGACCATTCAAAACCGAGGCTGCACGGGTGCTACCACCACGCACGACGAGACACTGCTCGACACCCTCTACGGATCGCCAGCGTTCGTCTCCCTTCGCTACTACGAGAACAACCTGGCGAGGACACAGCGCTGTCAGACGCGCCAACGTGTGTGCCAACAAGGGTTTGCCCACCAAGGGAAGATATTGTTTACTGACCTCAGCGCCCAATCTCAGCCCTCTACCGGCGGCCGGAACTATGACCGATACCTGCGCAAAACTATTCATGGTCGTTGTGCTTTGTTCTCGTCTACGAGCAGGAAGAAGGTCTCGCCCTGCTTGATCAGACCGAACTCGCTGCGCGCCTTTTCTTCGATGGACTCGAGGCCACTCTTAAGCTCAATGATCTCTGCGCGCAGAATGCTATTGCGCTGTTCTCGAATGCCGTTTTCGACGCGCATCTGCGTAACCCGGGACTTCAGTGCACTGACTTGCGCCAAACTCCCCTCGCCCACCCACAACCGGATCTGCAGCGCTACGACTACCAGTGCCAGGCCAGCGATCAACCAGTGGCCAGGGCGCCTCATTATCGCTGAAACTCCGCTAGTCCCCTGAACATCGCATGGGACTGGTCTTCGATTCGCAATAGCCGGTTATATTTTGCGACTCGGTCAGACCGACACAGGGATCCTGTTTTTATCTGCCCAGCTGCCGTCGCTACGGCCAAATCAGCAATGGTTGTGTCCTCAGTTTCCCCAGAACGATGGGAAATCACGACACTATAGCCGGCAGCTTTCGCCATATGGATCGCCTCAAGGGTTTCAGTAAGCGTGCCTATTTGATTCAACTTGATCAAAATCGAATTACCGATTCCCTGTTCAATACCACGGCGCAAAATCTTCGAATTGGTCACGAACAAGTCGTCGCCGACCAACTGCAGGCGCTTGCCGAGCTTCTGAGTCAACAGGGCCCAACCCGCCCAGTCGCTCTCGTCCATGCCATCCTCAATAGAGAGGATGGGGTAGCGATCGGCTAAACCCACCAGGTAATCGCTGAACCCATCAGCGTCAAACTCTCGCCCCTCACCAGCGAGATGATATTTTCCGTTCGAATAAAACTCTGACGCGGCACAATCAAGACCCAGATAGACATCTTTGCCTGGCACATAGCCGGCCTTTTGAATGGCCTCCATAATCACTTCAAGAGCTGCCTCGTTGCTGGGCAGGTTCGGCGCAAAGCCACCCTCATCACCGACAGCGGTACTGAGACCGCGGGCTGTGAGGATTGCCTTTAAGGTATGGAAAATTTCTGCGCCACAACGAATAGCCTCCGAAAAGCTCGCAACGCCTACCGGCAGAATCATAAACTCCTGAATATCAACATTATTATCAGCGTGTTCACCACCGTTAATAATATTCATCATTGGTACTGGCATGCTGTAGCGTCCTGGACTGCCGTCTAACTCTGCCAGGTATTCATACAAAGCCATCTTTTTAGCCTGCGCTGCGGCGTTGGCGATGGCCAAGGACACTGCCAATATGGCATTAGCACCCAGCTTCGCCTTGTTTTCCGTGCCGTCAAGGGCCAGCATTTTTTCATCCAGCTCTCGTTGATTCTCAACGTCGAGGCCGAGCAGCGCGGGCCGAATTTCGGCATTCACGTTGGCGACCGCAGTCAAAACGCCCTTGCCCAGATAGCGCGCCGGATCCTTGTCACGCAACTCCAGGGCTTCTCTGGAGCCGGTTGAGGCACCGGACGGCACACAAGCAGAGCCAACGACGCCGGTTTCAAGTTCAACCTCAGCCTCTACCGTTGGGTTACCCCGTGAGTCCAGAATTTCTCTGGCGCGAATGTCTACTATCTCAGTCACTTTTTTGAGTTTCCTTATACTGTCAGACTACTCCAGCCTTCGCCGCTAAATTGCGCCGACCTCAAGTCAATCGATTGATTTCACAACCTTGTCAACTCGCATCAATAGCGTCAACAAAGCCTGCATTTGCCCCAAGGGCCAGGAGTTAGGGCCATCGCTCAAGGCCTTGTCTGGGTCAGGATGGGTTTCCATGAACAAGCCATGAACGCCCACCGCTGTCGCAGCGCGGGCCAGTACTGGTACCATTTCCCGTTGACCACCAGAAGAGCTACCCTGACCACCGGGAAGCTGTACGCTATGGGTTGCATCGAACACCACCGGGCAGCCAGTCTCGGCTTTCATGACCGCCAAAGAACGCATATCGGACACCAGGTTGTTATAGCCGAAGCTGACCCCTCGCTCACAGACCATAATGTTTTCATTCCCTGTGGCCTTGGCCTTCTCCACCACATGCTTCATATCCCAAGGTGCAAGGAACTGGCCCTTTTTAATATTGACCGGAAGGCCTGTGGCAGCTACCCGCTGAATAAATTCGGTCTGCCGACACAGGAAGGCTGGAGTCTGTAGAACCGATACCACCTCTGCGACTTCATCCAGTGGCGTACCATCATGGACGTCGGTGAGTACCGGAATGTCTAGCTCTTGTTTGACCTTTTGCAGAATCTTCAGTCCGGCGGCAATGCCAGGGCCTCGATAGCTGGCGTGCGACGAGCGATTTGCCTTGTCAAAGGACGACTTGTAGATCAAATGAATGCCCAGGTTGGCACAGATCTCTTTGAGTTGTGCCGCAGTATCCATTGCCATCTGCTCTGACTCGATGACGCAGGTGCCCGCAATCAAAAAGAACGGCGTTGTTTCTCCAATTTCATAGCCACATAAGTTCATCTTGATAGTTGCCCTGCCTAGTTAACGGTTAATCGCTGTCATTTAAACCTGTTGTAGCAGGCTAGCTCACTCTGCGGTTTTAAGCCGCCAGGTTGTGTCGAGCCAAACCGGCACGGATGAAGTCTATAAACAAGGGGTGGCCATCCCGAGGGGTGGAGGTAAATTCTGGATGAAACTGGCAGGCGACAAACCAGGGGTGATCGATCACCTCGATGACCTCTACCAGATCGTCCTTCTTAGACCGCCCAGCAATCCGTAAACCGGCATCTTCTAACTTACTGACGTAATTTTCATTGACCTCGTATCGATGCCGATGGCGCTCGCTGATTACCTTCTTACCGTAGATCCTATGGGTCAGCGAGTCAGCTGTCAGGACACACTCCTGCTCCCCCATCCGCATGGTTCCCCCTAGATCAGATTGTGCAGTACGGGTCTCAACTGCACCGGCCGAGGTAATCCAATCCGTGATCAAGGCGATGACGGGATAGGGCGTGGCGCTGTCATTTTCCGTCGTGTTGGCATTTTCCAGGCCCACGACATTTCGAGCAAAATCAATAACAGCTGCGTGCAGGCCATAACAGATACCCAGGTACGGGATCTTTTCTTCTCGAGCATACCTTGCCGCCGCTATCTTGCCCTCGAAACCTCGAGAGCCAAAGCCGCCAGGTACCAGGATAGCATCAGCGCCAGCCAGAATGCCGACGCCCTTGCGAGTCACTTCCTCCGAGTCCACAAATGAGACCTTGACTCGAGTCTGGGTGTGAATGCCGGCATGCGTCACCGCCTCATTGAGAGATTTGTAGGCATCAAGCAAATCCATATATTTACCGACCATACACAAGTTGATGGTATGCAGCGGGCTGTTCTGAGCCTTGACGACCTGATCCCACTCACTCAAATCAGCAGGCGGGCACTCCAAATGAAACTTATGCACTACGATCTCGTCAAGCTTCTGGGCGTGGAGCAGTGAAGGAATCTGATAAATAGAAGGCAAATCAATCAGTGGAATGACTGCGCGAGTCTCGACATTGGTGAATAATGCGATTTTTTCTCGCGCCGACTCACCAATCTCATGATCAGACCGAACTATCAGAACGTCGGGCTGGAGACCTATAGAGCGCATTTCCTTGACCGAATGCTGAGTTGGCTTGGTTTTAGTTTCACCAGCGGTGGCAATATAGGGAACCAGTGTCAAATGTATGAACATGGCTTGATTTGACCCTACCTCAAACCGCAACTGCCGAGCAGCCTCCAGAAACGGCTGGGATTCGATGTCGCCGACCGTGCCACCGATTTCAACGATCGCAACATCACTACCCTCGGCCCCAGCGATCACCCTGCGCTTGATTTCGTCGGTAATGTGCGGAATGACCTGGATGGTGGCGCCTAGATAGTCGCCTCTTCGCTCTCTGGCGATGACGTCGGCATAGACCTGACCCGTCGTGAAATTGTTTTTACGCCCCATCGTAGTTCGAATGAAGCGCTCATAATGACCCAAATCCAGGTCTGTCTCGGTACCATCGGCTGTGACAAAGACCTCACCGTGCTGCAACGGGCTCATGGTACCCGGATCGACGTTAATATACGGGTCGAGCTTGAGCATGGTGATTTTCAGCCCGCGGGCTTCAAGAATCGCGCCAAGAGAGGCGGCGGCTATGCCCTTCCCCAACGAGGAAACGACACCACCGGTAACGAAAATATAGCGAGACATTTACCTTCCATCCGGAAATTTGATGGTTGAAAGGGCTCAACCAAGATGGGATTCTAGGGTAACACTGACTACCTTCTCGCTCAATGCGAAAATTGCGAGGAAGGCGAAAATTCGCCTCGAATCTGCGTTTTAAAGACGATATCGGTCCTCAATCTCAAACTCAAACACCCAGCCCCACTGGTCCCCCGTGGCTTCATGCAGGCTGCTGACCATGCTTGAAATATGCCAGTCGGGCAGCCCCGCAATAGCTATCAACTCGCCCTCAAGATAGATTAACGGCAGCCTGTCCCGCAACCAGGTCGGGACATGGCGTTCCTGCAGCAGCTTTTTGAGTGAACGGTTTCGTCCCAGCTGCAAGGATTCGCCGCCGCACCGACCACGAACCTCAAGTCGGTCAAGGTCGCTGATTCGCAAACCTCGGCCTTGCTGACGAGTACAAACAAGCGCACCACCCTGCAGAGTGACCGGCGCACCACCGCTCACATAAAAAGGTCCCTGATCAATCGCCGGCAACCCGCGCAACAAATAGAGCCCTTGGCGAAAACGTTTGAACAGCCCGCCTTGCCATCGCATCTCCGGCAGAGTATCTGATTTTGCCGCCAGAAATAGTCGTAACCCTTCCTCGAGCAAACCTGCCGACGGGTAAGGCAGTTGATAACGAGCCAACCAGGCTATAAGAAGATTTTTCTGCCGAGCCGGCGACAGCCTCGAAAAACCATTCAGGCAGATACCGCCCCATTCGTTCCGTAGCCTTTCCTGGTCAGTTCTCGCCACATCTTCCAGCAACAGAATCGCCTCGGCGTCACGCTGCAGACTCGTTACCAAACTCGACTTGAGTGAAGGCCAACGACGCTCCAGTTGAGGGATCAGCGCATGCCGCAGATAATTGCGGGACATTGCCTGATCCAAATTGCTCTCATCCTCGATCCAACTCAACCCGCTTTGTTGAGCGTATGCAAGGATGCGGGCTCGACTGACCGTTAACAAGGGGCGTAGCAGACTGGCCTGACCAATTTGGCGTTTTAACGGCATTCCCTGTAAACCGAATCGGCCGCTACCGCGAAAAAGTTGAAAGAGAGCCGTTTCAACCTGGTCGTCTTGATGCTGACCAAGTAGCAACAGGTCACCTTTCTCAAGCAGATGGGCAAACGCGCCGTATCGAGCACGGCGGGCATTGTCTTCCAAATTACCTTCACGCTGCACATGCAGCGTCACTGTGGCGAAAGCCACTCCGAGATCATCACAGACCTGTCGACAGTGATTTTGCCAAGCGCTCGCCTGCGGACTCAGGCCGTGGTTGACATGGAAAGCCAACAACTTATGACGCAGGCCAAGCTCACACAAACTCGCCAGCAAGACGTGGGAGTCCACCCCACCGCTGTAGCCGACAACCAATCGCTGATATTCAGGATCCGCGCATTGTGCGCGCACATTCGCGTCAAGCAGGCCAGTTTTCGGTCTATCATTGCTGCTCATAAGACTTGCCGGCCCTGGGTCGGCCAAGCATCAGTAATCCAGAGATACTCGATCTGCGCCATAGCAATCTCGCAAGTTTTGGATCAACTCATCCGCCGGCAAGACTCGCCAATCATCACCGAGGATGACCTCCGCCTGCGCATCCTGGCGAATATACGCCACCGCAACCTGACAACCCTGACCTGACTTACCTCGATAGGGTGCCAGCAGACTCGCCAGTTGCGTCGTAAAGTCACCCTCCAATGCGCCCCCACTCAGGCACAAGCGCAGACGCTTAATGCTGCGCTCTCTGGCATCCACCAGATCGAGCACTTCACTTGCTCGCATGCGCATGCCACCGGTAAATTCGTCTGCCATGGCGGCGCCCTTGACGATGATCACGGCATCTTTTTGTAGTTTCCCGTGATTGGCATCATAGAGGTCGGCAAACACCGATACTTCAATCCGTCCAGTTCTGTCGTCTAGGGTGACAAAGGCAATCGTCTCGCCTTTTCGACTTTTCATCGTACGCATGCCAACGATCAAACCCGCGACTGTTTGAGCCTCTTTACCGGGACGCAGATCGACGATTTTGGTCTTTGCCAGATGCTTTAGTTCTCCCCGATACATATCAATGGGGTGGCCGGTTAGATACAAACCCAGAGTGTCACGTTCTCTGTTTAACCGTTCCTTGAGGTTCATGCAGCGCAGTTGTTTGAGATTTTGATAGCGACTACCGCCCTCACTGTCGACCAACATCTCATCACCAAACAGGTCAGCTGAACCGCTGTCTTGATTCCTGGATTTTTGTTCGGCGAGCTTCACCGCATCATCTTTGTTCAAAAACAAGAGGCTGCGTTTAAAGTCAAGCGAGACAGCATCGCTGGGCACCAGGTCATCATCGACCAGCTGATCTAGTGCGCCACTGCCGATCAGCGCCTCAATCGCCCGCTTATTAATTTTGCGCGAATCCACGCGTTCACAGAGATCATACACATCAGTGAAACGACCACCCCGTCGTGCAGCGACCAGTGCTTCAATCGGACCTTCACCCAAACCTTTAATGGCCCCCAGCCCGTAGACGATTGACAGGGGTGCATCAGCAACGAAACGAAACTCCCCTCGATTCACGTCGGGCGGTGACATGGCGATGCCCATTTCACGACACTCTTCGATATTAATGACTACCTTGTCTGTGGTCTGCATGTCCGCAGACAGCACGGCCGCCATGAAGTCTGCTGGATAGTAGTGTTTCAGCCAGGCCGTCTGGTACGCGATCTTGGCATAGGCCACCGAGTGCGGTTTATTAAAACCATAGCCGGCAAATTTTTCCATCATGTCAAAAATATACGCGGCTTGCCTTTCTTCGACCCCATTTCGACCCGCACCGGCAACAAAAATTTCTCGTTGCTTTGCCATCTCTTCGGGCTTTTTCTTACCCATGGCTCGACGCAGCAGGTCAGCATCGGCAAGTGAATAGCCTGCCAAGATCTGCGCTATCTGCATGACCTGCTCTTGATAAAGCATCACACCGTAAGTACCCTCAAGCACTTTTTTCAAACTCGGATGCAGATAGTCAACTTCATCAATTCCGTGCTTTCTGCGTATAAAATCGTCGGCCAACTGCATGGGACCCGGGCGAAATAGTGCCACCAGTGCCACTATGTCATCAAAACGGCTGGGTTTGACCTTTTTCATCAAGTCCTTCATACCACGAGACTCAAGCTGAAACACAGCAGTCGTTTTTGCTTGTTTAAGGTCCTCGTAGATAGCACCGTCCTCCAGGTTCAGACCATCTATGTCGAGTGGTTCCTGACCCTGACCTACGCGCTTCTGGTTGATGCTCTTGAGCGCATTATCAAGAATGGTCAGGGTTCGCAGTCCGAGAAAGTCAAATTTCACCAGGCCTGCCTGCTCGACATCATCCTTGTCGAACTGCGTCATGAAATTGCCGCCGGTATCGTCACAATAGATGGGTGAAAAATCACTGATCTTGGTCGGCGCTATGACCACTCCGCCGGCATGCCTGCCGACATTCCGGGTCAGACCTTCAAGCTTGAAGGCCATGTCCATAATTTCCTGGGCCTCCTCGCTGGTCCTGATAAACTCAACCAGCAAAGGCTCGTCGTCTAGCGCCTTTTGCAGGGTCATGCCAGGATCAAAGGGAATCAGCTTAGAGAGCTTGTCGGCGAGACCGTAGGCTTTACCCTGCACTCGCGCAACGTCGCGCACCACCGCCTTGGCAGCCATTGTGCCAAACGTAATAATCTGTGATACGGCGTTTCGACCATAACGCTCGGTCACGTGTTGAATAACTCGATCACGACCATCCATACAAAAATCGATATCGAAGTCAGGTAGCGACACTCGCTCCGGGTTCAGAAAACGTTCAAACAGTAAGTCGTATTCCAACGGGTCTATATCCGTAATCAACAGCGCATAGGCTACCAGAGAGCCGGCGCCGGAGCCCCGCCCGGGACCGACGGGAATACCATTTTCTTTGGACCACTTGATAAACTCCATTACGATCAGAAAGTATCCTGGAAAACCCATGTCGTTGATGACTTTGAGCTCAAACTCGAGGCGCTCATCATAGGGCTTGCGCTGTTCAGAGAACTCCTTTGAATCGACATCGAAGATTTTTTTCAGGCGCAGATTGAGACCATCACGAGAAACCTCGCTGAAGTACTCTTCAGTGGTGTAACCAGGCGGAATAGGATATTCAGGCAGATAGTAATTGCCCAAATCAACATCCACATTACAGCGGCGAGCAATCTCCAGGGTATTTTCGATCGCTTCAGGAATATCAGCAAACAAGTCACACATCTGCTGACTCGATTTCAGGTACTGCTGTTCCGAGTAGCGGCGCTCGCGGCGCGGATCATCAAGTGTACGGCTGTCATGAATACAGACTCGCACTTCGTGGGCATCAAACTCTTCTTCGTCGATAAACCTAACATCGTTGGTGGCAACAACCGGCAGGTCCAACTCCATAGCGAGCGTCACTGCCTTATAAACATGCTCCTCGTCGCGATCTCGACCCGTGCGTTGCAATTCCAGGTAATAACTGTTTGGGAAAATAGCCATCCAGGCTTGCGCCCTGGCCCTTGCCTCATCATATTTGCCTGCCAGCAGCGCTCGACCTACGTCTCCCTGCTGGGCTGCGGACAAAGCGATGAGACCATCACTTTGCGCGGCTATCCATTCGCGTCGAAGACTGACTTTACCGAGCGCCTGCCCCTCAAGATAGGCTCGTGACAGGAGTTCTGACAGGTTTCGGTAACCCTTCTCGTTACAAGCGAGCAGCACCAGGGGCGCTGTGCCTTCGTCACTATTGTCATCAAGGCTGATCTGAACCGAGACGTCGCAGGCAATGATCGGCTTAACGCCCCCGTTGTTCGCCGCGTTGTAGAATTTCACTAATCCAAATAAATTATTACTGTCGGAGATTGCCACCGCCGGCATACCGTTGGCAGCCACCGCGGCAATCAGCGGCTTGATGCGCACCATACCATCGCTGAGTGAGTATTCAGAGTGCAACCGCAGATGGACGAAATTTGGGGACATCAGGAAGTATCTGACTCCGTGAGGTGAGCTTGCGAGATGGATAGTGATCGATATAGTAAACGAAGTCCGGCAGCGCCGACAGGGTTAAAGCTGTCTAAATAAAAGAGGTTGATCTTCATTTGATCCGTGCTTTGCCAACTTGCCTGCGCGCCATCGCTGGCATCGGACCCTTGAGTGGCATCAGGATCAAGGATCTTGCTTTGAGCACTTTACAAGATTTTATTGTTGCCGCTAAAATTTTCGGGCTGGTACAGAATACAGCGATTATTTATTTTTAGGTCACGCCCGTTATGTTTAGGTCACGCCGATTAGATTTAGGTCACGCCACTGGTGCGCCTATCAATACAGCTGGTCCGCTCGTAAGTATTGCTTGCATTGTGCCGCAACTCAAACACTTGGATTTACCCCGTCTGGATTTTTCTGCCGAGGGTTACCCTTATCGTGCTCTTCATGCTCGAAGCACTGATCGAAGGCGCCAGACTAGCGCTTTTTTTCAGACGCTTATTGAGCAAAGGGTATCACTGCTGGGATTAACCTTATGACAGATGATCGAGAAAGCTGTCAGAGCTGCGGTTGAAGACTGCTTAACGAGGATAACGCCGACGATTGAGTGACTGATGATCAAATGACTATGGGAGAGATGCGATGGCAAAGACGACTGGACGGGTGAAGTGGTTTGACGAGAAAAAGGGCTTCGGCTTTATCGAGCAAGAGAATGGACCCGATGTTTTTGTCCACTTTCGAGCGATTCAGTCCCCCGGATTCAAAACGCTGCTGGACGGACAGGAAGTTGAGTTTGAGATTGAGCAGGGCCAAAAGGGTCCTCAGGCCGTGAATGTCACGGTCAGGTAACTAGCACCTGGAGTGCCATAGTCATCCCTGGAACACCGACTGTGCATACGGGTCAGTTCGCTGCGAGACACTCCACTCAGAGGTTGGAAGTTCCTAGCCTGAAAGCTTGGTCTCTAAAAGCTTGGTCTCTAAAAGCTTGGTCTCTAAAAGCTTAATGCCTTAAAGCTTAAAGCTTAACGCCTGAGCGCTGAAAAGCGGATGAAGGATAAGGTTCTTTCCGCTGTGAACCAAGTTCACTGACCAGTAGCCACCCGTTATGAGCCGGTTATGAGTTCGTTAAGCGCGAGCTCGCCTGAGCAATCGGTCTAACTGATTGGCGAACTGCTGGCGATCCTGCTGATTGAGGGTGGGTGGTCCACCGGTATTGATACCACTCGCCCGCAAGGTGTCGAGAAAATCCCGCATATTCAGCCGCGCTTTAATATCTTCGGCCGAATATAATTCACCGCGCGGACTGAGCGCCAACCCTTGCTTTTCTATGACTTCTGCAGCCAGTGGAATATCGCTGGTGATGATCAGGTCACCGGCTTTCATACGCTTGACGATTTCGTTGTCCGCAACGTCGAATCCCGGCATCACCTGGATCGCTCGAACGTTAGCCAACGATGGCGTGCGCAATGCCTGATTCGCGACAAGGGTGACCAACACGCCGGTTCGCTCCGCGGCTCTATAGAGTATTTCCTTAATAACAACCGGGCAGGCATCCGCGTCAACCCAAATGTTCATCATCGCCTCTTTCTTGTGGTCTTTCGCAGGCAGCGGCAAAGCGACCTGACTGGTTTGGTTCCTTCAGTCCATCAATTCAAAAGTCATGCCCGCCTTTTCTTGAAGGCGTTTGACCAGGGCGTTACCCATGGCGGTCGAGGGCGTCCAGAATCCGCCTTTGACACTCAAGGCATCCTTTGCCAGACAGACAGCGCTTTCACCCAACATCTTTGAAGTAGCACCGTAACCTGGATCTCGATCAGCAGTGACTCGAGCGCGCATATTTTTACTGGTGTCTGTCGGGTGCAGCGCCAACAGGTCAATGACAAATGAACCGCGCTCAATGGTTTCCGGCGTTGGTCCCTCACCCTGCGCTGGCAAAGCTGACTTCAGCAGGTTGCGCAACGGGCTGACTGCTGAAACCAGCATCATTAAAAACGTTGCGGACGCGACCGCTACAGCCTTCAGGTAGCCTGACGGCCCCGCGCCAGTGAGGATCGCCTCGTCATAGCGAAACTGCTGTCCATAACGGTAACCTGACAAAGCATTGCTACGACGTACGACTCGCGTGTTGATTGCAGCCATGACGAAAGGTGCCGTCCATTGCTGGAATTGGCTGTCGTATAAGGCCGCAACCTGATCCGGTCCATCCGAACCACGCGGCATATTCAAAGGGTCTAAGGCATAGGGATCCTTGACGATGTCGCCGACTCGCGGATCTGCTTTGATCTCCTCCATCATATTCATCATGCTCGCAATCGTACCGCCACTCATACCGCCCTCAGCCTTAACCACTCGGTATTTAACCTGCTTGGCATAAACCCCATGTCGTGCGTGCATCTGCTCCTGCACATAAAAGGTGCCTAAGTCCGAAGGAATGCTGTCAAAACCACAGGTATGCACAATGCAAGCACCTGACCTCTCGGCTTGTGTCTGATATTGGTGGATCACGCGATGCATCCATTGCACCTCACCAGTCAAATCGCAGTAGTGAGTTCCCTGCTCTGCGCAGGCGGCCACCAGAGGTGTGCCGTAGAGTGCGTAGGGTCCGACGGTCGTACAGACGACTCGAGTACGCGCCGCCAGCGCATTCATTGCTACCGAATCAGTGCCGTCAACGACAATAAGCGGAATCAACTTTTCACCGACAGCACTCAGATTGGCCCGCACAGCTTCCAGTTTTTGCTGATTGCGACCTGCCAGCGCCCATCGCAATTCGCCCGTATCACCATAGGTTTTATCGAGATACTCGGCGACCAGTTTGCCGGTAAATCCGGTTGCGCCAAACAGCACTACATCGAATTCTCGTTGCTCTTCCATTGGTTCACCTGTCGTTCAATTAATAGAAAATGATTCCTGAACCACATGTTCACACAGGCAGCGAACCATTGCCATGGCTTCGAGGAGTAGGGATGACACAAACACCAGACTCATGTCGGCGTGTCAAACTAGCGAGCCGCCGCCAATCTGCACGGCTCAAAAGACAGCCGGTGCACAGCTGATGGTCCGTGCTGCTGCAACGCAGCCAAATGAAAGGGCGTTGGATAACCCTTATGTTGACTAAAACCATAGGCCGGGTAAATCGTATCGAGCCGCAACATCTCATGATCACGGGCTACCTTGGCGATAATTGATGCGGCCTTGATCGCATCAAATTTCGTATCGCCCTTGACCAGCCAATCAGAGGGACAGGGAAATGCCGGACTGCGATTCCCATCGACCAGCACAAAATCCACCACCGAGTTTAATCCAGCGACAGCGCGCTGCATGGCCAGCATACTGGCTTGAAGAATATTGATTCGATCGATTTCAACAACGCTGGCCGAAGCTATCGCATAGGCAACAGCTCGAGATTTAATCAGAGAATCTAACGCTTCGCGCCTTTTGGGGGTCAATGCCTTAGAGTCACGCAATCCAGCGATTGGCAGGAAGGGATCGAGAATGACGGCCGCGGCATAAACCGCACCGGCGAGAGGCCCTCGTCCTACTTCATCAACACCGGCACAATACTCTCTCCAGTACACTAGGGCACCAGATGCTGCCGGCAGAGCGTCAGTACTGCCACTGCGGCCTGCTCGCCGGCATTTCGGCGTAATTGTCGATGAATGATGGCGTATTCCATTAGCTGCGCTTGTCGGTTCGACGCTTCGAATAGCTTTAACGTCTCTCGACACAGGGCCGCTGGAGTCGCTTGATCCTGAATAAGTTCTCGCACCAATTCGCGGCCAGACAGAATATTGGGCAACGCAAAATATGGCGTCGACACCCATCGCGAGACGAGGGCATGGGTCAAGGCGCCAAGTCGATAGGACATGACCATAGGTCGTTGCAGCAACATCGCCTCCAGGGTTGCTGTGCCCGCATTCACCAGGACCGCATCGGCGGCCAACATCGCCAACTCCGACTGGCCTTCAAGCAGCACCGTCTCCAGGCCTTGCCCATAGCGGCTTAAGAGCTGTTGGAGTTGCGAGGCACGTCGATCGTTGGCGGCGGGAATCACAAATACTACTTCATTGAGCTGTGTTTGAATCAACTGGGCCGCCTGCAAAAAGTCTGGCCCGCTGTAAGCGACTTCACTGGCTCGACTACCTGGTAGAAGCGCTATTACCTTGCGTTGCAGACCAATTTTTAGCTGCTCACGAGCTGCTGATTTGGCCTGCGGGTCTTGCACTGGCGGTATCTCGTCAGCTCTGGGATGGCCGACAAATACTGCATTGATCTGGTTTTCTGCGTAGATCTCGTTTTCAAACGGATACAGGGTCAGCATCAAATCGACATTTTTCTTGATAGTGCTGATACGTCCCTTGCGCCAAGCCCAGACAGAGGGCGAGACATAATGCACGGTCTTGATGCCGCTTTTTTTCAGTCTGCCCTCGAGCAAACCATTGAAAAAATTGAAATCTATGCCGATAAAACAGTCTACCTGCAGTTTCACGATGGCGTCGGTGGTTGACAGCAGGATTTTCAACAATGACGGCAGACGCTTTAAGGGCTCAACAAAACCGTTGACAGACAAGGCTTCTATGTCAGTCCAACACTCCAGTCCGGCAGCAATCATGGCTGGACCACCAATGCCAACAAACTTGACATCCGCATAATGCCGACGGATCGCCCGCATCAGCGGCGCACCCAGATTATCTCCCGAAAGCTCCCCGGCAAGCAGGGCAATGGTTAGAGGCTTGTGTTGGTTTACCGGGTTCTCCATCGCTTTACCCTGATGATCGCTGCCAGTCAGGTAACCTTCTGTTCTGCACAGGTCAGAAAGCTCGAGCAGGCTAACTTGTCACCCACATAGGCGCGCCCCACAGCTTTCATCCAATGATTACGCAAATTAACAATTTCGACCTCGAGTCGCAGCTGATCTCCCGGAAGTACCGAATGCTTGAATTTAGTCTTGTCAGTGCCGGCGAGATAGTAGATGTAACCATCTTCAAGTGTTCGGTTTCGGCTTTTAAATGCCAGGATACCTGACGCCTGCGCGAGCGCTTCCACTATCATGACACCTGGAAATACCGGCGTCATGGGAAAATGCCCAGTAAACTGCGGCTCGTTGATGGTGACATTCTTAATCGCAACGATGCGTTTGTTGGCCTCAAACTCCAGCACTCGGTCAACCAGTAGGAACGGGTATCGGTGGGGCAGGTACTTCCAAATTTCAGTCACTTCCATCTTATTTCTCTTGTTTCCTACATTAGCTGGTATAGCTGGCACTTAGATTCAACTTCGAAAACACCTCGCTCGGGGCGCGCAGCCGGGGGCGCCTAGCCGGACTTTTTCGATTCTATTCGGCGAAGGCGCTTGAGAATTTCATCAAGCCGTTTAAATCCAACAATACTTCGCTTCCATTCCTTACTCGGCAACAGATTCGTACCCGATGAATAACGCCCTTTTGTCATAATCGATTGGCTGACCAATGACATGGCCGTAATTTCCACCTGATCGGCGATCTCGATATTATCGATAATGCCTACTGCCCCGCCAATCAGACAATAAGCCCCAATGCGACTACTACCGGCAATCGCAGTGCAGCCAGAGATTGCCGTATTAGGCCCGATTCGAGTTCCATGACCCACCTGCACCTGGTTATCTAGCTTGACGCCATCACTGATCACCGTATCGTTAAGCGCCCCTCGATCGATGGTGGTACCGGCACCAATCTCCACCCTATCGCCGATCTGAACACCATAGATCTGAGGGATTTTTTTTAGCGTCGCCGTCGCCTTGTCAAATTCGAATCCAAACCCGTCAGCACCGATCACAGCACCGCTGTGAACAACGCACTGGCGCCCAAGATGTACGCCGTGATAGAGGGTTACATTGGCGAATAGGCGAGTTTGCTGACCAATGGTGCTTCCTTCACCAACGACGGTTCCTGCGCCGATAGACACCCCATCGCCGATGCGACAACCCGCCTCAAGCACGACATTGGGCCCTATGCTAACCTTTTCGCCAATGCTCGCACTGGGGTGAACTAGGGCTGATGGGTGGATTGTTCTATCAGGCACGGGGGTCGGATCAAATAACTCCGCTATCAAAGCCCAGGCCATTCGAGGCTGTTCGCTGATCAATGCGGGTTTGTCGAAGCCGACAGCGTCCGCCCTGCGCAGCACCACGGCAGCAGCGGCTGTATCATTCAACAAGGGCTTATAGGTGGAACTAAACAGAAAAGACAGTTGGGTCGAGTGAGCGTCTCGCAAGTTTGCGATTCCGCTCACTTCGATGGATCCGTCACCAATAAGCTCCAGATGGTACTTATCGGCAAGATCCCCGAGACAGATGGAAAATGTCATCGCCGGGATTCATCCCTCACTTCGGCGCTTACTTTTTCGCACCCAGTTCGTTAAGCTTTTCCGTTACCTTACGGGTAATGTTGTAGAGTTCACCCACATATAGCGCGGCTTGACGCGGGACAATTAAATCGTAGTCTTCATTTTTAACCAACTCTTCGATCGCTTTTTGAACCTTAGCATCGATACCTGCAAACAGCTCTTGCTGCCGCTCTTCGATGAGGCGCTGAAGCTTCTGCCGATTGTAGACGAAGTCATTATTCTTTGACTCGATTTGCTGCTGTACACGACGCTTTTCTGCTTCGCTCATGACTTCAGCATCTTTCTGTAATCGCTCAAAAAGAACAGCAGCTTCTGACTGAATGTTACGGATTTTTTCTTCTTCGTCTTTAAACTCATTTTGTATCTGAGCCATCAAACGCTTCGCTTCCTCAGAGTTGAGAATAGCGGCCTGAACGTCAACCACAGCAATTTTGACTTCCGCCAGTACATTCGGCGCAGCTAACCCTATGACTGCTGCTGCCACTGTCAGAATGATGGCCCGTATTCGTTGTTTGATCTGCACTTGTGTTCTCCTCGGTTGCTGCATTGCTGCTGCGGCTTAGTTACTGAGCTTGGATGTTAAGTTTAGTTGCTGAGCATAGTTATTAAGACTTCTGCGATAGCGCTGCCTAATCTGCAGAAATGAAAGCATATTAACGTGCGGATGTTTACACATTCGCCATATTGATTCAATGACCGATTGAGTAAACCCGCGTCATCTATCTGACTTGCAATTCCTCGTAAAGTTCGAATAGACGCCATCCGTCTATAGGGCCGCACAAATTTTTTTCGGCTAACTGATCAGCTAACTGTTCAGCTAAGAATGCTTTATTCAAGTCAGTCGGACTCTCTATTCAAGATCCTTGCCCCACTTAACCCAATGCCAGAGGCCTCGCTAAGAAAAAAGGCTTAAAAACCTAGAAAGTTCTGCCGAGCTCAAACTGGAAGGATTCACCTTCGTCGCCTGGTTTTCGATTAAATGGCGTGCTGATACTGAAACTGATTGGCGCAAAGCCCGTAATCCAGGTCACTGCAAAGCCTGCTGAATAGCGCAATTCACCATCTTTGACGTCATAACAAATTTGACTGATCGGCGGGCAATTGGAATTGAAAACGTTACCGGCATCGACGAAGAACACCGACTTCAGTTGGCGCTGATCTTTGACGAATGGCAAAGGGAACAGAACTTCAGCGGTACCGCTAATCAAAATATTACCACCTATCGGCTCAGGTCGAATAAAAGCAGAATTTGGCGAAGGCGTCGACCTGGGCCCTAAGGAGTTAGTCTCGTAACCACGAACGGAGCCAAATCCGCCTGCATAGAAGTTTTTATAAAACGGAAAGGCATTGGTACCACCGTAGCCGTCTCCGTAACCCAGGTCCGCCCTCAGATGTAATATGAAAACGCTGGGCAATGGGTAAAATATCTGACCCTCATAATTGACCCTGAAATATTCCAACTCACTGCCAGGCACGGTCATTTCATAGGACAAGGCTTGAGACTTTCCTGCCGTCGGCAATAATCCCCGGTTCAGCGCTGACATGCTGTAACTTGCTGACAGAGTAACCAAATTAAAATCTTTACCCTCAGTCGCGAGAAACTGCGATATTTCCTGCGCTGGATAGATTCCTTCTTTGATTCTGGTGCTTTCGTAACCTACGTTAAAACCCACTCTACTGATCTCGCTGACAGGATATCCAAAGCTGACCGAGCCGCCGTAGGAATCCGTGGAGAACCGCGCGATATTACGCTCATCAAAATCTGTGCTTCGATAAAATACGGAATAGCCACGACTGACACCGTCGACGGTGTAGTAAGGATCAAAAAAGGAAAAGTTGTAGGACGTCTGGTAGGCGCTGTAATTCACGCCAAAATTGACGCTGTTACCCGTGCCAAACACGTTGTTCTGCTGATAGCTGGCGCCGAGGATCAGACCCGCTGCCTCCGCATAGCCCAGCGTCGCAGATACCGAACCCGTGGGTTGCTCCTCGACGGTATATTCAACATCGATTTGGTCGTCTACACCAGCCACCTCTGGCGTTTCGACATTCACTTCTTTAAAAAATCCGAGTCGCTCCAGGCGCAACTTCGAGTGCTCGATTGAGGCCGTAGAGGCCCAGCCGCCTTCCATTTGACGCATCTCACGACGTAGCACCTTGTCTTGAGTCAGCGTATTTCCTTGAAAACTGATACGCCGCACGTAGGCTCGACGACCTGCATCAATGAAAAACTTGACCGTGACTTCATTACCTTCCTTCGAGGGCACCGGTTGCCCGGTAGCACTGGCAAAGGTGTACCCAGAGTTACCCAGCGCCGTCTCAATTCGCTCCTCTGAATCAGTAATCAACTGCCGCGAAAATACTTGCCCAGGGTAGACGCTGAGCAGGGATCGTATACCCGCCTCTGGCACATCATGAAGCTCACCTGCTATCTCTACTTCTTGAACTAAAAATTTTTCGCCTTCGATAATGTTGATAGTGATGTATACGTCTTCACGATTAGGTGAGATCGAAACTTGGGTCGAATCTATCGTAAAATTGAGATAACCACGGTCCAGGTAATAAGACTCAAGCTTCTCGAGATCACCGGTTAACTTCTCTTTTGAGTATTGATCATCTTTGGTATAAAACGACAGTAGGCTAGGCAGCTTCAGTTCGAGGATTTCCAGCAGCGTCTTGTTGTCAAAGACCTTGTTACCAACGATATTAATGTGATGAATGCCAGACACATCACCTTCGGTCACCTGTATTTTCAGCTTCACTCGATTCCGCGGCAACTCTTCTACCTCGGTATCGATGCTGGCACCATAGCGGCCCTGAGAAACGTACTGTCGCTCAAGGTCATTTCTAATGTGCTCAAGCGTTACCTTCTTGAAGATCTCGCCCTCGGCTAGCCCCGACTTTTCCAGCCCTTCTAACAGGGCGTCCGTCTTAATTGCCTTATTACCATCTATTTCAATCGAATCTATCGCGGGTCTTTCCTGAACAACAACCACCAACACGTTGCCATCACGGCCTACCTCAACATCATTAAAAGATCCCGTAGCAAAAACATCCTTGACGATTTGTCTCAGGGCCGCATTATCTATCTCATCACCAACATTGTAGGGAATCTCCGCGAACACACTGCCAGCAGACATCCGCTGAAGCCCCTCTATGCGAATATCAGAAATAGTAAAGGCCAGTGCCGAGGACGCAGTTAGTAACATCGTCAGAAAAATTAAGCCTGACGTAATTAGACGAAAATTACCCATATTCAACAGAAACCGAGAAGACACTAAAGTCTTGTTAGATCATTATAAAATGCCAACAGCATAATGCTGACGATAATAAACATGCCCAGCTGCAGCCCCCACAACTGGATTTTTTCAGGCACAGGTCGACGCGCAACTAACTCAATCAGATAGTACAGCAAGTGCCCACCATCAAGAACTGGTATTGGCAACAAATTAAGCACCCCGAGACTGATACTCAACAGCGCGATAAAGCCTACAAAGCTTTCCAAACCTGACTGAGCCGTGGAGCTTGCTATCTGAGCTATGGTGATAGGCCCACTGAGATTCTTCGGTGAAATCGCACCCACTATCATTTTTTTGATTGAGTCCAGCGTGAATGCCGTCACAGTCCAGGTTTTCTCCAGGGCCGGGAGCCAGGCGCTGTAAATCGGATATGATACCACTCTCTGCATCTCTGCGGGCAACTCGATCGCCTGTCTTGACGCGCCCACGTAGCCGACACGCTTATCGCCGCGGTCTAATGACCTCGGCGTTAGGGTCAAATACAGGACTTCAGTCTGCCGTTGCACCACCAGCTGCAGAGGTCGCTCGGCACTTTCTTGAACTAACTCGACCCATTCCGGCCAGCTTTTAACCGCCCGACCATCAACCTCAAGGATTCTGTCTTCAGCCATAAGTCCCGCTGCGATGGCAGGTTCATTATCGATGACCTCACCGATAACAGCAGGTATGTCAGGATACTTGAGCACCAACCCCAAAGCCCCGGCAGGATAGGGCTCTTCGGCATCTGCCAGCCAGTCAAAGACAGAGATCACATGCTCGCGGGTTGTCGCTGAACTCAAGGATAAGCACGCGCTCGACAGCACTGGCTCAGCCTCTCGGCTTAAATCTTCGTCAAGAAACAGCTCGCTTGTACTATTGATCTCACAGGTTTTGATTCGAATTTCACCGGAATCACCGATACGATTAAACAGTCGCAGATTCACGTCGGACCAGGTACTGGTCGACACACCGTCAACGGCGATGATTTCCTGATTGGCATGAATTCCGGCTCGAGCGGCTTGGGACTGCGGATCTATATCGCCTAACAAAGGAACAATGCCGGTGACACCGGCCGTAAACAGCGCCCAGTAGGCAACTATCGCCAACAGAAAATTTGCCACAGGTCCGGCTGCAACGATGAAGATGCGCTGCAACACCGGTTTACGATTAAACGCCAGATGTAACTGATCGTCTGGTACGAATCCTTCGCGCTCGTCCAGCATCTTCACGTAACCGCCTAATGGCAGCACCGCGATTGTGAATTCGGTGCCGTCAAGCGCTTCATTGCTACGGGTTCCAACTTGCTGCCCTGCTGGCACCGGCACCGGCGCTGGCGGCCGACCGCGGCGACTGTACAAGGCCTTGCCAAAGCCGATACTGAATCGCAGCACATGCACTCCACAAAGTCGCGCGGCCGCATAATGCCCATACTCGTGAATAGTCACGAGAATCGACAAAGTCACAATCAGCGCAATGATACTCTGAAGGACCTCAAGCATTCGGTACGCTCACGCTCACTGGTTTCATCCTGACTCCCTTACGTTGCATCATATCGATTGCTCGCTGTCTTGCCTCATGGTCAATCGCCAGAATCGATCCCATTGTCAGGGCGTGATTCGAGCCTGTCTGTTCGAGTACCGATTCGATGATCATTGGGATGTCAGTAAACGCGATAAGTTCATCTAAGAAAGCCTGAACAGCCACTTCATTGGCCGCATTCATGGCGATGGCGAGACTCTGAGCACACTGTGCCACCTCCTGTGCCAACCGTAAGCAGGGAAAGCGCTGAGGGTCAGGAGGTTCAAAATCCAGTCGGCCAATAGACGTCATGTCCAACATTGCGACGCCTGAGTTGACCCTTTGAGGCCAGGCAAGCCCATGGGCGATCGGGATACGCATGTCCGGATGACCTAGCTGTGCGACGATCGAACCATCAATATAATCTACCATGGAATGAATAACACTCTGGGGGTGCACAACGACTTCAATTTGATTGACGGGCAGATCAAACAGCCATTTTGCCTCGATAATTTCCAACCCTTTGTTCATCATGGTCGCAGAGTCTACGGATATCTTACGCCCCATACTCCAATTGGGGTGTGCGCAGGCCTGCGCTGGCGTCACTTTTGATAGCCGCGTCAGCGGCAGCAGCCGCAGTGGCCCCCCTGAACCGGTCAACAGTATTTTTCGAATGCCTTGCGCATGGCCGGCTGCCCCATTCGCCATACTTTGAAAGATGGCATTGTGCTCACTATCAATGGGCAAAAGCGTCGAGCCATGCGTTCTTACGGCTTGCATAAACACAGCACCAGACATCACCAACGCTTCTTTGTTGGCAAGCAGCAAGCGCTTGCCAGCCTCAACCGCCGCGAGTGCCGAGGCCAGACCGGCAGCCCCAACGATCGCCGCCATAACATAATCAGTATTTGAGTGGGCGGCGACTTCGCAAAGCCCCGCCTGACCTACCAGAATTTCGGTGGGCGCTTCACTGGCAGCCAATAATGCGCGTAACTGCTGAGCAGACTCAGCATCACCCAAAACGGCAAAGCGAGGGCGAAAGTGAAGGCACTGTTCTGCCAATAATCGAAAATTGGAATGCGCCGTCAGCGCAAAAACCTCATATCGGTCAGAATTGCGACTTATTACATCCAAGGTGCTCACGCCGACACTGCCGGTAGAGCCTAGAATCGTCACACTTTTACGATCTAGCCGAAGACTGTCTGTACTCATAGCACCAGCCCCAGTCATTGCCATTCAAACAGCAGAATAAATAACCCGAAAATCGGTGCTGCTGCCAGCAAGCTGTCAATCCGATCCAGCACTCCGCCATGGCCAGGTAACAATTGACTGGAATCTTTTATGCCTCGCTGACGTTTGAACATGCTTTCTGTCAAATCACCCAACACTGAAACCAGCACGACCAGCATACAGCCCACGAGGAACAGGATGCCTGAGCCCGAAAGGCCGTGATTAGAAAGTCCTTGATTAGAAAGCCCTTCATTTAAAAGCCCGTCATAAAAATATGTCGGCTTACCGAACCAGAGACACATACCGATGGCGATCACCATCGCCAACGAAATGCCACCATAAAAGCCAGCCCATGATTTTCCGGGGCTAACAGCAGGCGCGAGCTTTTTGTTACCCCATCGCCGTCCGGAAAAATAAGCGCCGATGTCCGCACCCCAAATGAGGAAAAAAAGCAGCAGAATTAAAAAGTTACTGTCTGCGGTCGATTTCAATAGCATCAGACCAACATAAGCAGGCACTAACATCACGGGACCCAGCAGGGAAAGTCGGGCGGTTGACGACCAGTAACGTTGACTCCGTGGATAATCTATCACCAGAAACAGTGCCAACAGCCACCATAGAGCCCCGACCAAAAGAATCGCCAGATACCAGAATGTCGCATAGTCGAGGAGCGCAGCGACGCCTATTAATAAAAGGCCAATGAACAAAGTGTAGAGAGAACGCTGCCAGCCAGCATAGTGGGCCAGATTAGCCCATTCCCAGCCACCGATAGTTAGAACGAGGATGAGAAAAACCGAAAATCCCGCCGAAGGCAGAAAAAATACACAAGCAATCACTATTGGCGCCAGAATCAGCGCGGTGATGATTCGCTGCTTCAGCATGAGTGAACCTTGTTTTTTTCTGATGTCTGCACAGAATCGCTCACAGTCAGCCGGTTAGATTGCAACGATATTCTCAAGGACCAGACACGAGAGGAAAGTCTCTCTGGCGTTGGCTCAAATCGCCATTAGATCCTTTTCTTTCGCCTCAAGTGCTGCGTCAACTTCCTTGATTTTTTCATCTGTCAGCTTTTGGATCAGCTCCTCACCACGACGGGCCTCATCCTCCGTAATATCTTTGTCCTTCAGAAAGTCCTTGAGCTGGGCATTAGCGTCACGGCGAATGTTACGGATGGCAATTCGCGCATTTTCTGCTTCATTTTTAGCAACCTTGGTCAAATCTCGGCGATTTTCCTCAGTCATAGGCGGCATTGGTAAGCGAATCTTGTCGCCGCTGGTCGCCGGATTCAATCCTAAATCAGATTTTAGGATCGCCTTTTCGACCACGGGGATCATAGGTTTTTCCCAGGGCGTGACCGCCAAGGTGCGGCTATCTTCAACGCTGATATTGGCTATCTGATTGAGTGGCGTTGGGGTACCGTAGTAATCAATGGTGATACCGTCAAGCAATCCTGGGTGCGCGCGACCGGTTCGCAAGCGGGTAAAAGCATTATTCAGGGCTGCTAGGGATTTATCCATGCGTTGCTGCGCGTCTTGCCTTACTTCATCCAGCACGTCGTTTCCTCTCTAAGTCTGCGAATTTTCTCCGCTACGATCCTATGACTTCTCGACAGCCATTTATGACTGATCACTTTTCTATTACCGATCACTTTTCTATTACTGATCACTTTTCTATTACTGATCACTTCTCTATTAAAGTGCCCTCACCCTCGCCCACTATGGCATTCCGCAATGCTCCACTCTCCTCCATGGCAAACACTCGAAGTGGCATATCGTGATCGCGCGCGAGACAGATCGCCGTCAAATCCATAACAGCCAGCTGCTTTTCTAACACTTCATCGTAGGTGAGTCGATCATAACGTGTCGCGGTCGGGTCCTTCATGGGGTCTGCGGAATAAACACCGTCTACCTTGGTCGCTTTCAGGACAATGTCGGCGTCAATTTCGATTCCCCGCAAGCAGGCTGCGGTATCTGTGGTAAAGAAAGGATTACCGGTACCCGCAGCGAAAATGACAACATCACCCTGGACCAGATGCCGAATCGCCAAGCGACGATCATAGTGAGCGACAATACCACTCATGGGAATAGCCGACATTACGACTGTCTTGATATTCGAGCGCTCCAGCGCGTCTCGCACTGCCAGCGCATTCATCACAGTTGCCAGCATGCCCATATGGTCGCCGGTGACTCGATCAAGGCCGGCAGCGCTCAGTTGCGCGCCACGAAACAAATTACCACCGCCAACGACGAGGCCCACTTGGACACCAATACCGATCAACTGGCCAATTTCCAAGGCGGTTCGATCCAGCACTTTGGGGTCTATACCAACACCCTCTAATCCAAGCGCTTCGCCACTGAGCTTCAGCAGTATTCGTTGGTACTTCGGTGTCGCTTTATTCGGCATCATAATCCTTTTCTGGTCTTGCCATTGAGCCCAACCGGAGGTTGTTCGGCCGCCGTGTCGACAGAGCCTTATCGACGGCCGCCGTATCGACGACCGGTCCCTCTACGCTGCCTATCGGCCCATAGTGCTCGCTACTTCTGCAGCAAAATCAACGTGTTCGACTTCAATACCCTCGCCCACCTGATACCGCACAAACTGAGTCACGGTGGCGTTGGCTTGTTTCAGTAAAGCGCCTATTTTCATGTCAGGATTTTTGATAAAGGGCTGCTCTACCAAACTGATTTCCGCCAAAAACTTGCGAACTCGACCCTCAACCATTTTCTCGACAATCTCTGCCGGTTTGCCACTGTCTGCGGCCTGAGCCACATAGATTTCACGTTCTTTGGCAATCAGATCAGCTGGCACGTCACTGGTGTTGGTATATAAAGGTTGAGGATCAGCAGCCGCGATATGCATTGCGATATCCTTACCAAGTTCTTCGTCACCACCTTCAAGAATCACCATCACACCAATTTTGCCGGTGCTGTGCACATAGTGGGTGATGTTGCCTTCCATGACAGCTGCTCGCCGTACCGACACATTTTCACCAATTTTCTGCACCAGCTCTTCACGGGTTTTCTCGAGCCCGGCATCATTCAACGTCTGTAGATCCGATGACTTGGCGGCGAAAACCTGATCTGTGACGGTCCGCACAAAATTTTGGAAGTTGTCGTCTTTGGCGGCGAAGTCGGTCTCACAATTGACTTCAACCATGACCCCCACACCATTCTCGACCTTAAAGCCAATACTGCCATCGGCAGCCGTTCGTCCGGCTTTCTTCGCGGCTTTCATGCCACTAGACTTTCGAAGATTTTCAATTGCCAATTCTGCGTCGCCATCGGCTTCTACCAAGGCTTTCTTGCAGTCCATCATACCCAGACCGGTACGCTCTCTTAAATCCTTGACCATCGACGCTGTAATTTCAGCCATCTTTTCACCTCATTCTTGTCTATCTTCACCTGTTCTGCGCCAACGCCTCGGCACTGCCGACAGACAGGTTAACTCGCTGTTTAAACCCTGAATTATTTGCAGGGCGAATGGAAAGCCGATGGGCGTTGCGCCAATCGGCTGATCAACTAGGCCTCTGGGGCTGCCTCACCACCAACTTCAACTGCCACCGCGTCACTAACAGGCGCACTGACTTCGACGAAGTCCTCTACCTTAGTCGGGCCCTGAAACTGCTCAACGCCCTCAATCGCTGCATCTGCAATCGCCTGGACAAACATTCTTACCGACCGAATCGCATCGTCGTTACCAGGAATAATATAGTCGACGCCATCAGGGTTACTGTTGGTGTCAACGATACCGACTACTGGGATGCCGAGCTTGTTGGCTTCTGTAATGGCAATACGCTCATGGTCAACGTCAACAACAAAAATGATATCGGGCAACCCGCCCATATCTTTGATACCACCGAGGCTGATCTCGAGCTTGTCAAGATCGCGCTTGCGTGACAGCGCTTCCTTCTTGGTCAGCTTGTCGAAAGTCCCATCGGTCGCCTGAATCTCGAGATCTCGAAGGCGTTTGATCGACTGCCGTATTGTCTTGTAATTGGTTAGCATGCCGCCTAACCAGCGCTTGTCGACATAAGGCATGCCACAACGTTCGGCCTGCTCTTTAATGATTTTACCGGCACTACGCTTGGTACCAACAAACAGCACTTTATTACGCTTTGAGGTTGTGTTGCGAATATAAGTCATTGCCTCGGTCAACGCAGGCACTGTGTGTTCAAGATTTATGATATGGATATTGTTTCTGGCACCGAAGATATACTCGCGCATCTTGGGATTCCAGTAACGGGTTTGGTGACCGAAGTGAGCGCCGGCCTCCAGCAATTCACGCATGGATACGTTTGACATAATGACCTCATTGTAAGTTCGGGTTTAGCCTCCACAAACCCCATAGTCCAACTTTAGCAAGAGGATTTACCCTCCGTGCGCCAAGCACCCGAACTATGTGACGGTATGTGTGAGAATTTTTGGTTTAGTTATTCGTTTTGTTCACACTTCAGTCCTTCCCGGACCGGCGCGCTTTATACCATATTCCCGCTGCAATGCCAATGAAGCCAGCGCCTTTCGTCAAATTAGCCTGCGCCCTTGCTGGACCCGCTGATCTTAGCCCGCCGGACCAGGTCTGAACACGGCTGACCGATGGCGAGGGACTTGGGCTGCTTGCACAGCAAACGCGGATTTGCGGGCGATGGCGGGACTCTGGCTTCGCACGCTTTTTCTGCTTTCCAGCTCTGCATTTTTAAATCCGCAGAAAATTCTGCAGAATCAGCATCACGCTCGACGGTCTTGTCGGACTCAATTCTGCCGCTGCCGACTGCCGAAAGTCATCGCCATCAAGATTGAAATAGGCCCTAATCAGGCGTTTTGAATTCTGCTATAGTACGCCTTTTACGTGCAACATCGTGGAAATACGCCTCGTTCTCTAGCCGTGAACAGGACCACCGCGATACAGGGCACTCGCTCTAATACTGACCCGGACCTGCTACGCTTTATGCCTATTAATCTGAAAACGCCCGAAGAAATCACCAAGATGCGCGCTGTCGGTGCGCTCGCGGCTGAACAGCTCGAGATGATCGAGGCGTTCATTAAACCCGGCATATCAACCGGCGAGCTGGACCGAATCTGTCACGATTATACGGTGAACGTTCAACACGCCATACCCGCACCGCTGAATTACAGAGGGTTCCCCAAGTCTATTTGCACATCGGTAAACCATGTCGTTTGTCACGGCATCCCGTCGGACGACAAAATTCTAAAAAATGGCGACATCATCAACGTCGACGTGACGGTATTGAAAGACGAGTACCATGGTGATAGCAGCAAAACCTTTATTGTTGGCACTGGCAGCGTGTTGGCCGAAAGGCTTATCCAGGTGACTCAGGAGTGTCTCTATCGCGGTATCGCGCAAGTCAGACCCGGCGCTTATCTTGGTGACATTGGTCATGTTATTCAGGTGCACGCAGAACGGAACCGTTTCTCTGTCGTACGAGAATATTGCGGCCATGGCATTGGCAAGGTTTTTCACGATGAACCTCAGGTACTACACTACGGGCGCCCTGGTACCGGGGTTGTTCTACAGGCGGGCATGACCTTCACCATCGAGCCGATGATCAATGCGGGCAAGGCCGCCGTCAAACTGCTGCCCGATGACTGGACTGTTGTCACCAAGGATCACAAGTTGACGGCCCAATTTGAGCACACCATTCTTGTGACTGATACCGGTTATGAAATTCTAACCTATCGCGGCGATGAGACTATCGAGCGGTTGGGCTCGCCCAGCTAGTGCCCATGCTCGAAGAGTTGATTACAAAGCTTGATGCCGATCTAGGGGGTACTCGGCGATCTATCCCGCTGTTTAAGCAGGCGCTGCAGGACTGCAACGAAGAGCTTACTCGGCGCTTCTACGCCAGTGAGGATATAGAGGATCTGGTGCAAGATCGCGCTCGGTTTATGGACAGAGTACTGAAGCGAGCCTGGCATCGCTTTGAATGGCATGAAAACCTCTCCAGCTGGCGCAAACACCGGGTTTCCCTGGTTGCGGTTGGCGGTTATGGACGCGGCGAGCTTCATCCTCACTCGGATATCGATCTGCTATTGCTGTTGGAGCGCGACAACTACGAAAAACACGCAGATAACATTCAGAGCTTTTTGACGCTACTGTGGGACATAGGCTTGGAGGTTGGCCACAGCGTTCGATCTATCGGTGAATGTGCGAAGCAGGCAGCTCGGGATGTCACCATTGTGACGGCGCTTATGGAAGCCAGGACCATCGTTGGCGACGTTTTGTTGTGTGAAAAAATGTTGCAAGCCATTAGTCCCGAGAAGATCTGGTCTCCAAAAAAATTCTCTTCTGCGAAGCGGGCCGAACAAGAAGAGCGTCATCGCAAGTCTGAGCATACTGAGTACAGCCTCGAGCCGAACATCAAAACCTCGCCCGGCGGTCTGCGTGATATTCATACGGTCATGTGGATTGCCAAGCGCAAGTATGGCGCAGTCACTTTTGCTGACCTTGTTGAACAACAATTTCTAACTCAAGCGGAAAGCGAGATCCTGATTAGGGGACGACGCTTGCTGTGGAAAATACGCTTCGGCTTGCACCTGATCGCGGGGCGTCTGGATGATCGACTGCTCTTCGAATACCAGCGTCAGTTAGCAGAGATTCTTGGTTATCATGACAATGACCAACTCGCGGTGGAGCAGTTTATGCAAACTTACTATCGCGCTGCCATGGAAATCAGGGCTACCAACGATCTTTTACTGCAGCATTTCGACGAGCAGATTGTTCGCTCCAATGAACGTGCAACCATCAAGCCCGTCAATGCGCGTTTTCAAATCTATAATCATTATATTGAGGTCACCCATGAGCGGGTGTTCGCTGAGGAACCATCGGCACTGATTGAAATGTTTGTCATCATTGCTAACGATGCAAGTATTCAGGGGGTTCGCGCGTCAACCATTCGTTCGCTGACCAGCAACCTGAATAGAATTGACGACTCATTTCGCCAAGATCCAAGAGTGACTCGTCTTTTTCTTGACCTACTTCGTTCCTCAGAACATCTGTTTACGCAACTGCGAAGAATGGAGCGTTATGGCATATTGGGGGCCTACCTGCCTGAATTCGGTCGCGTCATAGGTCAGATGCAATTTGACCTGTTTCATGTCTACACAGTGGATGCCCATACGCTACAAGTCGTAAGAAACATGCGCCGATTCCGTTACAAAAATTCTGAACAGATGTTTCCGATAGCCGCTCACATCCATCCAAGGCTACCTAAGATAGAGCTCCTGTATATCGCCGGCTTGTACCATGATATCGCCAAGGGCCGCGGCGGAGACCACTCTGAACTTGGTGTTCAGGTCGCCGCAGACTTTTGTCAGCGTCACGGTTTGGGTACCTGGGACACTAATCTTGTTTGTTGGCTGGTCAAAAATCACCTGGTCATGTCGACTACCGCCCAACGGAAGGATATTTCTGACCCTGAGGTCATTCAGGATTTTGCCAACCTGGTTCAGGATCAAATTAGGTTGGATTATCTGTACGCACTGACAGTTGCTGACATCAATGCCACCAACCCCACCTTGTGGAATAGCTGGCGTGCATCCCTGATGAGGCAGCTATACAACGACACGAAACGGCACCTGAGATTGGGGCCTGACAACCAAGTCGATCGCAACGAGTATATTCATGAGACCCAGAATCACGCGATTGAGCGCCTGCAGGCACACGGTCTGAGTCGAGAAACGATTTTATCGACTTGGGGCGGGGTGGACGAAGACTATTTTATTCGTGAATCGGTCAGCGATATCGTCTGGCATACTCTGGCAATCAGTGAGCATGACGCTGCTAGTGGTCCACTGATCTTGATTCGTAATGACGCAACTGGACGCCTGGATGAAGGGGCAACTCACATCTTTATTCACGGCCCTGCCCATGAAACCCTGTTCGTCGCCTCTGTCACCGCCTTTGACAAACTGGGATTGAATATCGTCGATGCTAGAATCGCTTCTTCTAAAGAGGGGCAGATCTTCGATACTTTCGTCGTACTTGACGAACACGGCAGAGCCATCAGCGAGCAGAAAACACAAACCGAGAAAATCAGAAAAACATTGCGCGAGCATCTTCTTCATGAGGGAGCATTCAAACCTAACACCAGTCGGCGGACACCCCGCTTGTTGAAACAGTTTTCTCTGAAAACGCAGGTAGCTATCAGCCAGGATCTCGCCAACAATCAAACTATCCTCGAAGTTGTTGCGCCCGACCGACCGGGATTGCTCGCTCTAATCGCCAACATTTTTGTCGAGCTGAATATCACCCTGAACAGCGCTAAAATTACCACCTTGGGCGAGCGAGTCGAAGACATCTTCTTTATTGCCGACAGGAAAAATAATGCAATCATTGACCAGGCGGCCTGCGATCTGCTGCGAGAGCGAATCTGCGAAGAGCTGGATCAACATGTACAGAAGGCGGTACCATGAATCGACGGCAGGATTTACTCAAACCGTATCCATTTGAGCAGCTCAACAGCTTGCTGGCTGGCATCAAACCCTCAAGCGAACATGATTTTATTGCGCTGTCTCTTGGGGAGCCAAAACACCCTGCACCCAGATTCCTCATCGAAAAGTACCTTGAGCAGGAGGGTGTGATTCGCGGCTTGGCAACCTATCCACCGACTCGAGGTATTCCAGAACTGCGAACGGCAATTGCTGACTTTGTCAATCGACGATTTAATCTCGCGACCAATCCAATAGACCCAGAAACCCAGGTTTTGCCGGTGACTGGCAGTCGCGAGGCATTGTTCGCCTTTGCTCAGACGGTCATCGACAGCCGAATCGAAAGCTACACCTTGCTGCCCAACCCCTTCTACCAAATTTATGAAGGAGCCGCGCTACTGGCCGGTAGCACGCCCGTTTACGTACCCTGTACTGAGGAGAACGGCTATTTGCCGGATTTCTCCGGCGTGACCGCAGAACAATGGCAGAAGTGTTCCCTGCTCTATCTATGCACGCCAGGCAATCCAACTGGCGCTGTCGCGTCCATTGAGGACATGCAGGCACTTATTCGACTATCGGACGAATTTGATTTTGTGATAGCGTCCGATGAATGTTACTCGGAGATCTATGCCGACGAACAAGCGCCGCCTCCCGGGTTGCTAGAAGCGGCCTGCGCCATGGGCCGACGTGATTATAAGAACTGCGTAGCCTTTAATAGCCTGTCAAAGCGCTCTAATTTACCGGGTCTACGGTCAGGTTACGTCGCAGGTGACGCAGATTTAATCCGAGCGTTTTTACTCTATCGCACCTACCACGGCTCCGCCATGTCGGTGCACCCTCAGTGGGTCAGCGTTGCGGCCTGGAGTGACGAGCAACACGTCATCGAAAATCGCGCAATCTATCGCCAAAAATATGCTGCCGTCGAAGAAATTCTTCGAGAAGTCTGGCCCATGTCGCAACCACCAGCGAGTTTTTATTTATGGCCACAGACTCCTGTTAACGATGAGCAGTTCACTCAACGCTTGATGGCACACGTGAACATTAAAGTGCTGCCGGGCAGCTATCTCTCGAGGGTTGTAGCGGGCGCCAACCCCGGCCAGAACCGGGTCAGAATGGCCCTGGTCGCGACCCTTGATGAATGTGTAGAAGCGGCCAGCCGACTTAAAGTTTTTATGCAGCAGAGAAGCTATCTATAGTGACACGGGGCTATAGTGACACGGGGCTATAGTGACACGGGGACCTGTCAGGATCACGTGACTCACATTTATCGAAAGGTCGGGACGTACCATTTTGCCAAACACGGCGGCGGCCTTTTTTTCTGAATATCCAACCTTATCACTTGCAACACAGGTACACACATGAGTACAAATTTTTTCAGCTATGGTATTGGTATCGGCACTCAAAATCGCAAGGGTGAATGGCTTGAGGTCTATTATCCGAAGCCCGTCTTCAAACCTGCTCTGACAGATATTGAAGCAATTGCTGAGATCGTCGGCTATAGCGGCGGCAATACCGCCATCGAATTGAACCACGCTACGCTGCCAAAATTAAAGGCTAAGCTTAACTCAGAGCAACAGGCAATAGTAGCCATGCTCACGGGCGCAATCCGCCCCCTGGTAATTACTCTGATAGAGCAGGATGCGCCATTGACCTCTACGCCTGAGGCTTATCTGAAGCTGCACCTGCTGTCCCACCGTCACGTGCAACCCAATGAGATCAATCTCACCGGCATCTTTGCCAAGCTGCCCAATGTCGCCTGGACTAACCGCGGCGCAATTGATCCAGAAGAGCTCACCGAAGCGCAGACGCGAGCCAGGGTAAAGGGTGAGCTGTTGGAGGTTGCAGCAGTCGACAAGTTTCCAAAAATGACCAATTACATAGTGCCCAGCGGCGTGCGCATAGCCCATTCAGCGCGCGTCAGGTTAGGCGCCTATCTCGGCGAAGGCACTACGGTAATGCACGAAGGCTTCATCAACTTCAACGCCGGCACCGAAGGCCCAAATATGGTCGAGGGCCGCTTGTCTCAAGGTGTGGTCATGCGTGCAGGTAGTGACCTGGGCGGCGGTGCGAGCACCATGGGTACGCTTTCCGGTGGTGGCGAACTGATTCTGTCTATCGGCCGTGATTGTCTGATCGGGGCCAACGCCGGAGCCGGCATACCGCTGGGTGATAGATGTACCATCGAGGCCGGCCTGTACATTACTGCCAGCACCAGAGTGCAGGTTTTGGATGAACACAAAAACCTGGTTCAAACCGTGAAGGCACGTGATCTGGCGGGCCAGTCAGATATGTTGTTTATTCGTAACTCGCTGACAGGGGTCGTGGAGTGCCGAACTAACAGCAAGGCAATTCAGTTGAATCCCGTCCTGCACAGCCACAATTAACCCGAGTAGCCTAGCGATGAGCATTGCAATTGATCCAGCCAGCCTCGACGCTGAAACAGTAGCGCTGACTCAACAATTGATCCGCGCCGAATCAGTCTCTCCTCATGATGCTGGCTGTCAGGCGCTCATGTCTGACTATCTCGGGGACCTGGGTTTTCGTATTGAAGCCATGCCCTTTGGTGACGTAAAAAACCTCTGGGCCTTGCATGGTCAGGGTGGGCCTTTGTTTGTGTTTGCCGGCCATACGGATGTCGTTCCACCCGGCGCCGTCGATGCCTGGCAAACCCCACCGTTTGAACCAACACTGAAAGACGGTTTGCTGTATGGCCGAGGTGCTGCAGATATGAAGGGCTCGCTCGCGGCTATGCTCACAGCCACTCGTCGATTTATTGCCAAGCACCCAGACCATTCAGGCACCATTGGCTTTCTGATCACCAGCGACGAAGAAGCTGCAGCCATCAACGGCACTCGCCGAGTGATGGAGGTATTGGAACATCGTGATATCCACATCAAGTGGTGTCTGGTCGGTGAACCTTCCAGCCATTTGGTGCTGGGTGATGTCGTTCGCAGTGGCCGCCGAGGCTCACTGAACGCGCACTTGTCCATCAAGGGTATCCAGGGACATGTGGCCTATCCCACAGAGGCCCTCAACCCGATTCATACCGCCTTGCCAGCGTTGGCGGAACTGGTGGGTATCGAATGGGATACTGGAAACGAGGCTTTCCCACCCACTTCCATGCAAATCTCGAATATCCATAGCGGCACGGGTGCGAACAATGTCATTCCTGGAGAGATGAACCTGCTGCTCAATTTTAGGTTTTCGACGGCCTCCAGCGAATTCTCTTTGCGTCAGCGTACAGAAGCCATTTTGCAGCAGCATAAGGTTGACTACCAGATCGACTGGTCTCTTTCCGGCCTGCCCTTCCTGACACAGGGCGGTGAGTTAATTCCCGCTGTGCAACAAGCGATTGCCAGTCGCCTTGGAATCACGACTGAGCTTTCGACCTCTGGCGGCACCTCTGATGGGCGGTTCATTGCACCGACTGGCACTCAGGTTGTTGAGTTAGGACCGAGAAATGCCACGATTCACAAGGTCAATGAGTGCGTGACCACAGAGGAGCTTATACAACTATCCTATCTTTACAGCGATATTCTTGAGCGACTGCTGGTCGATGGTGCCCGATGACAGACTCGAATCACGCGTTTCCAGATATCGAAATTTACATTAAGCGGCCTGAACTCGAGCAGCTAGAAGCCTGGCTGAAGGCCACAGTGGGACCCATCAAGATTGAAACCCGCGGCTCTAGCAGCCAAGTTACCTTGGGCAACGGCGAGTCCTGCCTTATCGTTGCGAATGCCGTTAAAGGTGGCTATACCTCTGTCTGGTTTAAAACCAACCAGACACCCTGGCCAACTGATCGGGACTGTGCGTTGGCTGCCTGGCAGGCCTTGGGCTTGGAAACTCGCTGCAGTAATGGTGGCTGGGATGGTAACGATGAACAAGGCTGGCGGCGCTTTACCGAAGCCGGCGAAACTGTAGTTAACTGGTTCAGTTGATGCGCAGGCGATTACTCTATACCGGGATCGGTTTGAGCGCATTTTTAGGATTCCTGCTCACCAACTTGCCTGCCAGTTTGATCTGGGCGCAGGCCAAGGACCAGGTCAGCGAACGACTACCGGCGCTGCTGGTGACGAGGATCGACGGCACCATCTGGAATGGCGGAGCCGATCTGAGTCTGGGAGGGTTGAGCGCCAGCCGAGTCGTCTGGCGACTCGACAGCGATCGAATACTAGCTGGTGGACTACCATATTTTATCAGCGTAACAGGATCTGGCCACCGACTGGCGGCGCAGGTCACGCTGAAACCCTACCGTCTGACAATAACGCATCTTAATGGCAACTTGCAGCCAGATTACCTCAATAGACTAGGCGCTGCCTTTGGCCTCGCCATCACTGGCGACCTGAACTTTACTGACCTTCAATTTGGCACAGATCGTCAATGGCTCGATACCGCCTTCGGTCGATTGAATTGGGCCGGCGGACAGGTCACCTTTCCCGACCCGACTGGCGCTGGACTGATCGAGCTACCGCCATTACAAGGTCAAATTAGTCTGGCAACCAGTAACCTGCGCCTGGATATTACGTATTCGAGCGGCGATCAAGATCTTCCACTAATCAGCCTGTTACTCAAGCCAGAGGGCTGGTTGGAGGTTGCTATAAAAGCCAGATTGTTTAAGCTTGCTCAAAGGCCTTGGCCACCTGGTATCGATCTCGACGAGACCGCACTGGCACTGGAAGAAAAGCTATTTTAGGCGTTCGCAGACTGAGCCGCACGGAGCACTGACTTGGATTCAATGGTGGCACTATATCAGCAGCATCGGCGACATCTGGCCACCGTTATCGGCGCCTTGCTGGTGATTGCCATTGGTCTGAGTCTTGCCAACAGTGTTCTATTTGTTCTTGAACATCTAAGCGATGGCGCAAGTGATGCCACAGTAACTTCGAACACGCCGCCAGTCTTGCCGGTAGTGACATCCTCGACAGAATCAGGCATCAGCATTGCCAAGTACAATTTATTCGGTAGGGTGCAGCAAGACAGCCCGGTCCAGGCTCCAGCAGATGCGCCAGCAACCCGTTTGAACCTTGAACTACAGGGCGTGTTTACTGCGACGGTAGTCGCTGAATCCAGTGCCATCGTCGCAGAACGTGGCAAAGACGGCGAGCTCTTCAGAATTGGCGACCGGCTGCCTGGCAATGCCTTGCTTGAGGCTGTGTTTGACGACCATATTCTCCTCAAACGAGGAGGGCAGATTGAAAAGCTCATGTTCTCCGATAGTGGCTTACGTCAGCAATTCAAAGCTGACGACGAGAACCTGGCAGGGCCAGACCCGACATCGAGTCAGGGGACCGTTGATCGAGTCAATCAAATCAGAGAGCGCATCGCGAGCCGACAAAGCACTCCACGTCAACCCGTCGTCCAGCCAGGCGCGAACCTAAAGAATTTTGTTACCGAATACCGAGACAGGATTGAATCAGACCCGGCTGGGCTACTCAGCGAACTTGGCGTCAGCGCAGTAAGTGAGGGGCAAGCCAGTGGGTATCGCATCAGTGATCAACTGCCTTCTCAGCAAATGATGCAGGCCGGACTGCAGGAAGGCGACATCATATTGTCCGTCAATGGCAAGCCCATCGGTGATGTCACCAGTGATTCGGCATTAATCGATCAAGCAATGGCAGAGCGGCGGGTGCGGGTTGAAATTCAACGCAATGACCGGCGCTTTTTTCTGACAATACCCATTCCAGACGAATAAGCACGAACGCAACAGGCATCACACGCGTGATCGTTGGGTTATTCGACGAATTACAGTAACATTCGTTTTTTCAAAGGATCCACAGCATTATGTTGTCACTGGGACCAAGGCTTCTCCTCAGAATATCGCTGATCAGTACCTTGTTATTGCTCGCGAGCCCTGCTTCGAGTCAGGACAACTGGAAGATCAATCTGAAAAATGCCGATATTCGAGAATTCGTCACCCAGGTGTCGGCAATCACGGGTAAAAGTTTCATCATCGACCCTCGAGTGAAGGGTACCGTCACCGTCATTTCCAATACTTCAATGGATACGCCTGCAGTCTACGAGTTGTTTTTAGCTGTGCTGCGCGTGCACGGCTTTGCCGCTGTTCCTTCCGGCAACGTCGTTCGCATTGTGCAACAGGTGCTGGCCAAGCAAAGCAGTAATCCCCAGGACTTCTCGACTGACAATCCCGGCGAAGAGTTGATTACTCAGGTAATCAGTGTCAAAAATACTGACTCTAATGAGCTGGTTAAAATTCTCAGACCGCTGATTCCTCAATACGGTCACATCGCCGGCCTGACTCAACCTAACGCATTGATTCTCAGCGATCACGCAGAGAACATCGCCCGCCTGACAGAGATCATCAATCGAATAGATGTCGCTGACAACTCAACAACCAGGATTATTCAACTCAAAGATGCCTGGGTTGAAGACGTTGTCAATCTCCTGGAGCAATTAGCACCCGAGCAAATTGGCAAGGGGTCAAAGGGACCTAATCGTGTGACCATCGTCGCTAGCGAAAGGACCAACAGCCTGATTATTAAAGGTGAACCGGAGACTCTGGATAAGGTAGCAAGCCTGGTTTTTGAGCTTGATGTTCCAGCTAATCGTGGCGGTACGATTCAGGTTGTTCGACTGGCAAACTCTGATGCGACCCAACTCGCCGAGATTCTTAAAAACTTGGTGGCGGACAAGGATGCTAAGGATTCTGCGGGTCAAGTCATCTCCACCAGCATTCAGGCTGACGAATCTCTTAACGCGCTTGTGATTCGAGCTGACCCCGCCACCATGGCAGAGTTGAAAGAGATTATTGCGCGCTTGGACATTCGCCGCCTGCAGGTGCTTATCGAGGCCGCTATTGTTGAGGTGACCTCTGACTTTACTCGAACACTGGGGACTGAGCTGGCGCTAGGTGACACTTCCGCCAAAGCCTTACCCATCGGCCTGACCGCGCCGACGGGCACCTTGGCGAACGTTCTCGCTAATCTCGCTGCCGGCGATGGCAAATTGACCAGCGTGCCGGATCTGGGCAGTTCACCACTGATCGCCGCCGCTAAAACCAACAGCGACGGCATTAACTTCGGCGTTATCGTTCGTGCCCTGTCAGCCAATACTGATGTCAACCTGTTATCCACACCTAGCATTACCACGATGGACAACGAACAGGCGAAAATCGTAGTCGGTCAGAACGTGCCGTTTCGCACAGGATCAACCACAACTGGCAGCAATGGTGCAAGCAACCCATTTACAACAATACAACGCGAGGACGTTGGCCTCACCCTGGAGGTCACACCCCACGTTCATGATGGCAACCTCATTCGACTTGAGATACACCAGGAAGTCTCAGAGGTCGACAAAACTTCTCTGGCATCCATCGGCAGTGACGGCAGCGCCGATTTAATCACCAACAAGCGGACTATCGATACCACAATACTTGCTGACGACCGAGAAGTGATCATCCTTGGAGGGCTGATTCGAGACAAAATCACCGATGTTAATTCCAGAGTGCCCCTGCTGGGCGATATCCCGCTTCTCGGCCACCTCTTCAAAAGCAGCAATAAAATCCGTGAAAAGCAGAATCTGCTGGTATTTCTGCGGCCAACAGTCCTTGCCACTAGAGAGGACATTCGGGATCAGACTCAACGAAAATACTCTGGCATCTGGGAAGTTCAAATTGAAGGACGAGATCCTTTAGATGCGATTTCGGATTTATTTGATGGCAATCGCTAATCAGAAGACTGCAACTGTCACTATTTTCGCCAGGATCAAGGCTTGGCAATTCCAGTTTTTACGCAAAATACTCTTCACTTGGATCAAACCCACCATTCTCGGCTGTGATGCGACATCGTTAGGCATAGAAGCTGGCGATGATGTTTGCTACGTTCTGCCCTATCGATCACTGGCAGATCTGTTGGTGATCGACAAGGCTTGTGAAGCCGCAAACTTACCACGACCCCTTAAGCCCCTCGGCGAAGCTTTGCAGACTGGCGCCTTCTTTTATATCGGCCAACCCGAGGGACGGCTGGGACGCAAAACACAGCGGCAACATACTGGGCAGTTAACCCGATTATTAGCCCTCCAATCGGCACAATCCCGCCCGATAAAACTGATTCCCGTCTCTTTGTTTTGGGGGCATCAGCCAGACCGAGAAGGCTCTTGGGTGAAGCATTTGTTTTCCGAAAACTGGACAGCGACCAGTCGCTTAAAGAAGCTCTTATCGATTATCTTTCATTCAAATCACATCCTGGTCCAATTCAGCCGCGCGATAGATCTGAGTCAAGAGGAGAATTCTGCGACAGAGGCAATGCAGGAACGTAAATTACTGCGGATACTGCGAGTCCATTTCAATCAGCAAAAACAGGCAATCCTGGGCCCAGACATTTCTCACAGGCGAACCTTGATTCAGTCGATGATGACAAGTCCTGCCGTTCGCGAGGCCATAGAAAAAGAAACCAGAACCAGAGCTATTGCGCTTCGAGAAGTCGAATCTAGAGCCTTAGCCTATGCGAATGAGATTGCCTCCCATCAGTCTTATCGAGTGATCAGGTTTTTTCATGGAGTTTTGACCTGGCTTTGGAACAAGCTCTATGACGGGATCGAAATCAACAACATTGCTCCCGTAAAGGAATTGGCAAGAGACCATGAAATAGTCTATGTGCCCTGTCATCGAAGTCATATCGACTACCTACTGCTGTCTTACGTGCTTTACCACAATGGCCTGAGCCCCCCCCATATTGCTGCGGGAAAAAATCTCAACTTGCCCATCGTCGGATCTCTTCTGCGTCGTGGTGGGGCCTTCTTTATGCGTCGCTCGTTTCAGGGCGATGCGCTTTACAAAGTCGTCTTCGACGAATACCTACATTTGATGTTTACACGAGGTTACTCGGTTGCCTACTTTATTGAAGGCGGTCGAAGTCGAACGGGGCGGACCCTTCAGCCGAGAACGGGCATGCTGAGCATGACAATGCGGAGTTTTCAGCGAGATCCATCAAAGCCAATCTGTTTTATGCCGGTTTACTTTGGTTACGAGAAGATCCTCGAAGATGCCACCTATCTCAGCGAATTGTCCGGCGCCGCAAAAAAAGACGAATCGATTTTGGACATTTTCCGTGTCCTGGGTTCTTTGAAAAACGTATTTGGTAAAGTTTCTGTGAATTTCGGCAAGCCGGTACATCTTCACGCCTTCTTTGACCAGCATTTGCCTCAATGGAACCATGCCGACAGAACCGAAACCGCCGATTTTGCAAAGACCTGCAGCTTGCTGGCGACGCGGCTAGCTCAGGGTATCAATGCCGCCGCTGCCATTAATCCAGTCAACCTTGTCGCGACCGTCATGTTATCTACGCCCAGGCAGACGATTGAGGAGACACACCTGGCCCGGCATCTCAACACCTTGATCAGCGTCGCAAAGGGTATGGAGGCCGACCATTGTCTTTCCGTCACTGACTTGTCTACCGATGCGATTATTAACGAAGCGATACAGGTTACCGGTATTCTTCGAACCGAGAAGCCCTTTGGCTATCTGCTGAGTGCGCCTCCACCGCTGCCTGTCCTGCTGACCTATTACCGTAATAATACGATCCATGTGTTTGCCCTGCCCTCACTGATTGGCCGATTGATACTTCAGGGTTATGACCTTAAGACACTGCAGACTAGCTGCCTGACGCTCTACCCAAGCCTTAAGGCCGAATTTTTCCTATTTTGGGATGAAGCCAAGGTGTCCGGCGTCATAGGTCGTATTGTCGACCTTCTGGCCGAACTGCAGCTGGTTCAGCGGCAAGGCGATCAGCTGCTGTGTCCAAACCAGACCAGCGATGCCTACTCAGACTTGCTGGAACTGGGCAGTATTATTGAACCGACTCTTGAACGTTTTTTTATCGTCAGCGAACTTCTTGAGCAGGGTCGGCATTTGAGCCTACGTGAGACGGAATCGATCGCTGCAGCCATAGGCCAGCAACTCTCTGTATTTTACGGTATCAGCGCGCCAGAGTTTTTCGACAAAACCTTGTTTTCAACCCTGATCGCAACCTTTAAAACCAGTCAGATTATCGGCAATCAGCAGCAGATGCTAACCCTGTCACCCGCGTTTTATGTCTTCAAGCAGACAGTACAGGGAAGCTTAAAAGAGGAAATAAAGGTCAATATTCGCCAACTGGTTCATCGCCACCTGGCACCGGCGCTGAGTATCAATGCGCAAGAGTCAGCCATCTGAAGGCGCTTCAGTCGATGGTAGACGCGGTGGAAGATCGAACATAAATATCAAATCGGCTCGCTTTCGCCCTGAGTTGAAAGTCTGGCCTGACACCTTCACTGTCGCCACCAACCAGCGGCCGCTTCACCACGACTCGCCGGCTATTTGTCGCCAGCGCTGCCCTTAGCAGAGTCTCTACCTGACCATCATCGCCCAGAAAGCGCTGCAATAGCTGCATCCCACCTTTCACCGCTGCCGACTTCTGCCGATGGGGAAACATTTGATCGATATAAATCGTGTCCGCAGGCTCTGCCAAGCGACCCAGCCACTCGCTGGCCTCCGTCTGAACCAGGGACATTCTGGCAACGACCTGCTGCGTCTGAGACACCTCACGACCGCGAGCAAGACCGTCAGCAAGCATCAGAGCAAGTACCGGCGAGCGTTCAAGCAGCGTCACCTGACAACCACTGGCGGCCAGTAAAAAGGCATCAACGCCGAGGCCCGCCGTGCAATCTATGACCTGCCGCCCTGGCTTGGCTGATACCGCTTTGAGCAATAGCTCTTTTTTACCACCGTGGCTATACCGATACTGCAACGCGCCAGCATTGAAATCGATCAATAGCGGCTTTTGCTGACTCGCCTGATCATGCAGCTCAAAGCCCGCTGGCGATTGAATTAATTGAAATCGTGACATGCGCGAACTAATTCCACATCAAACCCAAAAATAATCGTCACCTAAAAACCTCGTTCAGGCGAAATGTAACCAGGGCCGGCAAAACTATGGATGTCTTGTCAGTCATCAAAGCGCGCTCACTCGGCTCTCGAAACGGGCTTACTGGCCACCTGTTCACGTAGATATTCTGGCGTTGCCAACATGGGGTTGAGTCCTTCACCGGCCTCATAGGCGCGAATACCGAGATCAAGCAGATCAATGGCCGCCGGAAAAATCTGGGTTTGAACCTCGACCATCTTCGCTGACAAGGCAGTCTCCAGTGATGCCCGCTCCTGCCAGGCGCTACCGATTCCCACCCACCTTTGAGGCGCTAAGGGTGGAACTTCCGCCGCCTCAAATATCGCATCTGCCATAATCGGCTCGACAAGGCCATTGCTGACACGGTAGGCACCAAAATACACCTCAGTTAGCCGCGCGGTCTCGGCAACAACTATGTGCTCATCGCCAAAGGCACGATACCGACCCTGAGCACAGCAGGCCAGTGTCGAAATCCCAACCACCGGAACACCAATGCCATACGCAAGCCCCTGCACCACGCCCAGGGCTATGCGTAATCCGGTGAAAGAACCAGGTCCCTTACCAAAGACAATCAGATCAAGGGACCGCAGTTCCACGCCGGTATCTGTCAGCAGGGCCGCTATTCGTGGCAATATTTCGCGACTATGATTGCGACCCAATTGTGTGGTTTGCTCAATGGTCTCGCTATCAATTCGTAAACCAAGGCTGCACGCCGTCGTTGAAGTTTCTATTGCCAGGACATTCATTCGTTTAAGTTTTCCAAATAGTTGATGGCCTCTTCAGCGCTGTCAAGCCACTCCATATCAGGCAAGCTCTGCAAAAACAGCTTGCCATAGCCTCGCGTTTTAACACGGGTGTCACCCAACACAAACAAGCCTTTGTCCGCCTCCTGCCGAATCAGGCGCCCAAATCCCTGCTTTAGGGCAATTGCAGCCTCAGGTATCGCATGATCAAAAAATGCATTACCACCATCGGCAATCACTGCTTTGAATTGAGCAGCTGTCATGGGATCATCCGGACTAGAAAAGGGTAGCTTATCAATAATTAGACACTTTAGATCGCTACCCCTGACGTCAACTCCTTCCCAAAAACTGTTGGTAGCCAACAGGGTGCAGCCAGGCGTGTCGCGAAACTGAGCAAGCAATTTAGGCTTGGGCATGCTCCCCTGGACCAGAATGGGTAGATCGACATGCGCTTCAAAAAGGTCTCGAGCGATACGTAAGGCCTTGTAGCTGGTAAACAGAAAGAATGTTCGACCAGTATGACTTCGAATCAGTGGCAGACAATAGTGAACCAGCATTCGAGTGTGTCGATCTGTGCCCGGTAAAGGCAGATCTTGTGGAATGTGCGACTTTACCTGTGATCTGAAACAAAACGGGCTATCGAAGATTCGTTCCTGAATATCGACGAGGCCAAGGTAGCGCTTATAGTGATTGAATTCTCCCGCCACTGACAGAGTCGCAGAGGTCAGGATCCAGCTTTTACTGCTGCCGAGCTCAGCTTTCAACTCAGCAGCGATCGAAATTGGCGACAGATGCAAAGTGAAACCATAGTCATGACGCTCTAACCAGTGAATATTATTAACGTCATGGCCGGCCTCGGTCAGCAATGTAAAATAATCAGTCAGACGCACAACTCTGGTATAACAGTGGGCTAGGGCTGCGCTTCGGACCGCTGCACCGGCTAGTGCCGACATCAATTGCCCCAAGGCAAGGTCGACTTCGTTGACACATTGTGCCACGGAAGGATCGCCAAGCAATTGATCGAGTTTGAAGTCAGGTGGCGTACGATCAAACTCGGTAATCAAATATCGCGCTGCGGCTTCGAGATTTTCAGTCATTCCGCTGAGCGCTATATCGTCATTGCCTAGGCTCGATAGCGCCGCGCGAACGTCACGACAAAGTGCGATCAATTGCTGACTGCCGATCTGCTCTCCAAAAAAGCGGCGCGCAACATCGATGACCTGGTGTGCTTCATCAACCACTATCGCGCCAACATCGGGCAGCAGAGAGCCAAAACCTTCCTCTTTCATCGCCATATCAGCAAATAGCAAATGGTGATTCACCACCACCAGATCTGCCGCCTGAGCTTGTGCTCGAGCCCGATACAGGGGACATTCGCTAACTCTAGGGCATTCACCAGCCAAACAATTATCCTGAGTCGATGTGATCAACGGGCCGATAGATGTGTCCTGCCTATCGGTAATCTCGGTTAAATCCCCTGTCCTTGTCTGCTGTGACCATTCGCGAACAGCAATCAGGTCGGGTAGTTGAGTCGAGTCGTTGTCTCTTCTGCTCATGTTGATACTCGTTTCTAGCCGCTGCGGACACAGATAATTATTTCGCCCTTTCAACAGCGCCACCTTCACGGGCCAGTCGAGCAGGCTAATGATCAATGGAATATCCTGATAGAACAATTGATCCTGAAGTGTCTTACTTCCAGTCGAGATAATCGCTCGTTTGCGAGACAATAACAGCGGCAGTAAGTAAGCAAACGTCTTACCCGTGCCAGTACCTGCCTCAATCAATGCATTTTGTTGTTTTTCAAGCGTATCATCGATCAACGCCGCCATTTCGATCTGCTGAACTCGCGATGTAAAACCCTCAATTTTTTTCGCAACGGGACCTAACTGACCGAGCAGTTGTTGATATCGAGTTAGGGAATTTGTTGATTTCAATCGCGCAGAATCTTTGAATATGGTATTCGTAACATCATCTTACAGGGTTTCGCTGCCAACATCTCGAGCTAACGTTTTTTCGGGGAGTCAACTTGAGCCATCAAATTCAAGCTAACACACCCATCTGTGGCGTAATTCTGGCAGGTGGCCAAGGTACGCGGATGGCACTGAGAGATAAAGGCCTCGTCAGGCTCAATGATCGGTCACTCATAGGTCACGTGATTGACCGAATACAACCCCAGGTTGACCGGATAGTGATCAACTGCAACAGACATCTGGAGATCTACCAGGAATTCGGCTTTACACTGGTTACCGATGCTATTCAGGACTTCAATGGCCCATTGCGCGGCATACTCAGTGCCAGGGAGCCAGTCGGTGAAGACCTGTGTCTGGTCGTACCCTGCGACATGCCTTACTTGCCTCTCGATCTGGTGCAACGTCTAAAGCAAGACTTGCAGCACTATGAGGCAGCCTACGTCGTCGCCAAGGGCCAGGTTCAACCCCTGGTGTTGTTGCTTAAGCCCCGGATCATCGCACGAATCGAACCCTATCTCGGTGCCGGCGGCAGATCTGTTAAAGGCTGGCTAAAAACGCTGAATGCTGTGGCAGTCAGCTTCGATGCCAGCACCGATGGATTTGACAACATTAATAACTTCGAGCAGCTCGCCACTGCAGCTGCTCTTATGGTTCGTTAAATGTGCAAAAAAAAGCCCTCAATAACGAGGGCTTTTTCATTGCTGCTTCTACTTCGAATCAGCGATTTTCTTACGCAGGCTTCTTGGCGACAGCTTTCTTGGCAGCGGGCTTTTTAGCCGCGACCTTCTTAGCTACTGCTTTCTTAGCGACAGCTTTCTTAGCGACAGCTTTCTT
>Ga0181559_10000171_pt1 | contig 53734 bp, 46 predicted proteins | sample 011ome_21_FD_133752 | JGI IMG/M metagenome (GOLD analysis project Ga0181559, IMG submission 133752) | Coastal salt marsh microbial communities from the Groves Creek Marsh, Skidaway Island, Georgia - 011508AT metaG (megahit assembly) | ecosystem: Environmental > Aquatic > Marine > Intertidal... | reverse complement strand
CTGTGACGCTTGGAGAAATGGCGCCCTCGCCAGGACTCGAACCTGGAATCACCGCTTAGGAGGCAGTAGTTATATCCTGTTTAACTACAAGGGCACGAATGTAATTATGCCAAAACATCGCAGGCAATCCAGAACAAACCGAAAAACTCTGCCCTTAGCGCCTTCATTTGTTGGTCGGGTGCGCGACATGGCAAACGATGGTCGTGCTGTGGTGACCGATGAGCAGGGCAGGGTCTACTTGGTGTCCGGAGCGTGGCTCGACGAAGTGGTAAAAGTACAGCCCACCATTCACAAGACTAGCGTGAGCTTTGGTCGGGCAGTTGCCGTTATTAAGGCTTCTGCATTTCGTCGTGAGCCAGCGTGTCGCCATCAGGGCGATACCGATCAGCATTGCGGTGGCTGTCCATGGATGTTTATTGACTACGAAGAGCAACTTCGCGCTAAACAACGAAGAGTATTGGCACAGCTTGAAAAAATGGCTGTTGCCCCGTCGGTGCTCAAACCCATTATGGCATCAACCCAGCAATGGGCTTATCGCAACCGTGCTCAATTCAAAACCAACGGTCTTGCGTTGGGCTATGTAGCTTCGGGCTCTCACGCGCTGATAGATGTTGAACACTGTGCGGTATTGAGCGACGCTAGTAATGCGCAGCTAACCGCGCTTCGTGCCACGCTACCCAATGTCGATTGGCGAGGAGGCCGCACACAATTGTGGCGAAGCATTGATATTGACGATCAGCTTGATAGCCCCAGTCTGGATGCTCGTCTGCCTTTTCGGCAGGGTAACACTCAGCAAAATACTGTTATGCGACAGTGGCTGGCCGGTAAGATTGCGCAAATGGACTCTGCCTCTCCCGTGCTTGAACTGTTTTGTGGTGCTGGGAATTTCACTGCGGTGCTCGCTGAGCATTTTGCGCAGGTGCATGGCGTGGAGGGTGATGAGGCCGCTGTGGAAACGCTCAAAAAATTGCAATTCGCGAGCGTCAGCACTGAAGCGCAAAATTTGTTTGACCCTTTGGTTGTTGACGAGTTGGCCCGTCGGCAAGCCGGTACCCAAATCTTGGTGCTCGACCCGCCCCGCGATGGCCTTAAGGTCCGGCTTCCCTTGCTCAAGCGATTGCGCAAATTGCATACGGTGGTCTATGTTTCTTGCGATTTGGCAACATGGGCGAGGGACTGTGCCGACTTCGCTACGCACGGACTCACGCTCTGCGAAGTGCAGCCTCTTGATCTGTTCCCCCAAACCCCGCATGTTGAAATTTTGAGCGTGCTACGCCGATTTTGAGGGTGCGTACAGCGTGCGTAGATAGTCAGCGACCTGTTTGTGATCGCCTTCAAACACAATGCGGTGGCGACGATCTTCGAGCTGGTAGTTGTACATCGGATCGTAGTATTGCTCGAGCATAACGCGTATCCAACGCTTGTGGCCAGATGGATCACCGCGCTGGTGATCATGCAGAGCCGATAACATAATGTTATACAATTGCTTATGCCGGTCCCCCCCTAATCGTTTGCGTACCCGGCCTAGCGCGTTCAAAAGGTCATTGCTGAAGCGCTCAAAAGCTATCTGACTAGCGGGCTCTTGCGCTTCAATTTCTCGCAGATTGGCTAATATATAATTCTCAAAAGAATGTTCAACGCGAGCCTCAAGCGGTGCGTTTAGCAGAACCATGGGAGCGGATTTTTTTGCTTCTTGCAGAATGGGAGGCAGGGCGCAGCGACCAATCAATCGGCTCTCATCCTCAATAAGGATTGGACCAGGCTGATTTTCACTGGCTTTCAGGAAAGCAATTGCAAGTGCTATTTCAAAGGCAAGTTGTGTCGGTTGCCCCCCAAGCCTGCGACCAAACGCCGAACCCCGATGATTGGCTAGACCCTCTAGATCAACGCTGCCCGAAAAGGGTCTGCCCGCCTGTCCCTCCTGCAGCAGTCGTGTTTTGGCACAACCCGTCTTGCCGCCAATCACTAGCAGTGGATGCTGAGAGCATAAACGTTCAAAGGTTTCCAGTAGCCAGCGTCTAAGGGCCTTGTAGCCCCCCTGGATACGTGGATAAGAAATGCCCACTTCCGCCAACCAGCTTTGAGTGATTTCTGAGCGGAGCCCACCGCGCCAACAGAACAACGCGCCCTCTGGGTTGTCTGTAGCAAAAGCCTGCCAACTTGCAACGCGCTGGGCTTTAGTTTCGCCCGATACAAGCTGGTGCCCCAATTCAATAGCTGCCTGCTGGCCTTTGTATTTGTAGCATGTACCAATTTGAGCGCGCTCATCGTCAGTCATGAGTGGTAGATTATGGGCGCAAGGAAAACTGCCTTTTGCAAATTCTCCGGGTGAGCGGGTGTCAATCAACGGTATGTCGTCGATAAAAATGCGCTCAAAATGACTGATTTCGAGAGACACCAGGCATTAGCCGATGTGAATTCGCGTTGGGCTTACAGCCTTCCGCAGGCAGCCAATGGGCGAGGCGGGTAGTCCTGCAGTAGCCAGGCATGCTTCGACTTCCTCACTGCTTTCGCAACTGACACTAATTAGCAGGCCGCCACTTGTTTGTGGATCACACACAACGTGTCTTTTTAGATCGGAAATAGCATTAATGTGTTGGCCAAACGCCGCAAAGTTGCGTTGACTGCCTCCGGGTATGCAGCCTGCGGCTATGTAGCCCTCGATACCGGGTAGTAAGGTTAGCGCGTTAAACTCGATCTCGGCATAGAGATCGGCGGCATCACATAGCTCTAGTAAGTGACCTGCCAAGGCGAACCCAGTGACATCTGTTATCGCGTTTACGCCCTGGATGGCCGCCAGGTCAGCTCCAATACGGTTGGTTTGACACATGGTAGCAGTGGCGATCCCACGATGGTCACTTTCAAGCTTTCCCTGTTTCTCCGCCGTGGTGAGGATGCCAATGCCTAGGGGTTTGGTGAGATAGAGTAGATCTCCGGATTGCGCTGTGCTGTTGCGTTTAAGGCGGTCAATTGGCAATTCACCGGTAACAGCGAGCCCAAAAATAGGCTCTGGTGCATCAATACTGTGACCGCCCGCTAGGGGAATACCTACCTCAGTACACACCGCTCGACCTCCGGCGATGACTTGTCCGGCAATGTCGGGTGCCAAAATATTGATCGGCCATCCCAGAATCGCCACAGCCATGAGTGGCGTGCCGCCCATGGCGTAAATATCGCTAATGGCATTGGTTGCAGCCACACGGCCAAAATCGAAGGGATCATCGACTATGGGCATAAAAAAGTCAGTGGTACTAAGGATGGCGCGACCGTCGCCAATATCAACGGCGGCGGCATCATCGCGACTGTGGTTACCCACAAGTAGCGATGGAAATTGTGTGGCACCCTCTACGGCAACGCTACCCTCGAGTATGGTTGTCAATACATCGGGCGCTATTTTGCAACCACAGCCGGCGCCGTGGCTGTATTGGGTAAGCCTGATGGGCTTGTCGGACATGTGTCGCCTCGATGACGTTAAACCGCTAGTTTACTGCAGAGGCTACTTGGTTGAAAATTAAAGCTGCTCGCGAGAAGCTGTTGGTTTCTAATTGCGGTGTAAAAGTTGTTGTGTTGCGTGCCACCTGTTTTAACAGACTTATTTGCTGCGTGTTCGCTCTGCGAGGGTTGAGGGGCGCGCTTACGTTGGCGCGGAGCGTGTTCTTCCTGCTGGCAAGTAGCGTCGTTTGGGCCAATTCGGACGTCAGTCAGGAGTCCGCGCGTCTATTGTTCTCTCAAGCGATGAACGAGCTACGCACGGGAGCTGGACCTCGATACAACAGCCTGAGGGTGCAGTTGGAACGGTACCCCCTAGCAATTTACCTCGATTATGAGTACGCCATCAGCCGCCTGCATTACATGACTGCAGCCCAAGCGTTGCAGTTTTTGGAAAGCGCCGAGCACTCGCCGCTCCACAATCGATTTTTGGCGGCCTACATCGAACACAAGGGACGTGATAAGCGCTGGCGCGCGCTCTTGGGCGTACTCGATGCTCCACCACGCGATGAGCGGTTGCAGTGTTTTTATTATCGAGCCTTGCGGGCGAATCGTCGAGAATCTGAAGCTTGGGCGGGTGCTGCCGCGCTGTGGAATGTCGGCTACTCACAAGATGATGCCTGCGACCCGTTGTTCGACCGATGGATGACTCAGGGTTCTGGACCCGATGACGGCCTCATTTGGTCTCGGGCGTTGAAAGCGTTTGATGCCCGTAACCCGCACTTGATTCGCTACTTACAGCGCTACGCATCTGAAGCGGTGCGACCGGTGTTAGAAGAGCTTTATGGGGTGTATTACCGTCCGGACGCCCTAGTGCACGATGCACATGAGCCCGATTTTATGCACGCTCAACTGATGACCGTGGGTATTCGCCGTTTAGCACGCATTAACCCTGAGAAGGCGCGCCTTGCACTTGCTAATGCCGTTGGTGTGCAAGCCTTTTCCGATCAGTCTCTTGAGGCGATGGAATCTATGATCGCTCGCCACAGCCTGTTTGCTCAGGCAGCGGTGCCGGATCCTTGGCTGTTAAGTCAACTTGAGCGTCTTGCAGACGATGAGCTGACCGAGATTTATCTACGCAAGCAGGTGCAAGAGAGCGATTGGAAAAATGTGTTGCAAGCACTAGCGTGGTTGTCATTGGACGCGCAGCAGAAAGACCAGTGGCAATATTGGCGCGCTCGCGCACTCGAGGCAACAGGTGAAATTAGCACGGCGCATTCGGTGTATAACACCTTGGCCTTGCAGCGCAGTTATCATGGATTTTTAGCGGCCGACAAGATGGGTGCCGCTTATCAGCTTAACCCTCTCAAAGCACCCGTGCCGAAAAAGCCCGATGACTCAGCGGTTGCTCGGGTTGTTGAGTTGCTAGCACTACAGCGGCTGCCGGAGGCGAAGCAGGAATGGCGCGCGTTACTAGCAAGACTCAGTCAAAGCCAGGGCTTGGCTGCAGGGCAGTGGGCTTTGGAGCAGGGTTGGGATGATCTGGCCATTGAGACGGCGAATTATTTCAGTGCTTGGGATCAAGTAGCGCTACGATTTCCCAATTCCTTTTTCAAGGCTTTTACAAAGCAGGCGAGTCAGCTGGGCCTAGAACATTTTGAGCTACAAGCGATCGCACGTCGCGAGAGCGCTTTTTATACGCGGGCCGAATCAGCGGTCGGTGCCCGAGGCCTTATGCAATTAATGCCTGCGACAGCGCGACAGGTAGCCAAACGAATAGGGGTGCCTTACCGCCGTGCGAAATTATTTGACCCTGAATACAACGTGTTGCTTGGCAGTCATTACTACCATCGTTTACTAGAGCGATTCGACGGTCACCGTCCCAAAGCATTGGCCGGTTACAATGCGGGTCCTCACCGGGTTGATCGGTGGGTCAACAAAGCTATTCCCGTCGATCAATGGATTGACAGCCTGCCGTTTAAAGAAACGCGCGAGTACGTGCAAGCCGTACTGGCATATACCGTGATCTATCGAGCTCGTGCGGGTCAAATAGGACCCATACTACGTCGCGACGAATGGTCGCTCACTCACCAATCGGAGAATTTATGAAGACATTGCAACTGCAATCTTGTGTCCACGAAGACGGCTTTATCGAATGTGCGCTGTTTGAGGTTGATGTGGCCGAGCCGGGAGCCGATGAGGTTGTCATTGAGGTCGAGGCCGCCCCTATTAATCCCTCTGATTTGGGCTTAATGTTTGGTATCGCCGATACAGATAATGCCGAAGCGTGTGAGCGCAATGGCTTTCCTGCGGTACGTGTGGCCCTGCCACCTCCGCTCCGCAAAGCCATGGCCAGTCGTCAGGGGCTATGGCTGGGCGCCGGTAACGAGGGTGCAGGTAAGGTGATTGCGGCAGGATCGTCCGATGCCGCTCAAGCGCTTTTGGGGCAACGGGTTGGTGCTTTTGGTGGCGAGTTTTTCGCCCAGTATCGCTGTGTTCCTGTCATGCAATGTTTACCATTAGGTGCAGACATAAGTGCAGAAGAGGGTGCCTCGTGTTTCGTTAACCCAATGACGGCCCTGGGTTTTGTCGAGACGGCGAGAATGGAAGGGCACAAGGCCATTGTACACGCTGCGGCCGCTTCAAACCTTGGGCAGATGCTTAATCGTATCTGTTTAGAGGATGGCGTTCCCCTGGTGAATATTGTGCGCACAGCTGAGCAACGTGAGCTGCTCAAGTCCCAAGGTGCGGCTATCGTACTCAATAGCAACGACGCTGATTTTCAGCCGCAGTTAGCGCAGGCCGTTGAAGCTACTGGCGCCACCATTGCCTTTGATCCTATTGGCGGGGGTACTTTGACGAATCAGATTCTTGTAGCGATGGAGGTGGCTGCGCAAAAACGTATGCCGGCATGGAGTCGCTATGGTTCCGAAGAGCACAAGCAAGTCTACATCTACGGCATGCTCGACCCGTCGCCCTCAACGCTCACACGGGGCTATGGTTTTGCGTGGAGCGTAGGCGGTTGGTTACTCACACCATTTTTACAGCGTGCAGGCCTAGAACGCCTTATGGCCATGCGCACACGGGTTCAGCAAGGTCTCAAAACAACCTTCGCAAGCCATTATTCCCACAGATCATCGCTGATAGGTGCGCTCGATGTGAATGCGGTTAAGTTGTATGGTCGCAAAGCGACAGGCCAGAAAACCCTGATTTTACCCCAGAGCTGATAGTTAGCCTCCGGATAATTTGCAGGTGTATCCCTGAGATTCCAGATACACCTTGCAGATTTCTCGCTGATCCCCTTGAATTTCAATTGTGCTGTCCTTCACGGCGCCGCCTACACCACAGCGCTGTTTTAGCTGTTTTGCGAGGGCTTTCAGAGCGTTGAGTTCCAGTGGCAGACCATCGATCACGGTCACAGCTTTGCCCCCTCTGCCTTTAGTCTCACGCCTAATACGCGCAATGCCATCGCCGTTGTAGGCGGGGGCGGCCTTGCCGCATACACAGTCGGGGAGCTTGCGTTGACACTGAGGGCACAAACGCCCGCCATCAGTCGAGAATACGAGTCGCGAATTATCAGACTTTTTGTTCACCCTAGGTCTCCTGTGTTCGAACCCTATGGTAGTGTTAGCGGGTCATTTGAAGAATTATACGAGCTTTATGTCCAGTGCCGAACTTGAGCAGCGCTTAGCGAGCCTTGAAACTCAGCTCGCTTTTTTAGAGGATACATTGGCAAGTCTTGACGCCGCCTTGGCTGCCCAGCAGCGTCAAATTATCGAACTCGTAGATCAGAATCGCTTGTTGCAACAGCAAATAAAAGAACAGGGGGCTCGGCTAGACGCCAGTGAGACTCCCGACAATACACCACCCCCGCATTACTGAGAGCATTCTATGTCATTTCGTGTCGGAGCCTTAGTGCTTACAACCTTTGTCCTTGGTCTTTACGTACTTTTTTCTATTGCGACTCGCCCGCCCGAAGCCCCTGAACATCAGGTATTCGTTAACGGCATAGTACTCACCATGGATGAGGAAAGTCGCGTCTTCGAGGCCGTGAGCGTTCGCGGAGATCGCATTGAGAAGTTGGGAAGTAGCGAGACGATATTGGCCTTGGTCAACGACAAGACCGAGGTGATCGATTTGCGCGGTCGCACGTTGATGCCCGGGTTTGTGGATGCGCATGGACATTTTCCAGCCTCGGGTCAGGTTATTTTTTCCGCAGATCTGAATTCACCACCTATTGGCAATATCATCACTGTTGATGATGCCCTTGACCGGCTCAAGCAGAAAGGTGAAGAGCGTCCAGACGGATGGATCATGGGTTGGGGTTATGATGACACCATGATTGCCGAGGGAAGGCACTTGACCCGTGAAGACCTCGATAAAGTATCTGCCGACCGTCCGGTAGCCGTGATGCACATCTCGGGACATTTAGCATCGGTTAACTCGGCAGCGCTTGCGGCAACGGGGATTGATGAAAACACCCCCGACCCTGAGGGAGGTCACATTCAACGCGACCCCGATTCACCGGATCAGCAGCGCCCAACCGGGGTACTTGAGGAGACGGCGGCTCGTATGGTGTTGCGGCGTATGTTTGATATTGGAGTGACTGACGGTGTACGTATGACCACGCATGCTGCCCGTGACTACCTTCAGCAGGGTGTCACAACCGCTTCTGCAGGTGGTATGCCCCTGGCAGCGGCCAAGGGGTTGGGTCCCATGAGTCGTTTTAATGTATTCCCCCAGCGCCTCGCGCTATTTCCCATGTACGAAGACATCAAAGATCGTGTGGTTAATGACGGCTGGGACCCAAAGTCACTTGAAGGTGGGCGAGTCAGCGTGCCGCGCGTCAAAATTGTTGCTGACGGAAGTATTCAGGGGTACACGGGTTATTTGACCCAGCCCTATTACCAAGCCTACAAGGGTAACCCCGAGTATCGAGGTTATCCGTCGGTACCGCGTGAGGCACTGTTTGAGCAAGTTGAAGATCTGTTTGAGCGCAAGATTCGTGTGGCAATTCACTGCAACGGCGATGCTTCTCTTGACGATGCCCTTGACGCCTTGGAGGCGGCTAACAGCCTTTATCCTTGGGATGATGCGCGTCCCCTGATCATCCATGCGCAGATGACGCGTTTGGATCAAATTGTGCGTATGGCAGCTATGGGTGTTACGCCTAGCTTCTACTCGGCACATACCTATTATTGGGGTGATCGACATGCCGCTATCTTCATGGGTCCCGAGCGCGCCAGTAACATGAGTCCAGCCAAATGGGCTCTGGACGCAGGAGTGCGGTTTAGTTCGCATATGGATACACCGGTGCTTCCCATGCTACCGCTACAGGCTGTCTGGAGTCAGGTGGAGCGCAAGAGTAGCAGCGGTGCTGTGATTGGTGAACATCAGCGTATCGAGCGCATTGACGCCCTGCGCGCCGTCACCATCAATGCGGCTTGGCAGGTCTTTATGGATGATCAAATAGGGTCCATCGAGCCGGGTAAGTTGGCAGATCTTGTGGTGTTATCGGGCAATCCACTAGAGGTTGAAGACATAAGAGACCTTGTCGTTGATCGAACATTTATCGGTGGTGCAGAAGTTTATAGCCGTCGCTAAACACCTACCTCGTGATTGCCTTCGGTGAAGATCATATGGCGCGGTTGAATAAAGGTCGCTTCCGCAGTGGCCGTGGTTACTCCCTCGCAAATCATAGAGGCACTGACCCGAGTCTTTCGCGCATCGATGGGTTCGGCTGTGGCGGACAGATCAATGACCTTTTCTAGCGGTGTGGGCTTAAGGTATTTGATGGTGAGACCCCCGGTCATGCCGGGTTTGCCAAATCGCATGTGGGCCATCCCCATAAAATGATCGAAAACAGCCGCCACCCAGCCGCCGTGGGTATGTTGCGGTGGCCCCTCGTAAGACCAGTTAAAGCTCACTCTTCCCCTAACCACATTGCCATCCACCCAGTGCTTTAGGCCGGGAGACATGGGGTGGCTCTCACCACCGACACAAAGTATCTCATGATTGGCCACCGCTAGGTTGCCGTGGGCTTTGGCATAAGCCAAAACGCCTTTCAGCTGCGGACATCGGCGTAGGTTGGCGGCGAGATTCAGTAGGGTTTCTGATAATTCGTTGGCATCCTCATTGGGAATATCGGTGATCGTGGCGGCTTCAATGAGCTCTCGCATGGCAGCCGCAACCTTTCGCCGTCCAACCCAGTACTCAGAATGAGGCCCCTGAATGTCTTCAACGAAAAATGGTGAGCTGAGCAAGTCGTCAGAGCTCATAGAATAATACCCTCCGCTGTTAAAACACTGTGCCATACCCTTAATTCCTCTACTAATAGAGCGGGCACTTCGAGTGCAGCAAAGTGGCCACCGACCTCGATAGCGTCATTGAAGTACACCAAGCGTTCAAAGCGTCTCTCAGCCCAGCGTTTGCTAGTACGAAATAGTTCAACCGGGAACTGGGAGATTCCGGTAGGTAATGAGATAGGGTCGAGATTGGGGTGATTGAAACTTTCCCAATATAAACGCGCAGAGCTGGCGCCGCTGTTGGTCATCCAATAAAGCATCGTCGTATCCAACATGTCTTCACGCGCCACAGCGTTCTCTGGATGCCGGATGCCATGACGTACACAATCTGTCCATTGGGCATACTTTTCGACAATCCAAGCGAGCTGGCCTGCGGGCGAGTCCGCGAGACCAAAACCAAGTGTTTGGGGCCGTGTGCTTTGTTGTTTTGAATAGCCACTCTCCCATGTTTGGTACTCGTCAAATGCAGCCAGGGCTTTAAGTTCCTCGGGCAGGGGGTTTGCCAGGGTATTGGGGTCTGGTGCGATCACAGGTAATGTCACATGAATGGCTTGGCAGGGTGTGTCGGGTAACAGCGCAATGGCTTGAGTGACCAGTGCTCCCCAATCACCACCATGAGCCACAAAAGATGAGTAGCCCAAACGGGCCATCAGCTCAACCCACATACTCGCAATGGTTGCGACCCCTGTACCCGTTGCACGGGGTTTATCGGAGAATCCGTAGCCAGGTAGGGAGGGAATTACCACGTGAAAGGCATGCTCTGGGCTTGAGCCAAATTGCGTTGGCTCTGTTAGCCGTGCAATGACATGGCGAAATTCCAGCACCGAACCGGGCCATCCATGGGTTAGCAATAGGGGTGTCGCTTTGGTGTGCGTTGAGCGCACGTGAATGAAGTGCACCCCAAGTTCATTGATGGTAGTTTTAAAGTTCGGCCATGAAGCCAGCGCGCTCGTTGCGCGGTCCATGTCGTAATTGTCCCGCCAACTATCGAGTAGCTCTCGGGTGTAGTGCAGCGGGATTCCCTGCGACCAATCGCCGACCGTTTCTTCATCGGGTAGGCGCGTATTGGCGAGCCTGGCGCGAAGATCGGCTACGGCAGACTCCTCAAAGGAGGGCAGAAACGGGGTAATGGCGTCAATCACGGCTAGACCTATGCTCAAAGCGCTAAAGCTTAGCGCGAGAGCAGGACTTATGCAGCCCCGTTGTTGTCCTCGGCGGGTTTGCCCAATGCAATGGCCAATTGCTCGGCGAGGAAAGGCTCAAGTTTTGCGCGCTCGGTGGGCGACTCCATGGTTTTTTTAAGTAGGTAAGGGGTTCTTGGCTCACGATCGAGAAATAACTGTCCTGTTATTTTGTCCGCCTCGGTGGCTCTCGCCAACCAAACAATAGTGTCCGCGCCTTCTTCTGAGTTACGCAATATGCGCTGTGTAACCTTACGGAATGTAGGCAAAGCTGACTGCACGCCGGGGGTATCTGCCCAGCCTGGATGCATCGCGTTAACGACGATGTTGTCGTCTTGCCATGCTTGTGCCCACAGTTCACTCATTACCGTAAGGCCACGTTTAGCGCGGGCATAGGCGGTTGGGCCAGCGTAGGTTTCTGCGCGCATGATGAGCCGTTTGCAAACAAGCTGTTCTGCATACATGCCGCCCGATACCACGTTGATTACCCTGGCTGGTGTGTCATGGTTAACAAGTAGCGTATGCAATTGCCGAGTGAGATGCCAAGGGCTCAGAAGCAGTAGCGCGAAACTGCGTTCTATACCCTCGGATGTCAATCCGTGTTCATTGAACAGCGCGCCAGCGTTATTAATAAGCACATCGATGGGCTCGCCTTTCGCCAGTAACCGTTTTGCCAGGGCGTCCACATCTGCCATCAGAGATAAGTCGGCGAGCTCAATGCGAATATCGTCTCGACCTGTTTTCTCTCGAATCTCCTCCTGCAAGGAACCAAGGCACTCGGCATTGCGAATAACCAAGGTGAGCTTGGCGCCAGCCTCGGCCATAGCTATGGTCGTAGCTAGACCGAGACCCGAATTAGCTCCGGTGATGACAACATGCTTGTTGTCCATAAATCCACTCATGGGTAGCCAACGCTTGGTGCCACGTTTAAAGCCATAGCGACTGAACATTGCAACACCAGGCAGTACCCAATGGTCGGCACGTTTTGTGCCCACACTGATACTTGGCGCTGGATTGTTATCGAGCAAAGCCGCCTTCAGTCCTGTCAGGCTTTCAGCACCCATCGCCCGCATGCCCGATTCAAAACGCTTGGCCACCTTTTCTAAACCCGACCGGTAACTAAACTCGGCGGTGTAATCAATATGTGTGCCGTCGGGGTGCTCCGAAAAAATGATGGTGTCTTTTACGTCGAAGTAGCGCCCGCGACCCAACAATACTAAGCTGTGCCAGGGTTGGAATTCTTTAATTTCATACATTAAGTTGATAGTGGTTGGTCCGACTGCACAGTCAAGATCAAACTGGGTTCCAAGGCCGATAGGACCTGGGCTAACCTTGTCTGCCCGGATCGCTGTAGCGTCCCATTCTTTAGCAGATCGGAAATCGGCTACGTAGCGAAAGCAATGCTCTAAGGCGCGTGGCACCACGATTTCTTCATGCAAGGTAATCATTGGATAGACCTGTAAAGGTATAAGTATGCCGAGCTTACGGTGGCGCGGTAGGTTCAGTTCACCCAGAGCAGCTAGATCCCGGTATCATCTGCCTAGTCGTCGCTCCAAACGGTGCGCAAAGGTTCGCCAAAATCGTCATAAATGATCTTTTTCTTAACACGTAGTCCACGCGCGGCACGCGGTTTGGTGGGAGTTGTTTTAGCCTCTTTACGAGCATTTAAGGTTGCCACCACATCATTGACCGGTGTTCTACTTACCCGCGGCTCATTGAACAGAGGAGCCTGCAAAGGTCCTTTGTGCCGCTCGAGAGCCGTCTCGCCTTGGGCAATAGCATTGATCTCACCACCCGAGCGCAGGAATGACTCTACGTCGGCATTGAGGTGCTTGCGCAAGTCCGATTTGCTTGGTGGTTTAGTAAACGGTTTTTTTGCCATGGCGTCAGTATACTAAGCTCCCGCGGTGGCGCGGCAGATATCGATGAGTTTGGCGTAGCATTTACGCGGTTTCGGGGCACAGAGGCCCTAAATTTTGGTTTAATAGCGCTAAATTAATTGGGATGCACCCATGTTGCTCGTCGTTATCCTTCTGTCACTGGTAATCGGAGTCGTGATCTTTATTTGGCTTCACGGTCGGGACCTCGCTGCGTTTGACCGCGGCTACCCGCGCCCTATTACGGGATCAGACCCCAGTGATGGACTGCCGGACGTCATAGCAACAGTGGAAGCGTTTGCCCGAGCTACCGATGGTTTGCCCCCTGGCAAGGCTCGGATCCGTCGTTTGCGAGTGGCCTTAGAGGCTATTTCCGAGGGTAAAGCCTTTGCCGCCAAGTTTACTCCCAGTTTGCCGAGTGAGCCCGCCGGTGAGTGGGTACAGGCTGGCGAGGCCGATGCGGACAGGCGAATTTTGTATGTACACGGTGGCGGCTTTGTAGCGGGGAGTCCGAAAAGCCACCGCATGATTACCAGTGCCCTGAGTGAGTTAACAGGTATGACAGTGTTCGCACTTGATTATCGACTGTTGCCAGAATTTGGTCGCTTGGAGAGTCTTGAAGACACCGTCGAAGCAACGACTTGGTTGAGAGGTTACGGCCCTGATGGGCCATCACCGGCGTGGTTTCTAGCACTTGTTGGAGACTCTGCCGGTGGCAATCTGATTCTTGCGGCGGCCCAGAAAGTGCGTGATAAGGGGGTGGCTAATGCCGATGCATTAGTCGCCTTATCGCCCTCTACCGACGTTACGTTGCGCTCACCATCCATGCGATTCAATCGCGACAGTGATGCGATGTTGGGCAACGGCGTGGGCCGCTTGCTCAGGTTGCCAGCACTCATTCGGCACCTTATTTTCTTGTTTATGGGGCGTCGATCGCCAGCGGTGCCTGCGTTCTCACCGCTGAGGGGGCATCTTGCCAATCTTCCGCCGTTGCTACTCCAAGTCAGCCTCACTGAAATGCTGCTGGACGACTCCGCTCGGTATTACCATCGCGCCAAATCTCAGGGTGCTGAAGTAACTCTTGAGACCTATGACAACATGGTGCATGTGTGGCACATGTTTTATCCCGAGCTGCCTGAGGCACGAGTGGCCCTTGAGCGAATTCGGGATTTTTTGGCTTCGGTTGAGAGTCGTCAATCCCAAACGTTTGCTGCAGCTCCCAGAGAGGCACAGGGGCATGAGCAGGGCGTTAGAGAGACAGGGCTATGAAGGCGATTCGATCCATTCTGGTATTTTTATGGATGGCGCTAACGGTCATACCTGTCGCCACTCTGCTTGTTATTTCTTCGCCATTTATCAGCGCCGATCGCCGCTGGTGGTGGTTTGCACAACCGTGGTTACGTGCAGCGATCGCCGCCGCTAGGATTATAGGTGGTGTTAAATATCGGGTGCACGGCTTAGATAATTTGCCCGACCAAACCGATAACCAACATATCATCTTGTGCCCCAAACACCAGTCAACCTGGGAGACCTTTTTCTTCCCAAGCATGATGCCCCACCCGCTCGCTTATGTGTTTAAGCGAGAGCTGCTTTACATTCCGTTCTTTGGGTGGGCACTGGCTGTTATTGATATGGTGCACATTGATCGCAGCGCGCGAGGTGAGGCATGGAATAAAGTTGCCCGATTGGGGGCCGAACTGATGGACAAAGGGCGCTGGATTATCATGTTCCCTGAAGGCACGCGTACCGAGCGAGGTTCAAAGGGCGTTTACAAGACGGGGGCTGCGCGGCTTGCACTGGCTACCGATGCCAAGATCATTCCAATCGCGCTATCCTCTGCCCGATGCTGGCCGCGGCGCACTTTTCGGTTTATTCCCGGGGTCATTGACGTGTCTATCGGTGAACCAATATCACCCATGGAAGGTGAGTCGGCGGTAGAGCTGATGGCACGCACTGAGGGCTGGATTGAGAGCGAAATGCGCGTGATCGACCCACAAGCTTATCCTTCAGATGCGCCCGAAAGTCGTTCGGCCGTGGCTCCGGGCCTGCTACCGGATATTGACACAGTGGGCGGAATTGATCCTGACCAACACTTCTAATGCGCACGTATTGCGCGAGGAAAGACCACGATGGCTATAAACTCACGACTCTTTGACTACTACCACGAAGACCTCAAATTGGTAGGTGAAGTGGCATGGAATGACGAGCATGGCCCCCGTCCTGCCGTTTTGGTGGCACCGACCTGGGCAGGGCGTACTTCTTTTGAGGGCAATAAAGCCCATATGCTCGCTGAAATGGGTTATGTAGGCATAGCTATAGATCTGTACGGTGATGGCAAGACGGGGGTTGGCACACAAGAGTGTTCTGCATTGATGACCTCTGTGGTCTCTGACAGAGCTAATTTACAGGCTCGTATGGCAGCGGCAGTGACAGCGGCGCGCGCCTTGCCCGAAACGGCAGATGGGCCCTTGGCCGCAATCGGTTTTTGTTTTGGCGGCCTGTGCGTTCTCGATCTCGCTCGTGCGGGAGGTGATGTTGCCGGCGTTGTGTCTTTTCATGGCATTCTAGGTGCCCCTGACAACTTGCCAGAGCCGCAAATATCGGCGCGTATTATGGTACTACACGGTTACGACGACCCGATGGCTGATCCCGATGCAATGCGTGCATTTTGTGATGAAATGACCCGCGCGGGTTGTGATTGGCAGCTTCATGCTTATGGTCAAACTACTCACGCGTTCACCAACCCCAATGCCAATGATCCAGATTTTGGGACGGTCTACAGTGCCCGTGCCACTGACAGATCCTTTGCTAGTCTCCGAGGTTTTCTCACAGAGGTGCTTGGCTGATGGGCTTTTACAGTCGTCATATCGTACCGCGTGTAGTGACCTGTGCTTGTGGTACAAAGCCCGTTCTCAAACAGCGTCAGAAGGTGGTACCCAGGGCTCGCGGTAAGGTACTTGAGATTGGTATGGGTGCCGGACAGAACATTCCGCACTATGACATTAATGCTGTCGACGCTGTGATTGGTGTTGATCCCTGTGAAGTGTCTTGGCAAATGGCGCAACAGCGCGTGCGGCAAGTGCCGTTTGACGTTCAGTTTGTGGCGGGAAGCGCTGAGCAGATCCCGCTGGATGATCATTCCGTTGACTCGGTATTGCTTACCTTTGCTCTGTGTACCATCCCCGATCCAGATCGGGCACTTGCTGAAGTTCGAAGGGTGTTGAGCAAGGATGGTGAGTTGGTTTTTTGTGAGCATAGCCGAGCTCCAGATGCACAGATCGCCCGCTGGCAAGACCGCATTAATCCATTATGGAAGCGTTTGGCAGGCGGCTGCCATATTAATCGCGATATCATGAGCCTCATTCGTGATGCCGGTTTTAAGGTCCGAGACCTGGAGCAGATGTACTTGCCAGGTACGCCTAGAATTGCCGGCTTTAATGTTTGGGGATCAGCCACTGTGGACTAATGACACTCCGGGTCACAGTGGTTTGTGAAACCGCGATAATCCGGTAGACCCCAAATCAAGCATGAGTGCGAGTCACTCGCGGCTGTTGTGTTACGACAATAACGGTAAACAAAAAGGTAATAACATGCATCGTCCCGAACCCAATATGAATCTCGCCGCCCATATTTTGAAGCAGGCAGACTTGAGCGCCGATCGAGCCGCCATACTGTTCGAAGGGCAAAGCTGGACCTACGGTGAATTTGCCCAGCGGGTCCGTAAGATTGCGGGCCTTTTTAAAGAACGCGGTGTTTGTATGGGAGATCGGGTGGCTTTTCTGGGCTTTAATCAGCCTGCGTTTCTTGAAACGATGGTTGCAGCGAATGCTCTGGGCGCTATTTTTGTACCACTTAATTTTCGACTTACCGGTGAGGAGCTGGCTTTTATCATTAGCGATGCCGGCGTACATACGTTAATTGTAGATCCGGTTTTAACCGCTGTTATTGAACCCGTACTGGATCGCCTGCCGTGTCGGCAGTATTTTGAGGTGGGCGATGTGACAGCAAAATTTGAAGCTCTCGAACCGGCCATGGTCGAGGCGAGCGCGTTGCACGAGGCCGTCTTCCTTGGGGCGCATGATACCTTACTCATTATGTACACCTCGGGAACCACCGGGCTCCCCAAAGGTGCCATGCTTACCCACGGTAATTTTGTCTGGAATAATATTAATGCCTCGTATGCGTTTGGCGGCATCCGCGATGATGTGACCTTGAGTACCGCGCCACTCTTCCATATTGGTGGCTTGAATACCGGTGTTATCACCGCGTTGCAGTTGGGCAATCCTCTGGTCATTTTGCGTAATTTCGAGCCGGGCGATGTTTTGGCATTGATTGAACAGCATCAGGTAACGCACATGTTTGGTGCGCCGGCAATGTTTCTGTTTATGTCACAGCATCCCAAGTTTGATGAGACCGATTTATCGTCTATCAAGATGTTTATTGTTGGCGGCGCACCGGTGCCAGAGCCTTTACTACGATTGTACGGCGAGCGAGGCGTGCAGTTTTGTCAGGGTTATGGACTCACTGAAACGTCGCCCTTCTCGTCATTTCTAGGCCCTGACAAAGCGCTTGAAAAATTGGGTTCGGCTGGTCTACCACCCGTTTTGTCAGATATTCGCATTGTTGATGCGGATAACCGTCCATTGGGCCCCAATGAGCGCGGCGAGATCTGTTTGAGTGGACCGAATATTATGAAAGGCTACTGGAACCGACCCGAAGCCACGGCGAGTGCTATCGATACCGAGGGATGGTTCCACTCGGGCGATATAGGCTATCTCGACAAGGAGGGCTTTCTCTACATCTGTGATCGCGTCAAAGATATGGTGATCTCGGGCGGCGAAAATGTTTACCCAGCTGAAGTAGAAAGCGTCTTGTTCGCCCATGAGTCCGTTGCTGAGGTGGCCGTCATTGGTCTACCTGACGATAAATGGGGTGAGGCTGTAACCGCCGTAGTTGCGTTAAACGCAGGCCATGAATTAAGCCTTGAAGAGCTGAGAGCATTCGCGGCCGATAAGCTCGCTAAGTACAAGCTGCCACTAAGACTACACATCGTTGATGCCTTGCCGAGAAACCCTGCGGGCAAAGTGCTTAAATTTCAGTTGCGCGAACAACTCAGTCAGGGGTAGTGGATAACGGCGATCTCGATGCCGTGCAAACGGCGTTGAGCTACACTGAGCGCCATGCCATTTATCCTCAGCCTCATTATTGCATCAGCATTAGCGCTCGCAGGGTGTAGTGCTCAGCGGGTCCCCGAGCTTGTGCGCTATGCACCCGCTAAACCCGTGAGTCTGGCTGGTGCGTGGGAGCTTGACCACGCCCGCAGTGACAACATTCAACAACAGTTTAATGCCATTGCCCGCCAATTACAGCGAGAAGCCGAGCGTCGCGCTAAAGCGGCTGAGCGCGGCCAGGCTGTTGCCTCAACCACTATGGCATCCGGCCGTGATCTCTATGCGTTAGCAGAAATGGCCGAGTTGGTCACCGCACCAACGTTGTTGGATGTGGTGCAGTCGGCTAACGAGATCAGAATTAAGCGCGAAAATAGTTTTGCACTGATCTGTCGTACCGATCAACCACCGCCAGTAATATCGGTTACGGCTTTCGGCGAAGAGCGCTGTGGTTGGGATGGCCATCAGTTATTTTTTGATATCAGCCTGCCTGACGGTCTCAATATTCGACACCGAGTCAGTCGATCAGCTTTAGCCGATAGCCTCATTGTGCAAACCGCCGTTTATTCGCCGGTTGTGCGCGAGCCCTTTACCGTGCGTAAAGTATTCAATCGCTATGATCCCGACAGAGCGGGTTACCGTTGCACACAGACGCTATCAAAGGGTCTTGTGTGTACTACCGAATCTGGTGACCGGTAATGTACAGGGCGGTATTAAAGTCACTAAAGACTGGGTTAAAAGGAATTTTTCGGACGCGGTGCCTGAGTCCGTTGCCAGCCCTCTTGTTGGCAGCAAGTGCAGCGCTTGTTCATGCTCAACCCCAAGTCCTGGAGAAGGAACTCTGGCCCGCTGCCCTCGATGATCAGGTCTTGTTGAAGGGCTCCGAGTACGTGGACTTAGAGATCGCCGTAGTGGTTTTTGAATCCGGTTTGGTTGATGCAGATGAGCGCGATGCGCGTTACAAGGTGCGCGAGGTAGAGAGTCGCTTGGCCGCGTCGAGACTGCGTGATGTGATGACAGCGTCGGGACGTTTCGGTGCTGTTCGAGTTTTGCCTCGAGTGAGCGCCTTCGCAGCAGTCACTGTCAGCGGCAAGATAGTTCATTCGGATGGACGCGACTTTGTTCTCGAGGTGCAGGTTGTCGATGCCGAGGGGCGCGTATGGTTGCAGCAAACCTATCGTGCAGCTGCAACGCTTGATGACTACCTAAACACTGAGAAAGAGCCCTTTGACAGTATGTTCATAGCTATTACCAACGCGATTTGGTCTGAAGCTTCACTGCTGACATCGGAGCAAGTTACGCGACTAAATGCTGTTGCGCAGTTGCGCTACGCCCAAGGGCTAGTACCTGAGTGGTTTAACGATTACCTTGTAGAGCGCGAGGGCAGACGATTTTTGCAACGCCTGCCCGCGGTTGGTGACCCCATGATCGAGCGTATAAAGCGCGTCCGCAACCAAGAGGCCCTGTTTATTGATACGGTAGATGAGCAGTACGTCACGCTACGAGACCGACTCGGGCCAACCTATCGTCTATGGCGACGTTCGAGCCTAGAGCAGGCGCTTTATTTGGAGTCCTATCAACAGCGCGCTAGCGAGCGAACAATAGCAGCAGATCGAGGGTCTTTTGCGGCAATGCAGCAAATTTACTCCACCTATCGTTCGGTGCGAATTCAGGAGCAGGATCTGTTCGAGCTGGCCACCGGATTTGACAATGAGACGGCGCCCACGGTGATGGCATCCGGTGAGACCCTTGTTAGGCTTGAAGGTACTCTGGAGCAGCAATACACCCAGTGGCGCGATCTATTAGCGCGTATCATCAGACTGGAGCGCGACGTAAAGTGACGACGTATCGATTTTTAGCGACTTGTCCCAAGGGACTCGGTAGTTTGCTTGCGCCCGAGGTGGTTTCGCTGGGCGGTGACTCGGCGCGCGAAACCGTTGCCGGGGTGCAGTTTTCAGGGTCCCTCGCCGTTGCCTATCGGGTCTGCCTGCATAGTCGGTTAGCAAACCGACTGCTGTTGGAACTGCGGGAATTTGGTGCCGAGACGGGTGATGACCTTTATACGGGCATGCTCAGCTTTCCGTGGGATGAGCACATCGGTACCCAAAGCACTATCGCCATCGATTTTTCTGGTCGCAGCCAAGGGATCCGTAACACGCAATTTGGCGCCCAACGTTGCAAGGATGGAGTCGTCGATCAGCTACGTCGAAAGCGTGGTAATCGGCCTAATGTCGACACCAAAAATCCTGATATTCGTATTAATGTGCGGCTCCATCGCGGTAAGGCAACCGTTGCGTTGGACCTATCAGGACACAGTTTGCACCGGCGTGGTTATCGTATTCAGCCCGGCAAGGCACCGCTAAAGGAAAATATTGCTGCGGCACTGCTCATGCGCGCCGGTTGGCTCGAGGCTTGTGAACAAGGCCAACCACTCATCGATCCTATGTGTGGTTCGGGAACATTACTGATTGAGGCTGCGATGATGGCGACGTGTCAAGCGCCGGGCTTGGGGCGATCATTCTATGGTTTTAACGCCTGGCTTGGTCACAATGAAGCACAATGGCACGCCATTGTTGCCGATGCCAAAGCACAGGTGCGACCCGCACCATCGGGAGTCGAATTACGTGGTTATGACGGTGATATTGCCGCGATTCGCCGAGCCCAAGCGAGTATTGAGGGTCTGCAAATGACCGATCTTATTCGGGTGCGCCCCAGATCTCTCAGTGACCTCAACAAGCCGAGTCATCGACCCATGCCACAGGGACTGCTTGTCTGTAACCCTCCCTGGGGAGAACGACTTGGCGAAGAGTCGGCGATGCAACTTCTCTATCGTCAACTCGGCGAGGTGTTACACCGCGAATTTCAAGGTTGGCGGGCCGCTGTGGTGACATCGAATCCCCGACTTGGCCGCGCCATTGGCTTGCGCAGTCACAAGCAATATGCCTTGAGTAACGGTGCCCTTGATATCCAGTTATTGTTATTCAACTTGGAGGCCAGTAATCGCCTAGCGGAGCCTGATAATAAGGGCGACCTGTCGATATGGGAAGCGCCAAGTGGTGCAAAGCAAGGACAAGCGACGGGTGAAAAGCAAACCAAAGCGCCCTTATCTCGGCAAGATTTGAGTGCTGGTGCCGCAATGTTTGCCAATCGTCTGCGGAAAAATCTAAGAAAACTCAAACCATGGTTGGATAGAAACGAGGTCAGCAGTTACCGCCTTTATGATGCCGATATGCCCGAGTATGCGGTTGCTATCGATCTCTATAATGGCCGCCCTCATATTGCTGAATATGCCCCGCCAAAGCAGGTAGATAGTGTATCGGCTAATCGGCGATTCGAAGAGGTGGTTGCCGGCGTACGCACGGTATTAGAAATCGAAGATCCAGAAAAGATAGCCATTAAGCGGCGGCAAAGGCAGCGAGGCAGTGCCCAGTACGAAAAGGTGTCGCAGCGCGGGGAGCGTTTCGAGGTTTCCGAGGGCCCAGCAAGGGTACTGGTTAACCTCTATGATTATCTCGACACAGGTTTGTTTCTCGATCACCGACCTTTACGCCTGCGTATTGGCGCCGAGGCACGAGGTCGGCATTTTCTGAACCTATTCTGCTACACCGGAGTGGCCTCTATTCATGCTGCACTTGGTGGTGCGCACACATCGACAAGTGTCGACTTATCCAACACTTATTTGCGCTGGTATCGCGATAATTTGGCATTGAATGGCCTATCGGAACGACAGCATCGAGCTGAGCGCGCTGATGTGCGGGCCTGGCTTCAGGCTTGTGAGCGAACCTACGATTTGATTCTACTCGACCCTCCATCTTTCTCTAATTCAAAATCGACGGAGGCCAGCTTTGACGTTCAACGTGATCATGTGGCGCTTATTGAACAAGCGGTAAAGGTGCTGTCATTGTCGGGAACGCTGTATTTTTCTAATAATCGACGCGGGTTCAAGCTAGATAGCAGTATTTTCGATCGTTACCGGGTGACCGATATCTCGGCTGAGACCATCCCTGAGGATTTTGCACGCCGCACAGATATTCACCAGTGCTGGCGTATCCAACACCGCTAAGCCAGACCCTAAATTGGCGAAGCAGGCGGTGGGCGTTAGTGGTATACTTGCGCAGCTTTGAATCCTCTTTCTTGTTGCCGCGGCCTCCTTTGAGGGCCACGGAAAACTGTTGTTTACGAAACTAGCGGAGACACCCGACCATGGGGAACACTCTCTACGACAAATTATGGGACGCCCATCTCGTTGAGCAGCGCGACGATGGCACCGCCCTCATTTATATTGACCGCCAACTGCTCCATGAAGTGACATCGCCGCAAGCCTTTGAAGGCTTGCGTCTTGCCGGTCGCTCACCTTGGCGTCTCAGCGCAAACATAGCGGTACCCGACCATAATGTTTCTACTATTGCGTCAGAGCGAAGTGCGGGTCTAGCGGCACTCACCGATGAGGTTTCGCGCATCCAGTTGCAGACCCTTGACGACAACTGTGCGGACTTTGCCATTCCTGAGATCCCCTTAAACGATATTCGCCAAGGCATTGTGCATGTTATGGGCCCAGAGCAAGGCGCTACGTTACCCGGTATGACTATTGTCTGCGGTGACTCACATACCTCTACGCACGGTGCATTGGGGGCTCTGGCGCATGGCATTGGCACATCTGAGGTGGAGCATGTGCTGGCGACAGGCTGTCTTATCCAACGCAAAATGAAAAACATGCGTATCCGTGTGGATGGCAAGCTGGGTAGTGGAGTCACCGCGAAAGATATCGCCCTGGCTATTATTGGTCTTATCGGCACAGCGGGAGGCACTGGCTATGCCATAGAGTTTGCCGGCAGCGCCATTTGTGAGCTCACAATGGAAGGGCGGATGACACTGTGTAATATGGCGATCGAGGCTGGAGCCCGTGCTGGTTTGGTGGCTGTTGATGACGTCACGCTCAATTATGTAAAAGACAAGCCATACGCACCGAGAGGCGTGTTTTGGGAGCAGGCTGAATCTTGGTGGCGCACGCTGCACAGTGACGACGGCGCTGTCTTCGATAAGGAGTACACGCTGGTTGCCGCGGATATTGAACCACAAGTCACTTGGGGGACTTCACCGGAGATGGTGACGAGTGTCAGCGGGCGTGTGCCTCGACTTGAGGATGCAGTGGATGACACGGCCCGACAAAGCTTGGGGCGGGCTCTGGAGTATATGGAGTTGGAGCCCGGCATGGCCGTTACAGACATTAAGCCGAATGTTGTGTTTATAGGCTCGTGTACCAATTCACGCATTGAAGATATGCGCGCCGCCGCAGCGGTGGTGAAAGGTAAGCGGATTGCTCAAGGCATTAAACAGGCTTTGGTCGTTCCTGGTTCAGGTTTGGTCAAAGCACAAGCCGAGGCTGAGGGTTTGCATACTATCTTCTTAGAGGCTGGGATGGAGTGGCGCGAACCCGGCTGCTCAATGTGCCTGGCTATGAACGCCGATAAACTGGCGCCCGGTGATCGCTGCGCTAGCACTAGCAACCGTAATTTTGAGGGCCGGCAAGGCTTTGGCGGCCGTACGCACCTTGTCAGCCCCGCGATGGCAGCTGCCGCGGCAGTGACGGGGCATTTTGTTGACGTGCGAACCTTGGAGGAAAGTGCGTAATGGACGCCTTCACAGTACATACTGGACTTGTCGCGCCGATGGATCGGGCCAATGTAGATACCGACCTGATCATTCCCAAACAATTTCTAAAATCGATCAAACGCAGTGGCTTTGGGCCTAATCTGTTTGATGAATTACGCTACCTCGATGAGGGTCAGCCGGATTCAGACAATAGTCGCCGCCCATTGAATCCCGATTTTCCTTTGAATCATGAGCGATACAAAGGGGCGTCGGTCTTACTTGCCCGGGATAACTTTGGTTGTGGCTCAAGTCGGGAGCATGCACCCTGGGCTCTCGTTGACTATGGTTTCCGCTGCGTGATTGCACCGAGTTTTGCGGATATTTTTCGGTCAAATTGCTTCAAAAATGGTCTGCTTCCAATTCAGCTTCCAGGCAATATCGTGGCGCAGTTGTTTGAGGCCATGTATGCCGAAGAAGGCTATAGCCTGACGATTGATCTTGAGCAGCAAAAAATACTGTGCCAGAACGGCGAGGTGATTGCCTTTGAGATTGACGCGTTTCGGCGCGATTGCCTACTTAACGGACTGGATGACATTGGCATAACGCTGCAAAGTGCAGATGCTATTCGTCAGTTTGAGCAACGACACAAGGCGCGAGCACCCTGGGTTTTTGATGTATTGGAGGTTTAATGAGTCATTCGATCTTATTACTTCCGGGCGACGGTATTGGTCCTGAGGTTGTTGCGCAGGCACGGCGTGTGCTGGTGCGCACGGGTGAACAATTTGGCCTGTCGCTCGATCTTGAAGAGGCCGATTTGGGTGGTGTTGCTATTGATCGTCACGGTGCCGCTTATCCTGAGATCACTCAGGGACTGGCACGTAAAGCCGACGCTATTTTGCTGGGCGCTGTAGGCGGGCCCAAATGGGATAGCTTACCGGCTGGGGAGCGACCAGAGCGTGGTTTGCTGGCTATCCGCGCCGATCTCGATTTATTCGCCAATTTGCGGCCGGCAATCTTATTCCCTCAGCTTGCCGAGGCATCCAGCTTAAAAGCTGACTTGGTCGCGGGCTTGGATATCCTCATTGTCCGTGAGCTCACGGGGGGGATTTACTTTGGTGAACCCCGCGGCATTCGTCAACGTGAGGACGGCGAACGTGAAGGTTTTAACACCTATATCTACCGGGAGAGCGAGATTGAACGGATATCACGGTTGGCTTTTGAATTGGCAGGCAAGCGTGGCGGGCGGCTGACCTCCGTCGACAAGGCGAACGTCTTAGAAGTGACCATGTTGTGGCGCGAGGTTGTTAAGCGCGTAGGTAACGATTTTCCATCGATTTCGTTAGAACATATATACGTCGATAATGCCGCTATGCAGTTAGTCCGCGCGCCCAAGCAATTTGACGTATTGGTAACCGGTAATATTTTCGGTGACATTCTGTCAGACACGGCAGCTATGCTAACGGGTTCTATTGGTATGCTACCTTCGGCCTCGCTTAACGAGGCTTCACGCGGTCTGTACGAGCCCGTCCATGGTTCGGCGCCAGACATTGCCGGGCAGAACAAAGCCAACCCACTAGCCACGATTCTGTCAGTGGCCATGATGTTACGTTATTCATTGAATCAACCTGAAGCGGCGGATGTCATTGAGACGGCGGTCGGTAGCGTACTCGATCAGGATTTGCGAACCGGGGATATCGCGCAAGCGGGAGCGACAGTGATTGGCACCAGAGAAATGGGAGATGCTGTTTTGGCAGCAATGGACTGAGGCAAAAATAAAGAGCTATGAGTAAGGAAGTAGATGTTGCGGTTGTCGGTGCCACGGGTGCGGTCGGCGAGGCGATGATGGAGATTCTGGAGCAGCGGAATTTTCCCGTACGTCGCCTTTACCCACTTGCTTCATCGCGGTCGGCAGGTAAAACAGTGAGGTTTCGTGGTAAGTCAATCCAAATTGAAGATCTAGCGGAATTTGACTTTGCCAAAGTGCAAATAGGGCTGTTCAGTGCCGGTGGTTCGGTATCGGCTGACTATGCGCCCAAAGCCGCAGCGGCCGGCTGTGTTGTTGTAGACAACACGTCACACTTTCGCCGCGACGATGACATTCCCTTGGTCGTACCCGAGGTCAACCCCCACGCTATCGCCGGTTACACCAACCGCGGCATCATTGCTAACCCTAATTGCTCAACCATTCAAATGTTGGTGGCGCTAAAACCCATTCGTGACGCAGTGGGTATTGAGCGTATCAATGTCGCAACCTACCAAGCCGTGAGTGGGACTGGCAAAGAGGCGATTGAGGAGCTGGCCAAGCAAACAGCGCAATTACTCAACGGCAAGGCAATTGAGACCGAGGTCTACCCTAAACAGATCGCCTTCAATGCGTTACCCCACATCGATAGTTTTCAGGACAATGGCTACACTCGAGAAGAAATGAAAATGGTGTGGGAGACGCAAAAGATTTTTGAAGACGAGGCAATCCAAGTAAACCCAACGTGTGTACGCGTTCCCGTATTTTTTGGGCATTCTGAGGCCGTGCATATTGAAACCCGGGAAAAGATAACGGTTGAGCAGGCGAGAGAGCTGTTGACCAGCGCGCCCGGTGTCGTCGTTGTCGATGCACACGAGGACGGTGGTTACCCCACAGCGGTTACCGAGTCCGCGGGCCAAGACCCGGTATTTGTGGGTCGTATCCGCGAGGATATCTCGCATCCGCGCGGATTGAATCTGTGGATTGTTGCTGACAATGTCCGAAAAGGCGCTGCGCTCAATAGCGTGCAAATTGCCGAGTACCTCGTATCGGACTACCTTTAAAGTGTCATGGCGTGGCGCTTATTCACAGTGGGTGTAGCTGTGGCGCTAAAAATAGTGGTAAAAAGGGCCGAGAGTCGTTAGTTTTTCCATTATCGGCGCAACCCGGCCTGTTCTAGTAAAAGTAGACAGCCGATATGGCGCTGGTAGCGCTAATAGGTGTTCGACAGGGAATAGGTTTGGAGTGCCAATGAAACCGTTTTGGCGGACAATAATTGCAGCGGCGGTATTGCCCATTTTTGCCCAGCCATCATGGGGTTTGGGGTTGGGAGAGATCACAATGCTCTCTTACCTCAACGAGCCTTTGCGTGCCGAAGTGGCCTTGCTAGATGCACAAGACATGCGCCCGGAAGATATTAAGATACGTCTGGCAACACAAGACGACTTCGATCGTCTGGGTGTGGACAGGGCCTATTTTTTGACCAGCATTCAGTTTGATGTGGTCATTAACGGCGCTAACAGTAAAGTGTTGTTGCGTACTGACGAACCGCTAGTGGAGCCCTATCTTGATTTTTTACTCGAGACGCGATGGCCACAGGGCCGGCTCTTGCGAGGCTATACTGTGCTTGTAGACCTGCCTCAACGCATCAGTGTAGCGGATAGCGAGGAGCCCGCGAGAGCAGTTATGCCAGCTGCTAAACCCGCTCAAGAAACTTCTTCTTTAGGCGCCGACGAGTCAGCTGGCCGTAGCCAGCCGATAAAGCGCGACTACGACAAAGCAGCGGAGGCGAGACCTCGCGCGGGCGGGCAATATTTGGTTCAGGCCAATGACACGCTGTGGGAGATCGCATCGGCCGCGCGGCCGTCCGGCGTGTCCACAGCGCAAACGATGGTCGCGATTGTGGCCATGAATGGCGACGCTTTTATTGGTAACAATATCAATGGCCTCAAAGCCGGCTACGTCCTTGAATTGCCGAGCGAGCGTGAAATCTTGCTGTCCTCCGCTGAGGCGCGAACCGAAGTGGCGCAGCAAAACGCCGATTGGGCGGCCGGAATCCGCCGCGGTAGGGCCGTTCGGGTGGTGGCGCAAGATAGTCAGGCAGACGCTGATAGTGAAACCCAAGATTCATCAGTGAAGAATGACGGCGCCAGTGTAGCGGCCCGTTCCGCAACCGATATTGCGCCGATGATCGATACCGATACCGATTCGGATGTTGCAACTGTCATCGATGGGGGCTCGCGTGACCGCGGAGATGTCGCTTCGTCTGAAGTCAATACGACGGAATTGGTTGCTATTGAGGCACGACTGGCTGCGCTATCGGCGCAGATGGGCGAACTTCGAGAACTGGTTAGTTTAAAAGATCAGCAAATTGCCGCATTACAGGCTGAGTTAGCGGCGCGCGATGCAGCCCCGGTTAGCACAAGCGCTTCGATGGAAAACGGCGCTCCGGACACTGCGCAGGCAAGCGACGGCCTGCCCTGGTGGCTTTGGGTGCTGGGTAGCATCGTTGTTATCTCACTGGTGGGTGTCGTCTTGGCACGTCAGGGTAGCCGTCCAAGGTTTAATGACCCGGGTGAGTTACTCGCCGATGATGATGGGGTGCTGAATCAAGATCGCTTGGCACCAACTCCAAGGACGGTATCGAACAATCCTGTATCGAGCCGCCCGGCGCCTGTCGATAAGCCGATAGCACAGCGTGAAACCCAGACCGACTGGGCCCCGGGTATGGCTGCTTCAGGGACTAATAGTCAGATCGAAAGCGGTAGTGCCAAGAGTCTCGGTCAAGAGAACCCAGCCCCAGCGTCTCCGCCGGAGAGCACTATTGCAGATGCTTTGGCTGAGGCGGATATTTATGTCGCCTATGGTCGCTATCAGCAGGCATTAGATGTGTTGGAAGCGGCGGTAAAAACTGAACCAAACAGTGCCGGCCCCTACCTCAAAATGATCGAGATTTTCCTTAACAACGAACGCATCGCTGAGGCGCAGGCATTGCTGCCGGAGATAGAGCGCCTTGGGGATGCTCAAGTCACAGCACAGGCCGTCAGCTTGCTTGACGCCGTCCGCCCGATTATGGGTATTGATGAGCTTGTTAACGATGATGATGTCCCATTGGCTGGCTCAGCCGCCACTGAGCGAGTCACTGAGAGCGATAGTAAAGACGTACCTGCAAACCGAACTTCTTGGGCGGAAGCACGAGGGCAAGTACTTGCTGATAGCTCAGTCGATAGCGGAACACCCTTCGGTGGAGATGTGCCGGCGGTCGAGCCCCTAGCGCTAGATACACTGGAGCTTGACGTGGATGTTTCCGAGCTACGTGGACAAGCCGAGAGTAGCGGAGAAACACCAGCGCCTGACAATGTCAGCAGCCCCAAGTTTGGCGCTGCTGACTGGGGTGATGCCGCCGATGAGAGCGTGGTTGGCTTTGAAAATGATAAGCTACCTCCCGAATTAGCGGCAGTACTCGGCAGTGACATTCCGCCCCCGTTTGAGGAGTTGGATGACGAGGAGGAGTCGGGGTTGATCTACTCCGTCGAAACCGACCCTATCGATACCAAGCTCGATTTAGCACGGGCGTATATCGATATGGGTGACGAGGACGGAGCGCGACCCTTTCTGGAAGATGTCATCAACAAGGGTGATTTGCGCCAGCAAGCCGAGGCGCGTGAATTGCTTCTTAAAATCAACTGATTCCCCTCTGGTGAATAATGCTCCGCGCCTGAGCCCCGAGCCCTTGAGGCCGGGAACCCGTGTGGCTATGCGTGTGGAGTACGAGGGCTCCGCATTTCATGGCTGGCAGGCCCAGGCCCATCGAGATTGTGATACCGTCCAGGAGCAGTTAGAGGCGGCTCTAGAGCAGATAGCAAATGCGCCTGTGAGAACCCATTGCGCGGGTAGGACCGATACCGGTGTTCATGGCTATGGCCAGGTTGTGCATTTTGACGACCCTGTAGGGCGCAGCGTCAAGGCCTGGGTTATGGGCACTAACAGTGGTTTACCCGAGCTGATTCGCGTCCACTGGGCCCAGGCTGTTCCAAAAGATTTTCATGCGCGGTTTTCAGCCTACTCGCGCCGCTATCGATACGTAATTGCCAATACGCCGGTTAGACCTGCCCACCTTGCACGCCAGGTGAGCTGGTATCGACGCTTCCTAGAGGTCGATTTAATGTCGGATGCGGCGCAGGTATTGATTGGCGAACATGACTTTAGCGCCTTCAGAGCGGCTCAGTGTCAGGCCAACTCTCCCCGGCGCGAAGTTAGTGACGTGCGCGTTGAGCGCTGGAACGACTTTGTCATCATTGATATCTCCGCCAACGCTTTTTTACATCACATGGTGCGCAATATAGCCGGTAGCCTGCAAATGATTGGGGCGGGACTCAAACCTGTGGAGTGGTTGGGCGAATTACTCGTGGGACGCGATCGCACAAAAGCAGCAGACACTGCGTCGCCCACTGGGTTGTATTTACTGTCCGTGCGCTATCCCGAGGCTTTTAATTTGCCCCAAACGCCTGATGGCCCGGCATTCTTGAGTGGCTGGGTCTAAGTTTTGGGGTCGTTTCTGACATGCTAGCTCTGCTACACTGCGCCGCCGAGATAGCGTAACCGAGAGGGCTCCCCGGTGCAGGTCAAAATATGTGGCATTACCCGCCCTGAGGATGGCTTATGCGCTGCGTCTCTGGGGGCTGACGCAATCGGTCTCGTATTCTGGAAAGGCAGCCAGCGTGCAGTCAGTATTGACGAAGCGCGAAAGATATGTGAGTTGCTACCACCATTCATCGCTATTACGGCGTTAATGGTTAACCCATCGGAGGCAGAGGTTGAAGCCGTGCTTGGTGAACTGCCAATCAATGTGTTGCAGTTTCATGGCGATGAGAGCCCGGCATTTTGTGAGCAGTGGCGGTTGCCTTACATCCGTGCCTTACGCGCGCAGGCGGGTATAAACTTAACGGCCGAGGCAGACAAATATGAGCATGCTCGTGGTTTCCTTCTCGACGCAGTTCATCAGGGGCAGTTTGGTGGCACGGGGCAGCTGTTTGACTGGGGTCTGGTGCCCGCCGCCTTTCACCGGCCTGTGATTTTGGCAGGCGGACTAAATCCCGCTAATGTGGGGGAGGGCATTCGTCAACTTCGACCGGTAGCGGTTGATGTGAGTAGCGGCGTGGAGAGTGCGCCGGGCGTGAAAGATCACGATAAAATGCAAACATTCATTAAGGTCGCGAAGGCGACCCCTACAGGGCAGTAACAATGACAGCGAAACATAATCCTGAACTGTATGCGTCGGTTCCCGATGAACACGGTCGCTTCGGTCAATTTGGTGGTAAGTTCGTCGCCGAGACGCTGATGTCTGCGCTTGCAGACTTAGAAAAATTGTACCGAGAATGTGTCAAAGACCCGGCCTTTCAGCGCGAATTTGATCAAGATCTTGCCCATTATGTGGGACGTCCTTCACCCCTCTATGAGGCAGCCCGGATGTCAGATCACATCGGTGGTGGGCGTATTTTTTTGAAGCGTGAAGATTTAAATCATACCGGTGCCCACAAAGTTAATAACACCATTGGCCAGGCGCTGCTTGCCAAGCACATGGGAAAGAAGCGCGTTATTGCTGAAACGGGCGCCGGTCAACACGGTGTTGCCAGTGCTACCGTGGCCGCGCGCCTAGGGTTGGAATGCCACGTGTTTATGGGCGAGGAGGATGTTCGTCGCCAAAGTTTAAATGTGTACCGTATGAAGCTTTTGGGTGCTCACGTGATCCCCGTCACCTCTGGATCTAAAACACTCAAAGACGCCATGAACGAGGCGTTACGAGATTGGGTAACCTATGTCGACAATACGTTTTATATCATTGGCACGGTTGCAGGTCCGCATCCGTACCCCATGTTGGTTCGAGACTTCCAAAGCGTAATTGGGCGCGAAGCGCGACATCAATCTCTGGCACAAGCCGGAAAGCTTCCCGATGCGCTGGTTGCCTGTGTAGGCGGTGGGTCTAATGCCATAGGTTTGTTTCATCCATTTCTTGGCGATGAATCTGTGCAGATGTATGGTGTTGAGGCGGGTGGTCATGGGGTAGAAACGGGCGAACATGCCGCACCGTTATCTGCGGGCACGCCTGGGGTACTTCACGGCAATCGCACTTACCTCATGCAGGATGAAAATGGACAAATTTTACACACCCACTCAGTCTCAGCCGGCCTTGATTACCCCGGCGTTGGTCCAGAGCATGCCTGGCTGAAAGATATTGGACGGGTAAATTATGTTGCGGCTAACGATGACGAGGCCTTGGCTGCTTTTCATCGATGGACGCGGATGGAAGGTATTATGCCTGCGCTGGAAACCGCTCATGCCCTAGCCTATGCAGAAAAATTGGCAGCGCAAATGACACCGGACCAGCACATTATTGTGAATCTGTCGGGTCGAGGTGATAAAGATATTCTCACCGTTGCAGCGATTGATGGAATTACTGTTTAAGGAAAAGGTTGTGAGTCGATTGCAAGACCGATACAGCGCACTTCGAGCTGCAGGTAAAAAGGCGGTAGTGCCCTATGTGGTTGCCGGGGATCCCTCGGTAGCAGGCACCGTGCCATTGATGCACCGCCTAGTCGCAGCCGGGGCGGATATTATCGAGCTCGGTGTACCTTTTTCAGATCCTATGTCTGAGGGCCCGGTGATTCAGTTAGGTCACGAGCGCGCCTTGGCTAATGGTGTCTCCCTGCGTCAAGTGTTGGCTATGGTTCGAGAATTCCGTGAACTCGATACCACTACTCCGGTAGTTGTTATGGGCTACGCAAACCCCGTGGAGCGTTTCGGTTATGCTGCCTTTGCAGACGCCTGTGCAGAGTCGGGAGTAGACGGGCTGATTACCGTTGATCTTCCACCCGAGGAAGTAGACAGTTTGAATGAGCAGCTCAAACGGGTGGGCCTGGACAATATTTTTCTCATCTCGCCCACTACACCCGAATCGCGCATAGCGACCATCACTAGTCGAGCGAGTGGTTTTATCTATTACGTCGCAGTGAAAGGTGTTACTGGTGCGGGGAACTTAGATGTTGCTGACGTTACTCATCATCTGAATTCAATCAGAGCCGTATCTACCCTACCTGTGGCTGTTGGCTTTGGTATTAAAGATGCAGCCTCAGCTGCAAGTGTCGCGGAGATAGCCGATGGCGTCGTAGTGGGAAGTGCGCTCATCGATACTATGGCAAAGGCATTGGCGGCGGGTGAGAGCGAGAATACGGCCGTTGACCGAGCCATCACCCTACTCAAGGCTATCCGAATTGGTGTGGATAAGGTCGCTTCCGCAGCTTGATCATTGGCGGGTATACTTCGCGCACGAATAAACGGAGCCGAGCATGAGCTGGATTGACAAAATTCTTCCATCGGGAGTGCGTAAAGACGAGACGACTAAACGCGCTAGCGTTCCCGAAGGCTTGTGGAAAAAATGCATTAAGTGTGATGCGGTGCTTTATCGACCGGATCTGGAACGCAATCACGAAGTCTGTCCGAAGTGTGATCATCATATGCGCATTGGTGCACGCCGGCGTTTGGATATGTTCCTCGATTCTGAAGGGCGACAAGAGTTATTTTCCGATTTGGAGCCTGTTGATCGACTCAAGTTTAAAGATAAGCGCAAATACCGCGATAGATTAACTGCCGCTCAAAAAAGCACTGGTGAAAAGGACGCACTGATAGCAATGCGCGGTCAACTCAAATCGGCCGATGTCATTTCTGTGGCGTTTGAATTTAATTTTCACGGTGGATCAATGGGCTATGCAGTGGGCGAGAAATTCACGCGTGCCGCGACCCAAGCCCTTGACGAGCGCATCCCTCTGGTCTGTTTTTCTGCCTCGGGTGGGGCGCGTATGCAGGAAGCGCTTATTTCGCTGATGCAGATGGCTAAAACATCGGCGGTTATCGAGCGCATGAAGGTTGAGGGCGTGCCCTATATATCTGTGATGACGGATCCCATTTATGGTGGGGTGTCAGCTTCTTTGGCATTGTTGGGTGATATCAATATTGCCGAGCCCGATGCGCGTGCTGGATTTGCTGGTCCAAATATTATTGAGCAGACGATTCGACAGAAGCTGCCTAAAGGTTTTCAGCGCAGTGAGTTTTTGTTAGAGCACGGCGCCATCGATATGATCGTTCATCGCTCTGACATGCGCGACACCATTGCTAGCTTGCTTGCCAAATTTACAGGTACAGCTGCACCCAGCGACCGTGATGCAGTGGAAGGTGAAGCATGGGGCGCAGAGGAGGTTTCTGGACCGACGGCCGATGACTGAGACTTCGCTAGCGGGATGGCTGGCACACCTTGAAACCCTCCATCCCAAAAGCATTGATCTTGGACTTGAGCGCATAACCACCGTTGCTGAGCGACTTGGCGTGCGCAGGCCGCACTGCAAAACGATTACAGTCGCCGGGACAAATGGCAAGGGCACTTGTGTGGCCGCGCTTAACGAACTTCTTACCCGCCAAGGGTATCGTGTGGGCTTGTACACGTCGCCGCATTTATTTGTCTTCAATGAGCGCATCGTGGTTGACGGCGTGCCTGCGACAGATGCCGATATTCTGGATGCGTTCAACGTGATTGAAACCTCGCGCGAGAGTATCTCACTGTCTTACTTTGAATTTGCCACACTTGCCGCGCTGTGGTTATTTCGTCGGTCAGAGGTTGACGTACAAGTGCTGGAAGTCGGCTTAGGTGGGAGGCTGGACGCGGTTAACCTCGTCGACGCCGACGCTTGCGTGATCACCAGTATCGGTATTGACCATACCGAATGGTTGGGAGACACCCGAGAGTGCATCGCCATTGAGAAAGCGGGTGTAGCTCGAGCAGGCTGCCCAGCTGTGGTGGCAGACAGTGATCCCCCCATCACTCTACTGAACACCCTTGATTCCATTGGGGCGCAAGCGAGTGTACTCGGCACTGACTGGTTACTGGAAGGCGCGAGCCTTACGTTACCTGACGGCTCTCAGTTATCATTTTCACCCTCGACCGCGCTTCAAATCAGTAATCTCGCGGCTGCGGCAGTCGTGTTAAGTCTTATGGGACTGGTACATGATCGGCAGGCACTCATTGCCGGTTTGAATGCCGTCACCGTGCCCGGTAGACAGCAGCGACTGTCTTGGCTCGGCCGAGATGTTTGGTGTGATGTTGCACACAACCGAGAATCGGTGGCTGTCTTGGCTGAGGCGTTGGCACGCGAGGAGCCTGCGAAAAGCAATCACGCTGTGTTTGCCGGCATGGCCGATAAGCCGCTAGGTGATATGATTGCTATCATGGAAAACGTAATAAATCATTGGCATATTCCATCGCTTGAAGGAATGTCCCGCGCGGCTTCACCTCATGAAGTAGCTGCCTTCACGCCGAAGAATGCAACGACATGTTACGAGGCGGTTGAGGCAGTGTTACCTTCACTGATTGAAGTGACCGAAGCCGGTGATCGAATCGTTATTTTTGGTTCCTTCGTTACCGTCGGCGCTATGCTTTCAGAGTTGCAAGATAGCAGCGGAAGTACGAGAGAGTAGGACGCCATGCCCCCTATCATTAAACAGCGTTTGGTTGGAGCGGTAGTGCTTGTTGCACTAGCCATCGTGTTTTGGCCCATTATCTTTGTAGAACCGACTACCGATAGCCCAATGGTGTTGGCGCCAACCCCGCCGAAGCCCGTCCTCGATACATCCACCATCGAGCCGCCCAGCTCACCCGATTCCTCGCTGACAGAAAAATATCAGGCGCCCCGTGGCAACTTGGCTGCGCAAACATCGGCCGATGATGCAACGGCGCTTTCTGAGGCGTCGGCGCAGGCAATCATCGATGCCTCATCGCAATTACCCGAGGCCGCTAGCATTGATCCGCCCGAGACACGCTCAACTGCCCCGCGTGTCACCGCTATTGATGAGCAGGGTTACGTGCAAAGTTGGGTTTTGCAGGTAGCGGCTGTACAGACACAGAGCCGAGCGGATGCCTTGGTAGAACAGCTGCAAGCCAAAGGCTACGAGGCCTTCACACGGTCTTTTAAGCGCGGTGATCGCGCACTGTGGCGTGTCCAGATAGGTCCTAAGCTCGAGCGTGATAAATTGAATAAGATGAAACCCTCGGTGGACAAAGCTTTCGGCGTTAACGCAGCGATTCTGCGTTATGAGCAATAGTTATGGATGAAACGATACGGCAACTCTCTCAAAGTTCATCGGGGTTTAATGGCTTCGATTGGATCATCGTTATTGCCGTGGCGATCTCTATGTTGGTGGGTGTCTGGCGTGGATTTGCGCGAGAAGCGTTATCGCTTTTAGGCTGGGCATGCGCGTTTATTGGCGCTAATGTGCTGGCTCAGTCGTTAGCACAGTCGTTTGTCGGTGTGTTTGATAGTCCGACGCTGCGCTATCTCCTTGGTTGGGCGCTGGTGTTTGTCGGTGTGCTCGCCATTTTTAGTGTTCTCGGTTCATTGCTTGCCAAGCAGTTAGGACAGCCGGGTTTCAATCTCGGGAATCGTTTCTTAGGCGGGGTGTTTGGCATAGGCCGCGGTTTCGTGATCATGATGGTGGTTGCGCTTATATTGAAGGCGATGTTGCCTGATTCCGAAGAAGATTGGCTGGATGATGCTGAACTAATGCCTATGCTTGACACTATGGCCGATTGGTTTAGTGAAAACTTTGATGATTTGCTTGAGATGGAGCCCGAAGAGCGATTGGGTGAAGCACTCGAGTCGAGTGAGATGCTCTGAATTGGGAGTAAGCCGATGTGTGGTCTAGTTGGAATTGTAGGAACAAGCGACGTTGCGGCAGATATCTATGACGCGCTGACTATGTTGCAACATCGTGGCCAAGATGCAGCGGGCATCATGACCTGTCGAGACGGGAAGTTTTTGCAGCGCAAAGGCGAAGGCCTCGTGCGCGATGTGTTTCGCTCTAATCATATGGCACAACTACTTGGACACTTTGGGATTGGTCATGTTCGCTACCCTACCCAAGGCAGCTCAGGGACTGCGCTCGCCCAGCCTTTCTATGTCAATTCCCCGTATGGCATAGCCCTTGCACACAATGGCAACCTTACCAACGCCAACATGTTGACTGCAGAGCTGTTTCAGAGTGATCTGAGGCATCTCAATACCGATTCAGACTCCGAAGTACTGCTGAACGTATTTGCGCATGAGCTGCAGCGTTTGGGAAAACTGGTGCCCGAGTCGGATGATATTTTCACCGCCATTGAGGCTGTTCATCGGCGCTGCGAAGGTGGCTACGCAGCCGTAGCCCTTATTGCCAATCAGGGCATCGTGGCATTCCGAGACCCTAATGGTATTAGACCGCTTGTGGTGGGAGTGAAAGAGCGAGCCACGGGTGACCGCGAGTATATGGTTGCATCAGAAAGTGTGGCGCTCGATGTTTTGGGCTTTACCTTGCTCGGCGATGTGGCGCCGGGTGAGGGCATTTACATTACTCGCTACGGTGAGCTTATGCGTCGTCAGTGCGCCTCATCGACGAGGCTTATGCCCTGTATTTTTGAGCACGTTTATTTTGCGCGTCCCGATTCACTCATGGATGGCGTATCGGTATACAAAACCCGTATGCGCCAGGGTGAACGTCTGGCACGAAAGATTTTGCGCGAGCGGCCCGATCATGACATCGATGTTGTCATACCGATTCCCGATACCAGTCGGGTTGCGGGCCAATCTCTCGCCCATGAGCTTGGCGTTAAGTTCCGCGAGGGGTTTATGAAGAATCGCTACATAGGGCGAACCTTTATTATGCCCGGCCAGAATCAACGAAAAAAATCTGTGCGTCAGAAACTTAACCCTGTGCCGCTAGAGTTCAAAGACAAAACGGTTCTGCTGGTTGATGATTCGATTGTGCGTGGCACTACCTGTGGTCAAATTATTCAGATGGCGCGCGATTCGGGAGCTCGGAAAGTGTATTTTGCGTCTGCGGCGCCTCCTGTGAGATACCCGAATGTCTACGGAATTGATATGCCTGCAGCCAATGAACTTATCGCCCACGACCGTGATGTTGATCAAATTTGTCAGCTGATCGGTGCCGACTGGATGATCTATCAGGACCTCGAAGATTTACTGGCTTGCTCCCTAGAGGGGAATGAGTCTATTGATGGTTTTGAGTCCTCTGTTTTTGACGGTAAATACCCTGCCGGCACTATCGACGAGGCGTACCTAAATAGTGTTCAAGAAGCGCGCGCAGAAGGCTCTGCATTGCGGGTAGCGGCGTCACAGGATGGTGCCGTTGTTGGGCTACACAATGACAGTTGAGGTAAGGTCATGACCAAAGATCGAGGAGCATGGCTCGATGAGGCCCACCTAGAAACGCGAGCTATTCGGGCGGGTATTACCCGCACCCATGAGGGGGAACACGGCGAGCCTATTTTTACTACATCGAGCTATATTTTCGATTCTGCTGAGGATGCTGCAGCGCGCTTTCGTGGTGATGGGGAACGTGCGCACGCTAACGTATATTCACGCTACACCAACCCAACAGTGAGAGCGTTTGCCGAGCGTCTAGCTGCCCTGGAGGATGCACCGGCCGCCGAGGCCACTGCTTCAGGTATGGCTGCCATCATGAGTGTTTGTATGGCGTTTCTCCGACAGGGTGATCATGTCATATGTTCGCGTGACGTTTTTGGAAGCACGGTCGGTTTATTCGAAAAGTACCTTGCCAAATTTGGGATTGATATTACATGGGTCCCATTGCGCGACGTGAATGCCTGGCAGCAGGCACTACGACCTGAAACACGACTCCTCTACTGCGAAACGCCTTCAAATCCGCTTTGCGAGGTTGCCGACATAGCGGCCCTATCGGACGTAGCTCGGCAAGTGGGGGCACGTTTGGTGGTGGACAATTGCTTCTGTACGCCGGCACTTCAGCAACCGTTGAAACATGGTGCCGATTTGGTCATCCACTCGGCAACGAAATACCTAGATGGTCAGGGTAGGGTGATGGGTGGTGCGGTTGTGGGTTCGGCTGATGATATGGCTGCCATTAACGCGTATCTGCGCACCTGTGGTCCGAGTATGAGTCCTTTCAATGCCTGGGTGTTTATGAAAGGTTTGGAAACACTGAGTTTGCGTATGCACGCCCACTCCGAAAACGCGCTGGCATTAGCGCAATGGTTGAGCGAGCGCGCCGAGGTGAAACGGGTGAATTATGCCGGCCTTGATGGACATCCAGGGCACTCTCTTGCGCGCCGCCAACAGTCTGGGTTCGGGGGCGTTCTGTCCTTTGAGTTACAGGGGGGACGCAGCGATGCGTGGCGCTTTATCAACGCCACCGAGTTGATGTCGCTGACGGCTAACCTCGGTGATGCCAAGACCACGATTGTGCACCCGGCAACAACCACTCACGGGCGTTTATCGGATGACCAGCGTGCTGAAGCCGGTATTAGTGAGGGTTTGATTCGAATTGCGGTAGGGTTGGAGCACATCAGCGATTTGAAACGCGATTGTGAGCGCGGATTTTCCGCCTTGTGACGTGAGTCCTCATTCGATAGGGAGTGTCACAGGTATGAAAGCACTCATTGACGACAGCGTATCGGCTATTGGCGAGGTTTTATTAGGCAAGGAGCATCAGGTTAGGCAAGCATTATGCTGCTTGCTCTCCGCTGGACATTTGCTCTTGGAAGATTTACCCGGTATGGGTAAAACCACCCTGGCCCACGCTCTAGCGAGCACCCTTGGCTTGAGTTTTGGTCGAGTTCAGTTCACCTCTGATTTACTCCCTTCTGACATTCTCGGAGTAACGGTATTCGAGCGTGATAAGGGGGCGTTTTCCTTTCACCCAGGGCCAATTTTCAATCAGGTGCTGCTCGCCGACGAGATAAATCGTGCAACGCCGCGCACCCAAAGCGCATTGCTGGAGGCGATGGGCGAGTCCCAGGTCAGTATTGATGGTCAGACACGAGAGTTACCTCGACCGTTTTTTGTTATCGCCACACAAAACCCCATCAACCAGTCAGGAACTTACCCCCTGCCCGAATCTCAGCTCGATCGATTTCTGATGCGTTTGAGTTTGGGTTATCCAGATCCCAGCGCTGAGAGGCAATTATTAGAGGGTGAAAGATCGACTACGAATCGTACAAGTCGGCAAGCGATGACTATGAAGGATTTGGCCAGCATCCGTAGTGCCGCAGCCATAGTCAAGGTTTCAGATAGCTTACTTGCCTATGTTCAGCGATTGATTGCGTTTACACGGGAGAGTCCCGAGTGTGCGATAGGTTTATCGCCACGGGGTGCCTTGGCCTTGGTTGCTGCGGCGCGCACCTGGGCCGTTATGGCGGGTCGCGACTATGTGATTCCAGATGATATTCAAGCGGTTCTAGCACCGGTTACCGCACATCGACTCGTGCCTAGTGCCGACTATGCAGGCGATGGCGCTGCGCTTGTGGATTTGATGCAACGACGTGTTGATATCATCCCTGATTAGCCGTTTTCAAAGCCATCTAGAGCGGCGCTGGTTTCAGTGGATGCAACGGCGACTGCCGCCAGCGCGTAGTATCACCCTAGAACAAAAGCGGCTATTTATTTTTCCCACTGCAGCTGGGTTTTTGTTTTTAGCCATGTTGCTTATCATGTTGCTTACTGCCATCAACTATCAAAATAATCTGGCTTATGGGCTGACTTTTTGGCTTGCTATGCTGTTCGTGATAGCCGTGCACTTCACGCATGCCAACCTCATGAAACTCTCAGTTACCGCTGTTGCAGCCGAACCTGTATTTCCGGGCCAACAATCCGCATTTGTTTTACAGCTTGACCCCGCTGGACGAAAAGCAGGTCATCATGCTGTGCAGCTCATTTGGCCTAAGGCAGTACATGTTGTCGATGTATCGCCTTGCTGTAGCGAGCGTGTATCACTGTACTTAACCGTTGCGGGTCGTGGCTGGTATACCCCCCCTAGGTTGAAGGTGGTATCTACTTATCCCCTCGGTCTGTTGCGCTGTTGGAGCTTCGTTTACCTCGATGCAAGAGCATTGGTATATCCCAAGCCTATCATGGCACCTTCGGTCCGGCGCGCAGTGGCAGTTGAAAGTACCACGGGTATCACTGACACGCAGGGTCTCGATGATCTTGCGGGTTTTCAAGTGTACCGTCCGGGCGATCCGCCAAGGCACATAGATTGGCGGTCTTGGGCGAGGGGACAGCCGCTGCAGACCAGGTTGTATGCATCACAGAGTCAACAAGATCATTGGTTAGACTTCGATGACTTTGAAGCAGGCACAACTGAACAACGCTTGTCATGGCTATGTAGCCGAGCACTTGAGTGTGAAAAGCTCGGTGACGATTACGGACTGCGGTTGCCGGGATTTGAAATAGCGAAGGGCAAGGGCGATAGACACCGTGAACGAGTGCTTCGTGCGCTGGCTTTGTATGGCATCGACGGAGGCGATTCATGACTGCCGAAGTCTTACCACGCCGTGCTTTGTGGTGGTTGCTGGCGTGTCACTTCTTCGTTGTTTTGCCGCACCTGACTCGGGTGCCTTGGTGGTTGTTGGGTGTTTATATAGGTGCCAGTAGTTGGCGCTTGCAGATGCATCGCGAGCGGATAAAGATGCCGGCAAAATCGATACGCTTGCTATTAGCAATCGGGGGTATGGCCGCCATCTTCGCTAGTTATCGTACGCTGGTTGGTCTAGAGCCCATGGTGGCATTGCTGCTGGTTGCTGGGGGTTTCAAGTTGGTCGAAGCCGTGCGAGTGCGCGATGGTTACGTGTTGGTGTCGCTGGGTTTCTTTGTGATAACCACCCAGTTTTTGTTTGACCAATCACTTCCCGCAGCGCTTTATGGTGTCATAGGTACTCTTCTTCTTGTTACCAGTCTGGTTGCATTAAATACATCCTTGCACCAGCCACTGCGCACCTTGGAACCGCTTTTAGCACTCAAAATGCTCACATTAGCGGTGCCGATGATGTTGGTATTGTTTGTCGTGTTCCCCCGTTTAGGCCCTTTGTGGAGTGTTCCCTCAAAGACCGGCGAGGGCACGACCGGTATGAGTGACCATTTAAACCCCGGCGATGTCGCGCGGTTAAGCCGCTCGGCCGATGTGGCGTTTCGGGTTCAGTTTATGGGACCCATTCCGGACAGTACCGACTTGTATTGGCGAGGGATGGTGCTGAGCTCTCTACAGGATGGTGTGTGGCGTACACTCGACTGGCGTGACTACCCGGCAAGTGAACGGCAATTACGACGACCCAAACTCGGCGACGGGGTCCTTGATTATCGGGTTATTAGCGAGCCTACCTACCAGCAGTGGTTGTTTTCCTTACCTTACGCCACTTCCAGCCATGAGGCGGTCGTGGAGGCCTGGGATTTTCGACTTATGGCAAAGTCCGCACTCGAAACACCGTTTTCGTATCGCGTGCAATCATTCGAGCCAATAATCATAGAGCCCCAGCTTTCACCGTGGCGTAGGCGCATCGAATTGCAACATCCTGTTGGCCTTAACCCTCGAACCCGAGCGTGGGTCGATGCCCAGCGCGCGGTCTATCAAGATGACGAAGCTTTTATTAAGCAAGTATTAGCAACATTTTCGCAGCAGCCTTTTTATTACACACTCGAACCGGCTGTCATCACAGAGAATGATTTTGTAGACCGATTTTTCTTTGACACCCGACAAGGTTTTTGCGAGCACTATGCCTACGCGTTTGTAGTGATGATGCGCATGGCAGGTATTCCCGCGAGAATTATTGGCGGTTACCAAGGTGGTGAACGGAATCCCGTTAACAATACCCTGATTGTTCGTCAATTCGACGCCCACGCGTGGGCTGAAGTTTGGCTAGATGACCGTGGTTGGCAGCGTATTGATCCCACTGCTGCTGTTTCGCCCGATCGTATCCGGTATGGGTTAGAGCAGGCTTTACAATCCTCAGAAGGGTTTCTTGCCGATTCGCTCTTGTCCGCGTACCGCTTTCGTAGTGTTAGCTGGCTCAACTGGTTACGTCTTCAATACGATGCTGCTGCGTGGCGCTGGCAGAGTTTTGTCATTGGTTTTGACAGCGATCAGCAGTTCGAATTACTTGGTGGTTGGGTTGGGAAGATAGATGCGCCAGCACTGATCACGCTGACTTTGGGTAGTGGTGCGATGGTACTTATGCCCCTTACTTGGTGGTTGCACCGAAGTCGAAGAGGCTCTGAGCGCTCAGAGGTTGAGCAACGATTCGCGCGGCTATGCGCAAAGCTTGAGGGCAGACATGGGATAGCACGAGAGCGAGGTGAATCGCCAAAAGCGTTTCGCCAACGTGTAGCTAAAAAACTAGCATCAACTGAGCCTTTGCTTCGAGAGCTTGATCAAACGATTGATAGCCTTTACCGGTCACCTAGCTAAGTAAGCGGATAGCCACATAAGCTAGGGTAAATAGTGTTAAGCTGATAATGCCTGCCCAACTCCAGCGTCGCATGGCGGCAGAGGGTTGCTTGTCTTGAGGTACATTGCTCGAGAACATAGCGATGTGATTAAGAATGGCAAACAGCGGGGCCGTGATGAAAGACACTGTTGTGGCTATATCCACCAATAAACTAAAGGAGTTGGCAAGGAGCTGAAGAATAGTTGCTGCCCCGGCAAGCAATAAAAGCATCCAAAGCCAGTAGTAGGGGTGGCGAACCTGTGAGATTACCGGCTCTTCGTCATTGTTGTTGCGCATAATTAACATAACGCCTGCCATCGACCGAGGCCAAGCATCGATAGCGGTGAGTGTCGTGGTAAAGATAACAGCCATGGCGGCAGCGCCCACGAGAGTAGCCATGGTATCACCGAGCGTTTGTCGGTAAATATCTACCAGCTGCGCAGCGAAACCCGCTGCACTCGCTTCGAAGGTCATCCCCGAGTTGTACATGACGCCTGTGCCCATGATCACAAAGCAAATAGCTAATAGCGATGTGCCGACAAAGCCAATATTAAAATCGAGAGCCGATTCCTTTGTTGTGGGCTGACGTCCTTGGGTTCGGGCCTTCGCTTGACTCCAGAGCGACTGCCATACCGAGGTGTCTAGGGGTGCGGGCATCCAGCCGATCAATGCGGCGATAAAGATTACTGTGGCCGTGTCAAACTGTGATGGCCAGAACGAGTGAAATCCAGGAAAACTAAGCTTTGGCAGAACCAATAGGGTTGCTATGACTGTTGTGACCGTGAGAAAGCCTAGAAGAACCTTCACCAGGGCGTCGAGAGCCTTGTACTCACCAAAGTAGAGGATGGCCATGACGACCGCCCACACCCCCAGCACTACCGTGAAAGTATCGGCTTGGAGCCCAAATGTAACCTTGGCAAGACCAGCGGTTGTGAGGGAGATAGCCGCACAACCCGCAAACATTGTCAGCAACGTTGATATGATAAACGCCCACAGTGAAAACGAGCCTTGCCGCTTATAAGCTTGGATAAGATTGCTGCCTGAAGCTGCTGCGTACTGGTTGCCAAATAAAAAAGCCGGATATTTTGAGACGTTGGCAAAAATGATGAAACCGATAAGTGCGAATCCATACAGACCGCCCGCACGAGTTGACTGGATCAAATGCGAGACACCAACAGCAGCACCGGCAAATAGAATGCCGGGACCCAATATACTCAGTAAACTTCTTGAGGCTGATTCATTCATAGCACGAGGCTCCGCGTTTGGCGTGTTTTAGTTGTTGGGGTCATCCTGACACAAAAACATTTTAAATTAAAAATATCTTGAACTTGTTTGCCGTCAAAGCTGTAATCAGGAGGTAACGAAACCGTTATTTGTGACTCTAAAGGAGACGCACCATGCTCAGAAAGATAGTAGCAACTAGCGCTTGTGGTCTGGCCCTGGCGACCTCAATGACGCATATGACCTATGCTGGCGAGTGGGGTCGATCCAGCCCTGGTGATCAGTTGGGCAACGCCAAGGTATTGGGTACCCAAACGTGGTTGCGCTGTGCGCAGCAGATGAGCGTACCAGGGGCTAAGTCGTATGAGTTGTCCCATATACGCTCAAACACGATGCCAGCGTCGCCTTTTGGTGTACCCCTCGAATACAGCTTTCGCGGCACGGTTGGCTTGCCTGGGACTTATCATGCGTTCAACGGCGAAAGTATTTCCGGCGAGCACGCGGCCCAGGGTACCCAGATGGACGCTCTTGGGCACTTCGGGTATCTCGAGGAGGCCTGGTCTGGCAATGGTGAATTCCCCGCAGAGAAGGTGAAATATTTTGGTGGCTTCACCCAGGCTGACGTCAAGCCAAGTGCCGAATCACCTCTTTTGAAGCTAGGTGTTGAGCAGGTGCCACCCATTGTTACCAGTGGTCTATTACTTGATGCCAAAGCCTACAAAGGGAAAGGCGAACGGCTGGAACCAGGTACTGTTATCGCTAAGGCCGACATTGACGGCATGCTCGAGGCCCAAGGGCTAGCAAAGCGGGGCATCTTGCCTGGCGATGTGCTGTTTATTCACACGGGCTGGGGCGAAAAGTGGTCCGACCCCATGACCGATGCCGAGTACTATGGCATGGGCCCCGGTCTTGGCTATGATGCAGTGCAGTATATTGGTGAGCTGGGCGTGGTACTGGTCTCACTTGATAACCCCTTTACCGATCCGGTCAACAGTGGTCAGTTACAGGGCCAAGCCGGACCGGCGCAAGGCACTCCTGAAGGCCTGCCGTTTGCCATACATCATCACAACTTGAGCCAATCGGGAGTGTTGCAGATTCAAAACAGCTCGCTGTCGGAGATAGCGGCCGATAAGGTGTATAACTTTTGCGCAATGATTATGCCTTTACGAATTGAAGGCGGATCTGGCTCTCCTGTCCGCCCGGTAGCCATTGGTGCCCCCGCGGGCTAAGCCCGCGCTGTACCGGGGCACTAGAACGCAGGCAAGTCGGTTTGGCTACGGCCTAAGATGAGCGCATGAATGTCGTGGGTACCTTCGTAGGTATTCACGACCTCTAAATTCATCATGTGGCGCATAACCGGGTAGTCGTCGGAAATACCGTTGCCACCCAACATGTCACGAGCTTTACGGGCTACGTCAAGGGCTTTGCCACAGGAATTGCGCTTGATCAGGCTAATTAGGTCGGGAGATACCTCGCCCGCACTCAGCATTTGTCCAGCGCGCAAGCAACCTTGAAACCCAAGGGCAATTTCGGTTTGCATATCGGCGAGTTTAAGTTGAATGAGCTGATTAGAGGCGAGAGGGCGGCCAAACTGCTGTCGGTCTAGCGTGTATTGCCGAGCGGTATGCCAGCATGCCTCAGCCGCACCCAAAGCCCCCCATGCGATACCATAACGCGCGTTATTGAGGCAGCCGAACGGCCCCTTGAGGCCTTGGACGTTGGGCAACAGGTTCTCTTCGGGTACGAACACATTATCCATCACGATCTCGCCCGTGGTGGACGCACGCAGTGCCAACTTGCCTTCGATTTTGGGTGCACTGAGGCCGTCCATACCTTTTTCAAGTATAAAGCCTCGAATAACGTCATCATCAGTTTTCGCCCAGACCACAAAGACATCAGCGAACGGGCTGTTGGAAATCCACATTTTTGCCCCGGTTAAACGATAGCCACCTTCGGCGGCACGCGCACGGGTTATCATGCTGCCGGGATCAGAGCCATGGTCAGGCTCTGTTAGACCAAAACAGCCAATCCACTCGCCGGTTGCCAGTTTGGGTAAATATTTTTCACGTTGTGCGTCATTGCCGTAGGCATAAATCGGGTACATCACCAGTGATGATTGAACACTCAACATGGAACGATATCCGGAGTCGACACGTTCAATCTCGCGGGCAATCAGGCCGTAGCTGACATAATCCACGCCAGGACAGCCGTACCCTTCAATAGTTGGCCCAAGCAGACCCATTTCACCCATTTCACGGAAGATATTAGGGTCAGTAGTCTCGCTTCTAAATGCCGCTTTGACTCGAGGTTCCAGTGCCTGCTGTGCGTATTGGCGCGCGCTGTCGCGCACCATGCGTTGCTCCTCGGTCAGTTGTGAGTCAAGTTCGAACGGGTCTTCCCAATTGAGTTTTTTCCAGCGCGTATTAGCAGCCATCGGGGTAGCCTCCAGTGACGTTGATGCCCAGTGAAATACTTTAGATTTAAAATGTTAGTGTAACGAAAAGTCGAATAAAGTGCCAAAACTCTCTGCTGAAAAAGCGGCCCCGATTGAGTGGCGCCGCGTGGGTTTTAAAGATAAATAGTCAATGATCGTTGTGGTGCTTCAGCATTGATGAGATCGACCCGCTTTTCTCGAATCTTAAAATTATTTTGTGTTGGGATGAGCACATGGGTGCCGCGGTAAGCATACACGCGTTGCTCCTCTCGGTACCAAACCACCACATGCTGATTGGACGTCACCACGATTACCCCCTCAGGCTCTGATGCCGCCTTTGCTTGAACGTTACCGATTATATGCGAGCAGCGAATAGGCCAGTCTTTGGATGGCGAACGCGGATGAATAAAATTGCGCCGTCGTATCTCCATCATTACGCGGTCATCATAGATATGGGAGATATGGTTGAGCGGGTCCGGCTGATTTTCTTTGGCGGGCATCCAATAAGTCCCGTCTTCGGTAAACAATGTCATCCAAGCGTCTAGATCGGGTTGATCTAGCAGCCGGGCCTCTTCATAGAGAAAATCCGAAATTTTTTCTCGATCTATCACGCTCATTCTCCGTTGTGTAGGCTCGTTCTGTGCTGGGAAAATAGGGTGCCCTCCATGTACCCTTTCCAGGCCTTGTATTGGGTGCGCATATCTAGATCGGAGGTACCACCACCTATGACACGATCGGTAAGTGTTTTATCCCGTCCATATTGACGATGAAACTCTACCCACTCATTCGAGGGTGAGGCTAGACCTTCTTGGGTTCGTCGATAAACTTCTAAATCATCGGGCCCCACCATACCCATGGACGAGTTAATCAGCCTCGAGTACAAGAGTGTGCGCTGAAGCATGCCTTCCGGTGCACCTTTCAATCTGAAAGACCAGGTCTCGACAATAAACCGGTCCACACTAATAGGCCGAATCACTCGAATATTTTGAATGGCGCACTTGATGGTGAGAGAAGGATAAAAACACACATTATGGGTATTGAAGGCGTAGATCTCGCGGGTGCGAGCCTCACCATAAGCAGCAACCATAGCGGCGTGATAGTCTGGGTCAACGCTGTAGTCAGCGTGGATACTGGTTTTGCCCCCATCGTAGTGATGGCCGAAATCGAAGCCGGTGATCCCTGAATTTTCGAAATTTTCATAACTCGCCCCGAAAGGGGGAATGATCTCAGCTTCCCGGCGTTGCTTCGCTGCATCGGCAGGCAGCGTGGCAATGTATTGCTCGGCTGCTTTTACGATCGATTCATGCACCACCATAGGGTGCATAGTGTCGTTAAGATTTTCGAGAATGAATTTCCAGTTGCAGGCATGTTCGTAACGCAGCACTCCGCCGGCCACTTCTACCTCTCCCTCGGGGGCGCGGTCGCATAAGTTATCAAAACATTCTCGTGCGCCCCCCATCCAGGTTTCTAGGTGAGGAGCATCAGGAGACAGTGTGGCGAAGACAAACCCACGATAGGATTGCACCTGCGCCAGCGGCTGCATGCTGTAGCATGGATCAGCCCCATCGAAACCAGTGCCGTCATAACCTGTCTCGTTGGGGATTTTAAGAACTGAGCCATCAAATCGATAGCTCCAGCCATGATAGCTACAGCGCAGTGCGCCACGGACATTCCCACTCCGTGCTTCAACAACTTTGGCCCCTTTGTGGCCGCAGCGATTGTGTAGTACATGAACGCGGTGGTCTTTGTCCCGAATCATAACAACGGGGATGTTGTGATTAATGTTTGTTGTGAAATAGTCGCCTGGGTTTGGAATCTGCGAATCATGGCCGATAAAAATCCACGCTTGCCCCCAAATTCGCTGCATTTCCAATTCAAAAATATTTGGATCGGTATATAGGCTTCTATGGAGTTTCGTTGGAGTGACCAAAGCATCGAAATTTCTGTCGGGTACTCGCTGCATATTCGCTCCGTGTTCTTACATACTGTCAGAGTATCACTGCGTCAAAGTGACATGGATTTAAAGCGCCAACGAGCCAAGGCTCGCTCCGCCGCAAACCATCAGGGTTTGTCCAGTTACAAAGCCGCTCTCAGGGCTTATGAAAAAGTTAACGGCATTGGCGACATCCATGGATTGGCCTAGTCGTTTAACGGGGATACTGTTAGCCATCGAGGGTATTTTTTGGCTGTTAGCGCCCACTACAGAAGCAAACATCTCCGTATCCTGAATAGGTCCGGGTGCAACGGTATTAACCGTTATGCCAAATTCACCGAGCTCAAGAGCCCATGTTCTAGCCATTGCCATCATGCCAGCTTTGGTGGCGCTATAACTGGTGCGGGTCTGCAACCCTAATGCTGCGCGAGATGTGATGAGCACAATGCGGCCAAAGCGAAGGGATTTCATTTGTGGCACAAAAGCTTGCCCAAGAGTGATGGCCGCACCGAGGTGAACCTGACTTAAATAATCAAGGTCTGTAAGTTGCACATCCTGCATCAGATCAGCGCGAATTAAACCGGCGTTATGCACCAGCCCAGATACGGAAAATTCGCGGGCTATTTGTTGTGCGCTCGCCTCGGTTGCATCGCGATCGCTCAAGTCAACGGCGATATTGGTGAGCTTTGGATGACTGATATCGGAGGGGCGGCGCGATAAATTAATCACCGCTTCGCAGGCGTTGAGTAGCCGCGTACAAATTGCCGCACCGATACCGGTACTACCCCCTGTAACAACGATTGCTTTATGTTTGTGGGGCATGGTTATAAGCCTCCTTCCTTATGTGCTGGCACATCGAGTGCCATACCGGCGACGATGTTTCGTCTAGCCATTGGCGTGCTCATGTCAGTTGAAGCTGCCACCGCTACCAGGACAGCTTGCTGAGAGGCATCTGTGTGGCTGAAGACGTTAACTCGCTCTCCAGACTTGAGCGTATTTTCCCCAATATGGGCAAGAACGACCGGACCGGCATCAAGCGCGATAGAGCCGATAAGCCATGGATTTTGGGTTAGGCGACGTTTGTAATATTCCCACAAACTGTGATTAAGCGCGGTGGTTGCTAGTAGCGTTCCCTCGGTACCTACCTGCCGATATACCAGGCTATCATCCAAGCATTGGCCACATAATTCTGTAGGGGGATATTGTACGTGACCACAGGCATCGCAGCACTGTAAAGCCAGAGCAGTAGGTAAATTAGCCGCGGTAAATTGGGCGCCGAGTGGTGAGCGTTGCTTAGGGGGTCGCGCGCGCGCGCGAAGTGATGGCCGACTGAGTTTAAGTCGGCGCTGCATTTTTTCACGAAGATTCATGCCCGTGCTCCGCTAAGTAGAGCTGCAGCCGAGCACAGTCCCCGGTCATAGTTCACCATGCCATAGCCACTAATCAATCCGTGTCTTGCTCCTAAAACCTGATTGCTTTGAGCGGTATTTGTTAGCTGGCGAATGGTCTCGGTAATGCCTAAATAGCCCGCGGCCGACCCAGCCTGTCCGCAGGACAGTTGGCCACCACAGGTGTTGTGTGGCAGCTTGTTAACGGCGCTGCCAGATTTATCGAAGCGCATGTCGGTATCTTGTACAAATTGTGGGCCATCACCTTTCTTGCAAAATCCCAAATCCTCCATCTGCATCATACTTATGACCGGGTAATCATCGTAGGTTTGCAGAAGATCAATATCCTCAGGGCCGATACCCGCGCGGTCATAGAGTGCGGGCATGTAGTCAATCCAGCCGCTTCGGTATTGGACGGGATCATCGGCGTAACTGTTGTGCAATTCATCGCTCGCTAGAATCCGGCAGTAGGGTAGATCAAGCTGCTTGGCGCGATCTTCATGCATGACCAAAAAGCCCTCGCCGCCAGCGCATGGCATCACACAGTCAAAGAGGTGTAATGGTCCCGCAATAGGGCGGGCATCCATATAATCATTGATGGTGAGGCGTTTGTGTCCGAGCAAGGCCCCTGCATAATGATTAGCGTTGTAACGTTGATCTAACGCGATACGAGCAAAGTCATCTCGCCGCGCCCCAAACTTATCCATGTAATGTTGTGTAATTAGGCTGAAAGCGGCATTTGGGCCGCCCGCTCCATAGGGAAACGCCGCGTCGACACTCCAACTTGAGAAATTAGCGGCTGTAGCCTCAAAGGAGCGATGTGCTGCACCATCGCCACCTATACACGCGATGATGCTCGCCTCATCACATTGAACAGCGCGTGCAGCCCGACGCAGGGCGATAATTCCCGAGACCCCACCCATGTTCGCTTGCTCAATCCATCGGGGGCGTAGGTCAAAATGCTGCGTGAGTGCGATAGCCGAGTCGATGCCGAGCGAAAAACTAGAGACTGCGAATCCGTCCACATGCTGCTTACCGATACCCGCGGCCTTGACGAGTTCTCTCAGAACCGAGCCAATGAACCAAGCGGCGCCGTGGGGACTCTGCTTAGCGTAACCGAGACTTATCGGACAGGTCAGAACGACGCCATCGTAGCCCTTCATACTGCTTCCTGCCGTTTCTTCTTATGCCGAAGGTCAATGGCTTTAGCGTTGTCAACCGAATCACGGGCGAGCGTTTTGATATCGCCCCGCTTAGGTTTATTTGATGCGGTGACCGGTAGAGCATCGTGGAAAATCACCCACCCCGGTGCCTTGAAGTAAACCAATTTTTCTAAGGCGTGCGCTTGGATCATTATGGCGGTCTCGACGGTTGCCTGGTAGTGCGGTTTTAGAACTACGCAAATAGCCACTTCATCGCCGCGCATGTCATCGGGTACCGGTGTTGCAACTACAGCTTGTATGGCGTCATGGTCACCCAGGGCTGCTTCTATCTCTAGTGCGGATATGTTTTCGCCAGATCGGCGGATAATATTTTTGCGACGATCGACAAAGGCCAAGCTGCCATCTTCACGTTCAACCACCACATCGCCGGTATTCAGCCAACCATCTTGCCAAATTTCCGCGGTCGCCTCTGCGTTTTTCAAATAACCACTAAAGTAGCCTTTTTGCGGGTTAACACCCCGCGCTCTCACGCGCAGTTCCCCAGGCGTGCCTGCGGTAACCGGTTGTTTTTGCTCGTCAACTAGCTGCCATTCGAGATGTGCTCCGGGTTTGCCAAAACAACAGCTGCCTACATGACGAGGCTCATGATTGGCGATGATGGCGCCACCAGCACCACACTCGGTCATCGCCCAGGCTTCAATGAGTGGGAAGCCAAAACGCTGTTCAAAGCGTTGGTGATGCTTTGGATTTACGCCCGCCCCGAAACCAAATCGAATTTGGTCAGAGAAGTCATCGCTATCACATTCGGGTAAAGCCAACAGGATAGCGGGCAACACGCCGAGGTAATGCAGAGCCGTTGCGCGTGATTCACGCACGCTCTGCCACCATGTAGAAGGATGGAATCTATCAAGTTGTATGAGGCATCCGCCGGACATGAACATGGCCATCGTCGATACTGACATGGCATTCATATGGCTGAGCGGTAAAGGTGTGAGGAGTCGCTCCCTGCCTTCTCGTAGACTGATGTAGCCGTCGAGAGCGCCGTACCATAGTCCCTGCTGAATAAAGTAGTCGTTAGTTAGCACGCAGGCTTTGGGTTTGCCAGTGCTTCCAGAGGTATAGAGGAGGGCACATTCGCGCTCAGCGTTTCCCTCGCATGGGGTCACCGGTGCGCCGAAAGAATGCTCAGACACGGCATCATCGGCTACGACAATAACGGGTGAGAGCATAGACTGACTGATTGCGACAAGTCGATCGTAATGCTCGCGTAGCACAACAACGGCCTGAGCTTCTCCGTGCTCAAGATAATATGAAAACTCTTCGTCGGGCATTTCATGGTTGAGCGGAATAACACTAATTCCCAAAGCGTTGAGCGCTAACCAATGTATAAAAAACGCTGGGCGGTTTTCTAGGACGAGAGCAACGCGACCTGTCACGCCCGAAGCGGCCCACAATTGAATTTGGGCACCCACAGCAGCTTTCAATACACGGTAGGTAAGCGTGATAGCTGCGTCGGCATAATGCGCGCAAGCGCTCTCGGGAATGTAGAGTGCATCGTGGTTAGGGTACTTCGTTGCACTCGCGGAAAGGACCTCCCAAGGGGTTTGAATACTCATAGTGATGCTAGTCACGGTTCAAGCCGGCTAGAGAACTACCTTCCGCAGCGGCACGCTCAAGAAGAGGCGCTAGCTGCCAATTATCGGTACTCAGCTGATCATGGAAATCTCTGATGTGCGCGACAGCTTGCTCAATACCCATTGCTTCAAGATTATGCATAGGTCCACCGCGGAATCGAGGGAAGCCATAGCCATAGCAATACACGACATCGATGTCACTTGCGCGTTGGGCAATGCCTTCCTCGAGAAGCTTAGCGCCCTCATTGGCTAAGGCAAGGGTGAGGCGGAGGACAATCTCGTCATCAGTGATGGCCCGTCGCTTGATGCCCAGTTCCTCACAAGCGGTTTCGACTACGGTCATTACCAGTGGATCATCGAGGCGTTTGCGCGTTTGGGGGTCGTACTGGTAATACCCAGCTCCGGATTTTTGTCCCAGGCGGCCGGCTTCCACTAACCTGTCGGCTACGCAGTAACTGGCGGGGTCACCTTTTTGTTCAGCACTGAGCTGCTCTCGGGCTTTGTAGCCTATATCTAAGCCTGCGAGATCGGCCACCGCCAGCGGCCCCATTGCCATGCCCCAGCGTTCCATAGCGCTGTCAATTTGTGCAGGCGTTGCTCCTTCCATAAGACACAGTGCTGCTTCACGCGCGTAAGGTCTGAGCATACGATTGCCGATAAAGCCATAGCACATACCCGATAGAACGGGCACTTTGCCAATTTTCTTACCAATCGCCATGGCTGTAGCGATGATGGTATCGCTACTACACTCGCCCTTGACTACCTCGAGTAATTTCATAACGTTGGCCGGGCTAAAGAAGTGCATGCCGAGAACCCACTCGGGTCGTTCAGTCACCCCCGCAATGGCGTCAATACTTTGGTAAGAGGTGTTGCTAGCGAGGATGGCGCCTGGTTTGCAAATACCATCCAGCGTTTTAAATACCTCTTGTTTAATGGCTAAATTTTCAAAGACCGCCTCAATCACGAGGTCGGCTTCGGCGAGGTCTTCGTAATTCGATGATGGTGTAATATTGGCAACGATAGACGTGACTTGCTCTTGCGTGAATCGGCCGCGCTTGACGCTGATGGCATAGTTTTGCTGAATCTTATCCATGCCCGCCTGCACGGCTGTGTTACTCATGTCGAGTAGCGTAACGGCGAAGCCAGCCTGAGCAAAACACATGGCGATACCGCCGCCCATGGTGCCAGCACCAATGATGCCCACCTTCTTAATAGCGATGACGGGCGTGTCTTTATCTAAACCATCGATTTTGGCGGCTGCACGTTCGGCAAAAAACATGTGCCTCAGGGCGGCGGATTGAGGGTCTGATAAACACTGTAAGAACAGTTCGCG